>OWIW01000525.1_pt1 | contig 26971 bp, 22 predicted proteins | sample 2433821 | NCBI WGS metagenome assembly OWIW01 (sample SAMN05065751, study PRJEB22554) | human gut metagenome | biome: ENVO:2100002; feature: ENVO:00000062; material: ENVO:00002003 | host: Homo sapiens | place: USA | reverse complement strand
AAACGAAGTCGGATTTCGTACGCGCTCGCATTCTTGGGGAGCATTTCAAGGTGATTACGGTGGACAAATCTGCCGTGGAATATTACCGAAAGCTCTCAGAACTGACGACGCAAATCCATAAGATTGGCGTGCTGTATAACCAAGCCGTGCGTGCCATCAACAGCTATCACAGCATAAAGACTGCACAGATTATGCTTGAGAAGTTGGAGAAATTGTCGGCTCAAATCATTGCCTTACAAGAGCAGGCTATCAATCTAACCATTGATTATAGAAAGAAGAAGTATTGAGAATTTAGTTAGAAAAATGATAGCAAAAATTTCAGCAACGGAGAACCTCGGAGGAGCACTCGGCTACAACTTCAAAAAGGTGGAAAAAGGAGAAGCGAATATTCTTCTTGCCGCTGAATTGTATCAGAGCAAGGAAGGACGTTATACGATGGAGGACGTGCTTGCTGATATGGAGGCATTGATTCCGAAGAACTGCCGTACCAAGAAAACGGTGTTCCACTGTTCGCTCAATCCGCACCCGGACGAGAAACTATCCGATGAAAGGCTCACACAGATAGCCAAGGAGTATATGGAGGCACTCGGCTATGGCAATCAGCCCTACATTGTGTTCAAGCACAACGACATCGCCCGTGAGCATATCCACATTGTGTCGCTTCGGATAGACGGTGAGGGAAAGAAAATCAACGACAAGTTTGAAAAGCGAAGGAGCAAGAAGATTACTGATACCTTGGAAAGGAAATTTGGTCTCATTCCAAGTTCAAAGGTTACTGACAAGGCGATGAAAGAAACGCCCAAGATAGACACCAACAAAGGAAATATCAAGGAACAGGTGGCAAATGTTGTCCGCATGGTGCTGAAGCATTATTGTTTCTGTTCCTTGGGCGAGCTCAATGCCGTACTGAGTAAATATAATCTTGCCGTAGAAGAAGTAAAGACGGAGTTTCGGGGAAAGAAATATGACGGATTGGTCTATGTTCCAACAGATGACAAGGGAGGCAAAGTAAGCACACCCATCCATGCCTCGGACATAGGTCGTGGTGTGGGTTATACTGCTGTACAGAACAGGATGCAGAAGTCGAAACAAGCTATCAAACCATTGATATCAATCATAAGGTACAGGGTGTTACAAGCTATGCGCACCTCTCCTCAAACAGAGAAAGACCTGCGGAGCAGATTGGAGGAACAAGGCTTGCGTGTGTTTATCCTAAAGAACGAAAGCGGGCGCATCTATGGGATCACCTTCATTGACGACAAGGAGGGCGTTGCGCTCAATGGCTCACGCTTGGGCAAAGGATATGCTGCCAATATATTCAATGGTTATTTCTCTAATCCAACGGACAACCCATTCTTGGACGAAACGCTGTACGGCTGTCCGTCTGTCCGTTTGGATCAATCTGCAACCGTTCACCCTTCGCAGCTAAATACGGAGGAAAGCGACAACCTTGTCGATGAACTTATTGAGGATATGGTGGGTGAATCATTCGGAACTGCGGGCAACGACGATTGGAAAGAAGCGGCATGGCAGCGTAAACTCCGCAGACAAAGTAAGATAAAACTTAGACGAAGAAAACATTAAATAAACGAGCATTTCTATCTCCCCTCCCTTCGGAGGGGTTGGGGGAGGCTTCAAAACAATACGATTATGGCACAAGAAGATGATTTAAGGGCATTGGGTAAGGTGATGGACTTTATGCGGGGCATATCAGTGATATTCCTACTTACCAACTGCTATTGGTTCTGCTACGAAGCATTTCAGGAGTGGCATTTTACACTCGGCGTCGTTAACAGAATTCTGATGAATTTCCAACACACGGCGGGCTTGTTTTCGTCCATCCTTTGGACGAAACTCTTTTGTGTGGTATTCCTTGCACTTTCCTGTTTGGGGACAAAAGGCGTGAAGGAAGAGAAAATTACATGGCCGAAGATTTGGACAATACTTTTCTCCGGTTTTGTGCTTTTCTTCCTCAACTGGTGGCTCTTAGCATTGCCCATCGGCAAGATTGGTGCAGCTTCGCTCTATATCTTTACGCTGTCTTTGGGCTATATCTGTCTGCTGATGGGTGGCGTATGGATGAGCCGACTACTCAAAAACAACCTAATGGACGATGTGTTTAACACAGAAAATGAAAGCTTCATGCAGGAAACAAGGTTGATGGAGAATGAATATTCGGTCAATTTGCCCACACGCTTTTATTATAAAAAGAAATGGAACAAGGGTTGGATCAACGTAGTCAACCCCTTTCGTGCCTCGATGGTGCTCGGAACTCCGGGTTCTGGTAAGTCCTACGCCATTGTAAACAACTATATCAAGCAACAGATTCGGAAAGGCTTTGCCATGTATATCTATGATTACAAGTTTCCCGACCTTTCCGAGATTGCGTATAATCACCTGCTTCATCACTTGGATGCCTACAAGGTAAAACCGCAGTTCTATGTAATCAACTTCGACGACCCACGCAAATCACATCGTTGCAATCCTATCAACCCTGCTTTTATGACGGATATATCGGATGCCTACGAGAGTGCCTATACCATTATGCTTAATCTGAACCGTTCGTGGATTCAGAAGCAGGGGGACTTCTTTGTGGAGTCGCCGATTATTTTGCTTGCAGCTATTATATGGTTTCTGAAGATATATGAGAACGGAAAATACTGCACTTTCCCTCATGCCATTGAGTTCCTGAACCGCCCCTATGCACAGATTTTCCCGATACTCACTTCCTACGATGAACTTGCCAACTACCTTTCCCCTTTTATGGACGCATGGGAGGGTGGAGCACAGGATCAGTTGCAGGGACAGATAGCCAGTGCCAAAATACCGCTGTCTCGTATGATAAGCCCTGCTCTCTATTGGGTGATGACGGGCGATGATTTCTCACTTGACATCAATAACCCTAATGAGCCAAAAGTCCTTGTCGTTGGTAATAATCCCGACCGCCAGAATATCTATTCGGCTGCACTCGGACTTTATAATAGCCGTATCGTGAAGCTCATCAATAAGAAGAAGCAGCTCAAATCCTCTGTGATTATCGACGAGTTGCCGACTATCTACTTCCGTGGGCTGGATAATCTCATTGCTACAGCCCGAAGCAATAAGGTGGCGGTATGTTTGGGCTTTCAAGACTTCTCACAACTTACCCGTGATTATGGCGACAAAGAAAGTAAGGTAATACAGAACACTGTAGGTAACGTGTTCTCCGGGCAAGTGGTAGGAGAAACAGCTAAAACACTTTCCGAGCGATTTGGTAAGGTGCTTCAACAACGCCAATCTATGACCATCAACCGCAACGACAAGTCTACGTCTATCTCCACACAGATGGACAGTCTTATCCCTGCATCGAAAATCAGCAACCTTACGCAAGGAATGTTTGTAGGGGCTGTGTCCGATAACTTCGATGAACGCATCAGCCAAAAGATTTTCCATGCAGAGATAGTAGTTGATAGTGCAAAGGTTTCTGCGGAGATGAAAGCCTATCAGCCCATACCTGTGATAGTAGACTTTACAAATAAAGATGACTCCGATAATCTCAAAGAAACCATCGAAGCTAACTATCGCAAAGTCAAGGAAGAAATTCTCTCGTTAGTTGATTTAGAGATTATGCGTATTAAGAATGATCCGAAGCTTGCTCATTTAATCAAAATGTAATCCTTTCATCTATACATCATTAATTATGGATTTGATTATTCCCAATAAGAATCAAAGGTATGATCTCTGTAAATCTCACAACGATTTTGTTCAAAATTGAGTATATTAATATTATAGCCTATTTTCTCATAATGCATTAAATACGGAAACAAGTGCTTCCAACCCCAGAGGATATAGCCAAAAAGTTGGAAGTGCTTATCAAAGAATGAATTAAGGGAGATATTCCCAAGTCGGAATATCTCCCTTTTGATTTACTACTTCTTGAACTTGCCGCCTTTCAGGTCGCTCCCCACCATCCGCTTATTGATTTTTTCACGGAGTTCGTCAAAAAAATAAGTGCGACTGTCATCTTTGCGATGCTTTATATTCATATATACGTTGTAGCAGTTCTTTATCTCCACTCCGAAGATTTCAGAGAGTGTGTGTGCCAATTCCTCCATACCAATTTCTCCATTACTGATACAATTGCAGGTGTCGAGAGCATACAAGAGTTCGACTAAATAATAAACAAAAATACCAGAATACAATGATAAAATTGTTACTCCGGCAAAAAAATGAAACTTAAATGTCGTTATTTTCATTGCCTGATGTTTTTGCAGGCTAAGTTCGAAAGATTGTTTAGGGCAAAATAACCCTCAAAATGCAAGTAATATTTGTGTAAAACTTATAATGAATCAAGATATTGCTTAGGTTTCATCCTGTGATATTTGCAGAAAGCCTCTGTGAAATGACTGAGGTTAGTATATCCAACTTTATAGCCTACTTCTGACACCGAGTAGAGGCGAGTGGAAAGCAGTCGTTTTGCCCATTCCATCTTTTCGGATAGGGCATATTCTGCGATGGCTTTTCCAATAACTTGCTTGAAGCACTTTTGTAATTTGGAACTGCTCATATTGGCTTCACGCGCCAATTCGGGAATACTCGGTACATTACTGAGACTTTGAAGAATCTGGCGACGAACACGGAATACTGATTCAACATCATTCAAGTTTAGGTTGGCAAGAGATTTTACTTCCGAACGCTTTTCGAGCTTTTCAAAGTACATCGTCAGTAATTCCATAGTTTTTCCATGCAAATGAAGCATTGAAAAAGGATTGCCTGTTTCAGTTATTGACTTAATGTTATCCAAGACCTGTTGCATTGCAGGTGTAATGATTTCAAACAAATAAAAAGCCTTGTCCGATTGGAGAAGACGACCGATATAGGTTTCATGTGCTGTATCAATCTTTTCAATCCAATCTTTATTGAAAGTCAGTGTAATATTTTCGTATCGTTTCTTTGGTGGAAAACTCCATTCGGTCGGGATACTGCTTGATGGCATAAAGATACCGTCGAGCGTGTCCACTCCGACCGTTTTTGTGCTTGTTCCAATTATCTGCTCGTGCTTATGCTCATTGATATAGAACATCACAGGAATCCATTTCGAGTTTTCCACCGAGCGACGTATCATAGTTATCGGCTCATATGCTATGAAACTGATGTAAGTCAATGTGAGCCATGGCAGAGGATAATATTGTTTGAAGAATCCACTACCCATAGAAGAAGGAATGGTAAATCCATCGTTTATTACTGATGTACCAAATTGCTCGGCAACCATCTCCATCCAATCTTCGGGTTTGTTGATGGCACAAAATTCTATAGTCATATTTTATGTCTTTTTGCAAAGTTACAAACAAATACGGATAAAAACTCGAATTATCGCAGGTTTTTATCCGTATTACTCTCAGAAAAGGACCAATAGCTCCATGAGAAATGTTTTTAATGGGAGCTTACTCAAATGCGACTAAACTTGAAGGTACTCCTATGGCAGTAACAACCGGTCTTTGCGAGCATTCGCCTGTCTTGGTATTGTAGGTGTAATAGCCCGTACCATTGTTACATGTCATTCCAAAGACGATGAAATCCTTGTAGCGAGTTATGGCAAAAGAGCCGTTGCTGTCAGTCATTGGCAAATCAAGTTTTTCGATGGTTTTGTTCCAAATGTCGATTTTCACGGGTTGGAAGTCTTTCTTGAGTATTCCAAATTCTGTATCCGTTACTTTCACACAACTATACACAATACCATTACCTGCATAGAAAGACTTAATTATATACTGCCCTGTTTTGCCTATTCCTTTTATGGTTGTCTTCGATAGGTTGAACAGATAATCGGTATCCCATTTGTCGCTTCCTTTGCGGATACGCAGGAAACCTTCCTTATCGGCAACGTTGAAGTTGTTGCCCGCACTGTAAAAGTAGATGTCGCCCCGCTCATCTATGAATGCGTCAGAATGACGGAATAATCCTACAACACTTGTGCGGTTATCTTTGATAACTTCTGTCTTTTTCGTCTTGAGGTCAATGATAGCTACCTCTGCTCCAGTACCCGGTACGGAGGTGTGGGGAGAGTTAAGTTGATTGAGAGCGACATACATCTTTCCATCTCGAATGACATTGCAGCCGGGGTCGGGATTGTTGTCTTGAACCGCATAAGGCGAGAGGTCAATTTCATCATCCTTTTGCAATGTTGAAGTGTTGATTAACGCAATTTTTCCACGTCCATGCAAAGCGATGTATGCCCGCTGTTCATCAACGAAGTTGATTTCTCCAGGTTGAGCCATCTGTTCAAATGTCATAGTACCTGCTTTTATCAGTTCTCCATGGGCACCTCTTGTAAACTTATGTATCTTATCCCCGAATTTTCCTTCGGGTATAAGCACTGTATTACCCTTAGCAAAGAGATAGCAACCGAAACCGAATTCAAATGCTTTCTTGTTGTCGGTCGCTTGAGGAGTCAAATCACTGAATGTCCCTACATAAGCACTTTTGTCCACATAATGCACAAAGGCGAAATGCTGCTGCACCTCTTGAGGGGTAGGCGTAGGTTCATCATTTTTGTTACAAGATGTCAGCCCTATGACGCCGACCAGCATAGCGGAAAAGGCTATGCGATTGAAAATTGTTGTGTTCATCTTTTATATTTGTTAAATTAGAAAATTCCTTTCGAGAAGACGTACCTGAATTTGAGGTGGAATGTCCGTCCTGCCAATGGTTGGCGGAACTGGTCCCAGACCTCTTTGTTCATCAGGTTGTGGCATTCCAAGGCTATGGAATATTTGTTTTTGTAGGTCAATAATAGACCTATGTCATTGACGAAACTGCGAGGAATACGTCGTTTCTGCAATTCGGTAAGTTCCCAGAAGTAGAAGAACTCCTCAGTAAATTTGCCGTCCCAGAAAGCTTTGACATACCAATTCTTGAATAACCGGTCGCTGTGATACTCCGCCCCGAAGTTGGCGAATAAATAGGGAATATTAGGCAGTCGCAATCCTTTTGTCGGATTGGGGGCTTGGGTACCGGGTAAATAGTTCAAGACATCGCGCACATCTTGATAAGTCAGATTTCCGTAGGCATAGACCGTTGGTGAGATGTCCAGTTTTAATTCGGTTTCTATACCTTTAATATGTACCTTTTCAGCGTTCACATATCCGGCTGCCATGTGCTGTTTCATCAGTTTTATCATATCACTTACCTGCATATAAAAGCCGTTCACTTCAAACTGCAATCGCAATAAGCCGAGTATGTCGTTTTTATCTATCAAGAAGCCCAGATTGAAGTTGTGGCTTTTCTCCGGTTTCAATCCGGCAGCAGGAAAGGTGATGATACCATCGCCGAACAACTCTTGCGAATTGGGGAGGCGTATTGCCCGCTGGTAAGATGCTTTCAGATGAAAACCTCTGAAAGGCTCGTATTTTATTGCCTCTATCCAGCCGATTTGTGAGGTCGTATTGTTCTTTTTCTTCGGAGCCTCAATCATCTCGTATGAAGTCAAATCTTCTATCTCGGAATGGAGGTGGAAATACTTTGCGGAGAGCATATTCGTCAGTTTCTTGTCAAAGAGTTTTGCCTCCCAAGTCAACCCCGATACGACACTGGTCTTTTTACTGGGAAATCCCCCGATGACAAAACCTGCATGCTGACTTGCAATGTTATCGCTCGGTTGTCTTCGTGCATAGTTAATGAGTGTGTTCAGATTCAAACTGTGATTGGCAGACAATCTGTAATCAATATTGATACGTTCGTTGATTTCCAATCCTTTGTCGTTTGAGTTATGAGGGACGTCCCCCGTTTCTCCCATTCCGTTCGGACTCGGATATATGTTTCCCTCGAAATCGTGATTAACTCGTGCCGTATCCACAAAATTGTTTGTTGTATGCGAGAGGGAGAAATGGGACTCAAAGTGAAGGCGGTCGTTCAGCATTCCGCTTTTTATCAGTTTGTTTTCCAACATAAACATTCCTGATTGGTCTTCGGCGTGTTGTATGTTTTTTAAGATGCCTTGGATTTCATTGAAACGATTATAGTACCCGAACTCGGTACTAATCTCATTGAACCAAAGTTTCGTGAAAGCAATTTTTCCTTTCAACATATACGAACGAAAACGGTCATGGTCACGCCTTACCAACAGATTCTCTCTCTCGGGAACTCTGAAAGAGTAGTCATTCTTTGCAGATGTATAATAACCTCCCGCACCGAGCAGAATGCCACACTTTGGAAAATTCTTGCGAGAGAAGACACTACCCTTATGTGTCTGGTAAGAGCCAAGCTCATACGAAGCATCTAAATAGTCCGTACTAAACTCTTTCGTAACGATATTGACAGCGCCTCCCAATCCATCGCAACCGAAACGGGCAGGAATGATACTCTTATAGACTTCTATTCTTTCTATAATGTCTATCGGAATTTCATCAAGAGAAAAAGCCCCGTCAGAAGTACTCATTGGTATTCCGTCCCATAAGATTTGAATGCGGTTTCCCTCCAAGCCGTGAACGATAATTCGTGAACTGCTCCCCAAACCGCCGGCCTGCCCGACTTTCAAACCTATGGTTTTATTCAAAACGGTTTCTAACGAAATGGATCTGCCTTGAAGTTCTTTCGCATTTATTACAGAAACAGCCTCAGGAGACTCTCTGAGAACTTGTGCTCTTGTTTTTCCAACTACGACTACATCTGCCAGATCTGTTGATTCCGGGAGTAGTTTTATGGTATAACGCTTCCCATTTGCAGTAATCGTATCGGTAATAGTCTGATAGCCGACATAACTTACCATAAACATAAGTTTTTGATTACTTGATGCATTTAGTTTTGCAAAGCCTTTCCTATTTGTAGTCGTACCATTCGTGTACGTTGGAGCATTCAAACCTTTCCATTGTATGGTGGCAAATTCTATGTTGTCTCCAGTCTCTGCATCAATAACTTTTATTTCTGTTGGTTGCAGTTGTGCAAACATAGGATAAGACCACGACAATAGAAAGCCGACAATGAGCATTCTTTTATATAAATGGACTATTGAGCTGATTGACATATCTTATTTGTTTGTGAAATTCTGTGCAAAGGTACTTACCTGCCGAGCAAATAAATAACCCTATTATCCACGCTTATACCCCTGTTGTGTTTATATGCGTGCAAATTGTTGTTCGGGGGGTAGTGTAATGCTTATCGGGGTTATTTTGCCCGTGTTCGTTGCCGTACCTTTGCAGCAGAAAAATCAAAACGACACATATATGGATAAACAAAAAGTCAGACCTCTTGATGAGGAACGGGAGAGCCGCAGCCTGCTCTCCAATGCAGTGGTCATATTGCATCTTATTTTTGGCACACTCCCTATACTGCTTGTAGTATGGGCAGTGGACAAGTTGATGAATGGCACGCTCTCTCCCATAATAGTTTGGGGGATTGGAGGAATAATGATACTATTAGCACTGCTTCGGGGCGTATTCTATGGAACATCGATTTGGCGGGCACACCGGTCGGCTTACAATGCCCTTACACGATTGAGGTTGCGTATCATAAGTCATCTGCAACGCTTGCCGCTCGGTTTCTTCCAAGCGCGAAAAGTGGGAGACTTGGTGAATATCATCAATCACGATGTGGAACAAATTGAAATTTATTTGGCACACGGATTACCCGAAATCCTTTCGGCTACGCTTTTTCCTGCCTTACTCTGGGTAATCATTATGGTGTTGGACTGGCGTTTGGGGCTGTCGCTCATTTCTCTTTTGCCTGTGGCATTTTTCCTGCAGATGGCTGTCAAAACACTTTGGGGAAAGAGCTTTCAACACTTTATGGAAAGTACGCAAAAAATGTCGGAAGACCTTTTGGAATATGTGGCTACCATATCGGTAATCAAGGCTTTCAGTAACGAGGAAAATAGAACGGAACGGGTACTTGGTGGTATGCGCGACTACATCCGTTGGGTAAAGCGGAGCATGTTTAGCGTTACCGTTCCCATGACATTGATAACGATGTTCTTAGAAGGTGGTATCGTGGTAATGACTCTTGTCGGGCTATGGCTGATGACTTCGGGCGAACTGACGGTGGCACGTTTTATCCTTGCCCTGATATTGGGCGGACTGTTCTCGTCTTCCTTTGCTAAGTTGGCAACATTCCAACATTTCCGAATCGTCTATGGTCAGTCGTTGGCAAAAGTACAGTCCATTACAGAGGTACAGACAAAGGAAACTGCGGACAAGAAAACAGATACGACACAGGCGGATGTTTGTTTCGAGCATGTTACATTCTCCTATCCAAACAAGGAAGACAATGCGCTGAAAGATGTCTGTCTTCAATTTCCGAGAGGAAGCCATACTGCTATCGTGGGCGAATCCGGGTCGGGAAAAACCACGCTGGCAAGTTTGATGATGGGGTTCTGGCAACCCCAAATAGGTACTATCCGACTGGGAGGAGAGAATATTACGGAACTCTCCGAACGTAACATCGCTGATTATTTTTCGATGGTACAGCAGGAGGTTTTTCTCTTTAACACAACCATTCGGGATAATATCCGTATAGGAAGACCTACCGCCACACAAAAAGAAGTGGAAACGGCAGCACAGCGTGCTCGTATTCATGATTTTATCATGGGCTTGCCGAATGGTTATGATACGCTGGCAGGCGAAGCCGGCGTAAAATTCTCCGGCGGAGAAAAACAGCGTATTTCCATTGCCCGAATGTTGCTCAAAGACTCTCCAATAGTTATTCTCGATGAAGCTACTGCCGCATTGGACGGAGAGAATGAGAAACTAATTCAAGAAGCTCTTGATGAATTGCAGCGCAACAAGACCGTCATTACGATTGCTCACCGTCTCAATACCATTCAGGATATGGAGCGTATTGTTGTGATGGACAAAGGGCAGATTGTGTCGAAAGGAACACACCAAGAACTGATGAAAGACTGTTCTCTGTACCGCAATATGACGGAAACACAGGAACAAGTAAGTAAATGGCAATTAAAAGAAGAGGAGGAATAAGAATGGTACGCAATATACTGAATGAATTGACCGCTCGCGGAGTGCGGCATCTGATTATCTCCGCACTGTTTTTCGTGGTTTATGCCCTTTGCGGCACGGCGATAATGCTCACAGTCTTGTTTCTCATCGACCGTCATATACAGGGAGAAAGCATCTCTTTCATTTCGGCAGCATGGGTACTCGGCAGTCTGCTGGTCTTGAAAACCATATCCAATGCCATTGCCGATATGAGTAAGCATTTTGCCGGATTTGATCTTGTGGAACGTATCCGCGAGAAAATCATATTGAAACTGAAAATGTTTTCACTCGGTTTCTATACCAATGAGCGTCTGGGAGAGATAAGTACAGTCATTCACAAAGACGTTGATAATATGGAGATGGTTGTGGGTCATCTTTGGACGCGAATGTCCGCCGATTTCATCGTGGCGCTGATACTTGGCATCGGGCTGTTCTGTGTGGACTGGCGCATGGGATTGACGATGGTTGCCATTCTTCCCATTGCCCTATTTTCTCTGTATCGGGGCATTCGCTCGGGAATGAAAGCACAAGAGGAATCACAGGATAATCTGGCGGATATGGTTAGCCTCTTTGTTGAATATGTCAAGGGCATCCCAGTTTTGAAAGTGTTTGGAGGAAAAGGAATGTTCCGTGACAGACTTGACCACTCTGTCAGTGAATTTGGAGAAAGCAGTAAGAATATTTCCCGTTTGGCTGCTGTAAGTGTGGGTAGATACACTTTTTTGATAGAATTGGCTTTCGCTCTGATGGCTACAATCGGTCTTTGGTGGACACAGCAAGGTGAACTTTCTCTTTTCGCTTATCTGATGTTCGTCATCGTCTCAAAAGAATTCTACAAGCCTTTTGTCAATATGGAAAGTCATTGGCTGAATTACATCAAGGTAAAGGACAGCTACGGACGCATTTCCCATTTGTTGAATGCCCCTGTTATCACCAATCCTGAACAGCCGAAAACAGCAACCCATTTCAATCTTTCCTTTGACAAAGTTGGTTTCCATTATGAGAAGGAAGGTTTTGAGATGAAAGATCTCACGTTCCATGTTCCCGAAGGAACGGTAACGGCACTTGTTGGCTCGTCAGGTTCTGGTAAAACAACCATTACCAACCTATTACTCCGTTTCTGGGAACCGCAGACTGGCAGTATTCGTATCGGTGGTATAGACATTCGAGAAATGGACTATGATTATTTACTCGGTAAAATCAGTGTAGTGATGCAGAATGTTATTCTCTTTTCAGATACCATTGCCAATAATATCAAAGTGGGCAACCGCAATGCTACGCAGGAAGAAATCGAGGAAGCTGCACGACGGGCGATGATACACGATTTTATCGTCAGTCTGCCGGAAGGTTATGAAACAAAAATCGGAGAAAACGGTTTGGGACTATCCGGAGGGCAGAAACAAAGGCTTTCAATCGCCCGTGCGTTCCTAAAAGATGCTCCCATCATTCTTTTGGACGAGATAACGAGCAATGTTGACCCTGTCAATGAATATAAGATACAACAGGCAATGTCTGCCCTTATCCGAAATCGCACAGTCTTGGTCATTGCCCATCATTTGCAAACCATCCGTAATGCTAATCAAATTATTGTGATGGACAAGGGACACCTTGTAGAGAACGGGACGCATGCAGAACTTGCAGCAAAAAACGGAATGTACTGCAAATTGCTGTCTATGCAATAACCTAATCAATGAAAAATATGGAGGTATGGAGTTTGATCCATACCTCTCTTTTTGCCACTTTCATCCATATCAACGCCACAAGTACGCAGTTATTTCCAACTGCTAACATGCACGTTTTCTTTGATTTACCTTTGCCCATACACCGCTATTGGTGTCATTAAATACATTGTAAGATGGACGAAAAAATCAAAGATCAAGAAGCCCTTTTGGTGAAAGATGCCAAGGACGAGAATCTCAAAGCCATCTCAGGGACAGATGAGAAAGGCGGACTGAAGACAGTATCGTCCACCGCCGAGCATGAACAGAGTTTCCTGAAGTTCGACAAGCAAAGCAATGCTTTGGAGAACTTTCTCTCCAACTTCATACGGCAGTTCAAGCCCCCACACAATTCCACTTCTTCAAAGTCCTCTTCGAGGGTGTTGTTGCCAGTGCACGAGTGCTCACCGAGATGCTCAAAGCACCGGATGCTCCCTCCAATAATGCCAGTTCGGGATAAGTAAATTCCCTAAAAAGTTGGTAATTTCGCCATTATTTTGCAACTTTATGGTTGAAAATCAACAACTTACAAACATATATAGCGATGATTACCACTGACAAAGTTACTGAAATATTCTGTGTGTTGGATGACTTCTGCAAGAATTTAGATACCGAATTAACTAAAAATCTCCATATCGCCCCATGGACTAGGGATATAAGCGAATGAGAAACTGCAAAGGGCAAATGTCCAAAAGCGAAATCATGACCATCCTACTGTGCTACCATTTTGGCTCATTCCGCAACTTCAAGCACTATTACCTCTTTTTCATCGAGAAACATTTGGCAAGCTACTTCCTCTATGCCGTTTCCTACACGTGTTTCGTGGAACTCATGCTCTGCGTATTTTTCGACCTGATGCCCTTCATGCGCATCCAAGGTTTTGGAAAGTGCATGGGCATTAGTTTCGTCGACAGTACAATGATTTCAGTATGCCACAACATGAGAAGGAAATTCAACAAGGTGTTTGATGAACTTACCAAGAACGGAAAGGGAACGATGGGCTGGTGCCCTGGTCTCAAGCTGCATCTGCTGTGCAACGAGATGGGCGACGTACTTATGTTCTGCCTAACTCCCGCAAACGAAGACGACAGAAACCCTAGGGTGTGGAAGGTCTTCACCAAAGTGCTCTACGGCAAAGTTTTTGCCGACAAGGGGTACATCAAGCAAGAATTCTTTGAGAACCTCTTCAACCAAGGCATCCACCTCGTTCATGGGCTCAGTCGAACATGAAAAACAAGCTTATGCCCTTGTGGGACAAGATGATGCTCGCAAGCTATATATAATAGAATGCATCAACGAACTGCTCAAGAACAAGGCCAACCTTGTCCACTCACGCCATCGTTCCGTACATAACTTCCTCATGAATCTTTGTGCGGCATTGGCTGCATACTGTTTCTTCGAAAATAAGCCCGAGGGACTGCTAGTGCGCATTGAAAAGAGTAGGCCATTGGAACTATTCTAAGCAAACCCTTATCTCGAACTGGCGTAAATATGAGGGTAAGCAACTAATTCCAGCAACTAAAGAACTTCACATACTTATCACCTCCGTATTTACGTACGAAATAATTGATGTGGTTTCTGTCAAGAAATGAGACTAACTGAGCGAAAACGTATTTATCTTTATACATATGCAGAATCTGATGATACCCTGCAAAGGTACAAATTCAAATCCGTTGACTCAGAAAAACTTTGCAACTAGCTAAATTCAACTATTTCAAAGGACAATTACTGAGTTTAAGTGGACAGCAGTGATAATGCTTAAATTCTTACAAGATGACACCTCGTTTTTATATTTTCTGTCTTTATCTTAGTATATCCTGATTTTTCCTTCATGACTTGTTTGGAAGATTTTTCACTATAATTTTGTTGTTCGATAACGTATTATTTATTTAAAACAATAATTTATGGAATCAAACAGCAATGACAATTACGTGCTGGTCCTGGAAGACCGCACGGAGGTGAAGAATAAACAGGAAGCGGGTAAATTATCCGTCGTATCCAGTGTTGACGAAAAGGGAAACCTTAAAACAACAGAGGCAATCGCTGCTAACCAAGCGGCATTCTTGAAGTTCAACAACAAGGATGGACTCCTCAAAAACTTCATGACCAATTTCCTCAAACAGTTCAATAACCCAACTCATTTTGGACTATACAAGGTATTGGCAGACAATGTGGAGCAGGGCGTGGACAACCTGCGCACCATACTGCAAACCCGTGAAAAGCCCGAAAGCAAACAGCAACTGGCTGAAATGGGCGTTCCCTTTGAGGACTATTTGCCTCGGCAGAAAAATGCCACCGCTATCGACCCTGAAAAGGTGGATTGGAAGATGCTCGACGATCTCGGTCTTTCCCGTGAGCGATTGGAGCAGAGTGGAGAATTGGAAAAGATGCTCAATTGGCAGAAGAGCAATCTCTTGACGATTGCCGTACCTATTGGAGACACAACCATCTACACCGAAGCTCGCCTTGCTTTCCGCACGGACGATAGCGGCAATATCGGTTTGGCAATTCATCCTTTGAGAAAAGAACCACAACTTGACTTTCCCTATATGAGTTACAAGTTCTCTCCCGAAGAAAAGGAACAACTCCTTGCTACGGGTAATCTTGGCAAGACCATTGAGGTAACACCTAAGAATGGAGAGCCTTTCTCTGCCTACGTATCTATCGATCCGCAGACGAATGAAATCATAGCCCTGCGTGCCGACCGTGTGAACATCCCTAAGGAGATCAAGGGCGTAACGCTCTCTGATGCCCAGTACAAAGAACTTGTGGAAGGCAAAGCCGTGAAGGTGGAAGGCATGACTGCCAAGAGTGGTAAGTCCTTTGATGCCACGCTTCAGGTCAATGCCGAGAAGAAAGGCATTGAGTTTATCTTTGACAATAACCGTGGATTTAAGGAACGCCAGAAGCAGACACAGCAGCAAGGCGTACCACATAAGCTCTGCGGCTTGGAGCTGTCAGATAAACAGCGTGAAGCCTTGGATAGCGGTCGTACACTATATCTAAAGAATATGGTGGACAAACAGGGACAATCATTCAACGCCTATGTCCGCATGGACAAGGAGCAGAACCGCCCACGTTTTTACAAGTGGAATCCTGACAAGAAGCAGGAAACCGGCAAGGAAAAGGTGGTTGCCGTAGCCGAAGAACACAAAACGCAGGTAGCCGTGAACAACCACGGCAAGACGAATGAAGCTACCAAGAATGTGAAAGAGCCCTTGAAGACGGGACAGACACAGCCTACTGCCGAGCAGAAGCAAAAGCAGGACGAAAACAAACAAAAGAAGTCCCGTGGACGTAAGATGTAACCCTTAATTCTATTATCGACTATGACAACTTGTATTATTGCCGAGAAACCCTCGGTAGCCAGAGACATTGCCCGCATTGTCGGAGCAAACAGCAGACAGGACGGATATATGGAGGGTAACGGGTATCTCGTTACTTGGGCAATGGGACACCTCATCGCCCTTGCCATGCCCGAAACCTACGGTTTTTCTGCCTACAAAGCTGAAGATCTACCCATCCGTCCCAATCCTTTTCAGTTAGTGGTACGACAAGTACGTAAGGACAAGGAGTATATATCAGACCCTGCAGCATTGAAGCAACTCAAGATGATACGTTCCTGCTTTGACAAGGCAGACCGCATCATCGTCGCTACTGATGCAGGGCGTGAGGGTGAACTTATTTTCCGTTATATCTATCAACATTTGGGATGCCGAAAGCCTTTTGACCGCCTTTGGATAAGTTCTCTCACGGACAGAGCTATCCGTGAGGGCATGGCTAATCTTAAACCCGGAAGCCATTACGATAATCTCTATTATCCCGCCAAAGCAAGAAGCGAAGCCGACTGGCTTGTGGGCATCAATGCAAGCCGTGCATTGTCTATCGCCCGCAAGGGTGGCTATTCCTTGGGACGGGTACAGACCCCGACCCTTGCTATGGTCTGCCGTCGGTATATAGAGAACCGTGATTTTTCTTCCGTACCCTATTGGAAATTATCCGTCCTAACAGAAAAAGAGGGCATGTCGCTGAAAGCCATTGGCAGTACCAACTATGAGAATGAAGCATTGGCACAGACTGCTCTCGCTGCGCTTCGCAGTCAGAGCCGGCTTAAGGTAGAGTCGGTCGCAAGAAAGGTAACGCATACTGCACCACCACTCTTGTACGACCTTACTGCCTTGCAGAAAGAAGCCAACAGACGCCACGGCTTTTCTGCAGACAAGACCCTCTCAATAGCCCAAAGCCTCTATGAGAAGAAAATCACGACCTATCCCCGCAAAAGATTTTAGAATTTTGTATCTTTCAGATAATCAATAGAATAAGGATGAATAAAGGATAAATGGGTTACGAGTTGGAAACGAGCGAGTTTCTTTCCTATTCTTTATTCTGCAACGCCCCAAAGAACGCTTAAATTGATAGTGCAAAGATAATATTTTCTGATGAAAACAGTGTGTTTTTACGGAAATAATTTGTAGGAGCACTTAAAATCATTACCAACTAATTTTAATGGAAGTAATTTGTCAGGATTTTTTAGCCTTATTGCCTAATCAGCAAAAATGAATAGAAACAACTATTTTTCTATTGCAAAATGCAAAAAAAAGAGAGAAATGAAACTTTTTGAAGAAAAATCCCCCGAAATATTTGGCGGATTGAAATAATTTGCATAATATTGCACTTATAAACACGGAACAAACGTTCTGTTTTGAATTTAGCAAGTATGAAATAATGGAAAAACAAATAGATAAAGAAAGCATAAGCAAAAGGGACATTATCCTTAATGAATCGTTCAGGCTATTTCTGAAAAAAGGTTATGCAGCAGTATCATTTTCGGATTTAGTGGAAGCGACCGGCATTTCTCGTGGCAATATGTTTCATCACTTCAAGAATAAGGAGGATATATTCAATCATGCCGTTGATAGGTTTGTATTTGAATTCTTGACCAATGATGCTACAGACTTTCTTGAATTTACAAGCTCGACACCATTAAAGGACTTCATTGATAATCGTGTAGAAAACATCGGTCGCCGTATGAAATCATTTTTTATAATGACAAAAGGCACAGTCACTCCTGCCAATTTCATGTCATTTATCCTGTATCTGAAAGACAACTATCCGGATTGGAAAGAGAAGTTTCAAGAATACGAGAAAAGAAAGAGCCTTGAGTGGAAAGAGGTGATAGAGCTTGCCAAACAGAAAGGAGAGATTACTCAAACTGTGGAAACAGAAAAGATTATATCTTCCATTAGAAATATATATCTTGGATTGTCATACAGAAGTGCATTGAGCAGCCAACTTTCTATTTCCGAATTGAAAGAGCAAATATACACAATATACTATTTAATAACCAAATAATATTCCTATGGAAAAAGCAGCATATATCAATAGCGTATCGGCATATCTTCCTAATTCTCCCATCGCCAATGAGGATATGGAAGACTATATCGGAAAAATTGGTGGAAATCCGTCAAGGGTTCGTTCCATTGTCCTTAGACAAAATGGCATCAAAACGAGATATTACGGGTTGGACAAAAACCAAAGCCTAACACACTCGAATGCAGAATTGGCAAAAGAAGCCGTATGTGGGCTGTTTGAAAATGGAAATATTCCTGACGACTTGACCCTTTTGGCTTGTGGGACAAGCACACCCGATCAATTGCTTCCTTCCCATGCGTCTATGGTTCATGGAGAATTAGCCAACTATCCTATGGAAATATTTTCCTCTGCAGGTGTATGCCTTACCTCATTGCAGGCATTGAAAATATGCTATAGCAATATTCTTGCAGGACTGCATCAAAAAGCTGTATGCGTGGCATCAGAATTAACTTCACCTGCATTGGTATCCAAATTTTATGACCCGGAGTATGAAGCTACACATGACAATCCTGACAAAGACCCTTATATGGCTTTTGAGAAGGATTTTATGCGATTTATGCTTTCTGATGGTGCAGGAGCGGTATTGGTGCAAGATCATCCCGAAGGAATATGTCCTCTCAAAATCGAATGGGTCGATATGACCTCCTATGCCAACGAACTACCTACCTGTATGTTTATGGCATCAGAGTTGCAAGAAAACGGACGGCTCAAAAGCTGGAAGGAGTTCTCTCCTGATGAGATTAAGGCACGTGCCGTGCTTGTCGGTAAACAGGACATTCGGCAGCTAAAGAAATACATCATCAAGTATTGGGTAGACCATATCGAAACCGTACTTGCCAAACATCATGTAAAAGCAGAAGAGATAGACTATGTCATACCTCATGTATCATCAATGTTTTTCTATGAGAAGTTAAATGACGAAATTGCTGCTCGTAACATTGCCCTGACAAAAGAGAAGTGGTTTACAAACCTTACTTCTGTAGGCAACATCGGTTCGGCTGCCATTTATGTGGCACTGGAAGAGCTCATAAGGACAAAAGAAATTAAACGTGGAAACAAGATACTTCTTCTTGTACCGGAGAGTGGAAGGTTCTCGTATGGAACAGTGCTTCTATCTGTATGATAGTTAGCCTCTGTATTTATGAAGTCCCTTGCAAGGAGTTTGTAAAAAACAAAAGAGAACGGAATAAGAATTAAAGAATAACTTGTATTTAGAAAAAATAAAAAACACAAGCTATTAGCTTGGAAGTTGCAGTTATCTGCAATGCAGTAATTCCTACCGAATAACTCGGGAAACTGTATGAAATAAAGGACGCGGATTCGAAAAGCGACATGAGTAGAATTATATAAACACTACTATCTATGATAGAAAATGATTTTATCACCATTATTGATGGAATTGAAAATTTAGATTCTAACTTAATGGGAATGTTGCATGGAGGTATTTCTAACAACATGAATGATTGCAATTGTGGCTCGGGAAATAGCAATACGGAACAAACAGAACACGGTAGTAACGATTGTACTTGTGGATCAGGAAACAGTAACAAGATTGCAGCTCCTTCTGATTGCACTTGTGGGTCTGCAAATAGTAATAGTGCACATTCAACAATAAGACAATTACAATTTGGATAATCTTTATTAGCCATATCGAATTAGTTGGATTTAGTCCTGTTGATTTGATATGGCTTTTTATATATTCTTAAATATGAGTGATTTTATTATTTCTAAGTATTGCATTCCTTTTTTATCATCAGATGAAAAAGCTTATTTTTATTTGTCAAACAACAATTCTCTACATAAAGTGAGTCGTAAAATTTATGACTCGGTCTGCGAATGTAAAAAAAATCCTTCTTCAATAAGCCGTATTCCAGAGAAGATTTTCCAAAAATTGAAAACAGTCAATATCATTACCACTGTTGAAGAAGAAACCAATTATTACCGTAAAATAAAGATGGATTATTTTATGGAAGTTTTCTCCCATCAAAAACTACTTTTAACAATAGCACCAACAAGCGATTGTAACTTTAATTGTCCTTATTGTTTTGAAGAGAACAAAAGACCCATAAGAATGTCTGATGCCGTAATTGAAAATATAATTCTTTTTATAAAACGTTACAAACATCTTGAATATCTATATATTACATGGTATGGGGGAGAGCCGTTAATGGCAATAGATATTATAGAAAAAATTCTGAATAGAATTAGTATCGAGATACCAAATATTAAAATATCTCATCATTTCCTTGTTACAAACGGATATTTGATAAATGAAAAGATGCTTTCTCTTTTTTCCAAATATCCACTTAACTCAATTCAAATCACATTAGATGGCAATAAACCACGTCACGATAATTTGAGAAAACTAAAAAAAAGTGGGTTGGGAACTTTTGATAAAATAGTTAGAAATATTGACTGTATTTTGAAAAGCATGCCTAGTACGCAAATTTCTGTTCGCGTTAATCTTGACAAGGATAATGTTGGAGATTTTGAGAATATCAGAAATGAGTTGCTTGAAAAATGGAGTTCTTATCCAAATATAACAATATATCCAGGCATATTACGAATAGAAGACACTGTAAACAAATGTATGGGATGTCAATCTTTATTACACGATGACGTTCGAGATTTGTTTTATGGATTAACAGAAGCCGTCAATTTCTATCCTGTTTTACAAGGTAAAGGGTGTTCGGCAACTCATCTAAACTCCTTTTTAATTGGTCCTTTAGGAGAGTTATATAAATGTTGGAATGAACTTGGAGATAGCAAGAAAATAATTGGTTATATTAACGATCAAGACTTCAAAAACAAAGATTTAATACGAAAATATGTATTATCAGCCAATTGTTTTGAAGATGAAAAATGTAAGGATTGCGAATTTATACCTATTTGCATGGGAGGATGCGCCTTTTATCGAATCAAGAATATGTTTGACAATGGGAATTTTGACATTTGCTCACTCTACAAAGATAACGGAGTAATAGAAAAATGTATTTGTTTACATTTGGATAAACTGAGGATTAAAACACCTTCTATCTGAAATTTTAATATAATCTATATGCAAAGACTATTTTTGTTCGCGTTCATGGTTTGCACATTTAGCAACATAAATGCGCAGTATTCTATTATTGGAAAAGTCCTCATCGAGAATGGTGACACCCTTGAATCCAATGTAGAGCTGTACACCAAAAGCCATACGGTTGTCTCTGCCGTACAAACACAGAAAGGAATGTTTTCATTCTCAAATCTCGCAAAAAACAATTTTTATTATGTGGTTGCATCACATGTCGGATATACTACTGACACAATAAAGATAGACCGCATAACAAAGGATCTGAACATTGGGACAATGTTCCTTAAAGACAGTCTTACTACGTTGGACGAAGTTACCGTTGTGGGAAGCAGCATAAGTTTTCAAAATGGAAGCAAGAGAATTTTCCCCAATGAATTTCAAAGAAACAGTCCTGACGCTATGGTTATGCTTGACAAGATGAACCTGTCGAGGATTAATGTTGACCCACTAACAAAAAGCCTGACACTGAACGGTGGCGGAAGCGTTAAGACATTGCTTAACGGAAGGGAGGTATCAGCCGTTGAAATTGCTGCACTTTCCCCGGAAATTATACAGCGCGTAGAATACCACGACACGCCGGAAGCACGGTATGGCAATGCAGACGTGGTCTTGGATTTTATTACCAAAAACGACCAAGTTGGCGCAAGGGTTTACCTTTCTTTGTGGCAGGGGCTTTTAACGAGTTTCGGAGAGGACTACATTTCCTTGAAATTCAACCGCCGGAACAGCCAGTTTTCATTAGACTACAATATGGCATACCGCAATTGGAAACACCTCAGCAGGGAATATGAAGAGGACTTTAATCTGCAAAATGAGAACTTTTCGAGAACCGAACTGGGGCATCCTGGACGATACAGATACGACAATCACAACGTACATTTCAATTACAACTATCAGGAGAACAAGAAAATAATTAACTTTTCACTGGGGACAGCCATCCAAAATGCACCGTATAAAGAGTGGAACAGTGATTTGCACTATAAAGGGACAGCACTCAACTTATACGACAATGCGAAATCATCGGCCACAAATCCTTATTCGCAACTATATATACAGTTGCCCATAGGAGAAAATCAACTATATGTAATGAATCTCTCTGGTCAATACAACAAAGGGAAATACAACCGTCTGTATCAGGAGGCAGACAACGAAAGTGAATCCAACCAATTCTGCAGTAATGTCCGTGAGATTCAAAAAGGCTATGCGCTGTCGCAATTATACGAGAACAGGCAGAATTGGGGAACTTTGACCATTGGAGCAAACTTCAACCAGCAGTTTACCAAAAGCGACTACAATTCAGTCCGAAACGATATGACACAGGAGCATCACACAGGCCAACGCCAGACCAACCTTTATTCTTATGCACAATGGGGAAAGGCATGGAGCGAACTTTATTGCCGAGTGGGCATTGGACTGAACCAGCGATGGATGCATGTGGGAGAACAAAAACAAAGCACCTTTACGATTCGTCCGATGCTATTCGTCCGTTATACCGTTTCTCCAAAAATCGAACTTCGTTATCAGGGGTCGGTCTCTAATATAATGCCTACACTTTCGGCTATTTCTGACTATTCACAGGATATAGATTTTATACAGATACAGCGAGGTAATCCTAATCTCAAGCCGCAGATTGATTTCTATAATGCGTTGGTATTCAATTATAAATTCACAAAAACAGCATTGGCTCTCTACTTGAATGAAACATATTCAAAGTCGCCAATCATGGAATGCACATATCTGGATAATGAAAAGGTGGTCAGAACCATGGAAAATCACAAGAATTTTCAGAACTATAATGCGGAATTTGAATATGGAGGGCAGCCTTTTGGCAATCTGCTGTCGTTCAAAGTTTATACCGGCTTAAAATTTTATAAAAGCAATGGCAACCAATACACTCACCGCAAAACAATACCCTACTATGGGGGTCAGGTTTCTGTTTACTATAAACAATTCACTATGAGATGGCAGTTTCGCAAGAATGTGCAGGACAGGTTTTGGGGAGAAACGCTTTATCGGTATGAAGACGGCCACATGTTGTCGTTTGGCTATCAGACAAATAAACTCAGCCTTTCTGCCGATGTGCTGAATCTGTTTTCTTTGAAGCATATTTCCGCACAAGAAAACTATTCAAGCGTGGCTCCTTACAAACGCTATGAATATCTTGATGAAACAAGAAATCTTATACGTTTAAACCTTACGCTGAACCTATCGTATGGTAAAAAATACAAGGAGGCTTCAAAACGCATAAACAGCAACACAAGCAGTGAATCATCCGTCATTAAAGGAGAGAAATAATAATAATTTTTGATTTTAATAATGAGTTTTGCAATAAAACGACAGCGAGATGCTATGGATTGCGGTCCTTCCTGTTTGGCAATGATAGCCAAACATTATGGACAGCAAGCTGATAAGGAGCAATTGCGGAAAATCTGTTCCTTAGGCAAAGATGGAGTGTCTCTTCTTGGTATCAGCAAAGCTGCAGAAAACCTCGGTTTCAAGACCATTGGAGGACGTTTGAGTTTTGAAATGCTATACCAAGAGGATCCGATGCCTTGTATTATACACTGGAATCAGAACCATTTTGTCGTTGTCTATAAGATAAAAAAGCACAATAAAGGAAAATATACCGTATATGTAGCAGATCCGGGCAAGGGACTTGTTACCTATACCAAGGAGGAATTCTGCGAGCATTGGGTTAGTACCAAGACAAACGGTGAAGAAAAAGGTATTGTACTGCTCCTCGAGCCGACGGAACAATTCTATGCTCAAAATGAAATAGAAACAGTACCGACTCAAAACCGAGTGAGATTTCTCTGGAACTATCTCAAGAAGTACAAGCGTTTTTTCACGCAATTGATACTCGGTCTGTTGCTCGGCTCGCTTCTGCAACTAGTCTTCCCTTTCCTCACCCAAGCCATCGTTGATACGGGTATCGGAGGAAAGGATATCGGGTTCGTATGGTTGGTGCTGCTAGCTGAAATGACGCTCCTCTTCAGTCGAACAGCCATTGACTTTATCCGCTCAAAGATACTCCTGCACATCTCCACCCGTATCAACATCTCGCTCATCTCAGACTTCTTCATCAAGCTGATGAAACTACCGATGAAGTTCTTCGATACAAAGCTGCTGGGCGACCTATTGCAACGTATCGAAGACCATCGACGAGTGGAGCAATTCCTCACGTCAAGTAGTCTAAGTTTGCTTTTTTCATTCTTCACTTTTCTTGTCTTCGGTATCGTTCTTGCAGTCTATAATGTTGGGATATTCCTCGTCTTCCTTTTAGGAACATCGCTTTATGCAGGCTGGATAGTTCTCTTCCTCAGAAAACGTAGACAACTTGACTACAAATACTTTGAGCAAGCAGGTCGTAACCGCAATGTAACCTATCAACTCATTGGCGGTATGCAGGAAATCAAGTTGCAGGGGTGCGAGCAGCGCAAACGTTGGGAATGGGAGGACGTACAAGCCGACCTGTTTAAGGTCAATCTGCAATCGCTCAATCTGCAACAAGTGCAACAGGCAGGAAGCATCACCATCAATGAGGTGAAGAACATCCTCATTACCGTACTTGCAGCCACAGCCGTAATACACGGAAATATGACACTCGGTATGATGCTGGCGGTACAGTACATCATCGGACAGCTCAACAGCCCTGTGGAACAACTTATTCAGTTTATCTACTCATGGCAAGACGTAAGCATCAGCCTTGACCGCATGAACGAAATCCACACCGAGACCAACGAGGAAAATGTCGAACGGACACGTACCGCCTATACGGACAAGACCACCGAAGGACATTCCCTCACGATAAAAGACCTATCCTTTAAATACGACATCTACAGTCCGAAAGATATTCTGTCGAATATCAATCTTTCTATTCCCAACGGCAAGGTAACGGCAATCGTGGGAGCGAGTGGAAGCGGAAAGACAACGCTCGTAAAACTCCTTTTGGGATTCTATGAGCCACTAAACGGAAGTATTCAGATAGGCAATGCCAATTTGAGAGAATACAACCTCGGCTGGTGGCGAAGCCAATGCGGTGCGGTGATGCAGGAGGGATATCTCTTCTCCGATACCATTGCGAGAAACATCGCAATATCTGACGATGAACCCGACATCGAACGTATTCGTCATGCTGCCCGTGTGGCAAACATAGCCGACTATATAGAAGCCCTGCCTTTAGCCTATAATACGATGATAGGACAAGACGGACAAGGCATTAGTCAAGGGCAACGACAACGCATTTTGATAGCAAGGGTAGTCTATAAGAATCCAATGTTTGTCTTTCTGGATGAAGCGACCAATGCCCTCGATGCCAACAATGAACGAGCCATTACAGAAAACCTCTCGGAGTTCTACAAGGGAAAAACAGTTGTAGTAGTGGCACACCGCCTTTCCACTGTTCGCGATGCCGACCAAATTGTAGTTTTGGATGAAGGTAAAATTGTAGAGGTAGGTACACACGAGGAACTGACTGCTAAACGTGGTAAATATTTTGCCTTAGTAAAGAATCAATTAGAACTTGGCAACTAATATGGAAGAAGAGAAGAAACAAGAACGCAGTTACGAACTTCGTAGCGAAAAAGTTCGTAGTATCGTGGGACAGATACCCTCCTCGCTTATCCGTTATGGCATTACCGCCATCGGAATGGTGTTGCTTTGTCTTTTTGCTGTAGCCTATTTCCTACCCTATAAACAAGTATATTCGGGTACGGCTACCATACACAAAACGGCAACCACACCAGTGGACAGCACGAATATAACCATCTTGCTTAAGTTTGAGAACAAACGCCCAAACAAAGTGAAGGGACAAATAATTTGTCTGCAATCTCAATATATAACGTTTACAGGACAGATACGAGACCTGTCTCCTGTCCGAGACGCTTTTGAACGTCAGAAAGCCATTTGCCGTTTCAAGGTAACTGAGATAAAATCTGTGGAAAACCAGACGGTAGACTTTCAGATAGTAAGTTCATCGGGCAATCTGTTACAGAAGATGCTTGGAGGATTATAAAGGAGTAGGACATTTATCCTCTCTCTTTCGATAATCGATGGTCAAACTCACCGCCTGCTCTTGCAAGGCAGTGAGTTCTTGTGTCAAACTGATAAGCTCCCGCAACAAAGCCTGTATGCTTTTCTCTGCCGTATAAAGGCGCATCAGTCGTACCACCTGATTGTAGTTCACCCCAATTTTATGTACTTGAGCTGTGAGTTCGGAGAGCTTGCGGTAATACTCCACGGCGGACTTGTCCACCGTTATCACCTTGAAATGCTCTCCTAATAACCTTGCACGCACAAACTCGGACTTGGACATTGAGCCTGACTTGTGATAGAGGTCTATCACTCGTATTTGGTCTTTCGGGTCTGGTAAACGGACGTGCCAATCGTCCCACTTATCGGGCATATCACCATACTTTTTCGCTACTTTTTTCCTTGATTTATCGCTTGCCATATTCTCTTATTTTTGCTCTTCTAATCACGACTTTGGAGTGATTTAATCCCCCTTTCGGGGCAAGGGGTTTGTGGGACAAACGGCAGTTTGTGCCACAAAGACACACCTTGCCAGTATAAAGAAAGAGATTGATAAGCCCTGCCGCGTTACTGCACTCACCGAATGCGGTAACTCGGCATAGGCTTGTGTTCCGTGAACGCAGTAATTCAGAGCTTCCGCCATCTTTCCACATCATCTTTGTATTGGTCGAGATGTTCTCGAAGCACCTGCTCCACATATCCTGAAACGCTTGCTCCCTGCTCACCGATTTTCCTCACCACGAAGTCTAACTTTCGTTGAGTTTCCTCTGATACATACACGGCTTTGCGGTGGCTGTTGCGAAAGGGCTGGAGAT
>OWIW01000477.1_pt1 | contig 28713 bp, 29 predicted proteins | sample 2433821 | NCBI WGS metagenome assembly OWIW01 (sample SAMN05065751, study PRJEB22554) | human gut metagenome | biome: ENVO:2100002; feature: ENVO:00000062; material: ENVO:00002003 | host: Homo sapiens | place: USA | reverse complement strand
CCCTAAGGCATCAGATCCTAAGTCTGACGTGGCTACCAATTACACCATATCCGCAAATATCCGAACAGGAACTGCAAAAGCCGGGTGTAAAACCGGATTTAGGCGGTGCGTGAAACGCGTCCTGTCCTTTGCAAAGCTACCGGAAAACGAGCGCAATCGTGCGGGATTGTCCGCAAAGATTACCGGATCGGTTCCTGTCCTTTGCAAGGATAAGGAAAGCAAGCGACAAGCCAAACAAATTCGAGCTTGCCCGAGCCGCCTCTTATCTGTTGGCAAAGATAACTAAAAAACCTTTTTCTCGAATGGATGCCGGGCGATTTTGCCGATTTTTGGTTACTTTTGCAAACTATTTCAATCGATTATGCCGTATAAACTGACACTGGTTCTTACTCCGAAGCAGGCTGCCGACGTAAAATACTATACTGAACAGGCGGCTCGCCGTGCGGGTGTCGCGGAGCAGGATGTGGCTTTGGTGCGGGTCGTCGGACGGTCGATCGATGCCCGGCAGCGGCAGCCCAAAGTGAATCTTACGCTCGAAGTTTATGCCGATTGCGAACCGCAGCCCGCACCTGTGCATTTCGACTATCCGTCGGTTGCGGGGCGTACGGAGGTCGTGATCGTCGGTTCGGGCCCTGCGGGGTTGTTTACGGCTCTGCGGCTGATCGAACGGGGGTATCGCCCGGTGATTCTGGAACGGGGACGCGATGTGTCGGCCCGCAAGCGGGACATCGCGCAGATCAACCGCAACGGGGCGGTCGATCCCGATTCGAACTATGCTTTCGGCGAGGGCGGAGCCGGAACATTCTCCGACGGCAAACTTTTCACCCGCAGCAAGAAGCGGGGCGACTACAACAAGGCGCTGCAAACGCTGGTTTTTCACGGCGCCACGCCCGAAATTCTTTACGAATCCCATCCCCATATCGGAACGGATAAACTGCCGAGGGTGATCTCCAATATCCGGCGGACGATTCTCGAAGCCGGCGGATCGTTCGTTTTCGATGCGCGGGTTACCGATGTCGAATTGCACGACGATCGCGTAAAAGGGGTGTGGGTCGGAGATACCCTTTATGAAGGAGCGGCTGTGGTTCTTGCTACGGGACATTCGGCCCGGGATATTTACGAGTTGCTGCACCGGCGGGGCGTGCGTCTGGAAGCCAAGCCTTTTGCGATGGGCGTGCGGATCGAACATCCGCAGGCGCTTATCGACTCGATACAGTACCACTGCGAGTCGCGGGGAGAGTATCTGCCTGCGGCCTCCTATTCGTTGGTCAGCCAGGAGGGTGGGCGTGGCGTCTATTCGTTCTGTATGTGCCCCGGGGGATTCATCGTTCCGGCGATGACCGATGCGGCCGAATAGGTGGTGAACGGTATGTCGCCCAGCGGCCGGAACTCCGTTTTCGCCAATTCCGGTTTGGTGACCGAGGTGCGGCTTGCGGATTTCGAGCATCTGCGGGCAGAGTGGGGCGAGCTGGCCGGGCTGAAATTCCAGCAGCAGTTCGAGCGGCTGGCCCGGCAATACGGCGGCGAGCATCAGATCGCTCCGGCCCAGCGTGTCGCCGATTTCGTGGCGGGACGTGCGAGCGGTTCGCTGCCCCGGACCTCGTATATACCGGGCGTTGTGCCTTCCCGGCTGGATAAGTGGATGCCCGGATTTATCGCCTCTTCCCTGCGGGCGGGTATCGCCACTTTCGGGCGGCGGATGCGGGGATTCCTGACCAATGAAGCGTTGGTCGTGGGCGTCGAGTCCCGCACCTCGACCCCCGTGCGCATTCCGCGTGATGCGCAGACGCTGATGCACCCCGAGGTCGCCGGGCTTTTCCCTGCGGGCGAAGGGGCCGGGTATGCCGGCGGAATCATCTCTGCGGCGCTCGATGGCGAGCGTATCGCCGATGCCGTTGTAAATTACATAAAGTAGAGGGCGGTCTTGCTTGCGCTTTGTTCCTCGTTTATTTTAACGGGGAGTCTTCTACGAAATAAAAATCCGGGGCCAGAAGGAAACCCCGGATTAAAAGTTAATGATCGTTCAACACCTCCAATGCCTTCGACAGTACGGGATCTTTCCCGTCCAAATAATCGTCTATCGTAGGCTTTACCTCGATGTCGGGTGTTACGCCCTTTCCTACGAAAGGTTTGAGGCTATACGGATAGAGCTCCCGCAAAGTACAAATACGCGCGACAGCGCCGTGAGGAAGATAAATCACCAACGGAGCTCCGGTTGAGCCTGCTGTTTCTTCTCCGATAAGCAACGGATGTCCGGGCATCTCGCTGATGCAAACCAAAAAGTCTTCGCAAGCTGAGAACGAATAGGTTCCCATAAGGATAACGACAGGACACGCGATCGGCTCGATTGCCTTGTCCCGGACATAGATCTCCGGCGGATATGTTTCGTATGCGGTGTATTCGAAATAATCTTCGTATTCTTCGCGGTAATTTCCCTGCGCCCGTCCGTAACCCAGGTTTTTCCGGGTCTGCCAGCCGAATGTCCGAAGGGAATCGGCATCGGTAAGGTACATCTGAAGGTGTTGTGCGACGTTCGTGGATCCTCCGCCGTTATTTCGTAAATCGATTACGAGTCCTGCCGGATTCTCTTTCCGGACGATCTGCATGATGCTGTCGATTTTGTGGCACATCTCTTCTTCCGGCCAAAATTTGTCGATCGAAACGATTGCGATATCGTTTTCCCAATTCAATGCGATTTTGTCCCGCCAGTTTCTTTTACGCTCGGATTTCGGTTCCCACCATTGTTCGTCGGGAGTACGGGTAGATTCTCCATCGCGGATAACATCGAAATTCACGATCTTTCCGGCCCGGGTCAATGCTTTCCCTTTTATACGGGTATGTACCTTTCCATTCAAAAGAAGTGCTCCGGCTACTTTTAGGTTGTAAGTCGGCGTCGAGCCGGTGATATCGGGCAGCACGTATTTTTCGACGTATTCCGTCGTCGGGATTCCCTCTATTTCCACGATTTCGGCGCCGAGCAACAGAGAGTCCGTATCGCTGTGGAGCCGATACGAAGTAAAGTAAAATTTATCCCCGAACAGAGCCGTGCCGTAGCGGGGATAATCCGTGTTCTCTTCTCCCGATTCCGGCCTGATTACCAATTCCGTATGCCCGTCTTTGAATTTTACGAGAAAGCGGTCGATTTCTTTGTAAAAATCCTGATCGTTCTCCGTTTTCAGCACCCGGCGCATCGTCGCGCGATACAGGCTGTCTATATCGAAATTTACTTGGTCGATATGCACGAAATTGTATTTTATTTCGGACCATAACAGGCTCAAAGCGTACACTTTGTCTTCGACCGTATTGACCGAGGACGGGACCGTAGGTCGTTCCTGAGCATAACTGTTGGAATTGTAACAGCATAAGCTGCAAATAAATGCAATGCAGAATAATGTATATTTCATGATTATCGAAGATAATGGTTGGGATCTATTGAGCCGATGTTTATTCAAAGATAGCGAAAGGTGAGTGCAATCGTGCGGGTTGCACGCAAGATTGCCGAACCGCATCCTATCTTCTACAAAGATAGTAAAAATAATGTGTTCCGTTAGGATAGATTTCGACTATTCGATGGGAATCGGGTGCGGGAGGAGCCCTCCTAATTATTATGAGAGTGTATGATTGTTCGAAGAATATAATCGAATTTCGGGGAAAATTATCTATCTTTATGGCAAGTTCCCGGTTGGAGTTTGGTGTTGCAAAACGTCGGAATGAATGTAATCGTTGGAATATCCGGCTTTCGATCAGTGTAGTGAACCGGATGAAAAAATAGCGTATGGATAAGAAGGAAGTGGTGGTCGTCGTTCCTGTTTACCGGCCGGAATTGACCGTCTGGGAACGGGCGTCGTTGAGGCAGACTGTTAGGGTGCTGCAGGAAAATTATCCGGTCGAATTATTGGTTCCCTGCGGTATGGATTGCTCGGCGATTCGGCGTGAGGTCTCCGGACTGCCGGTTCGGGAGGTGTCGGACGAATGGCTGGGCCGCAGGAACGGGATTGCGGGATACAACCGGATGATGCTTTCGGCCGGATTCTACGAGTTGTTCCGCGATTACGAATATCTCCTGATCTGCCATACCGACGCCTGGATTTTCCGGGACGAACTCGCCGACTGGTGCCGCAGGGGATACGACTGTGTGGCCGCTCCCTGGGTCCGCCGCAAAGTGTATGATCTGCCGATTCTGAAGCAATACCTGCGGTGGAGGCTTCGCCGCGCAGAGCGGGCGGGCCGGATGATCCGGCAGTCGCTCTACGGGAAGATCGGAAACGGAGGTCTTTCGCTTCGCCGCGTGGAGAGTTTTCGGGCCGCGTGCGAAAAATACGGCGACGAGATCGAGCGGTTTTGTTCGATGGGCAACCACCTGGGCAACGAGGATGTTTTCTGGGCCGTCGTTCCCGAAGGGTTTCGTTATCCTTCGCAGGAGGAGGCGCTGCGGTTCGCGTTCGACACCAATCCCCGCTATTGCTACCGTTTGTGCGGCAGTCGCCTGCCGATGGGGTGCCATAGCTGGTCGAAGCCCCGGATGTGGCGCTTCTGGCAGCAGATTATTCCGCTGCCCGACGCGGCGAGCGGCGCCGCAGCGGATAAGTGATCCAGTACGCCAGAGTATTGACCGTCGTATGGAAAAGGTGCTTGCCCAGCCCTTTTCGCTTCTGGTCATTGACCATCAGAACGGTTTTGTAGCAAATCTTCAGCCGGTTGTGCCGGACCCATACCGAGAGCAACCGTTCGCTCAAATACCCCATCACGCGTCCCTGCACGGGGTCGTCCTGAATCTCGATCCGCCGCTCCACCTCGAACAGAATATCGAACAGCCATGCCGAGTAAGCCTCGAACCGCTCGCGCGGCAGGACGAACATGTTGAAATGCGAGAGGCGGTTGTTGCGGAAGAACACCCGGTCGAAATCCGGCAGGTAGGCCGGATATTTTTCTGCGATCACCTGCCGTGCGGTCAGCAGGTCGCTTTCGATGTGGCACTTGCAATAATCCGTGTAGAGGTTGTAGGGATAGATCTTCGGCCGGGCCATGACGATATCGCAGCGGCTGAAAAGGCGGTCGAAGTCGGGGACCGGATGCGATGCCGAGAAGAAGGCTTCCGAGCGAACCGTCCGCAGCGAGCAGGCCGAACCGCCCTCGAAGTCGAAATAGCGGCGATAGTGGTTCAACCCGATGTAGTCTGCGTCGTGCAGGTTTTTCCAGGCCCAGTAGTGGGCCGTGAGTTCGCAGTAGTGGCGGTTGCGGTCGCTGATGTTGTCGCCCGTGTCGTCGCCGACGGCGAACGGAAGTTCCGTTTGCGAAATGGCCCGTCCGACCTGAACGGGCTGGTAGGGCGGGGTTTTGAGGCATGCGTCCTGCTTGTGGGCGCAGACCAGGATGACGGTTTTGCTCATTTTTCTAAAGGGTAAGTTTGAGAGCGCTTTCGATCACTTTGTCCATGTCGTAGTAGCGGTATTCTCCGAGTCGGCCGCCGAAGATGACTTTCCGGTCCCGGTCGGCCAACGCCTTGTAGCTTTCGTAAAGTTTCGTGTTGCGCTGGTCATTGACGGGGTAGTAGGGCTCGGCTCCATGTTCGTACGGGGCCGGGTATTCCCGGGTAATGATCGTGCGGGGCTGATCGCCGCCCGGTTCGAAATGCTTGTGTTCGATGATCCGGGTGTAGGGAATTTCGCGCTCGGTGAAATTCATTACGGCGACGCCCTGATAGTTGGGGGTGTCGAGCGTTTCGTGTTCGAAGCGCAGCGAGCGGTACTCCAGCTCTCCGAGTCTAAAATCGTAGTATTCGTCGATGCGGCCCGTGAAAACGATGCGGTCGCAGAGGCTTTCCCAGTGCGTGCGGTCGGCGAAGAAATCGGTGTCGCAGCGCACCTCGACGCCTGCGAGCAATCCGTCCACGAGTTTGTTGTAGCCGCCGATGGGGATACCCTGCCAGCGGTCGTTGAAGTAGTTGTTGTCGAAGGTGAAGCGCACCGGCAGGCGTTTGATGATGAATGCCGGCAGTTGGGTGGCGTCGCGTCCCCACTGTTTTTCGGTGTAACCTTTCACGAGCCGTTCGTAGATGTCGATGCCGACCAGCGAGATGGCCTGTTCTTCGAGGTTCCGGGGCTCCGAAATGCCTGCTTCGTGACGCTGACGGTCGATCATCTCCGCTGCCTGGGCGGGCGTGGTAACGCCCCACATGGCGTAAAAAGTGTTCATGTTGAAAGGCAGGTTGTAGAGCTTGCCCTTGTAGTTGGCCACCGGGGAGTTGATGTAGTTGTTGAATTCGACGAAGCGGTTCACGAACTCCCACACTTCGCGGTTGGAGGTGTGGAAGATGTGGGCGCCGTATTTGTGGACGCGGATGCCTTCGCGCTCCTCGCAGTAAGCGTTTCCGCCCGTGTGGGGCCGTCGGTCGATGACCAGCGCTTTCTTACCGGACCGTGCGGCCCGGTAAGCTGCGACTGCGCCGAAAAGTCCGGCTCCGACGATCAGGTAATCGTATTTCGACATGATGCAGCGGGTTTATATGTGAATCAATCGGGTGAGGCGTCGAAGCAGCCTGCCGGAGAGAGCTCCGAGGGCGAAGACCCACCGGCTGCGGGCTGCGACTTTCCGATCCCGGCGGTCGGTGAGAAACGCGGGGTCGAAGGTCGAAAGATACTCTTTGCGGGCATTGCGGGCCGCTTTCGCGGCAATATGCAGCTCCTCGTTCGTTTTCGACGCCGCGACCGCTTCGCAGCATTGTTGTAACCGGATGCGGGCTGCGACATAACGCCCTTCCGGGGTAGGTGCGGCCTGTAGGAAAAGGTCGTGTAGCTGGCGGGAAACACGGAGAATCAGCTCCGTCGGCTTGCGTTTTTTGGAGAGGCCGCTGCCGAGGACTCGGTAGTGGTAGGGCGTTTTTTCGTTGATGACGATGCGCGAAACGTGGGGAATGTATTGCAGGAGGAAGATTTCGTCTTCCCGGTGCGAGAGCCCCTCGATGAAGCGGAGCCCGTTCTCGTCGATGATCCGTTTGACCAGCAATTTATTGACGGTGAATCCCAGCATGTCGTGCCGCCGCAGGGCGACGATGGCTTCCGTGCAGGCTTGGCCCTGTACGTCCATGGCAGGCGCTGTCAGCCGCCGGTCCGATTTGCCTTCCCGGTGTTGCAGGATGCCTGTCACGGGCAGCGTATGTTCGTCCATGCCTGCTTCGACGAATTGTTGCAGGTAGTCTGCATCGACCCAGTCGTCGGGATCGCAGAAGGTCAGGTATTCGCCCCGGGCGTGTTCGATACCCGCGTTGCGGGCCGTGCTCAATCCTCCGTTGGGTTTGTGGACGACCCGGATCCGGGAGTGTTCCCTGGCATAGCGGTCGCAGATTTCGCCCGAGGAGTCCTTGCTGCCGTCGTCGATAAGCAGGATTTCGTAATCCTGGAAACTTTGCTGCAACAGGCGGTCCAGGCTGGTGCACAAGTAGGCTTCCATGTTGTAAATCGGAACGATGACGGTGATGAGCATTTGTGTCGGGGTAAAGGTTAAACTTTACAAAAATAACTCTTTTTTCCCATTTCCGGTGCAATTTGCATCCGGAAATGGGAAGTATCGCTCCAATGCGGTATTTTTAGAGGGCTGTCCGGTCGTTGCCGGATCGATTCCCGGCGAATTTAGCGGGCGAAACTGCGGGGAAGATCTTTGAACACCTTGTGCCAGAACATTATCATCCGGGGATGACGGTAGCGCTCCCGCCAGGCGAGGCGGACCGAGAGATAGGGCTCCTCGTTCCAGTGGCTGCCGGCGGCTTTGCGGATCCGCAGCAGGTGTTTGCCCGCGATCGAGAGGCGGCAGATCAGGGGCGGGTCTATGAGCCGGAAGGTTTCTTCGAGGATGCGGAGCGTTTCGATGTGCTTGCGTCCTGTGGCTATCGACTCTGCGGTGGTGTTGCTGTCATGTACCCGGTAGTAGTTGAGGGGTTCGGCAAGATAGACGACATTTCCCCCCCCGATACGATCTGTATCCAGAACAGCCAGTCGCCGCAATAACGGTATTGGGTGTAATTGTCGCCTGCGGGGAGCGCACTGCGCCGCACCAGTGCCATTCCTGCGTTGTAGATGGTGTTCCTCGGGCAGAGAAAACGGTAGAGGAAGAAACGGCTGCCGAATCGGATCTGCTTGTGTTTGGGGTATTTGACGGGCGCCTCCTCCCGTATGGTCCGGGAGTGGGAATCGACGATATAGCTGCTGGTGAAAACTATGCTGCAATCCGGACGGGTGTCGAGAATCCGGACGCACCGTTCCAGAAAACAGGGAGAGGAAAAGTCGTCGCTTTCGGCGATCCACACGTAATCGCCCGTGGCTTTCGACAACCCCTTTTTCCACTGTTTGAAAGGTGATCCGCTGTTCCGTTCATTATAGAAAATGCCGGAAACTTTGGGGTGATTGCGGTATCGTTCGAGAATTTCACGGCTGCCGTCTGTCGAACAATCGTCGAGCAGAATCAGTTCGAAGTCCTGAAACGTTTGTTGCAGAATACTTTCGATACGCTGCTCGAGATAGGGAGCATGACAGTAGTTGGGAACAATGACCGAAACGGTGGGCATGCGAAAAATATATTATGTATTTAATCCGCTTGCAAAGATAGCGGTTTGAACTGAAATATTGCTTGTGCAGGTCATTAATCTTAAATTTATGATTTTTGCCGATCGGATTTCGGAATGTTTTTAATTTCGGCGACTTTTGGGCAGGAGTTGTGGGCGAAGGACGGCAAGGTGTGCTTCTTCTATATCGGGAGCCGCTGCCTTGCGTCGAGATAAACGGTCTTTGCATTGCTCCGTTGCGCATCCGGTTCGAATCGGGATTCCCGGTCTTTGTACCGGAGCCGTGGAGTGCAAAATAAAAAGTGACCTGTTACAGTTGTTTTCGGTAGTGGATAGGGAATTGATTTCGCTTCGCCTGTCTTCAAACGTCACGACTCGGCGGCTCGAACGGAGTTCGTCCGGGTCTCGCTGCTCCGTTTGTTCGAATGGGGTCCTCCTCCCCTTGTCCCGTTGCTCCGGAGAGTCAGTAATAAAAAAAGCGACTGTTACAGTCGCTCTTGGTAGTGGATAGGGGATTCGAACCCCTATGTCGTGCGTGAGAGGCACGTATCCTAACCCTTAGATGAATCCACCGTTGAAATTTGGTGTTGCAAAGGTAATACGATGTTTTGAATTTACAAATTTTTTTTCGTGAAAACTGTTGTTTTTTTTCTCGGGCCGTTTGTTCGTCCGTCTTTTTATGTACATTTGTAGAAGATAGGATGTACTTGGGCATAACCCGATTATATGCGGTTCTGCATGGGACATTCGTTATATCTTGTTTAGAAAAAATTTCGGATTCGTATGAAACGTGTGATTCTCCTTTTTCTTGTTTTTGCCGGATTGACTTTCGGATCGTGCCGCCGGCAGACCGTGATGCCGCAATTCGATATCGTGGTGACGGATACCGTAGCGGTACGCGGCGGAATACCCTGTCGCTTCCAGTATGCCTTTACCTCGATCGCCAATGCCGACGAAGCTCCGGCATTGCAGGCGATCCAGGAATCCAATATGCTCTATTTCTTCGGACTGGAGCATTTCCAGGGCGGGGTGCAGGAGGCTGTCGATCTATCTATCGGGCAGTTCATGGACGAGTATATCGGTACCCTGGATGAGTCGGTACCCCAGTGGGAAACCGAAATGGAGATGGCGGTCGAGTCCGAGGCCCGTGTGGTGGATACGTTGCTGGTCTATACGATTTCGAGTTCGAACTATACGGGCGGTGCGCACGGTATGTACAGCATCAATTGCCATAATTATTCCATTGCGGGCGGTTATGAGCTGGCTTTGTCCGACTTGTTCGATGCGGCACGACAGGAGGCTTTGATCGGGTTGATCCGCAACAAGCTTTACGAACAGTTCGGTGTCACGGGGGACGAAGGTCTGGTGGCGCAGGGATTTTTTCCCGAATACATTTCCACGACCGAGAATTTCGAAGTGACCGAGGACGGCATTACGTTTTACTATAATCCTTACGACATCGGATGCTATGCCCTGGGCGGTGTCGAGGTGCATATCACGCGCGAGGAGATGCAGGGGTTGTGACAGGATGTGGGCGTGCGGCTCTCCGGCGGTAGTCGTCGGATGAAACCGGTATAAAAAATGGAGGCGACAAGATATCTTGTCGCCTCCTCCCATCAAAAATTAACCCTAAAATTATCCCTTTCCAAGAATGTCCGAAAGATAGCAATCGAGATAATACAGATCTGCATCGTCGCCGATCACTTCGTTCTTCATCAGTTCTTCGTCGGAGATAGACCTTGATGTATCCGTTTTGTCGTTTTCAATCATAGGAGGCCCTTTTAGTATTTCTTCTTTCGTTACATTAAAGAAACGGTGGCCTCCGGGCTTTATTGCATACGGATTAAGATAAAATAAGTTCTTTTTCCCTAATCATGCGCCGCAGGTTGATAAGTGCATAGCGCATGCGTCCCAGCGCTGTGTTGATGCTTACGCCGGTTTGCTCGGCGATCTCCTTGAAACTCATACCGGAGTAGTAGCGCATCATCACCACCTCGCGCTGCTCCTCCGGAAGCAGTTCGATCAGGTTGCGCACGTCGCTTTCGATTTGCGAGGAGATCAATTCATCTTCGATCGTCTTTTCCGCGAAACGCAGCGATCCCAGTACGTTGTAGCCGCTTTCGCTTTCATTGACCTGCTTGTTCTGCTTGCAGGCGCGGAAGTGGTCGATCACCTGGTTGTGCGCGATACGCAGAACCCACGAAAGGAACTTGCCGTTGTCGGTGTAGCGGCCTTCGTCGATGACGCGTATGACTTTGATGAATGTTTCCTGGAAGATGTCGTCCGCTGCGTCGTTGTCCTTGACCATCATGTAAATATAGTCCCGAACCCGACGCTTGTGGCGCTCGATCAATTTGGAAATGGCACTCTGATCACCCGAACGATAATTATTAAGCAAGTGCTGGTCGCTTAATACTTGAATGTTCATACTCTTTTCTCCTGAATTAGTTATTAAGAGTAGAATGTTTCGATAGGCAATCCTTTAAGTTGTTAAATTACTGTTTTTTGATATACCGAATACTTGTTTCGGCATCTTTTGTGTCGGAAAGGTAGAAATAATTATCCAAAAAAACAAACTTTTTAGATTTCTATTTTTCCGGCAGGGTGTCGATGAATTAACAATAACTATGCCAAAAATAAAATCTATCAGATATTTTTATCTTTCTCCGGAGCTGAAGATGAAAGTTTTTCAGTTTCGATCGGTTCTACATGAATGGAAATGAGTGTGTTGGGGCCGAATCGCTCTTTGAGCCGGCGTTCGATATCGACGGTCAGTTGATGGGAGCGGAGCACGCTCATCCGAGGATCGACGCGGATATGGGCTTCGATGGCGACGGTGGCTCCGATACGGCGTGTGCGCAGATGGTGCGGTTCGGTCACCTCCTTCGAGTGGGTCAGGATGTTCAGTATCTCCTGCTCGGTTGCGGCGGGAAGGGCGTGTTCGAGCAGTTCTCCGAGGCCGCTTCGCAGCAGGTCGAACGCGATCTTGAAGATAAAGACCGAAACGACGAGGGCTGCCAGCGGATCGGCGATGCGCCACTTGTCGCCCAGAAAATAGGCGAGCCCGATACCCGTCAGGGTGCCGATCGACGAAAGTGCGTCGCTGCGGTGGTGCCAGGCGTTGGCTACGACGCTCGGACTGTCCGTCTGACGTCCCACACGAACGGTATAGCGATACAGGACCTCTTTGGCGACGATCGAAATTGCGGCGGCGATCAGGGCGATCGCGCCCGGTCGTCCGATTATTTCTCCGGTCAATACCAGACGGATATTGTGGATGCTGTCGGCCAGAATGCCTCCGCCGACGGCGATCAGGGCCAGGCTGATGAGGATGGAGGCCAGGGTTTCGTACTTGCCGTGTCCGTAGTTGTGGCCGGCGTCTTCGGGTTTGGAGGAGATCCGGGCGAAGATCAGCACGATGACATCGGTCGCCAGGTCCGATATCGAGTGCACGGCATCGGCGATCATGGCTCCGCTTCGGCCGAGGATGCCGGCCGCGAGTTTCAGGAGGGAGAGGGCGATATTGACGACCATTCCGATCCAGGTTACCCGGTAAATTTTTCGGGTGCGTTCCGTGGGTTGATTCATGTCCGGTTGCTGTTTGCTCCGGGCGGTGTCGTACCCGGATGTAGGTTATCCTTGCATTTTCCGCTCCACGACAGGATGTCGAGCCGGATAATCTCTGTCCGGTGGAAAGACTTTTCGACATATTGCCTGCCGATTGTCTTGTACTCCGGGGAATATTTGCCGATCAAATGGTCCAGGGCCCTCCGACGTTCCTCCGCTGTGAGCCCCGTGCGGGCCCGGCAGTCGAGCAGGATGCTTTCGTAGAAGGTCGTAAACCGCGCGGGCAGCACCTGCGTTTTGCCGACGATGCAGAAAGTGACGCGGTCGCACTCCCGGAGGCAGTGCAGCTTGCGTCCTTCGGGGGCGCAGTGGATGTAGATCGCGTCGGCTTCGTCCCAGACATAGTTCAGGGGCACTCCGTAGCCGCCGCCTTCGGGACGCTGCATGCAGAGTATGCCGTATTCGCCCCGCCGCAACAGCTCCGTCGCCTCCGGTTGGTCGAGCAGGCGGTCCTGCCGGCGGACTGAATCGTTTTGATAGTTCATGACCTGTTTCCTGCAAAAACGAAGACGGACACTTCTCTGAATGGCATCCGTCTTCGTTGTGATAATTCGGTATCGACAGCGTTTAGTAGCTGCGGGCGAAAAGTACGCGGCGATGCGACGGTTTGCCGCTGAATACGCATTTGCCCTCCTCCTCGACCGCATCCATCGGGATGCAGCGGATCGTGGCTTTCGTAGCGTCCTTGATCGCCACTTCGGTTTCGACCGTCCCGTCCCAGTGGGCCGAGATGAAGCCGCCCTTGTTTTCCAGCACATCGACGAATTCGTCCCACGTGTCCACTTTGGTAATCATCGAATTGCGGTAGTCGAGCGCCTTGCGGAAGATATTCTGCTGGATTTCGTCCATCAGGGCCGCCACCCGGTCGGTGAGTCCCTCCTGGGGAACGGTTTCCTTTTCGAGCGTATCGCGCCGGACCAGTTCGATCGTGCCGTTCTCCAAGTCGCGGGGGCCGAGAGCCAGACGTACGGGGACGCCCTTGAGCTCGTATTCGGCGAACTTGAAGCCCGAGCGGACGTTGTCGCGGTCGTCGATCTTCACGGAGAGTCCCTTCGACTTGAGCTCTTCGGCGATGGTGCGAAGACGTTCTACGATCTGCCGCATCTGCTCCTCTCCTTTATAAATAGGTATCAGGACGACCTGAATCGGGGCGAGTTTCGGAGGCAGCACCAGGCCGTTGTTATCCGAGTGAGCCATGATGAGCGCTCCCATCAGACGGGTCGAAACACCCCAGGAAGTGGCCCATACGTATTCGAGTTTGCCCTCCTTGTTGATGTATTGTACGTCGAATGCCTTGGCGAAGTTTTGGCCCAGGAAGTGCGACGTGCCGCTCTGGAGGGCCTTGCCGTCCTGCATCAGCGCTTCGATCGTGAGGGTATCGACCGCACCGGCGAACCGTTCGTTCGGCGATTTGTGACCGACGATTACCGGTACGCCCATCCACTCCTCGACGAATTTTTGGTAAACGTGGATCATCCGGGTAGCCTCCTCGATGGCCTCCTCCTTCGTGGCATGGGCCGTGTGGCCCTCCTGCCAGAGAAATTCCGCCGTGCGCAGGAACAGGCGGGTACGCATCTCCCAGCGTACGACGTTCGCCCACTGGTTGCAGAGGATCGGCAGGTCGCGGTAGGACTGGATCCAGCCCTTGTAGGTATTCCAGATGATCGTTTCCGAGGTGGGACGGACGATCAGCTCCTCTTCGAGTTTGGCATCGGGATCGACCACGACGCCCTTGCCCTCGGGATCGTTTTTCAGGCGGTAGTGGGTGACCACGGCGCACTCCTTGGCAAAGCCTTCCACGTGGTCGGCCTCTTTCGAGAAGAACGACTTGGGGATGAAGAGCGGGAAGTAGGCGTTCTGGTGTCCCGTGTCCTTGAACATCTTGTCCAGGGCCGCCTGCATTTTCTCCCAGATGGCATAGCCGTAAGGCTTGATTACCATGCAGCCGCGTACGGCCGAATTTTCGGCTAGACCAGCCTTGACCACCAGGTCGTTGTACCATTGCGAGTAGTTGTCCTCGGCTTTGGTTACGTCTTTAAGTTCCTTTGCCATATCTTATTTATTTTTTAACTTCCGGGAATCGTGTCACCGGCTTCGGAGCCGGCGTATGTCGGTTAGTCGGCAAAATTTACGATTTATGCAGAAATTCGCAACTGCGCTCCGATAAATCTTGAATTTGCCCGCTGCGAGGGGCGGGTCGCTTTGATCCGTCGGCCGAAGATGCGATGGCTCGTTTTGCGTTTCTGAAGTCGGTGCGTTTTCTGCGCTGGCCCGAAATCCGGTTCTTCCCGGATAAAAAACGACAGGACCTCCCGTGCCGGAGGTCCTGCCGTTGCGATATGTCGTGCGAAACTAAAAGCGGAAGCTGAGGCTCAGGGCCGCGAAGTGGCGCTTGAGTTTGGTATTGTAGATGCCGCTGCCGTTTATGCCGCTCGGAGATTCGAAATAGTAGAGGTTGTAGTCCGTCTGCTCGGTCGAGGAATAGTTGTAGGCCAGGTCCAATGCAACGCCCGGAGAGAGTAAAAATCCCAAACCGGCCGAATAGTAGAGCATCTGCTTGGTCATGGGGGCTGCTGAAACTTGCTCTTCGTCCTGCAGCATGGACCCCATGTAGCCGAAACCGCCCCGGATCGCCAGGAACGGCAGCGGTTTGAACTCCGCGCCTATGCGGACGATATTGGCGCCTTTGTACCAGGATCGGAACGTGTCGTTATAGATTTCGTTGCCGCCACCCCCAGGATTGTTTTTCATCCGCATCCCGTTGTACCAGTCGCGCTCGTAGTCCACGGAGATCAAACCCCGGTTGCCGAAAGCGTAGGAGATGCCGAACATCAGGCGGGCCGGCGTGGTGAACTCCCAGTTGTAACCGCCCGTATCTTCCAGTACGGGAGAGAGGGCGTTCGTATATTGGTTGCCGTCGGGACCGGGTTTGAGGCCGTCGGGGTCGCTCGGGTTATTGACATGCACCCCGGAATCGGTGTAGGCCTGATAGGTACGGTCGATCCAGTAATAGGTCGGGGTGTGGAACGCGAAGCCGATTCGCAGGTTCTGAATGGGCCGGTAGATCATGCCGAGCTTGAAATTGACCCCTGCGCCGTCCAGGATGACTTCCTGGTTGAAGTTCGAATAGAGCAACTGGTAGTCCAGGTTCGGATCGGTGCCGTTGCCGGGATAGACGTAATCTTCTCCGTAATAGTATGTTTTGCGTTGGTGGAGGGATTGGATGCCCAAGGTGGCGCCGATATAGAACTTGTTGTTCAGGTTAAGTCCTGCCGAAATGTCGTATTCTCCCACCGAGCCGCTGCTTACGACCGTCGTATAATTGCCGATATCGACGTTGTTGCCGATCCAGGTCGGCCGCCACTTGCCACCGATTTGATCCGTAAATCCTGCCTTGTATCCGAGGATCGAACCCCAGAGGCGGGGATTGAAGTTGCTCCAGTTGAAGCCGCCGGTGATCTGATCCCTGTTGATGCCGCTGTATTGCAGCATGTCGGAGAAAACGTCGGCGATCGAACTGACATTTCCCTGTGTATAATAGGAGTATTGGTGGTTGAGGTCCTGCAGGCGGTTGTAGCCGAAACCGATATTGACGCTCACGAGCGGGCCCGATCCTTCGTAAACATTGGCCGTGAAGCCGAAATTGCCGATCGAAAATCGGTTTTTGCCGTTGGAGTTGAATGCCGGAGCGTTGTTTTCCGCTCGTGCGAAACTCATCAGAGGCGTGATCGAAATTTCGTTGCGCCGGTACATGCCCAGACCTGCCGGGTTGATAGCCATGGACGTAAGGTCCGCCCCGAGGGAGGTGAAAGCACCTGCCATGGCCATCGACCGCGCCGTTCCGAGGCTGAAAGTCGTTTGCGAGAGTTCGAAGAGGTCGGACGGGGTGACGATGTCACGGTCCATCAATAAACCTCCGGAGTTTTGAGCCGACACCGGGGCGGTTGCGAACAAGGCCGCCGAAAGCAGCGCTAAAAATCCGAGATGTTTCATAGCAAAAAATCGTTGTGTTGTTTTTCGTTTCCGGCGTTCGGGGGCGCAGGGGCGGAACTGATCGCTGTTGTCGGCCGAAACCGGTCGTTGCTCTCATATTCGTTTGCCGCCTGCGTGTGCATCCTGTGCGCCGTACGTCGAAATTTGTCGAGATAATCGTTTAACGGCCGTAAGAGTTGCGTCCGCTGCTGTTTCCGCCGCGGACTCCTCCGCCTCCGCCCACGAAACTACCGCTCGAACCTCTGTTCGGTTGCGAGGGGGCCGGGGTGTAAGTCCCTCTATTCGGTGTCGAACTGCTTCCCCGGTAGGAGCTGCTGTTGCCTCCGAAAGAGGGATTCCGGTAGGTGGAGCTGCCTCGATTGACAGACGATGATCCGCCCCGGAAACTGGAGCTGGAGTTGCCGCCTCGGAAACTGCCGCTACCGATCGTGGTGCCGTTTCTGTAGCCGTTGGTCATACCGCCCTGTCCGCGGCCTCCGAAACTGGTCGATCCGATGTTCGATCCTGCTCCCGAGCCGTATCGATAGGTCGAACGGTGTACGACATTGGGCCGATGGTGCGGCGGGTACGGGTGGTGGTGATGGCCGCCTCCCCAGCCGGGATAATAACCCCAGTAAGGGTAATAGCCTCCCCAGTAAGGATACCCCCAATAGGGGTTGTAGCTGTAATAAGGCCAGCCGAAACCGGGGTATGCCCAGGGATAGGGATTGTAACCCCAACTGAAATACCAGTCGTTGTAAAGACCTGCGCTCCATCCGAAGCTCACTATGCTGGGAGAACCCCATGTGCCGAACATCGAAGTAATGTATTTGGGTTCGACCCACACTTCGTCGCCCATGACGATGATGTTGTAAACGGCCGGGTCGTAGGCCGAAACGAATTGGTAGGTGCCGTTGTAACGAAGGTTGAAATAGCTCGTCGGCATCTGATAGGTCGGGGAGCTGAATCCCCGCAAACGACGGGCATAGGCGCTTTCGTACGTGTCGGCCAGCACGCCCTGGTAGGAGTCGTCCGATGCGTAGTATGCGGCTTCCGCCTGCCGGGCCTCTATTTCGGCGCGACGGGCTTCCGCTTCGGCCTTGCGAGCTTCGGCTATCGCCTGTTTTTCCTGGGCGATGCGGGTGACATCGTGTTCCGCGTACATGTCGTCGATGTTGTAGGCGCCGGATTGGTAGAGTGCCGGCGAACAGCTTGCCGCGAAGAGCGACACGAGCAGAGCACCTATTTTGAAATTTCGGTTTTTCATCGTGTTTCGGAGTTACTGTGTGGTTATATTTTCAACGAAAACCGTACCGGTTTTATTGCCGATGAGTCATTATCTCACAAAAGTAGCAATAAAATCGGGAAATACATTGAGCGGGTGAAAATAGAAATTCGAATCTTTTTTTGTTCCGAAAATGCTTTTTTTGCGAAAAATAGCTATATTTGCACTCCGAATTACCGGCCGAAGGGTTGGTGATGGACCGGGAGAGATGCCGGAGTGGTCGATCGGGCCGCACTCGAAATGCGGTGTACGGGCAACTGTACCGGGGGTTCGAATCCCTCTCTCTCCGCAAATGACCGGAAGGTCGGTTGGGTTGCAAACGAATGTTTGCAACCTTTTTTATTTTCGGGGTGGACAAATTTGTCCGGAGCGGTTTGAAGATAAAAGTTGGTCGTATGGCTGGCAGGCGAAAATCAGGAGTTCGCAAGGTCGCCTCCGGTCCAACGGAGGGAAGGACGGGCGGCATGCGGTAACGCGAAGTCGAGCGGGCTCTGCCGAAGAGTGGAAACGGGGCGAAATGTTGTACGGAAGCACAGCTTTTTTGTGCCTGCAACGCGGCAAAGTCGTTCGAATTAGCTATGGCGTCTGCATTGAGCGTGAGGCTGTAAAGGGGCTGGCAAGTTTTTTATCTTCCGAGAATCGCATATTCGGAAATGATTTCTAGATAAGAGTACGAATAAAAATAAATAAAGAGGGTGTCTGCGGTTCGTCAGACACCCTCTTTTCTTCGAGCTGTTTCCGGGACTTGAACCCGGGACCTCTTCCTTACCAAGGAAGTGCTCTACCGCTGAGCTATAACAGCAAGGAGAATAAGAGTTGTGGGCAAAGATGGATTCGAACCACCGAAGGCGTAAGCCAGCAGATTTACAGTCTGCCCCATTTGGCCACTCTGGTATTTGCCCTTTTGCACTTAAGATTCTATCTCAATTCTCTCATTGAGTAGCTTTGTTTCTCAATTGCGGTGCAAAGATACGACTATTTTTGTAAACTCCAAGCAAAATCTATCATTTTTATTGCAGTAATTGCACATTCGTCTCCTTTATTACCCAGCTTACCACCGGCGCGGTCTTCTGCTTGCTCCATAGTATTGGTAGTAATTAATCCGTAAATTACTGGTACATCGCCACTTGCGTTTAATTGGGTAATTCCTTGGGTAGCACCCATACAAACATAGTCAAAATGTGGAGTATCTCCTCTGACAACACAACCAATTGCAATAACTGCATCGACTTCGCTGTATTCGATAAGTTGGTTGGCGCCGAAAGTCAGTTCAAAACTGCCGGGTACTGTTTTTACCAGAATATTTTCATCTTTGGCTCCATGTTTTTTTAAGGTGTCTATGGCACCTTTTAGGAGAGCGCCGGTAATATTATAATTCCACTCAGATACAACGATGCCGAATTTCATTTTTTCCGCGCTGGGTACAGAACTGAAATCGTAGTCTGAAAGATTGTGATAAGCTGTTGCCATAAATAAGGAATTAAGAATTAATAATTGAAAATTAAAGGGAGAGGAGAGATAAAAGAGGCACGGACTACACGGATTCACGGCTATTGTGTCTTTCCGTGTTTTCCGTGTAATCCGTGCCTGAGATATTTTTATAATAAGGTATATTACTTCTTCAATAGTTTGGCTTGTTCGATATACTTATCGATATCCATTGCCTGGTATGAACGGAAGTATTTATCCTTGATAGTGGTATACGCCTGGATTGCATCGTCATACTTACCTTGCTTTACCAGGATTTCTCCAGCTTGCAGCAGGTAGATGGGGCTGAGGGAGTTGTTGTCGGCTTCGTTGGCGGCTTTCAGCAGCATGGAAGCGGCTTTGTCCAGTTGGCCGAGCTGCGCATAGCAGTTACCCATAGCACCTTTCATGGCAGGAGCTACCATTTGGTCGTCTCCGTCAAAGCTGTCCAATGCTTTCACTGCTTCGTCATATTTACCGAGGTGTGCATAGCAGAGACCCATATAAGCTTTTGCAAGATTGGCTGCTTTTGTGTCGCTGTATTCGTCTGCCACTTTTACAAATCCGGCAAAACCGATGCTATCACCGTTCAGTGCTTGTGCATAAGCGTCTGCTTCGAAGTATTCTTGCCCTTTGAATAAGGCAGCTTGTGCTTTTTCTTCACGGGGGTCTGCATAAAGGTTCTTGTACATCACTACACCGGCAATGATGATGATTACTGCTACTACAGCGCCGATGATTGCTTTTTTGTTCTTAATGAAAAAGGCCTCCGATTGTGTCAGTGCATCCTCCACGTTTAAGGCTTCATTCGTCTTTTTTTGTTCTGCCATTTTTATATAATCTTTTTGTTATTATTCTTATTTATCTATTTCGACCCGCAAAAGTAAGTTTTTTATAGCTATCAACGAAATTTAGCGGCATCTTTTTTTGTTTTGTATCAGAAAACACCGAAATTATTTCTACTTTTCAATAAGCCGGGCTTCACCTCTGTATTAAAAATAAGCAGGCTTATTTTGTACTGCTTTCGGTTTTGCATTATCTTTGTAACCGAACTCATCGTTACTATAATGATACTGAAACGTATATCTATACTCAATTATAAGAACTTGGAGCAGGTGGAGCTTTCATTCTCGCCCAAGTTAAACTGCTTTTTCGGACAGAACGGCATGGGGAAAACGAACCTGCTGGATGCGGTGTATTTTTTGTCTTTCTGTAAAAGTGCCGGTAATCCCATTGATTCCCAGAATATCTGCCATGATGCCGACTTCTTTGTTATTCAAGGGTTTTATGAGGCTGCCGATGGGACTCCTGAGGAAATCTACTGTGGTATGAAGAGGCGCCAGAAGAAACAGTTCAAGCGAAACAAGAAGGAGTATACGCGTTTGTCGGACCATATCGGCTTCCTGCCTTTGGTCATGGTCTCGCCTGCCGATTCGGAGTTGATAGCAGGAGGCAGTGATGAACGCCGACGTTTTATGGATGTGGTTATCTCGCAGTACGACAAAGAGTATCTGGATGCTTTGATACGATACAATAAAGCTTTGGTGCAGCGGAATACCTTACTGAAGAGTGAACAGCCGGTGGAGGAAGAGCTCTTTCTGGTCTGGGAGGAGATGATGGCACAAGCCGGTGAAGTGGTGTTCCGTAAACGTGAGGCCTTTATCCGTGAGTTTATTCCTATTTTCCAGTCTTTCTATTCATTCATTTCGCAAGATAGGGAGAAGGTGGGATTAAGCTATGACTCCCATGCCCGCGATGCCTCTTTGCTGGAAGTGCTGAAGGAAAGCCGTGCTCGCGACCAGATTATGGGCTATTCGTTGCGCGGTGTGCACAAGGACGAGCTGAATATGCTTTTGGGAGATTTCCCCATCAAGCGTGAAGGGTCGCAGGGGCAGAACAAGACTTATCTGGTAGCGTTGAAGCTGGCACAGTTTGATTTCCTGAAACGTACCGGGACCACTGTTCCCTTGTTGTTGTTGGACGATATCTTTGACAAGCTGGATGCCTCGCGTGTGGAGCAAATCATCAAGTTGGTGGCAGGCGACAGTTTTGGACAGATTTTTATAACCGATACCAACCGCGAACACCTGGACCGTATTCTGCATAAAGTGGGCAGTGATTATAAGATGTTCCGTGTGGAGCAGGGAACGGTTGCCGAAATGAAGGAGGAAGAGGCATGAAGCGCAATAATGCCGAACAGATAGGTGAACTTATCCGTCATTACCTCAGGCAGGAAAGTCTGGAGTCTCCGCTGAATGAACGGCGGCTTATCAGTGCGTGGCCCGAAGTGCTGGGGCCTACCATTGCCTCCTACACCCGTGAACTTTATATAAAGAACCAGGTGCTTTATGTGCACCTCACTTCTGCTGCTTTGCGCCAGGAACTGATGATGGGGCGCGAGTTGCTGGTGCGCAACTTGAATCGTCATGTGGGGGCCCAGGTCATAACGAATATCATATTCAGATGAGCATCCTCAGCTCATCTATTCTTTCAATCTTCAGTTCCTTTAATTCCCGGACTGCCCGGTCATAATACATCGGAGTTTCCAAATCCTTGTTGTCATGCGCATCCAGTCCGATGATAGCTGTACAGCCTTCATTGGCAGCGATTCGCCAGAACTCCGGGCACGGGTAGGTGGATAAGCCGTGCGCTTCATTGTAGGCTACATAGCCTATATTGTATTCCAACGGGACATTCAGGCGTGCAGCAGTACGGCAGATGTGCCGGCTGATGGTAGTGCAATGGTGGTCGAACTTCGGATAGGAGCGCATGAACAAGTCCGGATGGGCAAGGCAGGAGAATAATCCGCTTTCCATACCTTCGATGGCGCTCTCTTCGTAAAGTTCGAGCATGTCGCGGCTGTCTGTATGATGGCCGAAGTAGGGGAACTTTTCATCGGTGTGGTAGTGATGGTTTCCGAAGATGATATAGTCCAGTTGGTACTTCTTGGTTTGCTCTTTCAGCCAATGGATATATTGGGGGAAGTATTCACATTCAAGTCCTATTCTGATGTCTATCCGGTCGTGGTATTTCTCACGGAGCGTCTTGAGACTCTCCACGTAGCCGGGGAGCTCCTCGGGGAGCATCCGCATGTCGGCTACGTAGTCGGTTCGGTATTTCCAGGGAGTATGGTCTGAAAACCCGAGTATCCGGTAACCGCCTTTGATGGCACTGAGCACATAGTCTTCGTCATCTCCGGTGGCATGCATGCAGCGTGTGGTGTGTGTATGATAATTAGTTTTCATTGCGTAATGATTTCATCCATGCGTATATCAAACGGTTCCGCAGGAACTTCTTCTACGAGTTGAAACGGGAAGCAGATGCCGGCTTTGTAGGCTGATGGGATGCGGGGCAGAAGCCGGTCATAGTAACCTTTACCGCGCCCCAGGCGGTTGCCGTTACGGTCGAATGCCACGCCGGGAACCACAATGAAGTCTATGTCTGCATAGTCGGTAAATAGCTCGCCGGTTGGTTCTTCGATGCCGTATGCGCCAGGTTTCAAGTCTTCGGGTCCGGTGTACAGCCGCAGTTCCAGGTCGTCACCTACAACTACCGGAAGCAGTATCCGCTTTTCGCGGCTCCACTTCCGGATAAATTCGTGTGTGTCCACTTCGTCTTTGAGAGAGTGGTAAAGCAGTACGGTGGTTGCCGCCCTGAAAGCAGGATGTGCCTCGAGGGCGGCAAGTATTTCAGCAGACTGACGCGTAGTGGAAGAGCTGTGTCGGGTCTTCAACAAAGCTACCTGCCTGCGCAGTTCTTTTTTTCTTTCCATCATCTTTTGTATCCTCTATGATTGGTGTCGCTTCCGGGGCTTTGGGGAATGCCTCGCCACGTTCCAGAATATCCAATGCCTTCTTGACGGTAGCATCGCTCTGGTTGATGTAACGGATGTATTGCTCCCTTCCCAGTATGTTATAGATAATGTTGCCGTAAAGACTTCTTTCCAGTAGCTTGTAAGACTTGTGTATAAGCAGGTTGCGCCGCTTTACTCCCTTGGAGTCTGCAAAACGTACAAACTGCTCCACGATACCTTGGTGGCGAAGGTACTTCAACAAATCTTCTTCATTGTCGTATTCACTCAATTTCGCACGGTTGCGGTCGGTATACTGGAAGCTGAATTGCAGAATCAGTCCCTTGTTGCTTACTTCTATCAGGTAAGAAGATACTCCGGTTGTGTCTTGCGGAACGAATACGTCCGGCATAATGCCACCGCCGCCGTATACGGGTCTGCCCAAACCGGTAGAGTAACGCAGGTTTTCGTCCAGTTTGATGCTGTCTTTGGAGAAGAACTCGCCGTGTTCGTAACGGGTAATCCAGTCCATTTCGTATTTGCTGTCCTTGCCGTTCTCGTAGGGGCGCTGGATGCAACGGCCCGATGGGGTGTAATAACGGGCAATGGTCAGGCGGATGGCGGAACCGTCACTGAAGTCGATGGGTTGCTGTACGAGTCCCTTGCCGAAGGAACGGCGTCCTACAATGGTTCCGCGGTCATTGTCCTGAATGGCACCTGCAAAGATTTCGCTGGCCGAAGCGGAGCCTTCGTTCACCAATACTATCAGCGGCAGCTTCTGGCAACTGCCGGTGCCGTTGGCATATTCCTCCATGCGGGGGTATTTGCGGCCGTGGGTATATACTATCAGCTTTCCTTCCGGCAGGAATTCGTTCACCATGCGCGTGGCGGCTTCCATGTAGCCTCCGGTATTGTCGCGCAGGTCAATAATCAGGCCTTTGCACTTCTCGTGGCTCAGTTGGGCAATCGCATTCAGCAGCTCCACGTGTGTGGTGCGTCCGAATTTGCTGATTTGTATATATCCGTAGTCATCGTCGAGCATATAGGCTGCGTCAATGGTGTTTTGCGGGATGTCACCGCGTGTGATGGTGAAGTCGAGCAGTTCCTTTTCCGTGGCACGCTTGACGCCTAACTTCACTTGGCTTCCTTTCGGACCTTTCAGGTTGCGCATGGCCTTTTCGTTTGTCAGGCCTTTGCCTGCAAACAGACTGTCGTTGACCATTACAATGCGGTCGCCTGCCATCAGGCCCACTTTCTCGGACGGTCCGCCGGGAATCACGCTGTTTACGTGTATCGTGTCTTCTTGAATGGTGAACTGGATACCTATACCGCTGAAGCTGCCTTCAAGTTCGGAGTTTACCTCTTCCAGCTTCTGTGCGGGGATGTAGGTGGAGTGGGGGTCGAGTTCCGCCAATATCTGCGGCATGGCCTTCTCTACCAAATCGGTCATGTTGACGGTATCCACATACTGGTCATCAATAACACGCAGCAAGGCATTCAGCTTGTTGGACGAGCTGTTGATGATTCCCAGTTTGTTACCGGCAAAATGTCTGGCGTAAAACGTTCCGATAAGAATTCCCGCGACTACGCTGATTGCGATGATAAGCGGCATAAAGCGGGAAGTATTTTTTGTACTCATGATGTTTATTTACTATTAGACTATTTACAATTTACTATCTGGTTGCGCATGCAGCTTTCAACTTTCCATTATCCATTATCCATTGAAATAAATACCACCTCGATGCCTGCCCGTTTCAAAAGTTCGATACCATCTTCCAGACGGTATTTCTCGGAGTAGACCACCCGCTTGATGCCTGCCTGGATAATCAGTTTGGCGCATTCTATGCAGGGAGAGGCAGTGACGTACATGGTGGCACCGTTACTGCTGTTGTTTGAACGGGCTATTTTGGTAATGGCGTTTGCCTCGGCATGGAGCACGTATGGTTTGGTAACATTGTTCTCATCTTCGCACACATTCTCAAAACCGGAAGGGGTACCGTTGTAGCCGTCAGAGATAATCATCTTGTCTTTTACAATCAGTGCACCCACCTGGCGGCGTTGGCAATACGAATTTTCGGCCCAAATGCTTGCCATACGTATATAACGCCTGTCCAATGCTTCTTGTTTGTCTTTTGTAGAATCGTCCATCATATTTATGTTTTATCGTTGTGGGGTGAATCCCATGACTCTGGTTGTCGGTCCGTCTTTAAAATAGAGGGTCAGTGAATTGGCATCCCCTTCATACTTGTACACGTTTTGCAATCCGGAGATGAATGCCTTGCCTAACGGGTCGCTTTCCGAACCGTTGATTTTCACATTGAGGCTTAGTGACTGTGATTTGCCATCGGCTTTCCAAGTTCCGTCAGCGTTTGAATGGATGCCGTGTCCTGTGACTGTTGTACCCATCAATTCTCCATTCACATCAGAACCTTCAAAATTCAAAGTGAAATTGCCTTCTATTTTAAGGAAGTCTCTGCTTTTTCTTTCAGCCTCTTCGTCTTTCCATAAACCGGAATAGAACTGTCTGTTGCTGTCTTTATTCGCGAGCCGACTTAGTTTCCATGTCTTTCCGGTGAGAATTTCTATGATATCGTCCTCATTGTCGCAACCGCTTAGCAGGGGGAGCAGCGAAAACATGAGCAACATGCAAAAGATGTTCCTTATAAGTCTCTTCATTTCTTTATTCCATTTCTGATTAATAATGCGTCGATTGTAGGCTCTTGTCCGCGGAAGCGTTTATAGAGCGTCATCGGATGTTCCGTTCCGCCTTTGGAAAGGATATTCTCTCGGAAGGAGGCGGCAGTCTCCGGGTTGAAGATGCCCGTCTGCTTGAATAGCGAGAAAGCATCTGCATCCAGCACCTCTGCCCACTTGTAGCTGTAGTATCCGGCAGAATACCCTCCGGCAAAGATATGCGAGAATTGTGTGCTCATGCAGGTCTCCTCCACAGAGGGCAGAATCTGCGCTTTTTCCCAAGCCTTCTTTTCATAGGCTTTCACGTCACCTTCAAACGGGGTGTTGCGTGTGTACCAGGCCATGTCGAGCAAGCCGAAGCTTACCTGGCGGAGGCAGGCGTATGCCGCGTTGAAGTTGGACGAATCCACAATGCGCTGCACCAGTTCATCCGGTATCAGCTCTCCGGTCTGGTAATGGCGGGCAAACGTATGCAGGAATTCCTTTTCGATAGCGAAGTTCTCCATGAATTGGGAGGGGAGTTCCACAAAGTCCCAATATACATTGGTTCCACTCAGGCTTCCGTAGGTGGAATTGGCAAACATACCGTGCAGGCTGTGTCCGAACTCGTGCAGGAATGTCTCCACCTCGCCGAAGGTAAGCAGGGCAGGCTTGTCCTGTGTCGGTTTGGTGAAGTTCATCACAATGGATATGTGGGGACGGCTGTTCTCACCGGTCTTTTCGTCAATCCACTGTTCCTTGTAGCTGGTCATCCAGGCTCCCGAGCGCTTGCCTGCTCTGGGGTGGAAGTCGGTATAGAACACGGCAAGGAATTTCCCGTCTTTGTCGAAGACTTCGTAGGCATCCACATCCTTGTGATAAACGGGAATATCCGGATTCTTCTTGAAGGTGATGCCATACAGTCTGGTTGCCAGGCCGAATACACCTTTCTTCACGTTGTTCAGCTCAAAGTAAGGGCGGAGCAGCTCATCGTCGATATTGAACTTCCGGTCCTTCAGTTTATGGGAATAGTACGCCCAGTCCCACGGCATCAGGACGAAGTCTTCTCTTTCCGCTTGGCGTGCCAGGGCTTGCACTTCTGCATATTCTTGTTTGGCGGTGGGCGTGTAAGCCTCCAGCAGTTGGTCCAGCAGCTTATACACGGACTCACTGTTTTGTGCCATGCGCTCCTGGAGGTTGTATTCGGCGAAGTTGTCATAGCCTAGGAGTTGGGCAATCTCCATACGGACATTGGCCAGTTTCTTTACAATTTCCAGGTTATTGCTGGCGTTGTCATGCGTACACTTCGTATTGTAGGCCATATATAGCTCACGGCGCAGGTCACGGCTGTCTGCGTAGGTCAGAAAAGGGCCATAGCTGGGAGCCTGCAAGGTGAATACCCAGCCTTCGACGCCTTTTTCCCCGGCTGTCTCTGCAGCGGCTTCTACCGCGCTCTCGGGCAGCCCGGCCAGTTGTGACTTGTCGGTGATGACAAGCTTGTAGTCGTTCGTTTCTTTCAGGTTGTTTTCGCTGAACTGCAGCGTCAGCAGGCTGAGCTCTTTGCATAAAGCCCGGTATTTCTCCTTATCTTCTCCCAGGAGGTTGGCACCGTTGCGTACAAAGCCGTTATAAATGTCTTCCAGCAGTTTGTGCTGTTCCGGGCTCAATGTTTCTTTGTCTTGCTGTTCGTAAACAGCTTTGATACGTGCAAACAGCTCTTCGTTCAGGCTGATGTTGTTTTCATGCTCGCTCATCATCGGCATGATTTCTTTGGCCAGTTCCTGTAGGTCATCGTCCGTTTCTGCGCTGAGCAGATTGCCGAATACGGTACCGACACGGTGGAGCATTTCGCCGGACTTCTCATAGGCCAGCACAGTGTTGGCAAATGTCGGGACTTCCGGATTGCGGATGATGGCATCTATTTCCGCATTCTGGCGGCGGATGCCTTCGCGGACGGCGGGTACATAGTCTCCGGTCTTAATTTTGTCGAACGGGACAGTGCCGTGCAGCGTGGAGTATGTTTCAAAAAAAGGATTTTGAGACGATATAGTGTTCATAAAGCAAAGCAATATTAGAGTTAGTATAATCTTCATCATTTTTAAAGGTGCTGATAAAAAACGAACTAGCTGCAAAATTGCAAAAAAAATAGGCGACTTCCGCAGAAGTCACCTATTTTTTATTATTTTCTAACTGTATATTAGCAGTTAACTGATGCCATGTGAGCAATCAGGTCAAGAACCTTGTTAGAATAACCGATTTCGTTATCATACCAAGATACAACCTTAACGAAAGTATCAGTCAAAGCGATACCAGCCTTAGCGTCGAAGATAGAAGTGCGAGTGTCACCCAAGAAGTCAGAAGAAACAACTGCATCTTCTGTGTAACCCAGAACACCCTTCAATTCGCCTTCAGAAGCTTCCTTCATGGCAGCGCAGATTTCAGCGTAAGTAGCGGGTTTAGCCAAGTTAACTGTCAAGTCAACTACAGATACGTCCAAAGTCGGAACACGCATAGACATACCAGTCAGTTTGCCGTTCAATGCCGGGATAACTTTACCTACAGCCTTAGCAGCGCCGGTAGAAGACGGGATAATGTTGCCAGAAGCAGCACGACCACCTCTCCAGTCTTTCATAGAAGGACCGTCAACTGTCTTCTGAGTAGCAGTTGTAGAGTGAACAGTAGTCATCAAACCGTCAGTGATACCCCATTTGTCGTTCAATACCTTAGCGATAGGAGCCAAGCAGTTGGTAGTACAAGAAGCGTTAGATACGAATTGAGTACCCTTAACGTAAGTCTTTTCGTTAACACCGCAAACGAACATCGGAGTGTCGTCCTTAGAAGGAGCAGACATTACAACATATTTTGCGCCAGCTTCGATGTGAGCTTGAGCTTTGTCCTTGCTCAGGAACAAGCCAGTAGACTCAACAACGTATTCAGCTTCTACTTCGTTCCATTTCAAGTCAGCCGGGTTTCTTTCTGCAGTGATGCGGATAGCCTGACCGTTAACGATCAATTTGCTGTTTTCAACATCAGCTTCGATAGTACCGTCGAACTGGCCGTGCATAGTGTCATACTTCAGCATGTAAGCCAAGTAATCTACCGGGCAAAGGTCGTTGATACCTACGATCTGAATATCGTTTCTCTTCATTGCAGCGCGGAATACGAAACGTCCGATACGTCCGAATCCATTAATACCTACTTTAATCATTTTGTTTAAACTTTTAAGGGTTTTTATTATATTGTCCAAATATATTTCGAACTTGCATTTGTTTTATCTTTTAAATGCGGTGCAAAAGTAAGAAAATGTTTTTATATTCGCACATTAAATTAATACTGTCTCTT
>OWIW01000471.1_pt1 | contig 28951 bp, 11 predicted proteins | sample 2433821 | NCBI WGS metagenome assembly OWIW01 (sample SAMN05065751, study PRJEB22554) | human gut metagenome | biome: ENVO:2100002; feature: ENVO:00000062; material: ENVO:00002003 | host: Homo sapiens | place: USA | reverse complement strand
CTTCTAGCTTCGTCGGCAGCGTCAGATGTGTATAAGAGACAGGTATAATGCTTTTATAATTAATGTTTTTGTAAGATATGGAAATAAAATAAATTTAAAAAATCAAAATAACTGTATAATAAAATAAATTATATGTACTATTTCTTACTTTTCGCTATTTTTTTAGCATTCACATCATGCATGCAGCCTTTAGTCTATACAATATTGTCTTTATCTTTTAATCTGTATTTTCTATTCACCCCCTATATTTTTTAATTTTTGTTGTTTGATGCGCCCTATATTGTGTTATATATCGTGATTTTCATAACTTTTCGTTACATAAGCGAAAATAAGGTCATAAATTTACTTCACGAAAAAATTTAGGCGGACAAAACTTTACCTAAAAGAAAGAATAACGAAATACTTAAGATGGCAGAAATTAGAGACTTAGTTATAGCGTAAAAGTATAAAAATCCACTTATTTTTAATAGAATATTTGATTTTTTTAAAAGATTCTCGACATAAAAGGCGAAGGCCTGACAGATTATTACTTCTGCCAGGCCTTCGCCTTTTTAATCATTTTTATTGTAAAGCTTTACTTCTCTTCTTCCCTCTTCTTGCTGCTCAGCACGGTAAACGCTGCCAGCAGGAATCCGGAAAGCAGTGCTGCCAATCCTGCGTGTGCTCCTGTGCGGTCACCGGTTTTAGGAAGACCGGCAAGCGGTACATTGCCATCATCGATCAGGATTAAATTATCTGCCGGGCCGCTTTCAGGCAGATTCGCCAAAGGTACATCTCCCGGCTCAACAGTTACGGTTTCACCTGGACCTCCTGGAACGTATGGACGATCTGGGTTCGGGGTATTGCCGCCTCCGCTGTTTCCGCCGTCACTGCTGCCCGTATACTTCCACTGTGCCACATATACTGCGTTTTCTGTTACGTTCTCTGCAACAACCGGTTTCCAGCCATTGAATACGTATTTTCCTCTGATATCCATTATGCCTGTAAATTCCGGCGTCTTATCGCCGTAAGATATTCCGCCAATCACCTGCTCTGTAAAGAATTCGTGATCTCCCGGCCGATAAGTTACTGTAAACTGCTGTTTAAAGTAGAGTTTTAATACCAGGCTATTGTCTCCCTTAACAATCCCGCTTTCTACATTTGATGCCGTCGTATCATATACATATCCTGCCTTCACTTTGTCACTGTCTGCAACAGATACGGCTGCATCGGTCTTGCCCGTTCTGATTTCATAGTTATCTGTAGATGCAGGATACCTGCCCTGGGATTCGTAGTAGTATTCCACTCTGTAAGTTGTATCATCTTTTGCATTAAAATGTGCTGTGAAAATGGAATCTGTCATAAAACCGGCTTTTCTGATATCTGCTTCAGCCGCAAATGTGCTTACCGGCTCACCATCAACGGTTCCCACTTCACTGGAGGTCCAGTTCACGAATCTGTATCCGCTGTCCGCCGATGCTGTCACCAACGCCTCCGGATACGCCGGATTTGTCGTACTGAAGCTGCCATCTGCCTCTTTCTCCCTTGTAACTACTTCTTCCAGGCGTCCTTCCACCTTACCATTTGCAGATGCAGTATAAGTAAAGGTTATCTGGTACTTATCCGGAATCTGGTCCGGCTTATTGGGATCCGGTCCGGCGCCTTTTTCGTCAAGGGCGTAGTAGATGTTGACAACGTTATCCTCTGCATTTTCTGATACTACTTTATCTTTTCCGACGATTTTGTCTAAAACATAGTGCTTCCCATCTGCCCGGTTCATTTCGTCCGGAATCGTAATATCCTGCAGGATCAAATCCCCAAAGACTGCAGAATTACTTTTTACTGTTTCAGAAGGAGCTAAAACATCATCGTAATAGTAATTTATTTCTTTATACAAATCTTTTTTGATAATCCAATTCGCGTAAACTGTAATATCAGATACTAACACAACATTCTCGGTAAATTCAATCCCGGCTCCGTTTTCTTCTGTATACCAGCCTCCAAATGTATAGCCAGGACGGCTCGTTTTTCCGAGCTCTTTTCCTGCATCTGTAAGACTCTGTCCGCTCAGAACCGTTTCTGTTGTATTCGGTAATACTGCTGCTGCATCATTCGCTGCTTTATCATAGGTCAGCATAACCGAATCATTAGGGATCCACTTTGCAAATACAATCATACTGCCAGCAATTACCGTATCTGCAGTAAACTGTTCTCCGCTTCCATTTCTACCTGTATACCAGCCTCCGAACGTATATCCGGGGCGGCTGGTGCTTCCAAGCTGTTTTCCGGCATTGACCAGACTCTGACCACTCAGGACTGTCTCTGTAGTATTCGGAACTACCGCTGCCGCATCTGCTGCATCCTTATCATAGGTCAGTGTTGCTTCTGCATTTGGAACCCACTTCGCGTAGACTGTCATGCTTTCTTCGATTACGGATATTTCATTAAATAAATCTCCATTTCCGTTTTCAGCTGTGTACCAGCCTCCGAAGGTGTATCCGGGGCGGTTCGTACTTCCGAGCACCTTTCCAGCATTGGAAAGACTCTGGCCGCTCAGAACGGTCTCTTTTGCATTCGGCATTACCTCTGCCGCATCCTTTGCTGCCTTATCATAAGTCAGGGTTACTTTTACATTCGGAGTCCATTTTGCATAAACAACCATATTTTCTTCAATTGCAAATGTCTCATTAAACCGAACTCCGGCTCCGTTTTCTTCTGTATACCAGCCATCAAATGTATAGCCAGGACGGCTTGTGCTTCCAATTACTCTGCCTGCCTGGGCAAGACTCTGACCGCTCAGGACTACCTCTGCTGTGTTCGGGACTACCTCTGCTGCATCGATTGCTGCCTTATCATACGTAAGCGTTACTTCTGCATTTGGAATCCATTTTGCATAGACCGTCATACTTACTTCGATTACAAATGTTTCATTAAACGAAGATCCTTCTCCATTTTTCTCCGTATACCACCCTCCAAAGGTATAGCCAGGACGGCTCGTGATTCCAAGTTTTTTTCCTGCATTGGTAAGACTCTGTCCGCTCAGGACTGTCTCTGTCGTATTCGGCATTACTTCTGCTGCGTCTGCAGCTGCCTTATCATACGTCAGCGTTACGGTATTATTGGCAGTCCATCTTGCATAGACCGTCATGCTTTCCGTAATCTTATCCTCCTGGGTAAATCGTCTTCCTCCATCCGCGTTCGTATACCAGCCCGCGAAGGTATATCCTGGACGGCTCGTTCTTCCGAGCTCTCTTCCTGCATCTGTAAGACTCTGACCGCTCAGGACTGTCTCTTCGGCGTTTGGTTCTACCGTTGCCGCATCTGCTGCATTCTTATCATACGTCAGCGTTACTTCGGCATTCGCTGTCCATTTCGCATAGACCTTCATGTTTTCTTTGATCGCAAATGCTTCATCAAACGGCTGGCCGCCTCCATTCACTTCTGTATACCAGCCTCCAAAGGTATAGCCGGGACGACTCGTTTTTCCAAGCTCTTTTCCTGCATCTGCGAGACTCTGACCGCTCAGAACAGTCTCTGTCGTATTCGGGTTTACCGCCACCGCATCATCTGCTGCCTTGTCATACGTCAGCATAACTGAATCATTGGGAATCCACTTCGCAAATACAATCATACTGCCAGCAATTGCGGTATCTGCAGTAAACGGTTCCCCATTTCCATCTTTACCCGTATACCAGCCTCCGAAGGTATATCCTGGACGACTTGTGCTTCCAAGCGTTTTTCCGGCATTGGTAAGGCTCTGGCCACTCAGGACTGTCTCCACTGTATTGGGAACTACCGTCGTCGCATCGTCTGCTGCCTTATCGTACGTCAGAGTTGCTTCTCCATTGGGAATCCATGCAGCATAGACTGTCATACTATCTTCAATTACAATGGTTTCATCAAACTGATCTCCGGTGCCGCCGGCCGCTGTGTACCAGCCTCCGAACGTATATCCCGGACGGCTTGTGCTTCCAAGTTTTTTTCCAGCAAGTGCAAGACTCTGACCTCTCAGAAGCTCCTCCGTTGTACTCGGAACTACCGCTGTCGCATCTGCTGCTGCTTTATCATACGTTAAAGTTACTTTTTCATTTGCAATCCAGTTTGCATAGACTGTCATACTCTTTACGATAGCAATTTTCTCATCAAACGGGCTTCCATTTCCATTTTTCTCTGTATACCAGCCTCCAAACGTATATCCGGGACGGCTTGTGCTTCCAAGTCCTTTCCCTGCATTCGCAAGACTCTGACCACTCAGGACTGTCTCTGCTGTATTTGGAACGACTGCGGCCGCATCGTCCGCATCCTTGTCATAGGTCAGTGTTACCTCAGCATTCGGAGTCCACTTCGCATAGACGGTCATATCTTTTTCAATTGCCGTTTTTTCGCTTATTCGGGTTCCAGCCCCAGCCGTTTCTGTGTACCAGCCTCCAAATGTATATCCTGGACGGCTTGTGCTTCCAAGAACTTTACCAGCATCAGCAAGGCTCTGACCGCTCAGTACTGTTTCTGTCGTATTTGGAACAACATCCGATGCATCACTCGCTGCTTTGTCATAGGTCAGTGTTACTGCTGTATTCTCAGTCCATTTCGCATAGACGGTCATACTTACTTTAATTGCAGCTGTTTCGTCGAACTGATTTCCAGCTCCATTCTCTTCTGTATACCAGCCTCCAAACGTATAGCCCGGACGGCTTGTTCTTCCAAGTTCTTTCCCAGCATCTTTAAGGCTCTGGCCACTGAGGACGGTCTCTGCTGCATTTGGTACTACCGCTGTCGCATCATCCGCTGCCTTATTATAAGTCAGTGTTACGTCGGCATTGGGAATCCAGTTTGCATAGACAGTCATGCTCTTCTCAATTGCAGTCTTTTCATCAAACGTTTTTCCGGCTCCGTTTTCTTCTGTATACCAGCCGCCAAACGTATAGCCGGGACGGCTTGTTTTTCCGAGATCCTTTCCAACACCAGCAAGGCTCTGACCGCTCAGTACTGTCTCCGTTACACTTGGAATTACCTCTGTGGCGTCCTTCGCCGACTTATCATAGGTAAGTGTTACATTGGCATTTGCTGTCCATTTCGCATAGACTGTCATGCTCTTTTCAATTACAACGTCTTTATCAAACGGCTTTCCGGCTCCATTCTCCTCTGTAAACCAGCCTCCAAATGTATAGCCCGGACGGCTTGTTTTTCCCAGCTCTTTTCCTGCATTTGCAAGACTCTGGCCACTCAGGACTGTCTCCGTTGTATTTGGCATTACCTCCGCTGCGTCATTTGCCGCCTTATCATACGTCAGGCTTACCTCCGCATTTGCTGTCCATTTTGCATAGACGGTCATGCTTTCTTTCACTGCAAAGGTTTCATCGAACTGTTTTCCAGCTCCATCTGCTTCTGTATACCAGCCTCCAAAGGTATAGCCGGGACGGCTCGTGATTCCAAGTTTTTTTCCTGCATTGGTAAGACTCTGTCCGCTCAGGACTGTCTCTGTCGTATTCGGCATTACTTCTGCTGCGTCTGCAGCTGCCTTATCATACGTCAGCGTTACGGTATTATTGGCAGTCCATCTTGCATAGACCGTCATGCTTTCCGTAATCTTATCCTCCTGGGTAAATCGTCTTCCTCCATCCGCGTTCGTATACCAGCCCGCGAAGGTATATCCTGGACGGCTCGTTCTTCCGAGCTCTCTTCCTGCATCTGTAAGACTCTGACCGCTCAGGACTGTCTCTTCGGCGTTTGGTTCTACCGTTGCCGCATCTGCTGCATTCTTATCATACGTCAGCGTTACTTCGGCATTCGCTGTCCATTTCGCATAGACCTTCATGTTTTCTTTGATCGCAAATGCTTCATCAAACGGCTGGCCGCCTCCATTCACTTCTGTATACCAGCCTCCAAAGGTATAGCCGGGACGACTCGTTTTTCCAAGCTCTTTTCCTGCATCTGCGAGACTCTGACCGCTCAGAACAGTCTCTGTCGTATTCGGGTTTACCGCCACCGCATCATCTGCTGCCTTGTCATACGTCAGCATAACTGAATCATTGGGAATCCACTTCGCAAATACAATCATACTGCCAGCAATTGCGGTATCTGCAGTAAACGGTTCCCCATTTCCATCTTTACCCGTATACCAGCCTCCGAAGGTATATCCTGGACGACTTGTGCTTCCAAGCGTTTTTCCGGCATTGGTAAGGCTCTGGCCACTCAGGACTGTCTCCACTGTATTGGGAACTACCGTCGTCGCATCGTCTGCTGCCTTATCGTACGTCAGAGTTGCTTCTCCATTGGGAATCCATGCAGCATAGACTGTCATACTATCTTCAATTACAATGGTTTCATCAAACTGATCTCCGGTGCCGCCGGCCGCTGTGTACCAGCCTCCGAACGTATATCCCGGACGGCTTGTGCTTCCAAGTTTTTTTCCAGCAAGTGCAAGACTCTGACCTCTCAGAAGCTCCTCCGTTGTACTCGGAACTACCGCTGCCGCATCTGCTGCTGCTTTATCATACGTTAATATTACTTTTTCATTCTCAACCCACTTCGCATAAACGGTCATGTTACTTACGATTGCAGTTGTTCTTTCAAATGGAGTTCCACTTCCATTTTTCTCTGTATACCAGCCTCCAAACGCATATCCTGGACGGCTCGTCGTTCCAAGTTCTTTTCCTGCATCTGCAAGACTCTGACCGCTCAGAACCGTCTCTGAGGTATTCGGAACAACTGCCGCTGCATCGTCCGCCGCCTTGTCATACTTTAGTGTCACCTGGACATTTGCTGTCCACTTTGCATAGACGGTCATGCTTTCTTCGATTGCAGTTTTTTCATTGAACGGTTTTCCAGTTCCATTCTTTCCTGTGTACCAGCCTCCAAATGTATATCCTGGACGACTTGTGCTTCCAAGCGTTCTTCCGGCATTTTCAAGATTCTGGCCTTTTAAAACAGTCTCTGTCACATTCGGAACGACTGCAGTCGCATCATCCGCCGCCTTGTCATACGTAAGTGTTACTTCAGAATTTGGTATCCATTTTGCATATACGGTCATGTTGGTTTCTATTGGTGTTTCCACTGTAAATAGATCACCTGACCCATTCCTTTCTGTATACCAGCCACCAAAAATGTAACCAGGACGGCTCGTCGTTCCAAGAGGTTTTTGTCTGTCATTTAAACTCTGACCGCCTTGAACCGTTTCTGTCTTATTCGGCAGGACTTCAGCCGCATCGGCCGCATCTTTATCATAAGTAAGTTTTACTGCACCGTTCGCCTGCCACTGCGCGTATAAGGTAACATTGCTTTCCATCTTAATGGTGTCATTTTCATGGTACCGTTTACCAGTTCCATCTTTATTAGTATCCCAACCATCAAAGACAAATCCCGGCCACTTCAATGATCCATTGCCTGCGATCTTAGCGGTCTCACCCTTCAAATAGGAATGGCCATCGGGAACGACACCATATTCTTCACCTGTCGGAGTCTGATTTCTATTATAATTGAGACTGACCGAAACTTTTTTCTGAACAACTCCATCGACATGCCAAACACCACCCGGATATGCGGAATCATTTCTCTGATCCTTTATTACATACCATTCGACATATTCATCGCTGTCCCACAGTTTCTTTTGTCGGTTCAGCCGTTCTACCTCTTCATCGAACTCCGGTGTTAATACCTTATTAACCTCTTCAACCCCGGCAACCGTGTGCAGCGGATTAAAATAGTATAACAAATTATTTACTTTATGATTTTCATATAAATAGCTATATGAAGCATATTGAACGGAGGGTTCACCTGGAATCGTCCCATCATTCCGGATTGCAATTGAGATATGTCCGGATTTACTACCCGCAATTTGAGCCCATACCGCATAAAGTGTCGTACTTGCCTGCGGCATCTGATAACTGCTCTCTAATGGAACATATCCCGCATAGGAAGTGGTATTCACCGCACTGGAATCCTTACTTGCAGACCAGCCTAAAAGCACATAATTATCTCTGTACAGATTTCCCTGTCCAGGAAGCGTTATAATCGATCCCGGATTTGCACTTATTGGTTCTGGAACAGTACCGCTTCCATTATTTAAATCGAAACGAAGGAAAACTGCATTGCTATACCACATCTCTACTTCTTCAATACCATTTAAATCATTCCATGTATTCGCATTGTCAGTACTATAAACATATCTGTATTCAGTTTTTTTATTTACCTTCTTCTTTTCATAACCGATATTCGTAATTTCAATATTTGTATTTTTTAATGTTGCCTTTACAAATTCATAATTGGAATTAATTGCCAAAGCCTTTTTCATATCACTGGAGATTTTGGCTAACGTCAAAGATTTAATTCCATCATCATCATACCAATTAAATAATAAAGAGTAGCTTTCTGCCTTATCCTTTCCCTTCTTATTTAATTCTTCTCCAGTAGCCAGGTCCACTGGTACAAACTTGATTACTTTACTTTGGTTACTATTTCCACTAAAAGTAACCGTATATATAGAAAAATGCTCTGCCTCAAAGGAAATCTCTCCAACCGTATTTTCACCGGCAACATGAATTACCTCCGATACCGTTTCTATTTTCTTCACTTCATCGACAGTTACCTTATTGACAGATTCTGAGGAGACATCAATATCACCAATGTCTATATGCTCTATTTCAACCGTCTCCGCCTCAGCGCTCTTCTCTTCTATCGCCTTACCTGAGAAAGTAACGTCTACATAGCCATTCTCGCTCCAGCTGTTATCAAGAGCTTCCAGTTCTCCTTCATCATTCTCTGCAAACAGCTTAATGTCATAGGCAAGAACTGTATTTTCAGATGTATCATCACCAGTCTCTTCTGCTGTTTTTTCCTTAACCGCTTCTTCTACTTTTTCAGTGACCTCCGTTACTTTTGCCACAGTACCGGCCGGCAAAATCCCTTCTTCTGCATGAAGAGAAACTACTACGTCCCCCAGGGTCCTGCTGTAGTGAAACTCCGGATGCTCTCCGGTCTCCGACATGAATACGACAATCTCCTGTTCCTCTGCCACGGACGCTACGAGATAGCGCTCTGCTAAGGAAGAAGCGTTAGAATCTGTGGCTTCGGAATCGTCGACTGCTTCCAGTTCCTCTCCATTTGCAGTTACCCGGTCAATCATGTAGCCTACCTGAGGTTTTACTGTAAAGCTTAAATCATTTCCTTCCGGAACGCTCTTCGCACCTTTTACTGTCGCTGCACCTACCGGGGTTACTGTGTAAGTTACTGCATACCCCTCTGCTGATACATCAACATGAAGCTTATTCAGTGTTGTGACATAAGCTTTCGCGTAATAGGACTCATCCAGCACGATCTGTCCATACGTCTTACCGCTTGTATTTCCTGATACCGTCTTTTCTTCCTGCTCATCAACTTCTGTTGAAGGTTCAACCGTTACAGCAGATTCTTTTTCATCCGGTTTCCCGCTCGCGCCTGCTTCTTCATCTGCCTGACTCATCTCTTCGGACGATACGGTGGTCTGTTCTTCTTCCTTTACTGCATCATTACTGTTCTCAGTTTCCACAGGCAAAGCAATTGTCGGATCCTCATTTATTTCAGCGCCGGACTCTGTATTGTCAGCTTCCTCACTTTGAGGTTCCTCTGCTGTTTCCTGATGATCAGCAGAAAGATCGGATGCATTGCTGTTCTTCCCGTCGTCTGAATCATTAGCCTTTTCCTCGGTCTCTTCATGATTCGAGATAGCAGTTGTCAGAACATAGGCAAGATGGCGTGAAATGGATAACTGTTCCACTTTGTCAGACGATGTATCTGCACTGCTGTTATTGTCAGAACTGGAAGCCGCAGCATTTTCATCAGACGAAGTGCCTGTGTTGCCATCGCCTTCGGAAATCTGTCCGGCAGCTGTATCATTCTCTGAAGTCTGATTCTCTTCTGCCGTATTTGCGTCAGGCGTCTGAACCGCATCTGATTGACCAGCTCCGGTTTCCAGATTACTATTTTCTGCCGCACTGGTATTTGCATCCGGAACTTCTGATTTTTCTTCTGTTTCTGTATCGGCCGCTGAAGTCTCAGCGGTCTCTCCTGATTCTGTTCCTTCCTTTGCATCAGGGGTTTCCACTGCATCTTCTGGCTCTGTTTCCTTATTAGCCTCTGAAGTCTCGGCCTCTCCATTCGAATCAGTTTCTTTAATTGCCTCTGAAGTCTCAACCTCTCCATTTAAATCGGTTTCTTTATCTGCATCGGGAGTTTCCATCTCTTCCGCTGAATTTGTCTCTTCGTCCGCATCCGGGAGTTGAGCCGCATCTGCATTTTCTCCACCTGATACCGCCGCACCATTGGTCTCCAATAAGGAAGAATTTCCTTTTACCGTTACCTTCTGAGTTGTATACCCGTCAATTTTGGAACGGAATGTGATTCTTGATGCAGAATCATTGATATACAGGAAAATGATATCCTCATCTCCTGTAATCTGATACCCTTCATACGCATCATCAACACGAATAAACATTCGGAGCTCAGCCCCATCTGCGTACTCCTCATCATCCATGTCATATGATGGAGAAAATTCAAAAACTGTCCCTGATTCAAACAGTTTTCGATATTCTTTGGCCAGACTCCTGTCTGACGTGTCTGCACCAAGATCTTCAAAATTGAACTCATTGCCATTGTCAATGGCCGCCTGCGCGGAATCCCGAAGATCTTCTCCATTCATGATAAATGTGGCATTCTCTTTATCAAATGCACTCGCCACATCCGCCCATGACACCATATTAAACGATGTCATCGTCAATACAAACGCCAGAAATCCAGCCAGCCCTCGTCTGAACCTTTTTCTAAGTCCTTTCATACTTTCTCTCCTTCCTTATCCTTCCATAAATACTTTTTTCTATCTTCTGTATAAGATCTATCTTCGCACTCATTTTTTCTCTTTCGCTTTCCAGCACGGAGGATATCATAAGAATCTTCTCCATAAATCTTCTGAAAGCCTGCTTCTTGCTGGCACCATGCCAGCCGCTTACTCCTGTCAGGCCGAGTGTTTCCTGTACAGGACCTTTATCGTAAAGGCAGCTTTCTTACCTCCTGAATGGTAAGTATCCCAGATTAAATGTGCCTTTGCAGGCGCCTTGGATGATCGAATCTAAATAGTTGGTTCTGGATAGTCGGTTCCCAAAAAGCTGCCAGATCGAATTCCGGGTGCTCTTCCTGCATGAAAGATACTACCTTTCATGCACCTCTCTCCATATTCATCTGCTGCTATGGTAAAATAACGATAAGAATTGTGAATCTTCCTCCTCTTTGCTGTGGACATCTTTCACCTTCTTTTCATTTGTTCAACTACATCTGCCTATGTTTCAGGCAGTTACGCCTCTCAAATTGCATATATTTTCTGTTTTTTGTTTAAGAGATTTCATGTATAGATGCATTATACCTCGACACGGTAACAAACTGGTTACATTTCAAGAATTTTCCATAATTTATTTTCTTTTTTTAGCTTTCCTGTATATCAGACGGTGCGGATTAAAACCCATAAAATAAATTATAGGAAGGTGAATAAATTGTCGATAGCAAAAATGAGCATGATTCATAATTCATATCGCTATTTTACCATTTCCGTAGATAAATACGAAGATCGATGTATGAAGGGAGTTATCTATCATGCGGGAAAAACTCCGGGAATCCGATATGATAATTTCCTTGAAATGATAATTCAAATGAATCGTATTTTTGACAGCATGTCATGTCCCAAACAGGCTATGGAACTGAGGCGATTTACAGGAATAGAGTATCCAGAACCGGTAATACGGGAATGCAACCGGTATCAGAATGGCAGACTGGCGACGTTTCAGATTTATGTGAAATTTCGCTATAATGCCAGTTGGCAGGGAGACATTACCTGGCTGGAAGGTGAACAGACAGAAAGCTTCGAAAGTCTTTTGCAGATGCTTCAGATGATTGATCGAATCTTTACCGGTCAATCGAAGGAGAGAGGAACGAGGGTCACAAAAATCTGCCAGATTGCGATTAATTCCTGCGAAAAGGGATTGGTGACAGGAAGAGTACAAAACGCTTTTATCAATCATCTGGAGCGATTTAAAGGAACCATTGGTCTGGCTGATGCTATGGTACGTCTGTTTGAAGCAGGCGTTGGAGAAAATGATTCCGGAAAATCTCTGGAAGGAAAAATTATTTCAGAGGAAACCTGGGATTCTTATCGTTTAGGCGGGAAGGAAGCGACCTTCCTGATCAAGATCCTGTTCAGGGAACACTCAACCTGGCAGGGAGTAATTTACTGGCGTGAAACCGGTGAGAAACAGGCTTTCAGAAGCTTTTTGGAGATGATCATGTTGATAGCTTCAGCATTAGAAAGCGGTAAGGAAGAGAGTGAGTTTGAAGATAGATTTACAACAACTAATAATAGAGAAAAAGCCCGGATGGAAGGGTAAGGAAGGAGAGAAAGTATGAAAGGACTTAGAAAAAAGTTCAGACGAGGGCTTGCCGCGTTCCTGGCATTTGTTCTGACCATGACCTCCGTGAATACGGTGTCACTGGCAGATGTATCAAATGCACTGGAAACAGAAAAAGCTACCTTTGTCATGAGCGGAGAAGATATAGTGGAATCCGCTCAGGCTGCTATTGATAGTGGCAGTACCTTTACTTACGAGGATCTCGGAATCGAGGAGACAGGAAGTACAGCGAAAGAGTATCAGAAGCTATTTACAAATGGCACAGTATACGAAATCGCCCCTTCTTATGACCTGGACGAAGAGGAAAACGCAGACGGAGCGAATCTCCGGATGTTTATCCGAGTAAAAGGTGAAACAGAAGGATATCAGATAACTGGTGAGGAAGAAATTATTTTCCTTTATATCAATGACTCTGAATCCAAAATTGCATTTCGTTCCAGAATTGATGATTATGTAACGGATAAGGTTACGGTTAAAGGAAATTCTTCTTTGGCAGAAACTGAAAAGCCGGTACTCGATGAGAATGGAAATGCAATAGAAGGCGATAAGCCGGCACAAACCCCGGAAGAATCCACTGTACCCAGTGGGGAAACCGGAAGCGTAGAAGAAACGAAGGAGACTGAGGCACCGGCACAGGAACCGGAAGAATCGATGCAGGAACCGGAGACGGAGGTACCTACGCAGGAACCGGAAACAACAGCACCGGCAGAAGAGCCAAAGACAGAGGCTCCTACGCAGGCAGAAACCGAAAAACCAACACAGGCCCCGGTACAGGAACCGGAAACACAGGCCCCAGTGCAGGAGCCAGAGACACAGGCACCGGAAACTGATGCGGCAACACAGGCGCCGGAAGTGCAGGAACCAGATACAGAAGCACCGGCACAGGAACCGGAACCAGAAGCACCGGCACAGGAACCAGAGGTGGCAGATACAGGAAATGAAACCGCGTCTATAATAAGAAACAACACCTACGTATTGACAACTGCAATTGAGCCGACTTCAGAAGAATCAGACGTATCAATTGTAGAGGAAGAGGTTCCGAAAGCAGATAGTCCGAAAGAGGATACAGAAGCAAATACGCCTGCCGATAATCCGGTTTCAGTAAGCACAGGAAGTAATGCGGATAAAGGTGATCATGCCGATCATGAAGAGAATAAACCTTCAGAGAAAATCGAAGGCAAGACCTATGGCCATGTATTACTCAATGAAGAAAGTTATGCGAAAGCATATGTAACGACCCTTGATAAAATGGGGATATCTGTTGAAGCAGCAGAAGGATTAACTCTTACGATTCATCATAATGCATTTTATAATGATAAAGATATATCAGAGGATGAAGTGATTAGAGGTCTGAAGGAAGGGGATGTGATTAATCCGGCGGATTATGCCTGGGATAAGGACACTCTTACTTACTTAGGCAGTATACCGGAGGAGATAACAATCGGTGCTGAGTCTGATAATAAAATTGAATTGTTTTATGATGAGACTCCGGTGGAAAGAGAAGAAGACGAAATACAAATTCTGAATGCAGTCCCAAGAAATTATTATCGATCGAGACTAGCCGATGATAATACGACACCTGGTAAAGTATTTCCTACCAAAACAGCAGAATGGGTAGACGAAGAAAATGGTTTAGCCAAAATTAATTTTACCATTTATGGAAATCCGGTCCGCAAGGGCAGTGATGTAATATTAATTGTCGATAGTTCTGGCAGTATGTCAGGAACAAAATGGTCGACAGCTAAAAGTGGAGCAAAAGGATTCGTAGATAATTTATATGAATCAGTTGATGGTGTTCCATCAGACAATCGAATTGCTATCGTTGATTTTGATAGCAGTGCAACAGCTTATCCGGGTATCAATAATTCGACAGAAACATTTTTAAAAGCGGATGATACAGTTAAGGTTGGAAATAAAAGACCTGTAACCTATTCTGCAACAGATTATTTTAAGGACTATGTTATAGACAGCCAGATGAAAGATTCTGGAGGAACTAACTACGATTATGCTTTTCAGGCGGCTCAGAGAATAATCGATAATCGATCTGATGATACCAGGCCTGTATATATTGTATTTATGAGTGATGGTGAGCCTCGTAATAATTCAATTTCACCATATCATGACGGCCAGGCTGAGGCAGCTGAGTTAAGAGGTCAAGGGGTAACAATTTATTCAATCGGTTTAAATATTGGAGATAAAAAATTTAATAATTTTATCGTTCCGTTAGCCTCTTCCCCTAAATCAACTTATGCTATCAATATCGAAAAAACAAGCGATCTGGTAGGCATCTACGACGCTATAGCCAGCTCCATCAAAATCGCCGGAACAGAAGCGACAATTACAGATGTCATCAACACAGAAGCGTTTGAGATTGCAACGGACTACAATGATGGCATGTGGTATGAAGCAAGCACAGGCACCGTAAGCAAGAGTTCCGATAATAAGACAATTACATGGGATTTCGGTAATATTTCCGCCAATAAGGAAACCCTTACTATCTATATTAAAGTAAAGGATACGGTACCAGGCGGCACCGCACCGGATACCAACAAAGAAGCAAAAGTAGATTTCACCGATCCAAATGAACAGTCCCAGACTCAGTATATACCGAGCCCCAACCTGGCAGTTGGAGATGTTGGCACCATCACATTAAACTATTACCTGGTTAATGAAGACGGTATTACAATCAACGGAACCGGCGAAGCGATTGATTTCGCGCGCCGCCAGCAGCTGGGAACCAAACTTTACGGGGATGCACCTCAGGAGTTTGGCAGCTATACCGTGAATGCACCATCGACCATTGAGTACAATGGTATCAAATATCAGTATGTAGCGGCAAGTGCATCAAAGGATGGAAGTGCGAATCCTTCAAATGTAGAGCTTAGCCCTGCCAAGAAGGCTGTTAATCTGTACTATGGCTATCAGGAAATCAAAGATGTCACAGTAACCTTTCACGGCAACGGAGGCACACCAAGCGTTAGCAGCGTGACCGTGCCAAAGGATACCGCTTTAGGCGGCCAGATAGCAACCGCAGCAAGAGAGGATCACAATTTCCTTGGCTGGAATACAGCAATGGATGGTTCAGGCAGCGCGTTCACTTCCAACACGATCGTTACAGATAACATTACTGTATACGCACAGTGGCAGAAAAAACAGGCGCTGACCATCAAAGCAGCCGATACAGAAAAAGTTTATAATGGTGAAATGCAGTATGCATCGGAAACAGGATACGAATCGACTGGTTTAAAAGCAGGTCACAGAATTACTAACATAAAAGCCAGTGGTTCCGGACGTGATGTTAAGGAAGATGGCTATCCAATCACCATTACAGGTAGTGTAAAAGTTGTAAATGAATCGGGTGTCGATGTAACACATGAATACACGATTACAAAAGAACCGGGAACTTTGACAATTAAACCAAAAGAAGTGACAATTACGGTAGATAACAGTTCAAAGGCCTATGGTTCCCTGGACCCGAAGTTCACCGGTAAAGTAGAAGGCCTCGTAAACGAAACAGACCTTGGCACCGTATCATTCGTGAGAATAAATGAGGCTGAGGAAGTCGATGTTTACAAGGAAGTACTCGCTGCAAAGTATAAAGCAAATAAAAACTATACTGTAACAGAGCACAGAGGCGACTTTGAAATCAAGGTAGCTACGATGCCGGGAGCGTCTTTATCGGCTAAGGGCGGCAGCTGGGAATACGATGGAAATGCACATTACGCAGCAGCAACTCTTAATAAGGCGGATGGCTATACCGTATATTACAAAGTGAATGACGGTGACTGGACAGTAAACCCGCCGAGTGTAACAGCGGTATCAGAAGGTATTGTAACGGTATCTGTAAAAGCAACGAAACATGGCTATGTAGACCTGGGGACTGATAATGTCACGCTGCAGATAACACCGAAGCCAGCAACAATTACAGTAAAAAATGCAGAAAAGACCTTTGGAGAAAGCGATCCAACCTTTGAGGGAACCGTACAGGGACTTGTAAATAGTACAGATCTTGGAACGGTTACTTATAAACGATCGAATGATACCGAGAGTGTAGGAACGTATATTGGAGTTCTGATTCCAGAATACAAAGAAAACACCAATTATAAGATAACTGTAAATCCAGGTGATTTCAAAATTAATCCGGCAAAGGATCCTGAGGCGGACTTAAAGATCGCCGGAGGCAGCTGGCCGTATGACGGAAAAGAGCATAAAGTAAAGCTGAATGTTATAGATTCTGCACTGGCTGCACTGAAGAGATATACGATCGAATACAGTACGGACGGAGGCCAGACCTGGTCTAAAAATGTACCGGGAGTGACCAATGTATCAGACGGAACGCTTACCGTTATTGCAAGAGGTACTCGTGAAGGATATGAAACGCTGAAATCGAATGAAGTTACGATTTCAATTACGCCGGCGCCGGTAACGATTGTTGTTGACAATGCAGAAAAGTTCTATAATGACCCGGATCCGGCATTTACAGGAAAGATAAACGGACTTGTAAAAGCAGGAGATCTTGGAAACGTAATTTACAGCAGAACCAATAACGATGAAGAAGTAGGCGTATATCAGGACGTATTAACTGCAAACTATACTTCAAACGAGAACTATACAGTAAAGATAGAAAATGGCGATTTCGAAATTAAGAGCGCATCACTCGAAGGCGCAGTGCTGACTGCGAAAGGCGGAGAGTGGACTTATGATGGAAATGCACATGCCGCCACAGCTGTATTGGAACATGCACCCGGCTATACAATCTATTATAAGACCGGAAACGGCGACTGGACTACAGAAGCACCGAGTGTGACAAACGTAGCAGATGGGCTTGTAACAGTATCGGTTAAAGCAGAACGCCATGGATACGAAGCCCTGGAGGCAGAGGATGTAACGCTCAAAATACTGCCGAAGAAAGTCAACATCCAGGTAAAGAATGCAGAGAAGTTCTTTGATGAGCCGGATCCAAAATTCGAAGGAACCGTGTCAGCGTTAGTAAACCAGGAAGACCTTGGTACGGTAACGTACACCAGAGAAAATACGGAAGAAGCAGTTGGTATATACAACGAAGTACTGACAGCAAACTATACTTCAAATGGTAACTATGAAGTGACCATTAAAAAGGGCGATTTTGAAATCAAGACAGCGACTTTGGAAGGTGCTTCTCTAAGCGCAGCCGGCGGAAGCTGGACGTATGATGGAAAAACGCATTACGCCAACGCAGAACTTACAAATGCGGATAACTATACCATCTATTATCGTGTAGGAGATGGTGAATGGACGACGGAAATACCAGGTGTTACCAATGTATCAGAAGGCGAATTGACAGTATCTGTGAAGGCAACGAGAACCGGCTACGTGGATCTTGTGACAGAAGATGTCAAACTCGTCATTACACCAAGAGACGCGACTATCACTGTAAATGATGCAGAAAAATTCTACGACGAAAAAGATCCGTCATTTACAGGAACAGAGACTAATCTGGTAAAGGCGGGAGATCTGGGAACGGTTACTTACCGTAGAACCAACGATGACGAGGAAGTAGGAACCTATGAAGAGGTATTGACGGCAGATTATACCGCCAACGACAACTATAAAGTAACCGTAGTAAATGCAGATTTTACGATTAAAACTGCTTCTATCGCAGGTGCGAAATTAACCGCGGCCGGCGGAAGCTGGATCTACGATGGCGAGGCCCATGCGGCAGCCGGAAGAGTTGAGAACGCAGACGGCTACACTGTATACTACAAAGTCGGAGACGGCGAGTGGACTACAGAGGCCCCGAGTGTAACCAATGTACTGGACGGAACCGTGACAGTATCCGTTAAGGCAACAAGAACGGGTTACGAAGAACTGACAGCTGACGCGGTTACTCTGGAGATTATTCCAAAAGACGCAGCTATTGTCGTAGATGATGCAGAGAAGTTCTTTGATGAAGCAGATCCGAAGTTTACAGGAACCGTGACAGGACTTGTAAAGGAAGGTGATTTAGAAGGACTGACCTACATCAGAACAAATAAAGACGAGGCAGTCGGCATTTATCCGGAAGTACTGGCAGCAGCCTATATTGAAAATGCGAACTATAATGTAACCGAGCACAAGGGAACGTTTGAAATCAAGACAGCGACCATGAAGGATGCCAAAGTGACGGCAGACGGCGGAAGCTGGGTATACGATGGAGCGGCACATGCGGCGACAGCATCTCTTAAGAACGCAGACGGCTATACCGTATATTACAAGGCTGGAGACGGCGAATGGACCACGACAGCACCGAGCGTCACCAACGTGGCAGAAGGGATCGTAACCGTATCCGTCAAGGCAACGAAAACCGGATATACAGATTTAACGGCTGAAGACGTAACCATTCAGATCACAAAGAAGCCGGCAACGATCACGGTAAACAATGCGGAGAAGTTCTTTAACGAGGCAGATCCGGCATTTACCGGAACCGTAACAAAACTGGTAGCAGACGGCGATCTCGGAACGATAACCTATGTGAGAACCAATGACGCGGCAGGTGTGGGAACGTATGAGAATGTACTGGATGCAGTTTACACAGACAACACAAACTACGAAGTAACCGTAAAACGTGGCGACTTTACGATTAAAGAAGCGAAGGACCCGGAGGCAGAGCTTAAGATTGTCGGAGGAAGCTGGGTATATGACGGAGATGAGCACAGAGTAAAACTGGATGTCATCGATTCCGTTCTGGCAGCACTGAAGAAGTATAAGATCGAATACAGTACGGACGGAGGAAATACCTGGTCTGAGACAGTACCGGGAGTCACCAATGTAGCAGATGGAACCGTAACTGTGATTGCAAGAGGTACCCGTGAAGGTTATGAGACCCTGGTATCCAATGAGACAACAATCCAGATCACAGCCAGAACCGCAACGATCCGGGTACATGACGCGGAGAAGTTCTTCGATGAATCTGACCCGGCATTTACGGGAACAGAAGAGAACCTGGTAAAAGCAGGGGATCTCGGAACTGTAACCTACAGAAGAACAAACGCAGACGAAGCAGTAGGAACCTATCCGGAAGTACTGACCGCGGACTACATGGCAAACAGCAACTATATTGTAAATGTAGTAAACGGAGACTTCGAAATCAGGACCGCATCCATAAAAGATGCAAAGCTGGAAGCAGCCGGCGGAAGCTGGATCTATGACGGAGCAGCCCACGCGGCCTCCGGAAATGTAACAAACGCAGACGGCTACACAGTATACTACAAAGCAGGCAATGGCGAGTGGACCACCGAGGCCCCGAGCGTCACCAATGTACTGGAAGGAACTGTCACCGTATCTGTGAAGGCTGTGAGAAGCGGCTATGCAGATTTAACGACAGAGGATGTAACCCTTAAGATTACACCAAGGGAAGCAGTCATCACAGTGGATCATGCGGAGAAGTACTTTGATGAGCAGGATCCGGAGTTTACCGGAACGGCAGCAAACCTTGTGGCGTCCGGAGATCTGGGAACCATTACCTACAGAAGAACCAACACAGAAGAGGCAGTAGGAACCTATCCGAAGGTACTGACAGCAGATTACGAGTCAAACAGCAACTACATTGTAACCGTAGTGAAGGGAGACTTTGCTATTAAGACCGCTTTCATTGAGGATGCGGAACTGGCAGCAGCCGGTGGAAGCTGGACCTACGATGGAGCAGCCCATGCAGCGACAGCCAAACTGATGAATGCTCCTGGCTATACAATTTATTATAAGGCTGGAAACGGCGAATGGAGTACAGTGGCTCCGAATGTAACCAACGTATCGGAAGGACTCGTAACCGTATCTGTAAAAGCAACGAAAACAGGTTATGAAGACCTGACGACTGACGATGTAACCCTGCAGATCACACCAAAGACAGCAACGATCACGGTAGACAATGCAGAGAAGTTCTTTGATGAACAGGATCCGGCATTTACAGGAACTGTAACAGATCTTGTAAATGAGAGCGATCTTGGAACCGTAAGCTATAAGAGAACAAATGCAGAGGAAGCGGTGGGAATCTATAAAGAAGTCCTGACTGCGGAGTTTACAGCTAACAGCAACTACAAAGTGATTGTTCAGAAGGGTGATTTCCAGATTAAGACAGCAGCTATCACGGGGGCAGCCTTGACAGCGGCCGGCGGAAGCTGGGTATACGATGGAAATGCCCACAGGGCAGAAGCCATTGTCGAAAATGCAGATGGATACACCATTTACTATAAGACAGAAGGCGGCGCCTGGAGTACGGAAGTACCGAGTGTTACAAATGTCTCGGATGGAAAAGTAACCGTATCTGTCATGGCAGTAAAGACCGGCTACGAAGATTTAAATACGGAAGACGTCACACTTGAAATTACACCAAGAGAGGCGACCATTGTCGTCGATGACGCGGAGAAGTTCTTTGATGAAAAAGATCCGGTATTTACAGGAACCAAAAATAATCTGGTCAAAGAAGAGGATTTGGGAACTGTTACCTACCGCAGGACCAACACGGCAGAAGAAGTAAGAACGTATCCCGATGTACTGACTGCAGACTACGTTGCGAACAGTAACTATCACGTGACAGTGGTAAATGGCGACTTTACAATTAAGACCGCCTCGATCAGCGGCGCAGAATTGACCGCGGCCGGCGGAATCTGGATCTACGATGGCGAGGCCCATGCAGCAGCCGGAAGAGTTGTGAACGCAGACGGTTACACTGTATACTACAAAGTCGGAGACGGCGAGTGGACTACAGAGGCCCCGAGTGTAACCAATGTACTGGACGGAACCGTGACAGTATCCGTTAAGGCAACAAGAACGGGTTACGAAGAACTGACAGCTGACGCGGTTACTCTGGAGATTATTCCAAAAGACGCAGCTATTGTCGTAGATGATGCAGAGAAGTTCTTTGATGAAGCAGATCCGAAGTTTACAGGAACCGTGACAGGACTTGTAAAGGAAGGTGATTTAGAAGGACTGACCTACATCAGAACAAATAAAGACGAGGCAGTCGGCATTTATCCGGAAGTACTGGCAGCAGCCTATATTGAAAATGCGAACTATAATGTAACCGAGCACAAGGGAACGTTTGAAATCAAGACAGCGACCATGAAGGATGCCAAAGTGACGGCAGACGGCGGAAGCTGGGTATACGATGGAGCGGCACATGCGGCGACAGCATCTCTTAAGAACGCAGACGGCTATACCGTATATTACAAGGCTGGAGACGGCGAATGGACCACGACAGCACCGAGCGTCACCAACGTGGCAGAAGGGATCGTAACCGTATCCGTCAAGGCAACGAAAACCGGATATACAGATTTAACGGCTGAAGACGTAACCATTCAGATCACAAAGAAGCCGGCAACGATCACGGTAAACAATGCGGAGAAGTTCTTTAACGAGGCAGATCCGGCATTTACCGGAACCGTAACAAAACTGGTAGCAGACGGCGATCTCGGAACGATAACCTATGTGAGAACCAATGACGCGGCAGGTGTGGGAACGTATGAGAATGTACTGGATGCAGTTTACACAGACAACACAAACTACGAAGTAACCGTAAAACGTGGCGACTTTACGATTAAAGAAGCGAAGGACCCGGAGGCAGAGCTTAAGATTGTCGGAGGAAGCTGGGTATATGACGGAGATGAGCACAGAGTAAAACTGGATGTCATCGATTCCGTTCTGGCAGCACTGAAGAAGTATAAGATCGAATACAGTACGGACGGAGGAAATACCTGGTCTGAGACAGTACCGGGAGTCACCAATGTAGCAGATGGAACCGTAACTGTGATTGCAAGAGGTACCCGTGAAGGTTATGAGACCCTGGTATCCAATGAGACAACAATCCAGATCACAGCCAGAACCGCAACGATCCGGGTACATGACGCGGAGAAGTTCTTCGATGAATCTGACCCGGCATTTACGGGAACAGAAGAGAACCTGGTAAAAGCAGGGGATCTCGGAACTGTAACCTACAGAAGAACAAACGCAGACGAAGCAGTAGGAACCTATCCGGAAGTACTGACCGCGGACTACATGGCAAACAGCAACTATATTGTAAATGTAGTAAACGGAGACTTCGAAATCAGGACCGCATCCATAAAAGATGCAAAGCTGGAAGCAGCCGGCGGAAGCTGGATCTATGACGGAGCAGCCCACGCGGCCTCCGGAAATGTAACAAACGCAGACGGCTACACAGTATACTACAAAGCAGGCAATGGCGAGTGGACCACCGAGGCCCCGAGCGTCACCAATGTACTGGAAGGAACTGTCACCGTATCTGTGAAGGCTGTGAGAAGCGGCTATGCAGATTTAACGACAGAGGATGTAACCCTTAAGATTACACCAAGGGAAGCAGTCATCACAGTGGATCATGCGGAGAAGTACTTTGATGAGCAGGATCCGGAGTTTACCGGAACGGCAGCAAACCTTGTGGCATCCGGAGACCTTGGAACCATTACGTACAGAAGAACCAACACAGAAGAGACAGTAGGAACCTATCCGAAGGTACTGACAGCAGATTATGAGTCAAACAGCAATTACATTGTAACCGTAGTGAAGGGAGACTTTGCCATTAAGACCGCGTTCCTTGAAGACGCAGTGCTGACAGCAGCAGGAGGAAGCTGGACCTATGACGGAGCCGCCCACGAGGCAGCCGCTAAGCTTGAGCATGCACCTGGTTACACGATTTATTATAAGGCTGGAAACGGTGAATGGAGTACCGAAGCACCAAGCGTTACCAATGTAGCAGATGGAACCGTAACGGTATCTGTGAAGGCGACGAAAAACGGTTATGAGGACTTAACGGCTGAAGATGTAACGATTCGCATAACAGCAAGGCCGGCAACCATTGTTGTAGATAACAAATCCAAATCTTATAGTGACATTGACCCATTATTTACGGGTCAGATACAGGGATTGATATCCGACGGAGATTTAGGGACTGTAGTTTACCACAGACTTGACGCGGATAAGAACAAAGAGGCGGTTGGCGCTGACATTACACTGACTGCAAGCTACAGCGATAATTCCAACTATAAGGTAGAGGTGAAGAACGGTAAGCTGGATATCATTGCATTAAATACGAATACCGTTAATGTAACCGGAGAAACCGTAACGTATGATGGAAAGACACATGGACTGAGAGAAGTAACCGCACTGAAGGAAGGCTCTACGATTCTTTACTCCGTGGATAATCAGAACTTTAGTGAGACAGTGCCTGTCTTTACAGAAGCGGGCAACCACACCGTCTATGTGAAGGCTGTCAATCCGAATTATCACGACACAGCCGTTGTAACAGGTATTGTAGTCATTCAGAAACGTGCATTATCCATTACAGCAGCCAGCGCGGAAAGAAAATACAACGGAACAGAATTAACCGCACCGACCGCATCGATCACAGACGGAACGCTTGCAGACGGCCAGACACTGACGGCAGTTAAAGTGACAGGTTCACAGACCTCAGTTGGCAGCAGCGAGAATATAGCCAGTGATGCAGTGATCATGGCAGATAATGCAGAAGTTACTTCCAACTATAATATCACCTATTTAGCAGGCACCCTTAGAGTAACCTCAGGCAGCAACGGAGGCGGCGGAGGCGGAGGCGGCAATACTCCGAATCCTGATAAGCCATACGTGCCGGGGGGACCTGGAACTGATCCGGGAACAGTAACGATTGAACCGGGTGACGTACCGTTGGCAAACTTACCGGAAAGCAGTTCGTCTGATAACTTAATACTGATTGATGACGGCAATGTACCGCTTGCAGGTCTTCCGAAGACCGGTGATCGTGCAGGTGCACACGCAGGATTAGCAGCACTGCTGTCTGGATTCCTGCTGGCAGCATTTACAGCGCTGAGCAGCAAGAAGAGGGAAGAAGAGAAGTAAAGATTACGATATGAAATGTGTTATTACGCAAATAGCGGCGGCCTGGCAGATGTTATGATCTGTCAGGCCGCCGCCATTTGTAGGAATTAATTGCCGAGCTGCTTATTTTCCCGTCAGAAGCTCCACCTGCGCTACTACCTGTCCGATGTACACGCTCAGCGGCAGCTCCTCACAGCCAACCACGTAGTGATTGCATTTGTTCACCGGAATCAGGATTTTCTTAGCCTGGCTGGAGCCGATGGCTTCCGCCATGACCGGTGTGATCTCGCCGAGCAGCGAGTTCGGGATTACGATGCCGATGGGCCCGATAATAATGTCCGCGCTGCGGCTGGCCACTACCACGGGGTTTTCACCGGTTGCACCGGCGTCCGCACCGGCTTTCAGCATGGAGGAGGTGGCGATGGAGTTGGTTCCGATTGCGGTTATTTCAAGTTCCGGATGGGACTTTTTTAACTGGACAATAACGGCGTGTCCCATCTTGCCGCCCTGCCCGTCGATTACGATAATTTTCATTTGTAGGTTCCTTTTCAATGAGATATGATTTTCTTATTTATTATAAAACATTCCTGCCGTGTTTACAAGAAAAGGGTATGAATTTTGAAGTGTCTCCCTTTTCCCTGTTTACGGAAGGGCTTACTTTGTAGTATAATATGGAATTATAAATCCAATAAAAATTCCGGAATCGCAGATCCGGCAATCTGATAACCAATTATAATGTGCATAGACCAACAATTACAAAAAACAGGAGGAATACATCATGTATGTAGAAAACAAAAATGTTCCGCTTACAGACTTAGGCGGCGGTGTTGTGCGGAAGGTACTGGCCTACAGCGAGAATTTAATGAATGTGGAGCTGAAGTTTGAAAAGGGAGCGATCGGTGCAAAACACAGCCATCCTCATGAGCAGATCGGTTATATTATATCCGGTTCCCTGTTATTTCAGGAGGAAGGCAAGGAAGACAAGATTCTGGTAACAGGAGACAGCTATTACGTTGAGCCGGATGTGGTGCACGGTGTGGTAGCGCTGGAAGAGACCATGCTGCTGGATATCTTTACACCAATGAGAAAAGATTTCGTGGAATAAAGAACCATAACAAGGGAGAAGTCCGGGAAACAGTTTCATTTCCCAGACTTCTTCCTTATTTCTCCTTATGAGGCAGTCTGCCGCGTAAGAAGCGTTTCTTTAATTTACTCCAGTTAAACGGTATTACCGGATAGATATAGCTCTTGCCCGCAATCGTCTTGTTAAATACGACAGCGCAGACGGATAGTATGACTCCGATGGCAAATCCCCAGTAATTAAAGAGGGCAGTGAGCACCAGAAGGATCATTCGCATGAATTTGAATGCATAGCCCAGCTCGAAGCTGGCCTGGGAGTAGTTTGCAACGGTGACGAAGGCCATATAGAGCATGGTTTCACTGTTAAACCAGCCGGATTTTACGGAGTATTCACCCAGGACGATACCGGCGATAACACTGAGCGGTGTGGTCAGCATGCTGGGCGTATTGACAGCGGCCAGCCTTAGACCGTCGATGGCAAATTCCAGTATGAGAAGCTGGAAGATGAGCGGTACATGAGGCGGTTCTGACAATTGAATGAACTCCAGCCAGGAAGGGATGACATTGGGATTCTGCATCAGCAGAAGCCACAGCGGCGTTAAATAAAGTGTCAGCACAGAGATCGCCATACGCGAAAGCCGCAGGTATGATCCCGTTACCGGCGGGAAATAGTAATCGTCGGCTTCTTCAATAATGTCGAAGACAGACGAAGGCAGAATCATGGCGGCAGGAGAGTTATCTACCAGAATGATGATGTTTCCCTCCAGGATCGAGGCGGCCGCAGTGTCGGGACGCTCGGAAAATTTAAACTTCGGAAATGGATTGTACCATTTATGTGGATAAAGGCACTCTGCAAGGCTTTCCTGGTTCATGGTCAAAGCGTCGACCTCCAGCTTGTTGATCCGGTCTTTGATCATGGCGAGGAGATTTTCATCGATCCGGCCCTGCATGTAGCAGAGGGCGATGTCCGTGTGGGAGCTTTCCCCGGCGCTGGTGATCTCCATGGTGAGCTTTGGATCACGGATTCGGCGGCGGATCAGGGCCGTGTTGAAAATAAGGGTTTCCACAAACCCGTCACGGGAACCGCGAAGTACCTTGTCTTTTTCAGGCTCAGACACGCCGCGGGCCGGATAGGTGCGGCAGTCGATGGTGAAGCAGCTGTCATACCCGTCGATGAACAGACACGACACGCCCATAAGGAGCTGGCCGATCATCTCGGAATCACTCTTTACCAGTCCAACCTCTCCGTAGGGAAGGTATTTCTTGGAAAATGCATGAGCGTCTTCCGGCATGGAGTCTTCCTTCAGCGTCGAAAATGCCTGGAGTATTTTGAGCCATACCTCATCTTTGGTGAAGCCATCTATAAAATAGAGACAGGCCTCCCGCCCACCCACATGGATGACTCGGTAGACTACGTCGAAATTCGTGTCCACATTCAATTTTTCTTTCAGATAAGACATGTTATCAGAAAGCTTACTGGAAAAGTCCATATTATGGTCTCCTTTTTTTACTGTTTTGGTAGTCCGCGGATTAAGCGGCAATGAAAGGGAATAAGCGATATAGAAAGTATGCGCATTTTTGATGAAAATATGTTTCATGAAAACATGTACGTATGACAAAGACGTTTTTGCATACATTGTAGAAAAAATTGCGATAATGATTCTTCCAGCCCGGCCCTTTTTTGGTGAAATACACTAAAATGATTGACTTTTTCCATTATTGATGTTATGATTGTCCATGTGAGAAGCACAAAGGGGTGCCTTGCGTGTATGATTTCAGGCATGGGGATGCCAGAATTATAAGAACTTAATAATGTGACGGTTTTAGATCGTGACGAAGAACTGCTTTCTGTGGGGGATAAGCAGTTCTTTTTTTGTAGTAGAAAAATACTCCTATTACATAAAAAGCCCTCTGGGCAGGAGGCGCACTGTGCGCCAGGAAAATATGGCTGCTGAAGCGACCGCGCTTCGGCGCGAGCCCAGCCTGCCGGACTCTTTCCTGGTCCATGGAAAGTTTGTGATCAGGGAATCACAGCAAGTAAAATCAAGCATGAAATGCTCCGTGGCTTTATAATAACGGCAGGGTGGTTGAAACAAGGAGAACAGACGAATGTACGAGTGGCAGAAACAGATTCAAATCTTTGTCGATGAAATTGACAAATGCATTAAAAATTATAACGATGAAGCTTTGACATTGAGCTTTCTTTCCCGCAGTCTCGGTTATTCCGAATTCTATACGACGAGAAAATTTAAAGAGATATCGGGTATGCAGTTTCGGGATTACTTAAGGCTGAGGAAATTAGCCTTTGCACTAAAAGAGGTCCGGGACAGTGATAAGAGCTTTTTGGATATTGCGCTGGATTATGGTTTTTCGTCAAATGAAGCCTTTACCAGGGCCTTTAAAAGGACTTATGGCATGACGCCCAGTGAATACCGCAAAAAACCGAAGCCAGTTGTTCTGCGTACAAAAATAAACCCCTTCGACCGCTACTTATTAGGATTAGGAGAAATTGGCATGATGAAATCTACCGATGATATTAAAATTTATTTTGTAACCATACCCGCACACAAATTTCTGCACATTAAAAATTATGAGAGTAATGGATACTGGGATTTCTGGCAGAAACAGAATCTGATTCCGGGCCAGGATTACGAAACCATTTGCGGTTTACTCGACAGCATTAAGGGAAAATTAGACGATGAGGGCGGAAGTGAACCTAACAGTGAAAGCGGTCAGATCATGGCCTATATTAACGACCCGGAAGGCAGACTCTGCGACTGGGGAATCCCGCGCACTGAGTGTCACGGCGTACGGCTGCCTTATGATTATAAAGGTGAGATACCGCCGCAGATGCTGCTCATTGATGTCCCCGAAGCCGAGTATGTCGTCTTTGAACACGGTCCCTTCGATTATGAACAGGAAAACCGCAGTGTTGAGGAAAAGATTGAAGCGGCAATGGCGGCCTTTGATTATTCCGGCACCGGCTACAGCTTTGATGCCACACCGGGCAGAATCACATACTTTTACTTCAATCCGGAACAGTATTTTAAGTATATCAGACCGGTGAAAAGGTAGAGGAATGTCTACATCAGAGCGGCAAACCGTATCCCATCATACGTAAACGAATTCCCATAAGCGAAAAGATCGGGATTTTCAAAAATGAACTGTACGAAGAAAATGATATTCTGTTCAGGATTCTCTGGCTTTTTGAAATAGGTTTCATTATCGATTAAAACGATAATCGTAAAATCTTCCAGATGAACGTGTGTAACCCGGTAATCGTCGGAATCGAGATAATCCAGCATCTGATCAAATTTTTCTTTGGGCAGTTTCGTCTCATGCTGAATCTTCGTGACGACCATCTTAAATCTTTCCATAGGTACCTCCTCATTGTGCCTGCAGTGAAGTTCGCAGAGCCTAATGGCAATGTGCCTTCAGAAATTGAAAAAAACCGCCGGAACCTAATCGTTTAGGATTCCCGGCGGTTTCGCCATGGAGACAACAGGGCTCGAACCTGCGACCTTCTACACGTCAAGCAGATGCTCTCCCAGCTGAGCTATATCTCCATATCGCTATTTTAATCCTGTCTCTTATACACATCTGACGCTGCCGACGAAGCTAGAAGTGTA
>OWIW01000435.1_pt1 | contig 30250 bp, 20 predicted proteins | sample 2433821 | NCBI WGS metagenome assembly OWIW01 (sample SAMN05065751, study PRJEB22554) | human gut metagenome | biome: ENVO:2100002; feature: ENVO:00000062; material: ENVO:00002003 | host: Homo sapiens | place: USA | reverse complement strand
ACGAGATTAGCGAGTGTCTCGTGGGCTCGGAGATGTGTATAAGAGACAGTACTTAGACTTAAACAGATATCTACTTAAATTTAAATAGTATGACGCAACACGCATATAATTATGATTTCATAGGTATATAAATATCATGGCAACAGCATCTAAATACTGTTACAACGACATTTAAATACGAATGAATAGGTATTTAAACAGAACAGAAACCGAGAAATATTTAAAAAAAAGAGTTATGAGTGTAAATTACAAGCTGTTGAAGAACTATAGTACATCGGCAAAAAACACCGAATATAGGGCAGTTATTATTGAGAACCAGAAGATAGGACTAAGGCGCATTGCCGATGATATAGAGGGAACTATGTCGCTTACAAGTGCCGATATAGTGGGGGCGGTGGCTGGTTTGCGCAATGAGATAGTCCACCATCTACAGTCTGGCAACAGTGTACACCTGCCGGGGATTGGCCATTTCTCGCTCGCGGTAAAGGGCGACGTGTACGAAGACCCGCGCACACATCACCACAGGCTGCGCAATGCCAAAGTTCGCACGGTGAAGTTTCGTCCCGATAAGGAAATGATGGAGGCACTCAGGTACATCGAGTTCGTAAACACGACCTACAAACACGGCACATCGGAAGTACCCACGAAAGAAGAAATAGACGAAGCAGTTGAGACCTTGCTTGCCGAAAAGCCTTTCTTTACGGTAGAAGATTTGCGCCATCAGCTGAATCTATCCCATACATACGCCTATCGTGTTACGGCACAATTGGCAAAGGCAGGCAAGCTTCGCAACATTGGCACAGGGCGCACCAAGTTGTATGCACGAGGTGAAAAGAGGGGGGAGAGTAATATAGAATAACGAATAGATATAGATATAATAAACTATTAGAGCCTGTCTTCTTTTATTTGTTTTTATTGCTTGTAAGTATTTTGCTGCCGTTCCTTGTGCTTTCGACAACCGATGAGACAAATAAAAGCAGACAGACTCTAATGGTTAATCGGCATTAAAGGTCTATGTCGAGCCCAACGCCGAACACCTTGTTGGTGCGTGTAAACTGGTCGGTGTTCTGCACTTTCACTTCTTTGATGGTCGATTCGTATGCCTTGTCGAACTTCTCGTAGTTCGTAAAGAAGTAGGCTATGTTCAGATGGGCATTTTTTGCCACCTTGATTTTCGCACCGAAACCAATGCTGTGGCTGCTTGTTACGAAACTAAGGTCGGAAAGATAGCTGCCGTCACCCAGTCCGTACTTGGTGCGTTGCACGCCCGCACTCAGGGTAATGCCTGGCTTTACGTCCCATTCGACACCCGCAAGATACTCGCGTGTATTGCTCGAAAGCAGGCGTTGCTTGTTGTTTGCCATGCGCGCGTCCTTGTCGAAATAGTAGTGATAGCCTGCTAACAGACGCAAATTGTCTAAAACTTCGTACTGTGCGCCTATCGAAAGCAAACCTGGAAGGTCGTTTGGCGTGTTCACACCGTCCTTGAACTGTCCGGTATCGTCGCGCTTCGTGTTGTTCTCTATGTTGAATTTGGTTGTAAACTCGTAGTGTGCTGCAAGGTTCCAACGCCCCGTCTTATAGTCGATGCCAATGATTGGCGTTATGCCCCAGCCACGTTGTGTACAGTCTAAATACTTGTCGGCAAAGTTCTCTCTGGTCTTGTTCAGCTTGTCGGCGCCTGCCTGATATTGCTTTGCAGCACCTTCGTAGCGTGCCTTGTCGGCAGGATTGGTAGCTTGGTCTGCCATTTGCCGGCTCTGAATTGCCAACTGCGTCAGCGCATTGGCTTTTGAACCGAAGTAGTCGTAGAGGTTTTCCATCTGTCCGTTTATGTTGGCAGATATACCAATAATGTTGCCTTCGTACTTGTTGTATATGTAGTTGAAGCGTGCACCGCCATAAACAGCGAGTTTGTCGTTTACCTTATAGGTTGCCCCCAGCTGCAATCCGAAGTCGTATTGCTGTCCGTGAATGTAACTGCTTACACTATATGCAGGTGTCGCAGAGCCGAATCCCTGTTTGGCAAGCAACGCAGGAATAAGCGCAATCTGGCGTTCGAAGGTGGGAAGACCAGCATTGAAAGTAGCCTTTCCTCCCCCACCTACTATGCCGAAACCCATTTGGAAGCCCCACTTTTCGTAGTTCTTGGCAATTTGGAACGATGGGAGGATAGGCACAGATGCCCTTCCTTTAAACTCTTTGATACCCTTATCGTTGCCCCCATTCAGTCGGAAAGGCTGATAGAAAGGTGTGCCTTGCAATGCAGGAACGGTCATTCCGGAGTTGATGGTACGGGTTTGATAAACGTTCTGCACGTTGAACGAAATGTGCAGCCCCATTGGAAGGAAGGCTACACCCGCAGGATTGGAATAAACTCCATCTATGCCGATGGCGCCATCGCGTGCTAAGCTACGTAAGAATGCAATGCTCTGGTTGGTATTTGTAAGTAATCCGCCTGCCTTAATACTCGTTGACGAGGCAAACAAGGCAAGCATTAGAGTTAATGATTTCAGTCTCATAATTTAACTTTTCTTGTATTAATATGATTCAAATTGGCTGCAAAGTTATATGGATTGTCCTATTCTACCAAATTAATCTGCACATATTTTCCCGATATGTGTAATTAAACGATGATTGGAACAAGATGTTATGTGTATTTTCCGTGGTATGCATGACTTGCCTGAACAGGAGCGTTTGTGCGCATTAATGTTACGATGTACACCCTTACAAGGGATCCACATCGAAGTAAATGGAGAGTGCTCCGTAGTGCTTTTCCTTTATCATCGTGTCTCGTATAGAACGCAAATACTGCTTTGCCAACTTGTAGTCGAGTCCGTTTTCGAGTTTCAGCATTATCTTTCGTATATGTAAGGTCTTCACACGCGCCACAGATGGTTTGTCGGGACCGAGCACTCTGTCGCCAAATACTTCATGAAGGCGTGAGCCAAACTCTAAACTTGCCGTTTCGACAGTGTCGTTGTTGCGGTGTTTAAGGTATATATATATAAGGTGGAAGAAAGGCGGATAGTGAAAGTCTGCGCGCTCTTTGAGCTGCGATTTGTAGAAAGCCGCATAGTCGTTGTTCACTACTTGGCGAATAACGGACAGTTCCGGGTTTCGTGTTTGCAAGATGACCAATCCTTGTTTGCCCTTTCTGCCAGCCCGTCCGCTAACTTGCGCCATCATGGTAAAGGCATGCTCGTAGGCGCGGAAGTCGGGGTAGTTCAGCATATTGTCGGCATCGAGTATGCCCACAACCGACACACGGTCGAAGTCCAAACCCTTTGAAACCATCTGTGTACCTATGAGCAGATTGGTCTTGCCAACCGAAAAGTCGTTTATCAGACGTTCGTAGGCATTCTTTGTACGCGTTGTATCCAAGTCCATACGCGCTATACGGGCATCAGGAAACACGTTCATTATCTCGTCTTCTATTTTTTCCGTACCATAGCCACGCCCCTTCAAGTCCTTGCATTCGCAGTTTGGGCACTGTTCGGGTACTCGTTCGGTATAGCCACAATAATGGCAAGTAAGCACGTTCATGCTTTTATGGTAGGTCAAAGATACGTCGCAGTTGGGACAATGTGGCACCCAGCCACAGGTGCGGCACTCTATCATAGGTGCAAAGCCACGCCTGTTCTGAAACAGAATAGCTTGTTCGCCACGTTGCAGTGCTTCTCTCACGGCAGCAATTAAGCGTGGAGAAAATGGTCCGGACATTATTTTACGCCTCCGAAGGTCTTTAATGTCCACTACTTCTATTGCCGGTAACTGAATATCCTTATACCTTTGCGATAAATTAACCAGCCCATACTTTCCCAATTGGGCATTTCTGTAACTCTCAATCGATGGTGTTGCAGTGCCTAACAGTGTTTTGGCTCCGTACATTTGTGCCAGAACAATAGCCACAGAACGTGCATGATAGCGAGGAGCAGGGTCTTGTTGTTTGAAACTTGTCTCGTGTTCTTCGTCTATAATTACCAAACCAAGTCGCTGGAAAGGCAAAAATACAGCACTCCGTGCACCAAGGACAACTTCGTATGGTGTATTGGAAAGTTGCTTTTTCCATATTTCTACACGCTCTTCGTCGTTGTATCGGCTATGATAGATGCCAAGTTTGTTGCCAAAAACACGGCGCAGGCGATTGGTAATCTGCACCGTCAGGGCTATTTCGGGCAGCAAATACAACACTTGCTTGTGCTCTTGAAGAGCTTTAAGAATAAGATGTATGTAGATTTCGGTCTTACCCGACGAGGTAACACCGTGGAGAAGGATTACATTGTGTGCCATTGCTTGCAACAAAATCTTATCGTATGCAATGGTCTGTGCTTCGTTTAAAGAGTGTATGGCGTTAGGCTGTGTTCCGCTATAATCGTTGTTTAGTCTACCAACTTCTTTGCAATAAGTTTGCAAGATTCCCTTATTTATCAAGCTATTTATTATTGCAGATGAACTATGCGTAATGTTCCTAAGCTCTTCTTGCGACACTGTCTTTAGCTTGTTGCCATTGATGTTAGTGTTCTGTGAAACATCTAAGGTAACTAATTCAGGTTCGTCTGCAATACCACTTAATTGTAGATAAGATGCAAGAATCTTCAGTTGCTTTGGTGCACGGGCAAGACTGTCGAGTGCAATATGTAGTTCTCGTTCGCCACGAAACTGTTTTCCCAAGCAAACATACACTTCTGTGCGAGGTTTGTAGGCATCTTCTGCCTTCAGTCCAGAGGGCAATGCCGCTTTGTAAACATCTCCGACAGGCGCCATATAGTAGTCGGCTATCCAGTGCCAAAGTTGTAATTGCTGTGGCAATAGCACTGGACTATCATCGAGTACAGAGAGAATGCTCTTATATTCTATTGCTTCACCTGCGCCATTCTTACAAGGTTGGTCGGTAGGACTGGCATTACAGATTCCTATATAGGTCTTTGTTTTGCCAAAAGGAACCAGCAAACGCCCCCCCGGCACTATCTTTTCGAGTAATGCTTCGGGCACAACATACGTAAAAGTGCCCTCAAGCGGGAGAGGCAGAATAACTTCTACGTATTTCACTACGACTTCAATTCGGGATACTGAATGCGCGTATGGTAAATAGATTTCAGACGTTCAATAAGCACTTGCTTGGCTATGCTGACGTCGCGGAACGTAATTGGACAGTCAGTAAAGAAGCCGTTTGCCATCTGGGCGTCTATAAGCTTATTCACCAAGTTGCTTATGCTCTCTTCGGTATATTCAGGAAGCGAGCGCGAAGCAGCCTCAACAGTGTCGCACATCATTAGTATGGCTTGTTCACGTGTCCATGGATTGGGACCAGGATAGCGGAATGGCGCATCGTCTATCTCCTCATCGGGGTGCGCATTCTTGTAGTTTATGTAGAAATACTTCACCAATCCCTGTCCATGATGCGTAGTAATGAATTCCTTTATAACGTTAGGAAGGTTATATTTCTCTGCCAATTTTAATCCCTCCGTAACATGTCCGATAATTATTCTGGCACTTTCCAAGTCGGAAATCTTGTCATGTGGATTAACACCTGCCTGATTTTCGGTAAAGAAGACTGGGTTCACCATCTTTCCAATGTCGTGGTATAATGCTCCCGTTCGTACAAGTTGGCCCTTGGCATGTATCTTATTGGCTATTTCAACCCCAAGATTTCCTACCGTAATAGAATGTTGGAACGTTCCGGGAGCCACCTCACTCAGTCGTCGCAACAATTCGTTGTTGGTGTTAGAAAGCTCGAACATCGTTACCGTAGACACAAAACCAAAGAGTTTTTCAATGACTAACATTAAAGGATAAGTAAAGAGAAGGAAGAAGCCATTGACCCCAATGTGGAAGTACATAGCCCCATCGAGTTTTGAAAAGTCGTCTGCCTGTATAAGCTGAAGCGCTAAATAGATAGCCGCAGAACCGAACGTAACGAGCAACGCTGTAAGAAATATCTGACTTCTTTTCGATAATTCGCGAAGAGAAAAGATTGCAATAAGCCCCCCTACAAGTTGGACCACAATAAACTCGTATTGGTATCGTACCGCAACTGCCGAGAGTAGAATTGTAACGGCGTACGAAATGAATGCTGTCCGCGAGTCCATAAACACTCTTACAAAGATGGGCGCCATTGCAAAGGGAACGATATAAATACTGAAAATGTTATGTTTTATCATCAACGAAGTTATTATTGGGAAGATGATAAGCAAGGCGTATAAGAACAAAATAGACCCTGGCTTGTCGAAATAGTCTTTACGGAACAGCGTAATGTATAGCGTAAACAACACAACAAGGATTATAACGTAAATTGTTTGTCCTATAAGCGTAGACGTTATCTGGTCTTTCGTTTCATTTCGCTTTTCGGTTGCCTGTTCGAAAGAGTAAAGGACACGATATGTATGGGCGTCAACAATATCGCCACGGTCTATAATTCGTTGTCCTTCCAACACCATTCCAGAAGCCTGCGGAATAAAACTAAGCATGTCGTTCATCTCACTTTCGCTACGTTTCTTGTCGTAAATAAGATTCGGCTCAATATATTCGTTCAGGTTACATTGTTGCAGCACAGAACGTTTGCTGCTTAATTGTTGCGCAGTAAAAAGGTTTTCGTACGCACCAAGCGTAGTAAGAAGTTGCTTGACAGGTTTGATTATAGCCTGCTTTCCCTCTACTACATGCACAGTGTTATTGCTATCCTTTATCAAAGAAGTAAAGTTTGCAGAGTTTAAGATACCAATTTCGTAGAGTTCCCGTAGCCTTTGCGCTACAATTTCCACATATTCAGACGGCAAGCCAGGAATACCGTTCTTATAATCTTTACGAAACTGCTCTATTTTCTCCTTTCCTATATTTTCGTTTAAATTGAAATATGGAACGAAATTCTTCATAATAGAGTCTCGTTCGTTCTTCAAAGTTTCCTCACTCTTAAAAATAGGGAAATCAAACTTGGCTATAAGTTGTCCGTACATCCACGGCTTACCTTCATCATAGTGATACATCTTGCCTTGCGTACGTGGCAAAAAGGCAATAATAACAGCAGTGGTAATGAGTACTAATATGGCTCTTGCGACATGACTTCGCCAGATAATATTATCGGAACTTGTGAATTTTATCATCTTTTATTCTTTATTTACGGTATAACATTGTTGTGCAATTATGCTTCGAATGTATTATATCAAGGAAAGAGACCAATATTAGTCCATTCCAATATCAGTATGCGAAAATACAAAAAAAAAGCCTTATAATCGAAAAAAATGCTTATTTTTGCACAAAATTTTGATTTTGAACGATGGCAGAAAGAAAAGTAAGAGTACGCTTTGCGCCCAGTCCTACGGGTCCGTTACATATCGGTGGCGTACGCACAGCCTTGTATAATTATCTCTTTGCACGCCAACATAATGGTGAATTAGTATTTAGAATCGAGGATACAGATTCAAATCGCTTTGTTCTTGGTGCAGAAGAATATATCATAGAGGCTTTCCATTGGCTGGGAATTAAGTTCGACGAGGGTGTAACTTTCGGCGGAGAGCATGGGCCGTACCGCCAAAGTGAACGCCGTGACATCTATAAAACTTATGTAAACCAGCTCTTGGACAAGGGGAAGGCATACATAGCATTCGACACTCCAGAAGAATTGGAAGCTAAACGGAACGAAATTGCAAACTTCCAATATGATGCCCGTACACGAATGCAGATGCGCAACTCGCTCACACTTGCCGAAGAGGAAGTTAAAAGAATGATAGACGACGGCGAACAGTACGTTGTTCGTTTCAAGATAGAACCGGGAACAGAAGTCCATGTAGACGATATGATTCGTGGCGATGTGTGCGTCAAGACCGACATACTCGACGACAAAGTGTTGTATAAGAGCGCTGATGAATTGCCGACCTATCATCTTGCCAACATTGTAGATGACCATCTAATGGAAATTAGCCATGTCATTCGTGGCGAAGAATGGTTGCCAAGTGCTCCCCTACATGTTTTACTGTATCGTGCTTTCGGCTGGACAGACACCATGCCACGCTTTGCACATCTTCCTTTGTTGCTGAAACCCGAAGGCAAGGGAAAGCTGAGCAAACGCGACGGAGACCGTTTAGGCTTCCCAGTATTCCCTTTAGAGTGGCAAGACCCTAAAACTGGCGAGATAAGTTCGGGCTATAGAGAATGCGGATACTTCCCCGAAGCGGTTGTAAACTTCCTTGCTCTCTTGGGTTGGAATCCTGGAACGGAACAAGAACTCTTTACCCTCGACGAACTTGTACAAGCCTTTGATATTGCGAGATGTTCTAAAAGTGGAGCTAAGTTCGACTATCAGAAAGGCATTTGGTTTAACCATGAGTATATATTGCATAAGAGTGATGAAGAAATAGCTGGTCTTTTTGCTCCTATTGTAGCAAATAATGGTGTAGACGCAACCATGAAACAGGTTACGGAGGTAGTTCATTTAATGAAAGACCGTGTGAATTTCGTACACGAACTTTGGGACCTTTGCTCATTCTTCTTTATCCCTCCAACACAATACGATGCCAAAACCGTAAAGAAACGCTGGAAGGAATACTCTGCAAAACAGATGACAGAGCTTTCTCAAATACTGGCTGATATCGGCGACTTCAGTGTAGAAGGACAGGAATCTATCGTTATGAAGTGGGTAGAAGAGAAAGGATATAAGCTTGGCGACATTATGAATGCTTTCCGTTTAGCCCTTGTTGGTATTGGGAAAGGACCTGGAATGTTCGACATTTCTGCCTTTCTTGGGAAAGAAGAGACCTTGCATCGTTTGCACAAAGCCATCGAAGTGTTGGGTTAAAACGCACCATGCGCTAATTCGTAGACAAGGGAAGCTATGCTATACAATATTATAATGTATGTTTACCAGACTGGCATTGCCATCTATAGCCACTTCAACGAGAAAGTGAAAAAAATGTGGACAGGTGAGCGTGCTGCCTTTGGCGTACTTCAAAAACAGGTAGAACCGAATGCAGAATACATTTGGTTCCATGCTGCTTCCTTAGGCGAATTCGAGCAAGGACGCCCACTTATAGAGAGAATAAAGAAAGAATATCCCCATTATAAAATACTTTTAACGTTCTTTTCTCCCTCCGGATACGAGGTAAGAAAAAACTACGAGCAGGCAGATATCGTTACTTATCTGCCCATCGACACCGTTGCAAATGCACGGAAATTCTTGCGTGCGGTGCGCCCGGTTATGGCTTTCTTTATAAAATACGAATTTTGGTACAACTATTTGCACATTTTGCGCCATCGCAATGTACCCGTTTACAGTGTCTCAAGTATATTTCGACCCAACCAAATCTTTTTCCGACCTTATGGCAGACAGTATGCTGCCGTGTTGAAATGTTTCTCCCACTTCTTCGTACAGAACGATTTAAGCAAAAAACTCTTGGCAAAAATCGGCATAAACGACGTTACGGTCGTGGGCGACACACGTTTCGACCGTGTATTGCAAATAAAAGAAAGTAGCAAATGTTTACCTTTGTTAGATAAGTTTATTGGAAACAAGGAGGTGAAGTCGGCTGCTGGACACTCCAAGGCTGTGCGCCAAGTGTTTGTTGCAGGCTCTTCGTGGCTGCCCGATGAAGAGATTTTTATTAAATATTTCGATAAACACAGCGAGTGGAAACTCATCATAGCACCTCATGTCATTGCCAACAGCCATCTCCAACAGATTTTACAGTTGCTGAAAGGAAAGAAAGTAGTCTTCTATACCAAAGCGACGGAAGAGAATGTGGCTGATGCCGACGTGCTCATTGTAGACTGTTTCGGTTTGTTATCGTCCATCTATCATTATTGTGATGTTGCTTATGTAGGCGGAGGCTTTGGAGTTGGCATTCACAATGTGTTGGAAGCTGCAGTTTGGAGCGTGCCCGTAATGTTCGGTCCGAACAACAAACGTTTTGCCGAAGCACAAGGATTGTTGGCTTCCGAAGGCGGCTTTGAAGTGGACAACTATGAAATGTTTGCACAAGTAATGGAGAAATTCAGTTCCGATAAGGCATTTCTGCAACACAGTGGCAATGCTGCAGGTGATTTTGTAAAGAGATTATCGGGTGCAACCGATAAAGTTTTTTCAAGTATTAAGTTATGAAATATCAGATAACGTGCGATAATTGTGGCACACAATTCATTGTTGAGGCTGGCGAAGGTCAGGTTATAGAATGCCAATGCCCTCATTGTCATGGAATAATGGAGGTTACGTTGCCTCTTGTTTCAGGCGTGGACGCTATCGACGAGGAGGCTATCGAACAGCCCGGCGACAGCATTCAAGAACCTATAGAAGGCGAAACGCTGAATGGCAATAGGCAAAATTTGGTTATTGCCATCATTATTGGATTGCTGATAATCGCACTTGGAGTAGGTGCTTATTTCGTTTGGCTACGCCCAACATCCGCAACGCCAGAGCCACAACCAGCGGCAATGGACACTATTCCGTATGAAACAAATACGGAACCTGTAATAGAGCCCTCTGTTGATACGGTAGCTCGCCCAGCCGAAAAAGTGGAAGAAGAAGTGCGCGACACTGTAGTCCGACATCAGAAAAAGCACAAACAGGATAACGATACGACAGATGTAGAACGATAAAGAACTACTGAAGAGTTGTATTATAATAAGGTGTAAGAGCAAGATACCATTGTATGACTTGCAAAAAAAGAATATAAGGAAGATGAAGAAAATAATATTAACTGGCGACCGCCCCACAGGCAAGCTGCATCTTGGACATTATGTGGGTTCGCTACGTCGCCGTGTAGAGCTTCAGAACGCCGGCGACTTCGACAAGATGTTTGTGTTTATGGCAGATGTGCAAGCACTGACCGACAACGCTGATAACCCGGAAAAGATACGTCAGAATATTATTGAAGTGGCATTAGATTACCTTTCAGCCGGTCTCGACCCCACGAAGTGTACACTGTTCATACAGAGTCAGATTCCGGAAATATCGGAACTGACAACTTTCTTTATGAATTTGATAAGCGTTAGCCGTGTTCAACGCAACCCAACGGTGAAGACTGAGATTAAAATGCGCAACTTCGAGGCAAACATTCCAATGGGGTTCTTCAGCTATCCAGTGTCGCAGGCTGCCGACATAGCAGCCTTCAAGGCAACCACCGTGCCCGCCGGAGAAGACCAAGAGCCAATGCTGGAAGTTGCGCGCGAAATTGTTCGCCGCTTCAATCAGATTTATGCGCCGGTGTTGGTAGAGCCAAACATTATGCTCCCGGAGAACACAACTGCGCGCCGTTTGCCCGGAACCGATGGCAAAGAGAAGATGAGCAAGAGCCTTGGCAACTGCATTTACCTGTCCGACGATGCCGATACGGTTTGGAAAAAGGTGAAGGGAATGTACACCGACCCAACTCATTTGAATGTCTCCGACCCCGGACACGTAGAAGGAAATGCCGTGTTTACGTATCTCGATACATTTGCCACCGATGCCGATTTTGCTGAATTTTGGCCCGAATTTAAAACACTTGACGAATTGAAAGCCGCCTACACTGCAGGGGGCATTGGCGACATGAAGTGTAAAAAACTACTCAACAACGTGTTAAACAAGATGTTGGAACCCATCAGGAAACGTCGCCACGAGTTCGAACAAGATATTCCAGAGATATATAATATACTGAAGAAAGGTTCTGAAACTGCCCGTCAGACGGCATCGCAGACGCTTTCCGAAGTGAAAGAAGCGATGCAAATAAACTATTTTGACGATGCAGAGTTGATACGCAGCCAGTCCGAACGGTTTAAACAAAAGGAAGGATAGTAGTATAGAAAACTTAAGAACACGAGTTCTCCTATGGTCTATAGGAGACCAGAAGTTACCCTTTTACACACTACAAAACTTATGAGAAATAGTTTTCCTATGGCTTATAGGAAATAGAACCCACTTTTTTGCGATGCAAAAGGGTGGGTTTTACGTTGTAGAAAGGTGGTTTTTACCGTGTAAAACAGGCTCTTTTGGAACGCAAAAGAGCCTGTTTTGTAATACCTTGATACTTAGCACATTGCATAAGCGTGTTTTCGTAGTAAAATAAAATCCTTCATTTCGGCTTTTTTGTGCACATATAACAGTCCGCGGTTGCTAAACAAAAGAGACCGAAACTCGCCTTTATGAGTATCTAAACTATCCCGTCTACTTTCGCATCTAACGGACAGTGTGCCTCATTTCATCATATATCAATAGGTTTCGGGGGTGAAAATATATTCACATCAGTTTTATTTCGTTGGCAATTAAACGGCATACAAATGGTTAAAAATGGCGGACCGATATATCTAAATAAATAGTATAGCGTTGTATCTTCATTTAGTTAATTATTGTATTCAATCTTTAAACAGACACGCTTGTTTGTTATTTTATGATAAAATTGTATTTTTTTATTCAGCAAAATATTCATTGATTTATTAAAAAGCAATACCTTTACCCAAAGGCTATAAACCCAAACTTTTCTAAAGACAAATTCATATATGAGAAAAAAGCTATTTATAGTATTATCATTATTATTGGGCATAAACAACATTTGCAGTGCGCAACCTAATAAGAATGAGCTTCAGGGAGAGAAAGTGCCTACCTACGATGTTCCGGACGGGGAAGCAAAGATAGTTGGATATCTGCGCTATGACATGAAGTGCCGTACTAACGGGCTGACATCGTTTAGGTCAGACGCCCCCAGCAACTATACGTTGATAAAAGATTATGGTAACGTTTTAGGCACTACACCAGTGTTTACGGCTGGCACTTTCGTCGGCAATAAGTATGTAGCCTACGAAACTACGTTGTATGCCAATGTGCTTATGCCCCACGGAATAAGCATAATAGACCCTATGACGGGCAAGTACGAAAGCAAGACCACATTTTCCAAGACTGCTCCAATACTTATATTAGAAGAAATGACTTACGATCCGAAGACGGGAAGGATATTCGGAATGCACTATGATGTGGATAAATTTACGACGGATCTGTACGAAATAAATACAACCTCCTACGCTTTAACGAAGATTGCAAGCGTAAAAATGCCTTTCTTCACACTCTCGGCAGACGATGGTTTCCTTTATGCTATAACGACAGATAGAGAAATTAAAAAGTCGTTCTTGGTGAAAATAGATGAAAATTCTATTGATGCAGGAAAACAAACCTGTGCCGTTACAACAATAAGCCCGGCTGCAGGTACCGGACTGAACATAGGCAATTACAGTCAGTCGATGGAGTTCGACAAAACGACACACCGCTTATGGTGGACCGCACAGGCTGCTGACGACAAGGCTTATCTGGTAGAACTAAATCCAGAGACGGGTCTATCGGTAAGTAAAAAGTTAATTGAAGGCGACCTACAATTGCTCTCAATGGGCATTCCATACCAATATGTGCCAGACGAAACTCCGTCGTACGTAAGAAATCTTACCGTAAAAGCTGGAGAGAATGGAGCCAACAATGCAACACTAACATTTATTACACCTACAAAAAATTATCGTAATAAGGCATTGACAAGTATTGATGGAATAAAAATCTACCGCAATAATGAACTTGTTAAAACCTTAAGCGTCTCTAATAAGAATGAAAATATAACCTGGAAAGACGAAAACATTGCAGAGGGACTATATATATATAAGGTGGTTCCTTATAATAATGCAGGCGATGGTGTCTATAAAGAGGCGTCAGCATTTGTAGGAGAAGATGTTCCGGGAGCTCCTTTAAACGTAAAGCTCGTAGCCAACGGCAAAGAAGGGACCATAACTTGGAGCGAACCAACGGCTGGTGCACACAACGGATACTTCGACAAAGCGACCTTGACCTACGATGTAATGCGCTTGCCAGATAACATAACCATAGCAACAAAGACGACAGCACGCTCTGTAAAAGACAATGTGAAAACTCATGCAGGCTATAGCTACGTTGTTACAGCCTGCAATAAGAAGGGAAAAGGACTTTCTGCGACATCTAACATCGTTGCTTTCGGCTCAATGGAACCTATACCCTTTGCCTCAAATCTTATAACACGAGAAGAATTTGGCAGATGGACAATTATCGATAATAACCATGATGGTATGTCGTGGAGCTTCCACGATGGCACTTCGCGCACATTCTACGACCGTAGCGAGAAAGCTGCTGACGATTGGTTGGTATCTCCTCCTCTGAAGTTTTCAAAAGGAAAGAAATACCAGTTGCGCTACACTTACTCTTCAGCCAACTGGATTGACCCTTCAACACACAAGCCTGTGATGGAGAAAATGAAGGTTTTCTATGGCACACAGTCTACTCCCGAGAAACTGACAACATTGATAAAGGACCTCGGAGAGTTCCATACAGCTTCGGAACATTATTACTATGGTAAAGATATTTTTACCCCTAATGATGCTTACGGGCATATCGCCTTCCATGCATGCTCGGACGCTTTGAAGGGACAAATATTCCTTAAAGATGTATCTTTGCGCGAATATAGCGAGACAGATTTAAGCGTCAAGGAACTAAATGGGTCGGTTACGGCTAACTGTAACGTAGAACAACCTTTCATTGTTACGGTGGGCAATGAAGGCTCGGCAACTGTAAAGAATTACAAGATAGAACTATTCGATACCGACAGTAAGGAAGTTTTAGGAACGGCAGACGGTGTTGAGGTTGCTCCAGACACAATAACAACAGTTACAGTGTCTTGGATTCCAAAGACAAAAGGCGAAGTGAATGTTTCTGCACGCGTAATTCTTGCCGGCGATACTTACCCTGCCGACAATGTATTGGATGCTCCATTGAAAGTGAAAGTCGATGGTGCCGATGCTGAAAAGTGGATTACACTGAACGCAATAGACAATTATGGCTGGGTAATGCCTTTCTATTTGATTTCTCCGTATGCCCAATCGCAATGTTTGTATCTCGAAAACGAAATCCGGAAGAAGAATATTAATATCGTTGCCATGCAATTAAAATACAATGGAAAGAACGAGTTGGCTTATACGTTCCCTGCCAGGGTCTCAATGAAAATAACCGATCGTTCTAATACGAAAGCACCCGATTCCGGATATCTTGGATACTTCGATCAGGCTGGTTGGACGAAAGTGTATGACGGAAATGTTACTATTGAGGGCGTAGGCGACAACAAAGAGCTGAAAATAGTATTCGACAAGCCATTCGAATATGCGAAAGGGAACATTCTATTTAAGTTCGAAACACTCCCTGGAGATAATCCAATAGAAGAGGCACAACACCCTGAATGGCTCTTCGATATGCCTAAAGGCGATGTCCGTTCCGCACGATACGACGGCAAAACGGAAGATATTAATGAGAACAACATTCTTATTTCTGAATATATCCCCTTCTTAATGTTGGAATACACAGAAAAAAATCCTGCAGGAATCCTTTCTGTGGACGGTGATTTGGTCAAGATTACCCGACACGACAATACAATAAGCACATCGTCTGTGTGCGAACTGTTGGAGCTAATGAATATTTCTGGTGCTACAATGACAATAGTTCGAAATACGGATAAGCTCAACTTAGATGCAGTACCTGCCGGTATTTATCTATTGAAGATAAAAAAAGACGGAGTGGTACGCACATTGAAGATTCTTAAATAGCAATTTTATAATTATTAAACATATTCCATTTTAACATTAAATCATTTTAAACATGAAACAGCTTTCTTATTTAACTGGTTTTTTGTTCGCGAGTTTGGCTGCGATTCCTGCTTCCGGACAAACGACCACAAACAGTTTTCCCAAATTATGGGAAAAACCTACAAAGACAATAATGATGGCTCCACCTCGTCGTACGCCTCAAGCCATCGACGACAAGGCAAAGGGAATCACCATGTATGCGGGACAGTTGGTAAGTCAGAACAAGAAACGCGGCTGGATAAAGTTCCGCACAGGTAAAGCTTCTGAATATACAACATTAAAGAACTTTACGCCGGAAGATGACCAACACCAAGCTCATGGTCCATATTGTTCTGCCTTTGATGGAAAAGATTGCTATACAATCTTCTGTCAATCTTACACTTATGGAGTAATGCCGTTGTATTTTGCTAAATTAAATGTAGCGACTGGCGACACAACAACTATCTATAAGTTTAACAATACTGAAAAACAAAGATGGTATACTGGCTACGACGTATATGCATTGAGCTACAATCAGGCTACCCAAGAAATATATGGACTGGGTAAAGACTATGTTACAAAGATTATAGATGGCGAAGAAAAAATCGTAAGTGCCTTCTCTGCACTTTACACAATCGATAAAACAACGGGCGAATTTAATAAAGTAAAAGATTTCGATCGGGTTTATTATAACCTCAGCTTCGACTATGACGGTAATTGTTATATGCTGCGTCCGAAAGGAAAAAGCGAAAAGGAAGAAGTTGTAGTAGGAACCGAGCTCGTTAAATTCGATAAAGATTTCAACGAATTGACAAAGGTAGAATGTAAGAGTAAATGGGGTGAAGCTTATATACAGAAGTACTTTGGTACTATGAGTTTCGACTTCACTACAGGAAATCTTTGGTGGATTCCAGTTGGTAGCTATGGAGCTACAAGTCTTTATACGATTGATACAGCAACAGGAACCTATCAAGATAAATCATGGTTCAATGTAGGTAACTCTTTTGTTGGTCTTACTATCCCATATATGGTGGCTGATAAGCGTACCGCACCTGCACAAGTATCAAGCATAGATGCACGCGCTGATGTTAATGGAGCAATGGTTGATACCATCAAATGGGTAAATCCAACAAAGGCATGGAATGGTTCTGACCTTACAGAACTTAAAGAAGTGTTGGTTTATCGCAAGAAACCAAATGTAACAACAACTGAACTTACACCGACAAAGACTTTACTTTCTACTGAAAATGCTGATTTGATTGCAACGATTGACGCAACAAACAAAGTTGGACAACCAATGCAATACATCGACAAAAAGCCACATACAGGTATCAATACATATTATGTTGTAGCTTCAAGAGTAGCTGGTGAGAAAGGTGTACCCGACAGCATACGTTGCTATATGGGCGTTGATGTTCCTGGTGCAGTGCAAAACATCAAGATACAGAAGAAAGGTACCGGCATAGCTCTATCGTGGGAAGCACCTACGAAGGGCTTAAACAATGGCTATATCAAGGAATCAGAGCTGACTTACACATTAACACGTATGCCAGATAACGTTGTAGTGGCAAAAGATTTGACTGCAACTTCATACGAGGACAAAACTTTAGGCGAACAACAAAAGTACTCTTACAAGATTATGGCTAAGAGTAATGCTGGTGAAGGAGAGGTTGCTGAATCTGAAGGAATTATGGCTGGTAGTGCACTGAAGACTCCTATCAAGCTGAATTTCGCAACTCAAGATGATGCGAACCGTTGGTTCTGTCCAACCAATCAGTCTATCTTCTTCTATTATTGTGGTGGATACGATGAAGATTCTAAGTGTTTGATTGGATATAGCAACTATCAAGAGGCTCAAGGATTCGTTACTTCACCTCCTCTTAAGCTCGAAGGCGGAAAGACCTATCGTATTACGACCGACTTCTATGCACACCAAAAAGAAACTCCTTTCGACTTGAAACTGACGATGGGAACGAATGGTGAAGATCTAAAAGATGCTACAGTAATCCGCGAAGTGAAAGATTGCTCTTACAAGAATATGTACACTCGCGAGAAACTCGAGGATATGTTCACTGCTCCAGCGGACGGAACATATTACTTTGGAATGTCTATCGCTACACACAGCCAGTATAACAGCTTCAGATTGTTTGGTCTTAATGTAGATTATGTTGCTGAAAACGATTTGAAGGCATTTACAATAAACGGTATCCAAGAGGCTGTTGTCGGTTACGATAACAAGTGCACCGTTAAGATTCGCAACGTTGGCTCTAAAACTCAAAGCAAGTATAGCATCAAGATTTACTGCGACGATGAAGGTACAAAGACGCTTGTGGGCGAAACAACAACCGTTCCTACATTGGAAGCTGGCAAGATTGCAGATGTTCCTGTAACGTTTAACCCAACCAAAGATGGTATGTTCGACTTCTATGCAGTGGTTGAATTAGAAGGTGACCAAGAGCATAGCAACGACAAAACGGCTGTTACTCGCATTAAAGTTAATCCAGCAGGAACTACTCCATGGACAAATATTGTAACCAGCGGTAAAGACGAATCAGAGGATACACACGGCCCTTGCATGAACAGTGATACTTATGAGAGAACCCAATCTGTTTATCTCGCATCTGAAATAAAGGCTGATAAAGATGGAAACATCAAGCGGTTAGGTTATATTTACAACGCTAACGACAACTTGACCGATAGAACTGATCCTTTCCACGTGAAGATATATCTCGCACATACAGATAAAGAAAGCTTCACTTCTCGTACACAATGGTTGCCAAACAACGAGTTAACGCTCGTTTACGACGGTACATTCACACTCGAACCAGGTCGCAATAACATATTGGCATTCGACCTTAATACTCCGTTTAAATACGATAAGACAAAGAATTTAATAGTTGTTTTCGAAAAAGAAGATGCTGTTCCATCTAACCTTATGTTCTGTGCAGTGTATAAAGTGTTCAATGCCAACACGTCTAATATATACAGAATGTTAGAGTATGCAGAAGCTTCTCCATTCGAAGTAACGAAATCGCATGCTTACAATTCGGCTCCAATTCTCTATCTTGGTTTCGATGTTGCTAATAATATCAGCAATGCACATGTAGCAAACAAAACATTCTTCTATGACACAAATACAGATATGATAACCTTCGATAAGAATGTCAAGGTGGCTAACTTCTATTCTGTAGATGGTAAAATAGTTAAGACTGTTAAGGCTATGGGTATCGGACGCACCAAGGTAAACTTGCCAACCGGACTCTATATTGTTCGTACAATCGACAAGAATGGTGTTGTTACAAGTGTGAAACTTAATGTAAAATAACAATGAACGCTATCAGAAAATATATATTTCTGTCAATTTTTGCAAGCCTTCCCTTTACGGGGGGAGGCTTGTTTGCTCAGTCTGCAAGCGAAGGAGTCTTTAAATTAAAAACTCTTCCATCTTCAAACCAGAGTATTAAAGCACCAGAAGCTAAAGATAAAATGCACATAGGCTACTGCACGACAGAAGCAAGCCGTGGTTTAATTGCACAGATAACAGGTTCGCACAAGTACCATGCTGCAGCCTATTTCCCATCAGATGTATTAAACAAATATGTCGGAGACAAGATTGAATCTATAGAATTTGCAATCAGTCCTAAGCGTGGAAATTTAGCTGAATACTTTATTTGTACCGATCTTAAGGACATGCAAGGAACTACGTTAGCCCAAGGGGCATCAACCACTTACAAAGAAGGCTGGAACAAGATGAGCTTTAAAAACCCCGTAACGATTAAGAAGAATATGAACCTTTATATTGGTTACATACTCTACTTGGAAGACGGAGAAGACTACGACTGTCTCTTGTTCGATGAGAGCCGCTACGCAGTGCCGGGAGGAAACTGGTATGGGTACGACATGAATTGGTTCAGTAACACAAACGGAATAGGTAAGAATATCTGTATCCGTGCCGTTGTGTCTGGCAATACCGTACCAAACAACGATGTTTCACTGATGAAATTAACATCTGACGATGGTGGAGAATATGTCGAACAAAATAAACCAAAGTCTTACATTGCCTATATTCAGAACAATGGAACGACACCTGTCAATTCTCTTACTGTTACTGTTTCGGCTAAAGGACTGCAGAGCAAGGAAGTTGTGCTCAATGGTTTCAATGTGCCAAACAATGAACCTCAGAAAATAAAGTTAGACAATATCTCTATTCCTGCTGAAGGGAACTTCACCGCTTCTTTCACTATTACGAAAGTGAATGGAGCTACCGACCCTGATATGAAGGATAATTCTGCAGAGCGTAAGGGCTTCTCTTTCAAAGAAGGAACAGGTCCGGTGGAGCGTTCCGTGCTTTTCGAAGAGTTTACTTCCGAAGGGTATAATGAATGCACAACGGCCGACGAGGTCTACACCGATATATTAGGCTCACGCGAAGATGTTGTTCGTGTAAAACACCATCTTGACTATAAACAACACAAAGACCAATTCCGTATTCCTGAAGAAACCGAATACGAACAGCTATATGGTAAATCTAAAACCTTTGTTCCTGCCATTGCCGTAGACCGCATTATTGTTAGCGGACTTGAAGATCCAGGACCTGCCTACTTTATTGCAGACGGAGAAGCAGTTACCAAGCTCGTTGATTTAGCCAAGAACGTATACTCTTTCGTAACGCTGAAGGCAGAACCCAAAGTTAATGGTACGCAAATGAACGTAAAGGTTAGTGGTCATGCCGGAACAAACGAGATGCCATTGCAGACCGACTTGCGCTTAACCACGTGGTTGGTAGAAGATGGCATTAGCAGCAAACAGCAGCAAGGCAAAGATACGTATATACAAAATGGAGTGTTACGAGCTGTTCTCAGCAGCAATGCATGGGGCGATGCTCTTGATATTTCTAAATACGACTTTGAGAAAACCTATTCTGTGAAGATTAAACCTGATTGGAATATAAAGAATATGCGTATTGTTTCTTTTGTAAACAACTACAATGAAGATGTAGAAAAACGTACCATCTACAACACCACGCAGGCTCCTTGTGTTGATCCTACAGGCATTACTTCGCATACTATGACTACTAACGATAAGGCTTTCTACGTAGTAAATGGAAAGATATTGATGTCTAAAGGCTGGAAATTGGCTGGCATTTACGATATATCTGGGCGAAGTGTGAACGTAAATCTGCTGAAAGATGGTCTCTATATACTAAAGGCTACAAATGGCAAAGACACCATTACACAAAAAGTTTGTATAACCCATTAATTAAAATAATATGAAAAAGGCAGTATTTCTTTTTCTGTTGCTTCTTAGTTTCATATCTATCGAGGCACAAGCAACCCCAAGCAATTGCTACTGGGGCTATTGCAATAACAAAGTAACAGGTGAATTTGGTGGTAAAAAGGCTGCCAAAGGTGCAATTTATATTCCTTCCGAAGTAGCCCAGATGTACAAGGGGAAAACCATTTCTATGGTTAGAATAGGTTTGGCTGCAATGGCAAGGAACGTAAAAGTCTTCATTACGAAAAATCTCAATGGGGAGAGTGCTGTTACAAAAACAGCAGGCGATCTCTACAATGGCTGGAACAACGTCAAGCTAAGTTCTACTTACACCATAGATGGCGACGCTTTCTACATTGGTTACAGCTACGATGGCGATAACAAGTCGATGGGTCGTTCAGAAATGTATTCGCAAAATGGCTGCTGGGCTGACTTAGGAGATGGTTGGAAGAACTATGCTACCGACAAAAACTATGAGGCACTTGCCCTAACCATTCAGGCGCAAATCTCAGGCGAAGATATGCCTAAGGACTTGTGGCTCTATGCGAACAAAAACGTTGTTGTAAAGAAAGGCACGCCTTGCAAGTTCGAATTCGGCGTAATAAATCTAAGTCCGCGTATTGCCCGAAAGCTTAAGGTGAGCTACACTATAGACAATGCGGAAGAGAAAGTAATGGAATTTAAAACTGTTATGGGTTCTAATGTGGAGAAGACATTCACGATAGACTATCCCGGCTTCGACAAAGAGGGCGCTCATACAGTAAAATTCAACCTTGTCAATGTCGATGATGAAGCTGATGCATACGCTGGAAACAACATCGCTTATACGAATGTGAAGGTAAAGAGTTCTGTTCCTAAACAGCGTTTCGTTGTGGAAGAGGGAACGGGAACGTGGTGTGGTTGGTGTCCGAGAGGTATCGTAGCTTTCAAACACATGTCTGAGAAATACCCAGAAACCTTTATCGGCATTGCCGTACATAAGAACGACGCCTTGACAACAAACTCTTATAGCAAGCTGACTTTCAACGGATATCCAAATTGTTATATCAACCGCAACCTGAAAAATCCTACTTCTCCAGAAGCAGGAACTTTAGAAGTAATGCACAACAAGGCTGTGGCTACCCCACCGCATATAGGTGTAGAAATCGAGGCAAACTTTACTGACGACACCAAGAAGAAAATCAATGCAAAGGCTCTCACCACATTCTTCGCTGACGAACAAAACGTAAACTATAAGGTTTCTTTCGTTCTGATAGAAAATGGCATCAAAGGCTACAAACAATCCAACTACTATTCGGGTGGTGCCCATGGACAAATGGGTGGCTTCGAAAGTCTTCCTGGAGCAGCTTCTATTGATATGGACCACGTGGCACGCATGAACTACAGCTTCTACGGTGTAGACGGCAGTATCCCTACCAGTGTAAAGGCAGACGAAACTGTAGAATATGCAGCTCAGCTTACCGTTCCTAACACGGTGCAGAATGCCGACAATCTGTATCTCGTAGCACTGTTGCTCAACAGCAAGGGTGAGATAGAGAATGCTGCAGAAACCAAGGTTATGCCAGACCCGTCTACATCTATTTCCGATAACAGAACGTTGCTTGTACCCGAGTTTACGTTTGCCAACGGCACACTCAACGTGAATGGTTTCGCTGGAAAGGTGTTCATCTACAACATTTATGGTGTAGAAGTTCCCAACCAAGCCATTCCAAGTGGAGTATATATTATTAAATGTGTAGATGGCAACAAGACTTTTGTCAAGAAGATGGTTCTGAAATAGTATGAGAACTTTCTAAAAAGACTGCTTCTTAGAGTAGTCTGCCTTAAGCGAGCGTATCAGATTAAACCTCTGTACGCTCGCTTTTATGTCCTGCTTGCTTCTTCTCATTTTTATTCTCGTAGTTCAATTGTCCATCGCAGTTGCCATGAATAGCTGTAAGCAAATCGTTCCATGTCTGGAAGCCGGCAAATAATGCCAGTCGGTCTAATGTCTTTTTAGATGGCTTTTCCTTCGTCTGTATATATCCCCAAAGCTTATGTAACGACTTCGACTCTAAGTTAATGTGGTACTGTTTTAGTTTCTTCGAAATCTTGTCGTAGTCTACTGACAGGCTTATGTGTTGCGGAATTTTATGTTGGAATTGCGTAATAAAGCTCTTTAATGCCTTTTCCATTTCTACTGTTTCTACAATTAGTTTTTGTGCGGATATTGTCTTGTAAACGCAATCGGTCAGCTATTGCCTACAGTTGCTCTCATTTGCTTGAGGAGCAAGATAGGCAACAGCGTAACAAAAGTGGTTGTTATACCAATGTGTTGATAACCTCTTCGCGCGATGCAGGCAGATAGTCTATTACTGGTATCTCCGGCATGGTGTAGCAACCCGGTGTCAGCCGCATGGTTGCACGTGCGCAGTTCACAAGTATCTGTCCTGTCAGTGCAGGGTTATTGATGCTCATGTCGAATTCAATACGTTGGTTCTGCGTCTTTCCACTCACACCTTTACGGATAAGATGTACACCGTGCCCCATGTCGCGCAAGTCGTCCACGCTTGCTACGGCGAACACGTGAGTTTCGTCGTGTGCAAAGTAAGGGTCGGACTTGATGGCTTTCGTTACATCTTCGAGCCTTGCGCCGTCTTCCAATTCTACATATACCATACGACGGTGAATGCCTTCGCCCAACGGAATGGTTACAGAAAGTGCATTCTTCACACCTTCTTTGCTGCGCACGCAAACAGAGTGCCCCATCGACATACCTGGACCGAAGTTAGTGTACGAGATGCCTTTGGGTGCCAGGCTCTCCATCAGTACACGCACCACGGAGTCGGAACCCGGGTCCCAGCCAGCGGCAATGACGCTCACCTTGCCAGCCTTCTTGCAGTTCTCCATTTGCTTCGTGCGGTAGTCCAATATGCTTGTATGAATGTCGAAAGAGTCTACTGTGTTAATGCCTTTTGCTACAATGCGCTCTGCATATTCCGGACAGCTGCGTGTAGGTGTGGCAAGAATGGCTACATCAACGTTCTTTAGTTTTGCAATGTCGTCTACAACCTCGTATGGAGTGAGCGTCAGTGGTTTGTCTTTATCGCCCTGACGTCGTACGATACCTGCAACTTCAAAGTCTCTGGCGGCTTCGAGTGCCTCAAGTGCGTAGTGCCCGATGTTCCCGTAGCCTACTACTGCTGCTCTGATTTTCTTCATAATCTTTTGCCTTAAATGTTGTTTTACCTATTCTTTTATAGAATACAAAATTACGCTAAAAATATGATTATGCGGAAACATATCTGCTTTTTTTGCCAAAACATCTAATATAATAAGGTAAATTCATCAATAAACCTCTTCTGAAAGACTGCCAGAACAGCAACGGAGTTACTCCAATCGTCGCTTCGGGGTTACGGCAATTGTCGCTTCGGGGTTACGGCAATCGTCGCTTCGGGGTTACGACAAATGCCGCTTCGGGGTTACGACAAAACTCGTTGCGGATTACCAGTAAACACAGCTGTTTGCCGAGTCTATACTTACAGACAAGCGTTAAAGTATATTTAATTCTATTAGATATAAGTTTTTATATTGTAATTTTGCACCCACGATGAGAAAAGTAATGCACATGCTACTGTTGTTGTTGCTGTCTGTCATGATTATATGGACAGCAACGGGCTTTGTAGTGATGCAATGTGCCCATACGGGGAATGTAACCGTAGGCAAAATGCCGATGGACGACAAAGACTGTGGCGAGACATCGGAAAACCATTGCATGACGGTGCATCTACTGAAGCTTGCCGAAGTAAGCCAAGCCACACAGCCACATTTCGACATGCAACCTATGCAGCAGATGCTGCTTGTGTCGCTTGTAACGTTGCTGTTGGCTTTGCCTGCATTGCTTTTCGCAGCATCGTCCATACGGCTGATGCCCCATTGTTGGCATAGTCCACCGCGGCAGTATCTGCAAAGACTTACCGTACTCTTGATTTGATTTAGTGATTGTCATTAATGTTGCTTTAGTCTGGCAACCTGCTGACGGCAGGCTTGCCGGATACAATCGTTATATTCACTAAATTAAAATATATGAAACGGAATATTATACTTGCAGGGGCATCTCTGCTGTTCTCTGTGTCTGCCATGGCACAGAAAGAGGTTGCAGATACAGCAGCCACAATGAAAGAGCAAAAGCTCGAAAACGTAACCGTCACTGCACGGCGTGCCACCGTGCGTACTCTGGGTGGAGCCATTAACGGACAAGATATCCTGCGCGACGAATTGTTCAAGGCTGCATGCTGCAACCTTGGCGAGAGCTTCGTCAACAATCCGTCGGTAGACGTAAACTACTCTGACGCCACAACGGGAGCACGCCAAGTCAAGTTGCTCGGTTTGAGCGGAAGATATGTTCAGATGCTTACCGAGAACCTGCCTAACTTCCGCGGTGCTGCTCTGCCCTATGGCTTAGGCTATGTTCCCGGCTCATGGATGAAGAGCTTGCAAGTGAGCAAGGGAAACTCGTCGGTCAAGAATGGCTACGAAGCCATGACCGGACAGATAAACGTAGAGTACCTGAAGCCAGAAGACGAACAAGGGACCACCATCAATGTATATGGCAACACGATGTCGAAATTCGAGGCTAACGCCGATGCAAACCTGCACATCGGTGGGAACAAGAACCTAAGCACAGAGGTTTTAGCCCACTTCGAGAACAACTGGAGCCATCACGACGGCAACGGCGATGGTTTCCAGGACGACCCACAAGTGCGTCAATACAATCTTCAGAACCGATGGTTCTGGAAAAAGAACAACTATATCCTTCACGCTGGACTAAGCTTTTTGAAGGAAGACAGAGCCAGCGGACAAACAAGCCATGCACAGCCTCCTGCTCCGGGCACTACTCCTTATCGTATCAATATAGCCACAAACCGCTACGAGGGATACATGAAGCACGCCTTTATCCTCGATCCGAAGCACGGCACCAACATTGCACTGATGGGGAATGTGTCGCTGCACGAGCAGAGGGCAGACTATGGCATTAAGCATTACGACGTGAACGAAAAGAATGCTTACGCCTCGCTGGTGTTCGAAACCAACTTCACCGAAGCGCACAACTTGTCTGCCGGCTTGAGCCTGAACCACGACTATCTGCGCCAGAACCTCTCACTGACCACCCCCACGGCCACTCTTTCTAACTATGGCAACCTGTACCCGCTGAAGAATAACGTGGAAAGCGAGACTATACCCGGTGCATACGTCCAATACACGTTCAACCTTCACAACCATTTTATTGCGATGGCAGGTTTCCGTGTAGACCACAGTAATGTCTATGGAACGTTTGCCACGCCACGTTTCCACGTGAAATGGGTGGCAACCGACTTTCTTACGCTCCGGCTTTCTGCGGGGAAGGGCTATCGCAGTCCGCACGCTTTGGCAGAAAACAACTACTTGCTGGCTTCCGGCAGATGCCTCATGGTGGCTCAACCGTTAAAGCAAGAGGAGGCTTGGAACTACGGTACGAGCACAGCTCTCAACATTCCACTGTTCAACAAGACTTTGAAGCTGAACGCAGAGTACTATTATACGCACTTCACCAACCAGACGGTTATCGACTACGACTCTAATCCGCTGGAGCTGCATATAGGCAATCTTAACGGCAAGAGCTATTCGCACACCTTCCAGATAGACGCATCTTACCCCGTGTTCCGTGGCTTCGAACTCACCGCTGCCTATCGTTACAACCTCGTAAAGACTACCTATGGCGGGCGGTTGCTCTCTAAACCTTTGCAGAGCAGATACAAAAGTCTGCTTACCGCAAGCTATAAAACTCCGCTCGGTCTATGGCAATTCGATGCAACCTTCGCCCTGAATGGTGGCGGACGCATGCCAACGCCTTACACAACAGCTGCCGGAACACCATCGTGGGCTTACAACTATAAGGCGTACGGACAGCTGAATGCGCAGATAACTCGCAACTTCCGCCACTTCTCTATCCAGATAGGCGGAGAAAATCTTACCAACTACAGGCAGAAGAACCCTATCATAGGCTATCACACGCCATGGGCACAGACGTTCGAACCCACATTAGTCTACGGACCCGTACAAGGTGCAATGGGCTACATTAGTATTCGTGTGAACCTCGGAAACCGTTTATCAAAATAAATTATAGACAGCAACATCAGCCCCAACAGACTACTCCGGTGGTCTGGCAAGGCTCACTTAAAAACAAAAAGTACAATGAAAAAGAGTTTAATTATTATGATGTTGGCAATGGTAGCCATTGCAGCATCGGCAAAAGACATCAAGACAGTCATCTTTACAACTACTCCGCAGATGCACTGCGCCAACTGCGAAAATAAAATAAAAGGCAACCTCCGCTTTGAAAAGGGCGTCAAGGAAATAAAGACAGACATAGAAGCACAGAAAGTATTTGTTACCTACGACGCAGACAAAACAACAGAGAAAAAACTTCAAGACTCGTTCGAAAAGTTCGGATATAAGGCTGCCAAGACCACAAAAGACGCCAAGGTGGCTGTGCACGATGGAGAAGAATGCGGCAATATGTAATACGAAGTTATGGAACGAACAGATTGCAGACTGCTTTTAACCAGTCTGAAACAATAGTAGCCGAGGGTATATCGCATCAGATATGCCCTCCTTTCATTAAGCTTAGGTTGTATGATGATATGTTTTAATACGAAGTGCCCAACCCAAAATACCATTATATATATAAGGAGTATCGTGAAAAACACAGTTGGTACAATAGAACAAAAGTAACAGAAAAAGCACAGACCAACCGTTTTAGGAAGTTATACTTACACGACTTAAAACCTAAAAACAACTGTACTTACATATAAGAGCCCTCGTCTGTGAGCGCATTATATCAGGGAAAATTGAATTATTACAGCTGTAATAAACATTTATTATAGCTGTGATAAATATTTATCTAAACCGTGAGAAATATTTATCATAGCTTAGATAATTTAAGAATGTCCACCAAAAAACATATTATTACGGTTTACCGTGGTACGGAGACACATTATAAAGAATAATGGCAGGCTCTGTTGGAGAGTTCTGAATATAGAAACAGTGATTGTTGAACATTCGTAGAAATATACAATAGACAACGAACTGACAAGATGTCATATACATAAACTGCACGGCACACTTGGCATATCGTTTGTATTTGTTGAGGCGTGTACGTACTGCGAAAGCAGAAAGCACAAATAAGAATTGATAATAATAAAAAAATAAAATATACATATTATGGGAAAGATTATTGGAATTGACTTAGGAACTGCCAGCATCCTTGTATATATCAAGGGAAAAGGCGTTGTGTTAAAAGAACCGTCCGTTGTGGCCATTGACCGCGATACCAACAAAATCATGGCCATCGGTGAGGAAGCCCGTCTTATGATAGGACGTACCCCGGGCAATATTGTTGCTGTCCGTCCTCTGCGTCAGGGCGTTATTTCAGATTATACCATTACAGAGAAGATGCTCAAATATTTCATCAGCAAGGCAGTGGGCAAGAAGACGCTGCGCAAGCCAAGAATCAGCGTATGTATTCCCAGCGGTGCCACAGAGGTTGAGAAAAAGGCAGTGGAGGACGCCACCTACCAGGCAGGAGCCAGGGAAGTGGCCATTATCGAGGAGCCGGTTGCGGCTGCCATCGGCGCAGGCATTGATATCGGCAAGGCCTGCGGCAATATGATCGTGGACATCGGAGGCGGTACAGCTGACATTGCGGTTATTTCCCTGGGAGGTCCTGTTGTCAGCACATCCATCAAAATTGCGGGTGATGACTTTGACGAGGCTCTGGTGCGCTATATGAGGAAGAAGCATAACCTTCTGATTGGCGAGCGCACGGCGGAGGAGATAAAGATTAACATCGGAGCGGCGTACCGCAGGCCGGAAGTCCTGACCATGGAGGTCAGAGGACGTAATCTGGTGACCGGTCTTCCAAAGACCATCGTGGTTACCTCAGACGAGACTCTGGAGGCACTCAGAGAGCCGGCTCTGCAGATTGTGGATGCCGTACACAATGTATTGGAGCGCACCCCGCCGGAACTGGCTGCCGATATTTTTGACAGAGGTATCGTGATGACAGGAGGCGGTTCCCTGCTCAGCGGCCTGGATGCCCTGATTGAGGAAAAGACGGGCATCACCACCATGATTGCGGAGGACCCGCTGACCGCGGTGGCCATTGGTACCGGCAAGTTTATTGAGTTTGCCCACGGCATGAATATGGCTATGGAGGCATCCATGGGAGTAGGCGGCGGAAGAGAAGATTACTAAAAATCAGAACCCGGCACAGCGTGATAGACTGGAGCACTCCGGACACGCCCTGGCACCGGGTTCTTTTAAACTTTTGATGAAACGATGGCGACAATAACAGGATTTATAGAGCGGATCAAGTTCCGCAACGAAGAAAACGGCTACACAGTAATGAGTGTCACGGATCAGAGCGACGGGGAAGAAGTCATCATGGTAGGCAATCTGGCTTATGCCGCAGAGGGCGATATGATAGAAGCCAGCGGCCATATGACCCAGCATCCGGTGTACGGGGAGCAGCTTCAGATAGAAAGCTATGAGATGAAGACACCCCAGGATGAACTGTCCATGGAACGCTATCTTGGCTCCGGCGCCATCAAAGGCATCGGGGCCGCTTTGGCTGCCCGAATCGTGCGCCATTTCAAGGCAGACACCTTCCGGGTCATGGAGGAGGAGCCGGAGCGCCTGTCCGAAGTAAAGGGCGTCAGCGAGAAGATGGCCATGGCCATAGCCGAGCAGGTAGAGGACAAGAAGGACATGCGTCAGGCCATGATGTTCCTCCAGAATTACGGCATTACCATAAATCTGGCAGCCAAGATATATCAGGAGTACGGTCCCGCCCTGTACGGGATTATCCGGGAGAATCCCTACCGCCTGGCAGATGATATTCCGGGAGTGGGCTTTAAGATGGCTGACGAGATAGCGGAGCGGGTGGGAATCTTCACGGATTCCGATTACCGTATCAAGGCAGGTATTCTGTACACTCTTCTTCTGGCTACCGCCAACGGCCATACCTATCTTCCCCAGGCAGAGCTGTTTGTCCAGGCATCAGAGCTTTTAAAAGTAGAGCCGTCCGCCATGGAAAAGCACCTGATGGATATGCAGATAGACCGAAAGGTGGTGGTAAAGCCATCTGCCCAGGGCGCCCTGGTCTACTCCTCCCACTACTATTATCTGGAGCTCAATGCAGCCCGTATGCTGCATGACCTGAACATCAAGGGGGATATTCCCCAGGCCGAAATCAAGGCCAATCTTCTAAAGATACAGCAGCAGGAGTCCATACACCTGGATGAACTGCAGGAAAAGGCAGTATACGAAGCCGTAAACCTGTCTCTTATACACATCTGACGCTGCCGACGAA
>OWIW01000395.1_pt1 | contig 32527 bp, 25 predicted proteins | sample 2433821 | NCBI WGS metagenome assembly OWIW01 (sample SAMN05065751, study PRJEB22554) | human gut metagenome | biome: ENVO:2100002; feature: ENVO:00000062; material: ENVO:00002003 | host: Homo sapiens | place: USA | reverse complement strand
TCTAGCTTCGTCGGCAGCGTCAGATGTGTATAAGAGACAGCCCTCCCCCCCTTACGTCCCTCTACGCCCGCCACGTCCCCCGCGTTTCGAGCCAGCGACCGTAGCGGGCGCAGAGGACACCAAGAAGCAAATAGATGGCCCCGGCGCTGATCCAGACTTCAAAGGTCATGCGGCTGATCGCCATGACTTCGAGAGCCTGAAAAGTCAGGTCGGGCAAAGAAATGAGCGAAGCCAGCGCGGAATCCTTGAACGTGGTGATGCCCTGCCCCACGAGCGGAGGCAGGATCGCGCGCACGGCCTGCGGAAAAATGACCAGACGGAGCTGCTGCGAACGGGAAAAACCGAGCGCCGCCGAAGCTTCCCATTGCCCGTGCGGCACGCCTTCGATGCCTCCGCGGACAATTTCCGTAACATAGGCCCCTTCGTACACCCCAAGCGTCAGCACCGCCGCAACCATGCGGTCAAGCTGGCCTTCAGGGGCGAATCCCCACGCCACCGCATCCCTGACGAAAGGAGGCATGGAGCGAAGGGCCTGTTCCATATCGGAAACGGGAAGCAGGTTGCCCGCGAAAAAATACAGGAGAAACAGCAGTACCAATGGAGGAATATTACGGACGGAATTGACGAAAAGCTGAATGGGCAACGCCGCGACGCCGCGTTTCCCGGCGGAAAGGGCGCCCAGAACGCCGCCGATGAGCAGAGCCAGCGCCATCGACCAGACGCCGAGGCGAAGAGTGACGATGAGCCCCCGGATCAAGAGGCCGGGCTCGTAGCCGCCGGGCGTGCGGCGGACAAGGAAATCCGCCAATTCCGGCCAGCTCCAGCGATAGGCGGCTATGGTTTCCGAACGCCACAGGAAAAAGCTGGCTCCCAGAAGCAACAAAACGACCAGAACGGCGTCCACCCGCCCGAACGTGGGGAAAAGCCGCCCCTGCCGACCGTACTCGACATAGGGCGACCATTCGCGCCGGAGCGCCTTCCGGGAGCCGCCGGAACTCATCGAAGCTGCGCTTCCCAATCGGTCGTCTTGAACCAGAAATGACGGCGCTCGGGGAGCCAGCCTTCCGCTTCGACCGTGCGGATCCAGTTGTCGAGCACATTCAGGCTGTCGGGATCGCCCTTGCGGATGACCATGCCCACAGGCTGACGGTAAAAGGCGTCCGTGGAGGGCTGGTAAAGCTTGTCGGGGTTGCGGAGCACCTCAAAGGCCGGAAGCGGCGCGGACGAGAACATCACGTCGGCGCGGCCCGAGAGCACATCCTGCACGGCGGGAGCTTCGTCGTCAAACAGGCGGAAGGTGGCGTTGGGGAGCACTTTCTTGGCCACGGGAACGGGCGTGCTGCCCGTGCGCAGGGCAACGACCACTTCTGGTTTGTTGAAGTCCTCGGGGAACTTCATGCCCTTGGTCTTTTCCTTGTTCGCCATGACTTCGATGGTGGCGTAATCATAGGGAACCGTGAAATTCGCCTTCAAATTGCGCTCGGGGGTAACGCTCATGCTGCCGATGATGACGTCGAATTTCCCGGCCATCAGCGCGGGGATGATCCCGGCCCACTTCGTGGGCACAAGCTGGAGTTCCACGCCCAGATCCTTGGCGAGGCGCTTCGCCACGTCGATTTCAAAGCCTACGAATTCGCCGTTCTTGTCCTGCATGGCCCACGGCACGAACGAGGAAAACCCGACGCGCAGCACGCCGCGCTTGACCACATCGTCGATCATGGACGTCTGCGCATCCTTCGCCTGCGCCAGACCGGGCAGGAGCAAGGCCGCCGCCAGCATCAACACAGCAAAAAACTTTTTCATAACGCCTCCTATGAACTTTTCTTTTCCGCAACGGAAACGCCCGCCGCGCCGTCTCCCACAAGCCGAACGCCTTGGAAGGCGGAGGGGAGCAAGGTAGAAGCCTTTTTCGGGAAGGTTCCCCTTCCCCCGCCCAAAGCCTACCGCCAGGCGTACCGGCGCTCCATCCAGCGGGCGGGCAGCGCCACGCAGAGCGTGAGCGCAAGATACAGCGCCGCGACGATCAGCCATATCTCAAACGCAAGGAACGTATCCGCGATCAACACCTGCGCCTGCATGGTGAGATCCGCCACGGCGATGGCGCTGACGAGCGAGGTGTCCTTGATGAGCGAAACAAGCTGGCTGGTCAGCGGCGGCAACATCCGGCGCACGGCCTGCGGCAGGATAACGAGCCGGAGCGTGTTCCATACGCCGAGGCCGAGGCTGATGCCCGCTTCCCACTGCGCCCGAGGCACGGATTGCAGGCCCGCCCGGAACAGTTCCGCCATGTACGCCCCCTCGAACAGGCCGAGGGCCAGCACGGCCGCGCCGAAAGGCCCCACGCCGATGGCGGGAGCGAACAGAAAATACACAAAAAACAATTGAAGGAGCAACGGGGTATTTCGCAAACACCCCACATAGACATGCGCCATGCCCCGCGCCACAGGCCACGGGGAAAGCCGCAGCAACGCCGCGCCGAGCCCGGCGGCGACGGCAAGGGCAAGCCCGAAAAGCGCGATACGCACGGTCATGCCGAGCCCGTCGAGCAACGGGCCGGGGATGAAATGCCCGTCCGTCCAGCGCCCCAGATACCGCCAGACGCGATACCATTGCCAGTCATAGGAAATGCCGTCCGCTCCGGCAAGCACCGCACGGAACAGCCAGACGCCGATCAGGAGAAAACATACTCCTACGGCATGGCGTCCCATCCACCGCAGCAACCGGGCCGCAGGGTGAAGCCGCACGCCGCAAGCCCGTTCACTCATAGAGCCTGTCCGCACCCGGCAATGGCGTCAAAAACGGCGTTCGCAGTTTCGGAAACGTCGATGTCCCCAGCCGCGACACGGCAGGTAGCCCACTGACGGTAGAGGGCCTCACGTTCACGGAACAAGTCTTCCACGGTCTGCCCCGGCGCAATGGCAAGCCCGCGATCCGGTTTGCGCGAAATGCGCTCCAAAATGAGAGGAAGCGGCACATCAAGGAAGACCACCGGACCAAGGGAGGTCAGATACCGCATGGCTTCGGGCCGATAGACCACGCTGCCGCCCGTGGCGAGCACAGCGCGCTGCATCCGAAGGGACTGGATGACTCTGGCCTCGACATCCAGAAAACGTTCCTTGTCCAGGGCGTCCGTCACGTCCTGAAGGCGCGCCCCATAGGTGGATTCAATCAGATGATCGGTGTCCACATAGGCCCAGCCGAGGCGTTCGGCCACAGCGCGGCCCACGGTGCTTTTGCCGGCTCCAGCCATGCCGATAAGGGTCACGCACTTGTCCTCGGTCAGGCCGGGAACCTTCATTGAAGAAATCGTGTTCATCACTCTCCCCCGTCGCGTGGGACCGCTTCGCCAAGCGCATACAAGGCAGCGCGCCGGGCATGGATTTCCGTCGTGTCGAACAGCCGCGCGGACGTGTCCCCGGGGCGCACCAGCAGGCCTATTTCCGTACAGCCGAGGATGACGCCCTGCGCGCCCCGGGCCGTCAGGGCGCCGATGATCGCCGCGAACGCCCGCCGGGAGGACTCGGAGACCGTCCCGAGGCACAGCTCATCGAAGATGACGCGGTTGACGAACGCGCGCCCATCTTCTTCGGGGATCAGCACGGTGGTGCCCCGTTCCACGAGCTTGCGCGTGTAAAAATCCTGTTCCATCGTGTAGCGCGTGCCGAGCAGCCCGACCGTGGACACTCCGGCGGCCTCCAGCTCGTCGGCGGTCAGTTCCGCGATGTGCAGCAACGGCAGGGACGTCGCCGCCTGCACCGCGTCCGCCACCTTGTGCATGGTGTTCGTGCAGATGAGCACGCAATCGGCTCCGGCGCGTTCCAGACCGCGAGCGGCCTCCGCCAGCAGTTCGCCGCTGCGTTCCCAGTCCCCTGCCCGCTGGCAAGCCTCAATCTCATGGAAATCCACGCTGTGCAGGATGCACTTGGCGGAATGGAACCCGCCGAGCCGCTCCTGCACCAGCCGATTGATGATCCGGTAGTATGTAACCGTGCTTTCCCAGCTCATGCCGCCGATAAGGCCGATGGTCTTCATCAACATGGCTCCCCGTGCGGACGCCCGCGCCGCCTTTTCCCAAAATCAAATATCACGCCGTACCCCGGCGTCCCCTAGACGGGAGGCCGTTGCGCTCGCGCATGGCCTCGGGGAAAGACGCCGCCGCCATTTCACGGAGCTTGTATTTCTGGATCTTGCCGCTGGCGGTCAGGGGGAAACCTTCCACCACAGCCACATAGCGCGGAATTTTGTACCACGCGATCTTGCCTCGGCAATAGTCGCGCACATCCTCGGGAGCGACGTCCGCCCCCTCCTTGGGGATGAGGAACGCGCCCACCTCTTCGCCGTAACGGCGGCTCGGCACGGCCACGACCTGTACGTCGGCCACGCCGTCCATCTTGAGGAGGAATTCCTCCACCTCGCGGGGGTATACGTTTTCGCCGCCCCGGATGATCATATCCTTGATTCGCCCGCTGATGCTGACATACCCGTCCCCGTCCATGATGCCGAGGTCGCCGGAGTGCAGCCAGCCCTCTTCGTCGATGGCCTCGGCCGTGTCCTTGGGCATGTTGTAGTAGCCCTGCATCACGTTGTAGCCACGGCAACACACCTCGCCCACGGCATTACGGGGGACTTCCTCGTTGGTTTCAGGATCGCGGATGGTGACTTCGATGCCGGGCATACTCCGCCCCACGGTCTTGACCCGGCGCTCCACGGTGTCGTCGGTGCGGGTCTGGGTCATGACCGGAGAACCTTCGGTCAGGCCGTAGCAGATGGTGATTTCGCTCATGCACATCTGATCCATGACCCGGCGCATGAGCGGCTCGGGGCACACGGACCCCGCCATGATCCCCGTACGCAGCGAGGAAAAATCGAAACGCGAGAAGACGCGGTGATCCAGAATGGCCTGGAACATGGTCGGCACGCCGTACAGGGCGGTGCACTTCTCCTGCTCCACGGCGGTCATCACCTGCACGGGTGAGAAGGCGTCGAGCAGCACCATGGTGGCCCCGTGGTTCACGCAGGCCATGACCCCAAGGACACAGCCGAAGCAGTGGAACAGGGGCACGGGCAGGCATACCCGGTCGCGCGAGGAAAATTTCTGATGGTAGCCGATCCAATAGCCGTTGTTGACGATGTTCACGTGCGTCAGCATCACGCCCTTGGGGAAGCCCGTCGTCCCGGACGTGTACTGCATGTTCACCACGTCATAGGGTGAAATGGACGCCTTGCGGCTTTCGTATTCCTCATCCGAGACATCTCCGGCGAGGGAAAAAAGTTCCGGCAGGGAATACATGCCCCGGTGCTTGTCCGTACCAAGGAAAAACACGCGCTTCAGGTGCGGCAGATCCTCGACTTCGAGCATCCCGCGCCGCTGGCGGCGCAGTTCGGGGATCACCTCATACGTGGAAGCGATGAAATCGTGGTCGCGCACGCTGTCGATGATGAAGAGGTTCTCGCATTCCGACTGCTGCAGCAGGTAACGCAATTCCGTTTCGCGGTAATTGGTGTTTACCGTGACCAGAATGGCCCCGATGCGGGCCGTGGCGAACATGAGGGTCACCCAATGCGGCACGTTGGTCGCCCATACGGCAACCTTCTCGCCCTTCTGTACGCCGATGGCCATCAGGCCTCTGGCCATATCGTCCACACACGCCGAAAACTCGGACCACGTCTGCCGCAACTCGCGGTCCGCGTGGATCACGGCGTCGGTATCGGGAAAACGGGCCGCCGTATTCTCCAGAAGCTGGCCCAGCGTCAGCTCCTGCACTGTAAAATCGCTCATGTGAGGACTCCGAAAAAACAAATTGGAAGACATGAAAAGCAAACGGGGATCATACCAAACGAAGTACCCGGCCCGCAAGGGTTCCGTCATGAGAGCTTTGGGGGTTGCCGCGCTTCTCACGGGCGGCTATGGTAGCCGGGAAACGCTTATGGGCGGTGCACCCGCAGTTTTCTCCCGTTTTTCCGGCGGTAGAACAGGAATCGGACACAACGCCTCTTTTTTCGGACACAACGGGAGCGCAACATGAAACGACACGGCTATATCATCGGCGGGCAGGTCCAAGGGGTTGGTTTCCGGCCTTTCGTATACCGTGCCGCAACCAGGCACCGGCTCACCGGGCATGTGGGCAACACGTCGGACGGCGTCAGGGTGGAGGTGCAGGGAACCGATGAGGCTCTGGCCGCCTTTGCCCACGCGCTCGAACACGACCTGCCGCCGCTTGCGCGGATCACGTCCCTCCGCCGCGAGGAACTGCCCCTTGCGGACGGCGAGGCGGCCTTCGCCATCTCACACAGCGAGGGGCACCACGGGCACGCCGTCTTGGTCAGCCCGGATGTGGCGACCTGCGACAACTGCCTCGCGGACATGCGCGATCCGGCGAACCGGCGTTACCGCTACCCGTTCACGAACTGCACGGACTGCGGCCCCCGCTACACCATCACCCATTCCATCCCCTACGACCGGGCCACCACGTCCATGAGCTGCTTCCCCCTGTGCCCGGACTGCGCCGCCGAATACAACGATCCCCTCGACCGCCGTTTCCACGCCCAGCCCAACGCCTGCCCCGTCTGCGGGCCAAAAGTCTGGCTGGCCTCCGCCCCCGAAGGCGCTCCCCGTATCTCCGGCCCGGAGCTTGCCGAAGGGCAGCACGCCATTGAGCGGACAGCCGCCGCCCTGCGTGCCGGAAACATCGTTGCGGTCAAGGGCCTTGGAGGTTTTCATCTGGTCTGCGACGCAACGAGTGCCGAAGCCGTCGCCCTGCTGCGCGAACGCAAGCGCCGCCCGCACAAATCGCTGGCGATCATGGTGCCGGATCTTGAAACGGCCCGACGCGTCGCCTGGGTTTCCGATGCGGAAGCCGCCGTCCTGAGCTCGTCCGAACGGCCCATCGTGGTGCTCGCATCGCGTGGCGTCCTGCCGCCCACCATTGCTCCGGACGTGGACAGCATCGGCGTCATGCTGCCCTACACGCCGCTGCACCACCTGCTCCTCGAAGCTTTTGCCGCGCTCTCTCCGCTCCCGGCGCTCGTCATGACCTCCGGCAACGCGGGCGGCGAGCCCATTTCGCTCGGCAACCGCGAGGCGCTGGCCCGCTTGCGGCACATTGCCGACCTCTTTTTGTTCCATAATCGGGACATCCTGATCCGTGCCGACGACTCCGTGGTGCGGGTGGAACCATTGCCGGAAGCACATTTTTCCACAGACGGCAATCCACAGTATTATCCACAAGAAAACGGCATCCCCTCCGCCTGTTCCCCCTCCCTCCCAGACGGGACTCCTGCGGGGGTTCCCTCCACTTCAGCCGAAAACCTTGAGGGGGAAGCCGGGAACCCTTCTTCGGGAAGCCTCCTCCGGGAATCCCCTCCGCTCCACTTCTTCCGAAGGGCAAGGGGGTTCGTGCCGAGGCCGTTGGAACTCCCCCGCGACGCGGGCCGCTGCGTATTGGCCACAGGCGCGGAACTCAAGAACACGCTCTGCCTCACGCGCGGCAAGGATGCTTTCCTCAGCCAGCATGTGGGCGACCTGAAAAACCTTGAGACGTTCGAGTTCTTCCAAAACATGGCAACACACCTCGGCGGACTGCTGGAAGTCAAACCCGAGGCAATCGTCTGCGATCTGCACCCCGACTACCTTTCCACGAGCTATGCGCTGGATTCCGGCCTGCCCGTCCTGCGCCTGCAACACCATTTCGCCCATGTGTACGGCGTACTGGCGGAAAACGGGCATGACGCCCCCGCGCTCGGGCTGGCACTGGACGGCACCGGATACGGCACGGACGGAACCATATGGGGCGGAGAACTCCTCTTCGTCGATCCCAAATCCGCCAGCGAGGAACGCTATGGTGGACGCATCGGACGCCTTGCGCCGTTTCCACTGCCCGGAGGCGAAGCCGCCATCAGGGAACCGTGGCGCATTGTAAGCGGCTTCATGGGGCTCCCCGAGGCCGAAGGACTGCGCGAAGGGTTTGCGGAGGACATGGACGCCCTCTTTGGGGTGGACGGAAAACGCACCGTACATGACGCCATTTTGGAGATGGTCCGCCGCGAGGCCACGCCCATGACTTCAAGCTGCGGCCGCCTGTTCGACGCCGTTTCCGCATTGCTGGGACTGTGCCCGTCCATCACCTATGAAGGACAGGCCGCCATCCGTCTGGAAGCTCATCAAGACCTATCGGCAACAACGGCCGCGCCCTTCTCCATCAAGGAACGGGGCGGCCTTCTGGAACTTGACACGGCAGCCTTTTTTCTGCACCTGCTGGAACTGCGGCGGACAGGCGTTTCTGTCCCCGATCTGGCCCGCCGGTTTCACCTTGGACTGGCGGAAGGGCTTGCCGATCTGGCGCTTTCCGGGGCGCGGCGCTGCGGCGTCCGCACCGTGGCCCTGTCCGGCGGCGTCTTCCACAACCGGACCATCGCCCTGCTGTTGCCGGAAGCGCTGGCGCGGCGCGGGCTTGTTCCGCTCACGCATCACGCACTGCCGCCCGGAGACGGCGGGCTGTCCTATGGTCAGGCCGCGTGGGCGTCCCACGTTCTCCGCTGATTCAACCTCTGTTCAAAAGGAGTCGCATCATGGTTCGTCACATCGTCTGGTGGACGCTGAAACCCGAAGCTGAAGGCCGTACCGCCGCCGAAAACGCCAAGCTCATCAAACAGCGTCTCGAAGCCCTCATGGGGCAGATTCCGTCCCTCAAGTCCCTTGAAGTATCCTATGACCTCCTCCCGACCTGCACCATGCCGGTCAACGTGATCCTCATGACCACGCATGACGACGCCGAAGGGCTCAAGGCCTATGCCGAACACCCCGCACATGTCGCCGTCGGCAAGGAACTTATCAAGCTCGTGACCGAGTCCCGCCAAGCCATCGACTATACTTTCTAAACTTCACCGGAGGAGGGAAAGGGGCCTTCCGGGAAAATGCCTTGCGGCTCCTTTCCTTCCTCTCCCCCTCCAAGTCTCTTCTCATCAGGCCACAACCGGCCACTCCCCTCCTTTCCTACAGCATACCGTTTATGACCCAACCTGAAAAAACAACGCCGATCGGTGAGTCCCCATCTCCTCACGCGGAAGCGCGGCGGGCCTTTCCCGCAGGGCTGGAACAGCCCGAGGGCAGCTTCCGATTCAGCGTCGACGCGCTGCTGCTCGCGGCCTTTGCGGCGAGCCGTACAGCCGATGTTACCATACGGTTTATAGATCTTGGAACGGGGTGCGGCGTTGTTGGCCTTGCCTATTTGTTACTTAAAAGAAACATCTGCCAAGGCTTCGGTATGGATTGTAATCCCGAGCTGATTGCCGCCGCTCAAAACAATACTGCCAAGCTTGGTTTTTCGGAGCGATTTGCTCTGCATACCGGGGAACTTGCCGATGCCCGGTTTTTAGAAAACCTCCGTATGGAAGCCTCCCCGGTCCAGTTGGTCATGGCGAACCCGCCGTGGCGTCTTGTCGGCTCCGGACGCTTACCCGCAACAGAGGCCCGCCGAAAAGCCTTATTCGGGGATAAAGGAACATTCCCATTGTTCGCGTCCGCAGCCTCCTCATTGCTCGAAGAGGATGGTCGTTTCGTCTGCATCATAAGCCCGGACAGGCTTCAGGATATGCTGGCGGCGCTGGATGGGGCGGGGCTCACTCCCTACTTGTTACAATATATCCACAAGCAAAAAACTTCTCCGGCCACGTTCGTGCTCATAGAAGCCCGTAAAGGCGCACACGCCAAACCATCCGTCGCCGAACCAATCGCCCTGTACGGCCCGGAACGTTTTTTCACACTGGAATCACTGGCTTTCTGCCCTTTTTTGCGCTAGTCTTGAGGTATGAAATACTTTCGCGCAGATCTGCATGTCCATTCGCGCTTTTCCCGCGCCACCAGCGGCAGGCTCAATATCCGCAATCTTGCGGCATGGAGTATGATCAAAGGCCTCTCCGTCATGTCCACGGGCGATTTCACCCATCCGGCATGGCGGGACGAGCTGCGGCGTGACCTCGTCTATGACGACAACAGCGGCCTCTACCGCGTCCGCGAAAAGACGCCGCTGGAAACGGAAATCCCCGGCTTTTCCCGTCCGGACGGCGTCAGCGAGCCGCAGTTCCTCATCCAGGCGGAAATCAGCTCCATCTATAAGAAAGACGGCTCCGTACGCAAAGTGCACAACGTCGTGATCATGCCCAGTCTGGAGAGTGCGGACAAGCTGTCCAACAAGCTCGCCGCCATCGGCAACATCACTTCCGACGGGCGTCCGATCCTTGGCCTCGATTGCGAGCATCTCCTTGAAATGGTGCTTGAAGCCGACGAGCGCGGCGTGCTCATTCCCGCGCATATCTGGACGCCGTGGTTTTCGCTGTTTGGTTCCAAATCCGGCTTTGACGCGCTGGAAGACTGCTTCGGATCGCTCTCCTCACATATTTTCGCACTGGAAACCGGCCTTTCCTCCGATCCGGACATGAACCGGCTCTGGTCCGCGCTCGACCGTTATGCGCTCGTTTCCAACTCCGACGCGCATTCCGGGGAAAACCTCGGCCGCGAAGCCAATCTCTTCGAAGGCACGCCTTCCTATGACGGCATATTCGATGCGCTGCGCCGGGCCGCCCGGGACGAGGAAGGCTCAGGCTGCATCTACCGGGGGACGGTGGAGTTCTTCCCCGAGGAAGGAAAGTACCACCTCGACGGGCACCGTGCATGTAATGTTGTCCTTGAGCCGGAAGAATCCATGAAAATCGGCAACATCTGCCCGGTATGCGGCAAGCCGCTCACGGTCGGCGTGCTCCACCGGGTCATGGCGCTGGCCGACCGCAAGGCCCCGGTCATGCCCAAGCACGATCCGGGATTCGTCTCGCTGTTCCCGCTTCCGGAAATGCTCGGCGAACTGCTTTCCGTCGGCCCCAAAAGCCGAAAAGTGCAGGAAAGGCAGTCCGAACTGGTCCGCCTGTTCGGTTCGGAAATGGATATTTTGCACACGGTCCCCGAGTCGGATTTGCGTCAGCACTGGGACGCCCTCGGCGAGGCCGTGGCCCGTATGCGCCGGGGCGACGTCATCAAGGAAGCGGGCTTTGACGGCGAATACGGGGTCGTCAAAGTGTTCTCGGAAGAAGAGCGCAAACAATTTGTGACCGGAAGGTATCGTTCTTCCTCCTTGTTGGATGCTCTGCCCGAAGCCCCAAAACCGGGCAGAAAACCCAAAGCGGCACCTTCCAAGGAGCCAGCATCGAAACAGGTATCCCTGTTCGCGGCAATGACGCCTCCGGCGCCCCAGATGCCGCCCGATCCGAAGGCGTTCCCGTATTCCGAAGCGCAGCAGAAAGCTATCCAAGCCGGGCCAAACCCCGTGCTGGTACTCGCAGGCCCCGGTTCCGGCAAGACCCGTACCCTCGTGGGCCGCGTCCAGCGCCTCCTCAAGGACGGCATCCCCGCGCAGCGTATCCTTGCCGTTACCTTTACCCGCCGCGCCGCCGCCGAGCTCCGGGAACGCCTTGAACGCGCCCTTGGGGAAGGCGTCCCGCTGCCTCAGGCCGATACCCTGCACGCACTGGCCCTGTCCCATTGGAGCGCCTCGGCGGAGGAGGCCCTGCCCGCCGTGCTGCCCGAGGAAACGGCCCGGAGCGTGTTCGCCAAGGCCAACGCCCTGTCCGCCGCCGACGCCAGACGCGTATGGGATGAGCTGTCCCTCGCCCGCGAGCGTCTCAGCCCCCTGACGGCCGAACAGTCCGCCCTGCTGGAACATTACCACGCCGCCAAGCGCGAGCGGAACCTTGCGGACTATACGGATCTGCTGGAGCACTGGCTGGCCCGCCTGCAAGCCGAACCGGAACGCCAGTGGACCAACGTGCTGGTCGACGAAATACAGGACCTTTCGCCGTTGCAGGTTGCCCTTGTGCGGGCGCTGGTGCCCGGAGACGGGCATGGGTTCTTCGGCATCGGCGACCCCGATCAGGCCATTTACGGATTCCGTGGGGCGCATCCCGATGTCCAGTCCGCCCTGCGTGAAGCGTGGCCTTCGCTGGAGAGCGTCACGCTCGCCGCGAGCCACCGTTCCGCCGCCGGAATCCTGACCTCGGCTTCGGCATTGCTTGGGCCGTCCTCAGCCTGTGGAAAACTTATCCCCACCCGGAATACGGAAGCTTGCCTGCACCTGTTCAGCGCCCCGGACGCCCGCAAGGAAGCCGCATGGGTCGCGGATCAGGTTGCGCTTCTTCTCGGTGGAACCTCACATACGCTGGAAGATTCCCGCCGCCGCGATGCCACGCTTGCCACGCCGTGCAGCCCCGGCGAAGTGGCCGTGCTGGTCCGCATGAAAGCGCTCATCCCGCCTCTGAAAACCGCTCTGGAGCGCCGGGGCGTCCCCTGCTCGGCACCGGAAACGGCCCCCTTCTGGGGCGATCCTTCCGCCGCCCTCATCCTTGAATTGGCGGGGCTGCGCTTCCAGCGTCCCTTTGCCGCGCCGGAAGGCCCCGGCAGCCTCGACGTGGATGTGCCGCAGCTGGCCGCGTCCCTGCCCGAACAGCTCTGGCAGGCAGGGCCGTCCGCGCTGGCCTCCCATCTGGACGCCGCCAAGCTCCTCGCCCCGCTGTTCACCGAATCGGCGGCCTGCAATGCCCTGCTCCGGGCGTTCCGCGAACAGGGCAAGACATGGGAAGGGCTGCTTGATTGGGTGTGCCTGCGGCAGGATCTGGATCTTGTGCGCGAACAGGCGGAGCAGGTGCAGATCATGACCCTGCACGCCGCCAAGGGGCTTGAGTTCCGGGCCGTATTCCTGCCCGCCCTGGAAGAGGGCATCCTGCCCTTCCCCGGCGCGGATGCGCTGCTTCACGGCGCCCCCGGCGGCGCTATCGATCCGGGCGCGCTCGCGGAAGAGCGGCGCTTGTTCTATGTCGGTCTGACCCGTGCGCAGGATGCGGTTTTCGTCAGCCATGCGGCGCAGCGCCATCTCTACGGCAAGGCGTTGGAACTGCCTCCTTCGCGCTTCCTCTCCGCGCTGCCCGAGCTGTTCCGGCACACCCGGCTTGTCCGCCATGTGCAGACGAAAGCTACGCAGATGAAACTGTTTTAGAAAATATTGGAGGGGGAAGGAGGGGCTTTCTGAAGAAAGCCCCTTCCTCCCCTCCCCCATTTTCCAAAAGAAGCGGCGCCGGCACTGAGGAGGTAGTGCCGACGCCGTTCGAGGAGAGGGGCGACATCCTCAGGGGGATGGATGTTGCCCGAACGCAGTCACCTTCACAGGGGAAAGAAGGTGAGCCCGGGTGGAGGAGAAAACCCGGAATCCGCGTTTGCATAACCCGCCGGGCGGCCGTAAAACGCCCGACGCGTCGTCTTCGGAGGACGGAATCTCAGGGGGTGAATCCTGTCCTCCCGGACCATCAACAGGGGAGCGTTGATGGTCCTGTATTCATGGAAACGGAGGCGGGGAGAGGAGGTTTCCCGCCATCAAACCACGCCGTGTTCGCCGGGCCGTTCAAAGACGCCTAGGGTAACGGCCGTCTTGAACGAAAGGGTGTCGCCAAACAGGGGAAGCATTGGCGCTGCGACGAACAGGGAGGAAATCGTTCCCATGAAAACACCTATGAGCATAGTCAATGCGAAGCCGTAAATGACCGGGCCGCCGAGCAGGAACAGGGCGAGGGCCGCCACGAGCGTCGTGCCTGCGGTCAGCAGGGTACGGCTCATGGTGTCGCCAAGCGCTTCCTGAATGATCTCGGGCAGCGGGCGCGGCGAGTCGGGGTTCTCCCGCCGCAGGGTCTCACGGATTCGGTCGTAAATCACGATGGTATCGTTCAGCGAATAGCCGATGATGGTCAAAAGTGCCGCTACGATGTTCAGATCGATTTCTTGCCCGAGGATGACCAGCAGGCTGGTGGTCGTCGTGACGTCGAATATCAGGCTGGCCATCGCTCCCGCCGCAAAGGAGAGGCGGAACCGCCAGCACAGGAACAGGGTCAGCAGCAGTGCCGCAAGGATGCGGCCTTCCGTCGGTACGCCCATCCATTGCAGGGCGATCATGGTGGCCGTGAGCGCTCCGGCGAGCAGGGCAGCAGTGCCCCAGCGCTGTTCGAAGCGCCCCGAAATGTACACGGTGATCAGGAGCAGCGCATAATAGATGGCTTCCAGAGCCGAGCTGCGGAGATCATCGCCGACCTTGGGGCCGACCGTTTCCAGACGATCCAAGGAGACCGTCCCGCCGTCGTCCACGGTCTGGAGATGGCTGAGCAGGGCTTCGCCGAGCTGTTGCGCGGGCATGTCGGGCAGGCCGAAACGGAGCAGCCAGACGGAATTGTTGTCGCCGTATTGCTGGGTCATCAGGCCTTCGAGATGCATGGGATCAAGCGCTCCGATGAGCTGCTTGTCCGAAACGGGGTGCTCGAACCGGACCTGCGCCGCAACGCCGCCCGAGAAGTCGACGCCGTACTGAAGGCCGCCGCGCCACGTACCCACGGAAACCGCCACCATCACAAGCAGAAGCGTCAGTACGCCCACGTGCTTCACGCGCTTGAGGAAGGGGAAGTGGGACAGGTAACCCGACAGGGCGCGCAGTTCCATGGGGCCGTGCATACTGAGGCGGGTGCCGTTGGTGTGCTTCATCCACGCGTCGAAAGCGATGCGGCAGAGGAAGATCGCCGAGAACATGGAGGCGATGATGCCGAGAGTCAGGGTGACGGCAAAGCCGCGTACCGGGCCGGTCCCGAACTGGTACAGGATGGCCGCGACGATGATCGTCGTCAGGTTGGAGTCCACAATGGAAAGGTTGGCACGCTCGAAACCGGCCTTGATGGCCTTGGGAGGCGTCAGGCCGAGGGCCAACTCCTCGCGTATTCGCTCAAAGATAAGGACGTTCGCGTCCACGGCCATGCCGATGGTCAGCACGACGCCCGCTATGCCCGGCAGGGTCAGGGTCGCGCCGAGCGCGGCCATGCCGCCCATGAGCAGGCTGAGGGTGCAGAGAAGCATCCCGTTGGCGAGCATACCGGACCAGCCGTAGCGCAGGGGCATGATGATCATGACCGCCAGCGTGCCGATGAGTGCGGCGAGGATGCCGCTGGTGATCGACGCCTCGCCTAGGGCGGGGCCTACCGTGCGCTGTTCGAGCACATGGACCGGAGCCGCGAGGGAGCCGGAGCGCAGGGAAATGGCGAGGTCCTGCGCCTCTTCGGGCGTGAACTGGCCGCTGATGCTGGCCGTGCCGCCCGCGATTTTTTCCTGAATCACCGGAGCGCTGTGGATGGTCCCGTCCAACACGATGGCGAGGCGCTTGCCGACATGTTCGCCGGTGGCCATTTCAAACAGGGCCGCGCCGCGAGGGGTGAACGACAGGCTGACCATCGAAGTGTTTTTATTGTCGAATCCGGGGCGGGCGTCGGCCACTTCCTTGCCGCTTAGGAGCGGGGTGCTGTCGAGCGCCAGTTTGGCGTTGGTCGCTTCGCCGTGCTTGCCCGTCATGGGATAGAAGGCGACGCCGGGAGGCAGATAGCCTTGGGAAATGTCGTCGCGGACGAGGTGGAAGGACAGATCGGCGGACTTCTCGACGAGCTGGACGGCACGGTTGACGTTGGTCAGGCCGGGAAGCTGGATGAGGATACGGTCGCCCTGCTGCTTGCGGATATCCGGTTCCGCCACGCCGAACTGGTCGATGCGGCTGGAGATGGTACGCAGCACCTGATCCACGGCCAGATCCTGCGTCTGCTTAACGAAGGCCGGCGTGAACGAGTAGGGCAGGTGGACCGCGCCGTCGGAACCGGTACGGGGCGTTCCGGGCACAACTTGAGGGGCGTCCTTCTTGGCGAGGGCAAGGAACGCATCGACCTGGTTGGCGCGGGCGATGATGAGTTCCTGCACGCCGCCGGGCATCTGGCGGGGGCCAAGGACGGTGATCCCAGCCTCACGAGCCTTCTGGCGAAGCACTTGCCCGCTATTGATGAGTGCGGATTGAACGGCTTTTTCCGTATCTACGCCCAGCGTGAGCTGAACGCCGCCCTTAAGATCGAGGCCCAGACTGATGCGGGACGCGCCCGGCAGGTTGACGTCTTCCGGCATAAGCGTCGGAGACAGGAGGAAAAGCGCGCCGGCCATGACAATGGCGGCAATCGCATATCGGAACGAGAGTTTCATGAAGGCCTCTCACACGGTTGCAGGAGCAGAATGCTGTCGGGAACGGCGGAACCGCCGACAGGACGCACACTGATTCGGGCGTTCCGGATATTCTGCGGGGAGACGTGTGAGGAGTGCAGAAGACCGGCTGCGCGAGTCAGGGCTTTTCTGTCACGCAGAAAGCGAAGGACGGAAAAGCGGAAGCTCTAGCAACCGTATGGGGGAGGCGTGGGGTAGGCGACAAGCCCGCGTTCGGCGGGAAGGAAGCAAAGGGGCGTGCCGATGGGCAGCGCCACCGGAGTGACGGAAATCTGCGGGAGGACAGGCGCGGAGGCCAACGCGGCGGCATACCCCGACGAGTGCGGCAGGGTCTTGTCGATGACGCTCTTGGGCGTCCGGGCCGTCGTTTGGCTTATGTTGCCGTTGAGCGTTTCGGAAATGCTGGCGAAGAGGTTCCTTTCGGAACGGGCAAGCGCCGCGTCAAGCTGCCGCCAACCGCTGGACGCTTCGACAAGCACCGAATCTTCGTCAACCGCATCGAAGCGCTGGAGCTGCGGGCCGATGTCATTGCCTTCCAGTTCGGAATGCTGATCCTTGAAGACGTCCGCCGAAGGGGCCGCTTCAAGGAGGGCTTCGAACTGCCTGCTGACATCGTTGTCTATGTGCGCTTGCGCGGAAAAGGAGGAACACAGGAAAAGCCCGAAAGCAAAAAGCAGCGTCCCCAGCACGGAGCGGGAGAAGCTGGTCGTTGCGTCTTTGATGGGCTTTAGCGTATTCATGCCTTTACCCATAAAGCCGAATGGTAAGGATGTCAATAATACGCTATGGCCCTTTTCGGGGATATCTCATGCGAAATCGGAGGTTCGGGCTTGCCTGAGGGCGTGAGGATGGATACTATCATTTTCCCCGCACGGCATCCGTTTTGTGAAAACCTCCGTTCCCGCGGGGCCGAAAATCAGCGAAAGGACTCATTATGTGTCTTGCCATCCCTGCGAAAGTCATTGAAAAGTCTGATGACGGCATGTTGAAGGCCACCGTGGGCAACGGGCCGACCTGCCTGACCGTTTCCGGCATTTTGCTGCCCGAAGAAGTGGAGATCGGGGACTATATCATTATCCATGCCGGATTCGCCATGCACAAGATGGAGAAGACCGAGGCCGAAGAGAGCCTGCGCCTTTTCCGCGAATTGGCCCAAGCCACCGGGCAGGAAGCGACCTTCTGATGTGAAGAATGCGGGGAGGGGAAAATTCAGGACAAAGGAATATTCCGCGCTTTTTACCTTTCCTCAAGCCTCCCGCGCGGCCTACGTCCATACTCCCTATTACCAAGGCGTTGAGCCGTACCCTTGTTGCCCGACAGAGTGGGACAGGCCGGATTTCCTTGTTAATGTATAGCGTGAAGAAAAATCCCGGAGCGAGGGCTTCGGGATTTTTTTGTGGGAAAGGCTCCGTGTGGAAACGGAACTGTTGCAATCGCAAGCCTTGGGCTTTCTGCGGGGCGATGTCTGGCCGAAAACGGCGCGGCTCCCCGTTCGGATTGAAAAGCGCGGCAGAGTGCCCGTTCCCGTATTCCGTGTGGCTCAATACATCATGCGCGGAAGGAACAGCACGATGTCCGGGACGAAGACGCAGAGGATGATGACGCCCACGGTTACGAAGACAAAGGGCAGTGCGTTGTAGGAGATATCCTCAAGCGTGGTGTCGGCGATGCCCGAGGCGATGAAGATGTTTTCGCCGAGGGGCGGCGTGGAGAACCCGACCCCGCAGCAGCAGACCAGCACCACGCCGAAGTGGATGGGGTCCACGCCGAAGGCGGTCATGACCGGCAGGAGTACGGGCGTCGCCAGCAGGATGATCGCCAGCGTCTCCATGAACATCCCCAGAAAGAGCAGCAGGGCGATGACGAACATCCAGATGACGGCGACGTCCGAGGTGAAGCCGAGGATGTGCTCCACAATCATGTCGGGTATCCGGTACTGGACGAGCAGCCGCTCGAACGCGTAGGCCGTGAACATGATGATCAGCACGCGCCCGGTCATCCATGAGGTGATCTGGAGCGAGTGCCGGATACCCCCGAACGTCAGCTCGCGGTGGATGAACAGCCCGACGAAGATGGAGTAGAAGATGGCGACCACGGCGGCCTCGGTCGGCGTGAAGAACCCCCCGTAGATGCCGCCGAGGATGACGACCGGAGCCATGAGCGACCAAAGCCCGTCCTTGAGCGCCTTGAGCAGCGAGTCCCCCGAGCCGCTTTGGAGATCTTCCGCCACGGGCATGTTCCGGCAGAGGAAGAGGTGCATGGCGGCGAGCCCCACCGCGATCATGATGCCGGGCATTACCCCGGCGAGGAACATTTTGGTGATGGATTGCTGCCCCGACACCGCATAGACGACCATCGGGATGCTCGGGGGGATGATGATGCCCACGCCCCCGGCGGTCGCCGCAGCCGCAGCCGCATAGCCCTTGCTGAATCCCCGCCGGATCATGGCCGGGATCATAAGCATCCCCACGGCGGCGGTCGTCGCGGGGCCGGAACCGGAAATCGCCCCGAAAAACACGCAGGCCAATGCGGTGGAGACGGCGAGCCCGCCGGGGATGGGGCCGACGATGTTTTCCGCGATGGCGACAAGCCGCCGCGAAATGCCCGCGCATTCCATGAGCGCCCCGACGAGCATGAAGGCGGGCAAGGCCATGATGGGAAAGGAATTGACCGAGGTGAAGGCGATCTGCACCAGCGTGACGAGGTTTTGGTCCACCGTGTAGAGGGCGGCCATGGCCGCTACGCCGAGCGCCACGGTAATGGGTGACCCGAGCAGCATCAGCACCGCAAAGGTGGCAAAGAGGACTCCCGCCGGGCTCATGGCTTCCCTCCGTCCGCGAAAGCTTTCCGGCTTTCCTCGATTTCAATCCTGTCTGGCGCGGTGAGCTCTTTTTTCAGGATGAATTTCATCACGTTGACTTGAATGATGCGGGCGGACATGAGCGTAAAGGCGATGGGGAAGATGAAATAGATATAGGAGAGCTGCCAGTCGAGGGCGGGCGTGGCGTAGGGGAATTCCCGGAGTTCGCGGATCACGGTGAGGCTTTCCACGACCATGACGATGTTGAAGAACAGCCACACGCCGTCGCTGAGGAGCATACAGGCGTCGCCCACCCATTTGGGGAAGGGGCGGAACTGGATGGTGACCCGGTTGTGCGCGGCGAGGCGGGCCGCGTAGGAAGCCCCGAAAAAGACGAACCAGACAAAAGAATACCGCGCGAGCTCTTCCGTCCAATACAGGGGATGCCCGAACTGGCGCAGGAAAATTTGCAAGAGCAGGATCAGCACGAAAAACGCAAGCAAAACTTGGCTGACGTATCCTTCAAAATTGTCCAAAATCGCTAGAAGAACCTTCTTGAGCATGAAGTCCCCCCCGGAGAGCGCCAGCGCGGCGCGTCGCCAGTGTAGGGTAGCACGCGGGAATAGACAACCTTATGAAGCCGCTTTCCCTCTGTGCGGAAAGCCTACTTCCAAGGTTTTTTCCCGATGGCGGAGAGGAACGCGTTGATGGCGGCCCTGCCGCCCACGAACGTCTCCATTTCGGGCCAGACCTGAGAAATGGCGGCATTCCTCCAGTCGGCCTCGTCCTCGAGCTGGTCGATCTGCACGCCGGACTCAATGAGCCTCTGCCTCGCCCTCACGCCTTCGACAAGCTGGAAGGCGAGGCAGTATTCCTGCGCGTCGCGCCCGGCGTCGGTGATGAGCGTCTGCATCTCAGGGGACATTTTCCTGAAGGCCCGCTGGCTCAGGATCATGGGCTGGAGCTGGTAGGTATAGTGCACTTCGGTGATGTATTTCTGCACTTCGTTGAATTTACAGGCAAGGAAGGTGATGTAGCCGTAGCACTGCCCGTCGACCAGGCCCTGCTGGAGCGCGGTGAAGGTCTCCGCCCACGAGATCGGCACCGGATTCGCCCCCCATGCCTTATAGCAGGCGAGCAGGATGGCGCTCTGCGGGACACGGAACTTGAGCCCCTTGATGTCGTTCAGGTTTTTTATGGGCTTGCGGGAATTGGAAATGTAGCGGTAGTCGGTATAGGTCCAGCCGAGGATGCGGAAACCACCTTCCCGAATGGCGTACCCGTTGAGCAGGTCGTGGGCGGGGCCGGTGGTGGCCCGGACGACGTCGTACATGTCGTCAAAAAGGTAGGGCATGGTGAGGATGCCGAGTTTTTTCACGAACGGGACCGTATTGGCGATGCCCACAACGGCGATGTCGAGATTCCCTGCGCGCACGTTCTGGATCATTTCCGTTTCGTCGCCGAGCTGGCCGGAGGGGAAGAGCTGGACTTCCACCTTGCCTTCGGACCGGGCTTCCACGACTTCCTTGAACCGGGTGCCGATGGCCCCCATCTCGGAATCGATGGGATCGCCCATGCCCACTTTCAGGATGGTTTTCTCATAAGCGCGGGCGGGGAAGGGGCAGGTGAGAAGGGCAAGCGTCACCACGGCGGCAAGCAGGCTTTTGAGCATAGAATCCTCTCTCTTTCCATCTAGGGTCCCGTGACTGCGTGCAACCCCACACCTTATTTTGGGCTTTAGCGCACGAGGCTCGAAGGTGTCAACCTGGCCTCTTCGGCAAGCCCGTCAGCCTGATTTTCCTCCTATCCGCTTGTGGATACACTTGAAAAAATTATTTGTGGGCGATTTCCACGAGGCCGATCTTGTACCGTTGCGCTTTCCTGACGATGGTGGACTGGCTGACTTTAAGCCGCCGGGCGGCCTTGTAGGTACTGCCGGTTTCAGTGAGCGCGGCCATGATCATGTTGCGCTCCAGTTCGGCGACGGCCTCGCGCATGGGCTGGCGGAAGGAGACGCTGCCCTGCGGGAGAGGCGACTGGGCCTGCATATATTGAGGGAGATCCTGCATGGTGATGGTCTCTTCTTCGCTCATGGTCGCCAGGGACTGCACAAGGGCGCGCAGCTCGCGGACGTTGCCCGGCCAGCGGTAGGTCAGGAAGCAGTTCAGCACCTGCGGATCGAAATTTTTTTGCAGCCCGCTTTTTTTGATGATCTCCTGCAAAAAATGCATGGCGAGGACCGGAATGTCGTCCGGCCGTTCCCGCAGGGGAGGGATTTCCACGGTCAGCACCCGCAGGCGGTAAAAGAGGTCTTCGCGAAACTGCCCCGAAGCGGCCATGTCGGCCAGCGGCTTGTTGGTGGCGGCGATGACCCGCACGTCCACGGTGATGGGCTTGGTCCCCCCAACCCTGTGGAAGGGGTGCCCGTCGAGCACTTGCAGCAGCTTGGCCTGCATGGGGAGGGGGAGCTCGCCTATTTCGTCGAGGAGAAGGGTCCCCTTGTGGGCCAGCTCAAACATGCCGGGCTTGCCGCTTTTGGCCGCGCCGGTGAAGGCGCCTTTTTCGTAGCCGAACAGTTCGGATTCCATAAGCGACATGGGGATGGCCCCGCAGTTTACCGCGATGAACGGTTCCGCGCTGCGCTGGCCCATGTCGTGGATGGCCTTGGCCGTCAACGTCTTGCCGGTTCCGGTTTCGCCGAGGATGAGGGTGATGGCTTCCGTGCGTGCGGCCTTGGAGGCTTCCTTGCGCAGGCGGCGCATGGGGGCGCTGTGTCCGACGAACCCGGCATCCATTTCGGTTTCGAGGTTCTCCAGGCGCGCTTTGTAGGCGAGGGTTTCCATCTCCAGATCGGTGAGCTTGCGCTGGAGCGTCTCCAGTTCGGTCATGTCGCGGATGGAGGCGATGACCCGCCATACATTGCCCTTTTCGTCAAAAATGGGTGTGCTGGTGTTCAGGCAGCGCTTGCCGTTGGAATAGTCGTCGAACATGGTGACCGAGCGTTTTTCGATGAGCGCGCGCAGGGTGACGCAGGTTTCGAAGCGCCCCTTGTGCATGGGTTCCGTCACGTGCTTGCCGATGACTTCCTCGGCGCGCAGCCCGGCGATGCGTTCCATCGCCTTGTTGACGCGCAGGGTGATGCCGTCGGAGTCGATGACCCAGATCCCGTCGTGGATGGAGTCGAGCAGGACCGTCAGCTCCTGCCAGGGCAGTTCGGCCACCCGGTTGATCTGATCGACCGGGATTTTCGACATTGTGACAAGACGAACTTGTTCCCCGTCCGCGGAATCGTCAATGGAAACGCTTTTCCAGCGGATAATGTACATGGAACCCTCTTTGTGGTGGGCGATCAGCTCGCCTCCGTGGGGTTCGCTCAGGCTTTCTTCCACTTCATCAAATCCGCATCGTGTCAGGCGGGGCAAAAAAGGCTCGTCGTCCATCCGTCCGGGAGAAAGTTTGAGTATTTCTCCTAACATATTGTTTATAAAAATTAAATTCCATGTATCCCCGTGGCATATTCCGGCGGCGACGAGCTCATTTTGATGGAGAATGTGATCGCAAAAGGCGGGGTATGACGTCATGAAAGAACCTCTCTAATGCAACTGTGCATCGTAATGCAAAATTGACTCGTACATTCCTGTGATTAGGCGGCAAATGATTCGAGACTGCATTGAACCCGAAAGGACCCGAAAAGGACATTTTTAAAAACTATAATAAAAAACTCATGTTATGAACTTTGGGAAAAATGGAACGCTAGTTGCTATAAAGAAGGCATGGAGTACAACCCCACCCTGAATTTCAAAACGTACTTCAACATACTGCTCTCGGAGGCACTCAAATGCGTGTAGGTATCCCCACCGAAATCAAAGTTCAGGAATTCCGTGTCGGCATCACTCCCGCTGGCGTTCATGCTCTTAAAGAAGCCGGTCACACCGTCCTCGTGCAGAAGGGCGCTGGCCTCGGCAGCATGATCACCGACGAAGAATATGTCGCCGCCGGCGCTCAGATGGTTGCTACCGCCAAGGAATGCTGGGACTGCGACATGGTCGTGAAAGTGAAGGAACCTCTGGCTCCTGAATACGACCTCTTCCACGAAGGCCTGATCCTCTACACCTACCTGCACCTCGCTCCGGAACCGGCCCTGACCAAGGCTCTTCTCGAAAAGAAGGTCATCGGCATCGCTTACGAAACCGTGCAGTTCGACAACGGCTTCCTGCCCCTGCTCGCTCCCATGTCTGAAGTTGCCGGCCGCATGGCCACCCAGGTGGGCGCTCAGATGTTGACCAAGATCGAAGGCGGCATGGGCCTCCTGATGGGCGGCACCGCTGGCGTGCAGGCCGCTCACGTCGTTATCCTCGGCGCCGGTACCGTGGGTCTCTCCGCCGCCAAGGTTGCCATGGGCATGGGCGCTCGCGTGACCATCCTTGACAGCAACCTCTTCCGCCTGCGCCAGATCGACGACCTCTTCGGCGGCCGTATCCAGACCCTGGCCTCCAACGCCTTCAACATCGCCGCCGCCACCAAGGACGCCGACCTCCTCGTGGGTTCCGTCCTCATCCCCGGCGCTCTGACCCCGAAACTGGTCACCGAAGCCATGGTGAAGACCATGAAGCCCGGTTCCGCCATCGTTGACGTCGCCATCGACCAGGGCGGCTGCATTGAACCCACCGCCAAGCACGGCGCTACCTATCACGACAAGCCGACCTTCAAGTACCCCGTCAACGGCGGCGAAGTGGTCTGCTACTCTGTGGGCAACATGCCCGGCGCCGTGGCCCGTACCTCTACCTTCACCCTGACCAACGCCACCATGCCTTACATGGTCGACCTGGCCAACAAGGGCTGGAAGAAGGCTTGCCAGGACGACAAGGCTCTGGCCCGCGGCATCAACACCTACGACGGCAAAGTGTACTTCAAGGGCGTTTCCGATGCTCTCGGTTACGAACTGCACTGCACCTGCGACATCCTGAAGTAAGACGTGATTCATGACTGGACCAGTCTCATGTCCACATGAGACTGGCCAGTTTTCCGGTCAAAGTCAAGGGTAAGGGCAGGAAGCGGCCCATGTGCGCCAATTGGTTTTCGCCTTTAACCTTCCTGTGACAATAACATCATTATTTCATGAGGAATGCACCATGACTTACGATAAAGCTGAATTGGTCGCTCTGGACAAAAAGTACGTTTGGCACCACCTGACCCAGCACAAGAATTTCGAGCCCGCCATCTATGTGAAGGGCGAAGGGATGCGCATCACCGACATCGACGGCAAGACCTATCTTGACGCCGTTTCCGGTGGCGTGTGGACCGTCAACGTCGGCTACGGCCGCAAGGAAATCGTCGACGCCGTCGCCAAGCAGATGATGGAAATGTGCTACTTCGCCAACGGCATCGGCAACGTCCCCACCATCAAGTTCTCTGAAAAGCTGATCTCCAAGATGCCCGGCATGAGCCGCGTGTATCTCTCCAACTCCGGTTCCGAAGCCAACGAAAAGGCTTTCAAGATCGTCCGTCAGATCGGCCAGCTGAAGCACGGCGGCAAAAAGACCGGCATCCTGTATCGCGCTCGTGACTACCACGGCACCACCATCGGCACCCTGAGCGCTTGCGGCCAGTTCGAACGTAAAGTTCAGTACGGTCCCTTCGCTCCCGGTTTCTATGAATTCCCCGACTGCGACGTCTACCGCTCCAAGTTCGGCGATTGCGCCGACCTCGGTGTGAAGATGGCCAAGCAGCTTGAAGAAGTCATCCTGACCGTGGGTCCGGACGAACTCGGCGCCGTGATCGTGGAACCGATGACCGCTGGCGGCGGCATCCTCGTTCCCCCGGCGGGCTACTATGAAACCATCCGTGAGATCTGCGACAAGTACGAACTGCTCCTGATCATCGACGAAGTCGTTTGCGGCCTTGGCCGTACCGGCAAGTGGTTCGGCTACCAGCACTTCAACGTCCAGCCCGACATCGTCACGATGGCTAAGGGCGTCGCTTCCGGCTACGCTCCCATCTCCTGCACCGTGACGACCGAAAAGGTCTTCCAGGACTTCGTCAACGACCCGGCCGATACCGACGCCTACTTCCGCGACATCTCCACCTTCGGCGGCTGCACCTCCGGTCCCGCTGCGGCTCTGGCCAACATCGAAATCATCGAACGTGAAAACCTGCTCGAAAACTGCACGAAGATGGGCGACCGCCTCCTCGAAGGCCTCAAGGGCCTGATGGCGAAGCATCCCATCATCGGCGACGTTCGCGGCAAGGGCCTGTTCGCCGGTATCGAAATCGTGAAGGATCGCGCTACGAAGGAACCCATTGCTGAAGCTGTCGCCAACGCGATGGTCGGTGCCGCCAAGCAGGCTGGCGTGCTCATCGGCAAGACCTCTCGCTCCTTCCGCGAATTCAACAACACCCTGACCCTCTGCCCGGCCCTGATCGCCACTGAAGCCGACATCGACGAAATCGTCGCCGGTATCGACAAGGCGTTCACCACCGTCGAACAGAAGTTCGGTCTGTAAGAATTGAAAAGCCCGATGCCTTCATCCGGAGGCATCGGGACTTTGATTCCGAAAATCGTCGGCAGGGCAAGGCAGTGCTTTGTCCTGCTTCGACATATGAAGACTTCAACAACGCGAGGATACGACAATGGCTTTTGTGCATTACACCGTCAAGAAGATCGTGCATGGCCTCGGCGCTATTAAAGAAGCCGCTAACGAAGTGAAGAACCTCAAAGGTTCCAAAGCGTTCATCGTGACCGACCCCGGTCTGGCCAAGATCGGCGTCCAGAAGCCCCTCGAAGAAGCCCTGACCGCCGGCGGCGTCGAATGGAAGCTGTACGCTGAAGCCCAGCTGGAACCCAGCATGGATTCCATTCAGCACTGCACCGACGAAGCCAAGGCTTTCGGCGCTGACGTGATTATCGGCTTCGGCGGCGGTTCCGCCCTCGACACCACGAAGGCCGCTTCCGTGCTGCTTTCCAACGAAGGCCCCATCGACAAGTACTTCGGCATCAACCTGGTTCCGAATCCTTCCCTGCCCTGCATCCTGATTCCCACCACGTCCGGCACCGGCTCTGAAATGACCAACATTTCCGTGCTCGCCGACACCAAGAACGGCGGCAAGAAGGGCGTTGTTTCCGAATACATGTATGCCGACACCGTCATCCTTGACGCCGAGCTGACCTTCGGTCTGCCTCCCCGCGTGACCGCCATGACCGGCGTTGACGCTTTCGTTCATGCCATGGAATCCTTCTGTGGCATCGCTGCCACCCCGATCACCGACGCCCTGAACCTTCAGGCCATGAAGCTGGTTGGCGCCAACATCCGCCAGGCCTATGCCAACGGCAAGAACGCCGCCGCCCGCGACGCCATGATGTACGCTTCCGCCCTCGCCGGCATGGGCTTCGGCAACACCCAGAACGGCATCATCCATGCCATCGGCACGACCCTGCCCGTGGAATGCCACATTCCTCACGGCCTGGCCATGTCCTTCTGCGCTCCCTTCAGCGTGGGCTTCAACTACATCGCCAACCCCGAGAAGTACGCCATCGTGGCCGACATCCTGCGTGGCGATGACCGTTCCGGCTGCATGAGCGTGATGGACCGCGCCGCCGACGTGGAAGACGCCTTCCGCGATCTGCTGAACGACCTCGACATCGCCACCGGCCTCTCCAATTACGGAGTGAAGCGTGAAGACCTGCCCGCCTGCGCGGACCGCGCCTTCGCCGCCAAGCGCCTCCTGAACAACAACCCCCGCGCCGCTAGCCGCGACCAGATCCTTGCTCTGCTCGAAGCCAACTTCGAAGCCTAGTTCTCGGATTTGAGATAAGCCATTGACCGGGGGAGGAAAGGCGCACTGCGCAGTTCCTCCCCCAGTTTCTTCGTTTCAATGCACCACATAGGGAGGATCTCCTTCAGGCGTTGAAAAAACGAAAGAAAAGCCCTGAACAAACATTCAGGGCTTTTCTTTCGTTTTTTCAGGGATTGAATATGTATCAGCGGCTACTCTACGACCGTCAAACGCACGGGCTTGCGCGGGGGAACACGGGCATACTGGACGGCAGGATACCCGATCATGAGCCCTCCGCAGATCTTGCGGCCTTCGGGAAGGGGGATGCCGAGGTCCACGCCGTTGCTGGCGGCGGCGATGACGAAACCGCTCCAGCAAGTCCCGATGCCGTAGCTGTGCAGGGCGAGCTCCAGATAGCTGACGGCGGCGGCACAGTCGAGAGCGTTCCACGGCATGTTGGCGTCACCGTGCGCGAGGATGAGGGAGGGGGCCCCCCGCAGGATCGGATCCTGCCCGGCGCGGAAAGCCGATGCCACATGGCTGTATTTTCCGGTAAGCGTCGACATCCAGTCCGCCACGCGGGAGGCCAGATCGTGCAGCCTGTCGCGGCCTTCCACCAGCAGCCACGCCACTTCCTCACAGTTGGACGCCGTCGGCGCGTAGCGGGCCTCTTCCAGCGCCTTGAGCAGCACGCTGCGATCAACGGGTTCGTCTTTATACGCGCGGGTGGAGCGCCGCGTCTTAAACAGCATGTCGCGCTGCAAGTCAGAAAGCGGGGCATCTTCGACAAGCGGCAGGGAAGAGGGCGCGATATGTTCCAAGGTCAGGGCCGCCTTGGGACAGACGGCGACGCAGTGGCCGCACCGGATGCAGCGGGCCAGAGCCCCGTGCAGGACATCCACAGACCCGTTGGTGTGGCGTCCGAGAATACGCTGCGGGCATACGCTGATGCAGCGGCCGCACCGAATGCAATGATCCTGATTGAGTTCAAGAGAAACCATAGGCAGTCCTTTGGAAGCGTTTCGGAAAGAGCACGGTTTCCCGGCGGCTTCCCGCCTTTTGTGTCCTGAGCGGACGTTGTTGCCCCCATTGTTCCGGTTTCCGCCGGAGGGCTTCGCTCCGATCAAAAAACGAACCGGGGAGGAAGGAAGAAAAGGGAGGGGGCGGCCCCCAAACAATATCCCTCCCTGTAGCTGGGGTGAGCTGATGCCGATTTTTGCCGCTTTAGAGCAAGGGCCTTGTCCCCGAAGGCAATCTGCGTTCTGGTGGGGGCTGCGGATGAGCCGATAAGCACAGAGGCCTTTGGAAAGCGAGGGACGGTATCCACGTCGGCAGGCTTGGGGAAGGGAGCCGCTTTCCCTCGGAAAGGCTTCCCTTCCCCAATACTTCCATACAGTTCAAAGGGTATCTGCGTTAGCCGTCTCCGAGCTTGCGCCGTGTCCGCCGTTCTTCGGTGAGGAACTTGCCGGTAACGGAGTTCGGATCGGCCATGATGGCTTCAGGCGTTCCGGCGGCGACGATGCGCCCGCCGTTTTCCCCTCCGCCGGGGCCGAGGTCGATGACGTAGTCCGAGGCGAGGATGACGTCCGTGTTGTGCTCGATGACCACGACCGTCGCGCCGAGTTCCACCAGATGGTGCAGCACGGTGACGAGCTTGCCCACCTCGTGCATGTGCAGTCCGGTGGTCGGCTCGTCGAGGATATACATGGTGCCTGGCAAAGAACGCTTGCCGAGCTCGCGCGATATCTTGATGCGCTGGGCCTCGCCGCCGGAGAGGGTCGTGGCGGGCTGTCCCAGACGGATGTAGTCGAGCCCCACATCTTCCAGTACGGCAAGGCGGCGTTCGAGTACAGGATAATTGGAGAAGAACTGGCGGGCCTCACGTACGGGCATGTCCAGCACTTCCGAGATGTTCAGCCCCCGATAGCGGACTTCGAGGGTTTCGTGATTGTAGCGCTTGCCCCCGCACACGTCGCAGGTGACGTACACGTCGGGCAGGAAGTGCATTTCCACGCGGATCTGACCGTCGCCGCTGCACGCCTCGCAGCGTCCGCCCTTGACGTTGAAACTGAACCGCCCCGGCTGGTAGCCGCGCTTGCGGGCGTCCGGGGTCATGGCGAAGATGTTGCGGATCTCGTCGAAGATCTTGGTGTAGGTGGCAGGGTTGGACCGCGGCGTGCGTCCGATGGGCGTCTGATCGATGGCTACGATGCGCTCGATGGCCTCCACGCCGTCGATGCCCCGGATGCTGCCTGGTTGATCCACGCGGATGCCCTGCGCCAGCGCGAGGTGCTTGTACAGCGTGTCCACCACGAGTGAGCTTTTGCCCGAGCCGGAAACCCCGGTCACGCAGGTCAGCGTGCCGAGCGGAATGGGGCAGTCGATATCCTTGAGGTTGTTGGTCGTGACCCCGCGCAGGGTGAGCCAGCCTTTGGGCTCGCGGCGTTCGTCGGGGATGGGTACGGACAGATCCCCCCGCATGTACTTGGCGGTCAGCGTCTCCGAGTGCTTGATCAGGTTCTCGAAAGAGCCGTGGTACACCATGTCGCCGCCGTGCGCGCCGGAACCGGGCCCAAGCTCGATGATGTGGTCTGCCTCGCGGATGGTGGCTTCGTCGTGCTCGACCACCAGCACCGTGTTGCCGCGTCCCTGAAGGCTGCGGAGCGTGGCAATGAGGCGTTCGTTGTCCCGGGGATGCAGGCCGATGGACGGCTCGTCGAGCACGTAGGTTACGCCCACCAGCCCGGAACCGAGCTGGGAGGCGAGGCGGATGCGCTGCGATTCCCCGCCCGAGAGCGTGGTCATGGTGCGGCCCAGCGAGATGTAGTCGAGGCCCACATTGGTCATGAACGACAGCCGGTGATTCAGTTCTTTGAGGAGCGGCTCGGCGACGAGGGCGTGGCGCCCGTCGAACTCTCTCCCGTTCAGCCAGCGGAGAGCGCGTTCCACGGGCAGGGAGCAGAACTGGTGGATGTTGAGATCATCCACGCGCACGGCCAGCGATTCGGGCCGCAGGCGCGCGCCGTGGCATGTGGGGCAATCCATGCTCTGGAGGTAACGGGACAGCAGATCTCGCCACATGTCGCCGTACTGCATACCTCGTTCAAGCAGGGGGATGACGCCCGGCCAGTTGTCCGTGGCCAGCTTGTACGGGCCATCGTAGGCTTTGACCGGAGCGGGTGCGTTGTCGTCGTACTCCGGCGACTCAAGGGCCACGGAGCCGCCGAGGCGGTTCCTGCGCAGGCCGCTCTTGGACTTCTGTGAGGGATCGTCCTCACCGTAGAACAGGGCTTGCAGGGCCTCGGGAGAATACGCGGACAGCGGCGTGGACAGGGTGAAGCCGAAGCGCTTGCCGAGGGCGGTCAACGCCTCTTCATAGCGGGCGAAGGTCTTGGGGTTGGCCCACGGCAGGATGGCCTTGGTGTTCAGGGACAGGCCGCGGTTGGGCGCGATGAGCATGGGCTCGAAGTATTCCACGGTGCCGAGCCCGGCGCAGCGCGGGCAGGCTCCCTGCGGGCTGTTGAAGGAAAAGAGCTGCGGGCTGGGTGCGGGCAGGCTGATTTTGCAGACCGGGCAGACGGATTCCGTGGCGTGCAGCGTGTCGCCGTCGGCTCCCTTGTCGGGCTCGTTCACGATGATCCGGCCCTCGCCGTAGCGCAGGGCCAGCTCCACCGAGTCGGCCAGACGCCCCCGGATGCCGTCCTTGATGACCAGACGGTCGATCACGAGATCGATGGTATGCTTTTTGTTCTTGTCCAGCGCGGGGATGTCTTCCATGCCGTACAGCTGGCCGTCCACGCGCACGCGCACGAAGCCCTCGGCCTTCAGTTTCTTGAAGCGGTCGAGGTGCGTTCCCTTTTGGAGTTCCACCAACGGGGCCATGATGATGACTTTCGTGCCTTCGGGCAGGGCGAGGATGTCGGCGATGATTTCATCAGCGGCGCGCGCCTCGATGGGGCGTCCGCATTGTGGGCAATACATCTTGCCGAGGCGGGCGAAGAAGACGCGCAGGAAGTCGTAGACTTCGGTAACGGTGCCGACCGTGGAACGCGGGTTGCGGCCCGTGGTCTGTTGTTCCAGCGAGATGGCGGGGGAAAGGCCCTCGATCTTGTCGACGTCCGGCTTGTCCATCTGCGGGAGGAACTGGCGGGCGTAGGCGGAAAGGGATTCCACATACCGGCGCTGGCCTTCCGCATAGACGATGTCGAACGCGAGTGTGGATTTGCCCGATCCCGAAGGGCCGCAGACGACCACAAGTTCGTCGCGGGGGATGTCGAGCGAGAGGTTCTTGAGGTTGTGCTGGCGCGCGCCCTCGATATGGATGGAGGAATGACTCATGAGGTTCCTTGGAAAGTCTGTCCAGACTGGGGTGTCTTGCGGGTGAATCGCCACTTCCGCCGAGCCTGCCGGAGGCGTGGCCGTTTAACTGTCTTATCCCATATGGTTGTTGTCTTTCAGCGTCGTTTTCGCATGTGAGGCGAAGTCTTCCCGGCGCTCTTCCATGCCCTGCCGGTCAGATTGTTCCGGCAAAGGAGGCCGTCAGTGCGCACAGGCCCACGACGGCAAGCAGCGACGGGAGCATGTTCGACAGAGAAATGCGTGTGATTTCGAGCATGTTGAGGCCGATGCCGATGATAAGCGTGCCGCCGACGGCAGTGAGCTCCGTCATGGTTGCGGGATCAAGCCAGCTTTGGAGGCTGCCCGCGAGCAGTGTGAGCGCTCCCTGATAGATAAGCACGGGTATGGCCGAGAACAAGACCCCGAGCCCGTAGGCCGAGGCCATCGCCAGCGCCGCGAAGCTGTCGATGATGGTCTTGGAAAGGACCACGGCCCGATCGCCCCTGAGCCCCTCGTCGAATGAGCCGATGATGGCCATCGCGCCGATGCAGAACAGGACCGAAGCGTTGACCATGCCTTCGGTAAACAGCGGGTTGGACGACTTGAGCCGCCCTTTCAGCCAGTCCCCCACGCGGATGAGCCGGGCTTCGAGCCCAATCATTTCGCCGGCGACCGAGCCGATGACGATACTGAAAATGACGATGAGGGGATTTTGCGTAAGCAGGGCCATCTTGAACCCGATGACCAGCACGCAGAGGCCGAGCCCCTGAAAGACGATGGCACGGACACGTTCCGGCAGGCGGGCTCCGAAGGCAAGCCCCACAAGGCTGCCGATGGTGATGCCCAAAGCGTTGATGATGGCCCCGAGAGGGATCATGCCCGTGTCTCCCCGTTGCCGTACCGTTTCAGCCATTCCCCGATTTCCTTCCTCGCCAGCGCGAGGAATTCGGGGAACACGGCCTGCACATCATCCGAGAGGCCGATATTCCACGTTACATAATCTTTGGGCTCCACGCCGAGCACGAGGAGTTCGGATTTGGTGCCGAACAGCTTTTCGGCCATGCGCAGAGAGTCGATCAGGTCGATGTCGTGGATGGAGAGGCGCTGCTTGTCGTCCTTGATCAGCGCGTCCTCGGTGAGCCGGTAGAGGGTCCCCGGCTTGCCTCCGCAGTGCACCACGTCGAGCACCAGCAGATGGGAGTAGCCCTTGAAGCTGTAGAAGATGTCCTGCGTGAACGTCCCCCCCTCGCGTATGGTAACCTGCTCCGGCCAGTCTTCCTTCATCAGTTCCTGCGAGGCGAACACGCCCACCCCGTCATCCGTGAGCAGCATGTTTCCTATTCCGAGCACCAGCAGTTTGTTCATGAGAGGGATCCTTGATCGGGGAAGGAAGGGCGAGGACTTGGGGAAGGGAGGGAGAACCTTTCTGAAGACCCCCCATAAAGGGGGCAAGCGGCTTCTCCCTGTCTCTTAAACACATCTCCGAGCCCACGAGACACTCGCTAATCTCG
>OWIW01000371.1_pt1 | contig 34056 bp, 26 predicted proteins | sample 2433821 | NCBI WGS metagenome assembly OWIW01 (sample SAMN05065751, study PRJEB22554) | human gut metagenome | biome: ENVO:2100002; feature: ENVO:00000062; material: ENVO:00002003 | host: Homo sapiens | place: USA | reverse complement strand
GAGATTAGCGAGTGTCTCGTGGGCTCGGAGATGTGTATAAGAGACAGCTGCCGCGGAGTCTGACGCAAAGCCCGCGCTCGATCCTGCAGCCGGTCTGGATATTCTGGCGCCTGCCGCTCCGGCACAGGTTGAAGACGAGGCCGCCGAGGAAGACTACGACGAGTATCCGCAGCGCGTGTCCTATGAGAGTGACACCGATTTCTCGGCCGAGCTTCCCTCGACAACGCCCCATGCCGATATCGCTTCCGCGTTCTCCTCGATTGGTGCCAGCGCTTCTAGCTTCTTTAAGGGTGCCTTTGCGAAGGGCAAGAAGTTCGTCGACGACTTTGAGGAAAAGCGCGCCGCTGCCCGCGAGGCCGCCGAGCGGGAGGCCATCGCCCAGCAGCAGGCCGCCGAGGCCGAGCGTGAGCGTGCGGCACAGGAGTTCGAGCAGAGCGAGGCCGAGCAGCCGGAATCTGTCGATGTCGCCGACGCCACGACGTCCTTCGAGGCTCCGCAGCCGGCATCCGCTGACGTTGCCGAGGCTGCGACGTCCTTTGAGGCGCAGCAGCCGGCCGATGGCACCATGTCATTCGATGCCACGATGACGTTTGAGAGGCAGGGCACCGCAATTGCCGAGCCCCTTTCCATCTCCGATGATGCCCGGGACGCCGCCGATGATTCGGTTGTCGACGAGGCCGATTCCGTTGAGGCCAGCGCACCCGAGCAGGTCGAGGCTCCTGTTATGGAGCGGGAACCCCCTGCGATTGACGAGGCTCCCAAGACTGATGAGTCCAGGCCTTATTCTACGCAGATCTTTACCATGCCCGCGCCGAGCGACCCCGCTGCCACGGTGGCCAATGTCGCTCCCACGCAGGACGAGACAGTGGACTCCCTCATGGCGCAGATTTCGTCTCAGGTGCCTCCACGCCAGCAAATGAATATCCCCGATCCGGCCTCCGCACCCGCGCCCTCTTCGTCGCCGCTGGCCTCGGTCCCCGATCCGTCGCTGCCTTCGATGCAACAGGCCAACGTCGCGTCCCGCACGTCGCTGTTCGATCTTCCCGATCCTTCGGCACAGACAAATGATCCCTTTGCGACGGCGCAGGGCCCCGAGCCCACATCGGCACCGGTCGCGGCCCCCATGCCCATCTCCTCGGGCGCACAGCCGCTCGAGACCATCTCGGCTCCTGCTTCGACGGGCGCCAAGCCGCAGAAACGTGGCCTGGGTGGCTTGTTCGGTCGCAAAAAGAAGAACGAACAGGACAGCATGAGCGACTGGCTGGGCGTTGAAGACGATTACGATGCCAAGAAGTCTGGTCGCGGTATTGGCTCGTGGGATAACTTCGAGGATGACGACGACGGTTGGAAGGGCGGCGCCACCTCCTCTGATGGTGCTTCTGCCGAGGATATGCTCTCGGCCGTTGCCTCCATGGGCGACGATGAGCTGCTCGGCCACGATATCTGGTTCGTCGCAACGGGCGCGTCCGATTGCGACGGCGCCGGCATGAGGGCGTTTTTGGCCTCGCATCGTGACAAGCTCCGCGGTGTGTTCTTCATCAACCTCGAGTCTATCGGTGCCGGCAGGCTTTCGGTGGTAACGGTCGAGGGCGAGCAGCAGCTGTTTAAGGGCGATCGCCGCATCATGAATCTTGTCAGCAAGGTGTGTAAGTCGTTCCACGTCGATTGCGGTGCGTTCGAGATGCCCTATGCAAAAACCGATGCATCCGCAGCGCTCGAGGCGAGCCGTCGCGCCCTTACGATCGCCGGTGTGGACGGCCCGCGCCTTGCCTGCGCTCGCACCGAGGATGACCTGCCGTACAACGTCAATCCGACCAATATCGCTACGGTGTCCGAGGTCGTGACCGAGGTCATTCGTCGTTCGTAGACAGACCCGCTAAGGAGTCAGCGTGTTTTCGTACATCAAGCGCCATTGGCCCATCTATCTGATTTTGACCCTGATCGCTGTCGCATTGGGTTTTGGGGCCGCGTATGTCGTTGGCGTTAAGGGCTCGACGCCCGAGACAACAATGAACGAAGAGGTGGAGCAAGAGCAAAGTTTGGGTGCTGACGGTATTTCCGAGTCCGATCAGGCAGCCATCGATGGCGGTTCGTCATCTGCTGAATAGCCGATTTATCGTTTATGCCCAAGGCGGGCGAGCCGGGAGACTGGCTCGCCCGCTTTTTCGTCGTGCTAGCGCCTCTTTGTGGCTGACCTAAGGCGAGCGAACCATATGGCTGCAGCGCCCGAGGTCAGGAGTGCGGTGATGCATGCGGCGACGGGAACAGATCCCGTTGCCGGCAGGTTCTGAGGCAGGGTGCATCGTTGGATGACGCGGTCCTCATCATGCGCCTCGAGTTTATCGCCACCGCCGTTGCGGCAAAGATCGACGCGCGCGCTGTTGGCAAGTGCGGTTTGGGGCGTATAGGACGACGTTGCCTGCATATGCACGACTGCGCCTCGGGCATCCGAGTTAAGGATCGCCTTGGCATCGTCAAGATCGTCGTGTTCGTCTTTAAGGTCATCCCGGGTCCAAGAACCCGCCTCGCTTCTGGTTGTAAAGTCGGCGGCTACCGCACCGTATTCAAAACGGATGCCCGTGATGACGGCGCCGTCTGTAAGATCAAGCTCTTTCGTATCGAGCGTGACGGACTTGTCCGTCGGGATATCTGCTTTCCATAGGTGCCACCCGTCGTAATCGACGAGACGCACATCGTCGCCCAGCAGCTTTGCAACCTCTTCCGTTTCGAGCCAAGGATTGTGGTGCCCGTCGTCAAGCGTTGCATTGACCTGCCTGCCCGTATCGCTTGTTCCTGCCGGAGACGTTCGATACCACACGTTGCACAGCCCGTTTAGATCACCGACCGCAATGGGGGTTTCAACGGCAACGAGTTTCGCTGCACCATCTTTGACGCACTCGAGGTCGTCGGTGATGGTTAACTCGTCGACCCAGGTGCTCGCCTCATTTTTGGCGTCGATGGTATAGGAGAAGGCGCCCTGCGTATTGGCCCGTGCTTTGGCTCGGTTTTTTCCGTCACCGTTGGCAACGAGTTTGCTTATGACTGGCTGCGCAATCTCTTGGCGTTTATCGACACTTCCCCTGATCTCGATAGGGGTATCCTTCATGGCCATGGTTTGAACTTCTCCCGTGGCCTTTACTTCAAACGTTATCTCTTCGGCAAGGTCGTATGTACGCGGAGCCATCGTTTCGCGCAGGGTGTAGGTGCCGGGTGAAAGGTGCTCAATGCGGTGCGGTTTGCCGGATGAAGTCCAAGAATCGATTTCGTTGCCATTGGGGTCGCAGAGGACAAGCTCGGCGCCTGTCACTTCCTGACCTCCGCACGCGTCGACTTTGGAGACATCGAGCTTGGTGTAGTCGTTGGAAACGTCAAGGTGCACTTCGATCACGGGCGTTTGCTGGTCAGCGTACGACAACTTCACAGTATGTGGGGTTGGGTTGAGCAGATAACCTTCGGGCGCTTGTGTCTCGACGACCTCGTAGGTGGCGGCACCGCATCCCAGCGATAGATGGTCGACTCGCGCGTGTCCCCGTTCGTCGGTTGTAACGGTGGCGACGGTTTCGCCATCCAGGGCGACGATGCTGCCGTCGGCCCGCACGATGTCGCCGTCAGCGCGGATGTCAAACGTGGCTCCAGCGAGGGCGCACCCATCTACAGCATCCGCCTTAATGATTTCGATGCTTCCGGTTGCGGCGTCGTCATAGAACGAGGCGACGACGACTGGTGTCAGATTTCTGTCAGCGGGAATCGTTATCTCCAGGTCTTCTCCGTGCAGATACGGTTCCTTGGCTGATGCCTCGCGCACGTAGTATGTTCCGGGATTAAGTGATTCGGGCAGCGTGACGGCGCCGGCTGTATCGGTTGTGAAGGTGTTCATTACATTGTGGGCCGGATACCAACATGTTTGCGAGATGGGCTCGTGGTGGCTATCGAGCAGCTGGAACGTAAAGCCGGCAAGTGGTACGGTGCCGCCGGTCTGAGCATCGCGCTTTACAATTTGAAGGTATGTCGATAGGGCATGGTTGTCAACGATGTACTGAAGCTCGGCGCCGTCTGCGATCTGCTCTGCTGTGATGGTCCATTCCCCTGCTTGCTTAAATCCTTCAGGGACCGTTTCTGCAACCTCGCGAACGGTGTAGCCCGCGCGGTCGTAGGGAATGGCACCGTGGGCGCCGGCGGGTCGCTTGCCTGCGCCAAACCATGCTTCGGGCTGGTCTTTGGTGGAGGCAAAGCCGTAAACGTTTGTGGTCAACGTGCCGACGACTTGTTGGGAGCTATTGCTGACAACTTCAAAGACGACGCCTCCCGCCGGCTGCTCGAGGCCGGACTCATCGTTATCGCCATGGTCCTTAAACTTCGAGATTTCAAGGTCAAAGGCGATGGGGATGTTGGGAATACGGCTTTCGAGCTCAACGATGCCCGTATCTCCGAGCTGCTCAGCACCGACGGTGTAGCTCCAACAGTCGTTTGCAATCAGGTAGCCCTCGGGCGCTTTCGATTCGTAGATGGTAAAGGTGCCCAGAGGAACGTCATTGAGGATCGCCCGTCCGTTTTCGTCGGTCGTAAGGGTGCGAGTCCAGCCGGGAGTTGATTGTGAGACGCAGGTGAATTCAGCGCCCGCAAGCGACGCCCCAACCTGGGCGCCGGCATCCGTGGCGGCATCGACTTTTGCAATACGCAAGGTGATGGTGCCGGGCTGCTCGTTGACGGTGACATGTTCACCGCTGTTTTGTGTGGTGAAGGCTATTCGGTCGCTTCGAGGGATATAGCCTGCCGGGGCTTTGGTTTCGACCAGGTAATATGCCGTATTGGGCGAAAGCGTTGCTTGTGCATGCCCATTTTCGTCCGTCTGGATAGTGCCGACACGTGCATCGCCTGCACTTTCAAAGATATCGAAGGTTGCGCTACCGAGCCTGTAGGCGTCGTTACCGGCGGTGATGTCAGCCTGGGACGATTGTTTTTGGAACGATACGGAGACGGCGGGCAGAACATAGAGCATGTCCTGGTGTCGACCCTCGCCCGAGACCGGGCCGTGATAACGCCTGGCTCGATGTGGGGCCGCCTTAATGGATCCGGACTTAGCGCTGTCGTAGAGCCAACGTGCAGCCGCTACGGCCTCGGCGTTTTCGTAAAACCTACCGCTCCTGGCAACTCCCTTGCTGTTTGTATACGAATAGGTGCCGTCGGGGCGCGTGGTTCCGTTGAGCATCCAAACGGCAATCTGGGTGGCGGCACGGGCGAGATCGGGCGACAGGTTGTGGCCGCCAAAGGATGTATTGGAGGGGTATCCGTGACAGACGATGGCGGCAAATTCGTCATCGAGCCATGTCCAGCCCTGGTTATATGTACGCCATGGCCCTCCCGGCTTGCTGGGGCCGGGGCAGTCTTGATTCATGCAGTACGAAATCGAAGTGTCCTGTGCCTCGTATTTACCGACACCGAAGGGGCCGCAGCCGTCGCTTATGGTGCGGAAATTAAGGGCGTCACTCCCGTCGACGGCGAGCGCGGCCCCTGGGGCCAGACAGCCGATCAGAAAAAAGAGGAGCAGGAGCAGCGGACCTGTTGCGATTGCGCTGTGGACAGAGTGCGTGGGTGCGTTGGACATGGCTGCTCCTTATCCCTCGTGCGCCGCACGGGGAGGCCGCGGCGCTTGGGATGAGGCTACCGCCATGGTTCATGCGGGTAAGTACCAGAAGCTGACCAAAAGCTTGCCCGATTTGTGACAAATCGAGCTCAAATACAACAATCAGATAAAAGCGCAGGTAGAAATAAATGAAAAAGGACCCCCACGGGTCCTTATCTCCATATATTTATGAAGTTATAGAAATAAATTCATAAATTAAACAAGAAAAAAGATATTTGGATCGATGTGAAGACGATAATCTCACATCGATCCAAATACAAGTCTATGACAGGAGCTGTTCGATTGTTGCCTTTTGGTCATCACTGGCCTGTATGGCGGGATCGAAGATCGCGGTCGAGATTGGAAGACCCTTTATATTGACCGCTACTTTGATGGCAGATACAAACAAATCGCAGGCGTCGTAGACGGCCATGAGCGACGAGATGCGCTTGGCGCACTCGATGGCGGTCGCGAAGTCGCCTGCCTGGTAGGCGCCGTGCAGCCTCACAAAGAGCTCGGGCTCCACGTTGGTGAGGCCACACAGAACGCCGTTGCCGCCGCTCGCGCGGTTGACCAGGTAGTACTCGTCGAAGCCGGAAAGGACCGAGAACTCGGGGTTGACCTTGCGGACGGCGCGGATGACCTTGCGCGTGTGACTGATGGTGTCGACCGTGTCCTTGATGCCGCAGATATTCGGATGGGCGGCGGCGAGCCTGGCCACGAGCTCGGGCGACAGGTCGGTGCCGGTGCGCGCCGGAAAGTTGTATAGCACGACGGGTAGGTCGGTGGCGTCTGCGATGCCACCAAAGTACTTTTCGGCAGCGTCGTCGGTGGGCCCGAAGTAGTACGGCGAGACCGCCAGAACCGCGTCGACACCGGCCTTCTTGGCATAGCGCGTGAGTTCGAGGACGTTGTCGTAGGTGGTGTCACCCACGCCGACGAAGACCTTCATGCGGCCGGCGACCCGCTCGACGGCAAAGTCGATGACCGACTTCTTGTCCTCGAGGCTCACGCTGTAGAACTCGCCGATGCTGCCAAACAACAGCACGCCGTTGATGCCCGCGTCGGCCAGGTGGTCCAGGTGCCTGCCCCACAGCTCGTAATCGATCTTTCCATCATCGTCGGTGATGGTGATGGAGGGGCAGAAGACTCCCTCAAACATGTGTCACTCGCTTTCCGGGGTCACACCCCCACAAATCCCTGCACTGCCGAGAAGGACCTAGAGGTAGTAGGCCTTGACGGCGTTATCGTAGAAGACACCCTGCTTCTCGGCGTCGGTGAAGACGTCGGAGTCCTCGATGAAGCTATAGAGGTCCTTGTAGTCGAACTTGGTGAGGACACAGGGGGAGTCGGTGCCCCAAATGATCTTGTCGGCGCCCAGGACGTCCTTCGCCATCGCGATGTACTCGAGCGCGGTGGGATACGGGTAGGCCTCGGGAGCAACGTTCCAAGGCAGCGCGGAGAGATCGACCCAGACGTTATCGTGGGCGAGGTACGGAAGCGCGCACTTGAGGACGTCGCCGTCCTCAAGGGACGGGGCGAGCAGGTGGCAGACGACAATGTGCAGGCCGGGGTACTTCTTGGCCAGGCGATATACGGCCTCGGGCTGGCAGCTGGACTGGTTGGGGCTGCCGATGTCGAGCACCAGAGTGGCGTCCTCGACCTGGGCGATCCTGTCGATGAGGACCGTCATCTCGGGGCCGTCGACCGCGAAATCGCGGTGGTAGCCGGAAAGGCCGCCGCCCACAGAGACCTCGAACTTGAAGACGTGGGCGTGCAGATCGTTGATGAAGTGCTCGAGGATCTGCTGGGCGCAGCGGCAGAAGGGGTCGAGCATGACCGCAGCTTTGAAGCGGTCGGGGTACTTCTCGGCGCATTCCATGGCGTACTCGTTCTGCAGGCCGTACAGGACGCCCTGCAGCAGGATGGCCTTCTCGACGTCGTTCTCGTCCATGACGTCCATGAAGGTCTCAACGAGGTACTCCTTGTCTCCCTTGCCCTCGGGGATGATACGGAACTCTTCGCCGGTGGCCCAGCGACAGTTGCCGTTGCCTAGGGGGCGCAGCTCTCCGGCCTTGCCCATGGAGCCGATGTGGTCAAAGACGTGGGCGTGTGCGTCGATCTTCTTCATTTTGTTCTCCTTACGTCAAACAATGTCTAATGGATATATGGTCAGTGACGGATACGCTTTGCTGCCAGGTGGGCACCACCTCCAGTCGAACCCGCAGGCGCGGGACATAGAGTGGCCTTGCAATCCGGACGCTAGGCGGACTGCTCCTCGACCTCCATCTCCTCCTCGGTCACGTCGTCGATCGGGACGAAGAGCGTGAACAGGAAGGCGAGGCCAAAGGCGAGCGCCAGCGAGATGCAGAAGGGAACGAATGCGCGGCTCATGAAGACGGGCAGCGTGGTGAGCGCGGGCAGAGCGAAGGCGGTGCCGGCTCAACCGAACACGCCTGCCACGGCGGAGCCAATGCCGCCGGCGACGCATGCGCAGACCATGGGCTTCTTGAGGCGCAGGTTCACGCCGTACATCGCGGGCTCGGTGATGCCCAGCAGCGTGGTGAGCGAGGCGGAGATCGCCTGGGAGCGGAACTTCTTGTTCTTGGTCTTGAGGGCGACGGCGAGCGCGGCACCGCCCTGGGCGAAGATCGCGCCGCCGAACAGGGCCATGATGGTGTCGAAGCCGTAGACCGCGACGTTGTTCATAGCAATGGGGAACAGGGCCCAGTGCAGGCCGAGGATGACGAGGAACGGCTGGAACGCGCCGATCAGCGCGCCGGCGACGAGCGGCGAGAGGCTGTAGACGGCCTCGTAGCCCTGCGCGAGCCAACCGCCCACGACGGTGCCGAGGGGGCCGAAGACGGCCAGGGTGAGCGGGACGATAACGATGATCGTGATAGGCGGCGTGAACAGGCCGCGGAAGGTCTCGGGGATGATCTTATAGCAGGCCTTCTGGACCCAGCTCGCGCAGTAGATGGCAAGAAGGATGGGGATGACGGAGCTGGAGTACGTCGCCTTTGAGAGCTCGAGGCCAAACAGGTAAACGGGCGCGTCCGCCGCCATGATGGTGGTGATGGACGGATACACCAGGATGCAGCCGAGAAGGACGGCGGTCACCGTGTCAACATCGAAGCGCTTTGACGAGGTGTAAGCAAGGAACACCGGGATGAAGTAGAACAGCGAGTCGGCCATCGCGTTGAGGATTGCATACGTGGTCGAGTCGTCGGTGACCATGCCCGAGACCTGCAGAAGCGTCAGGATGCCCTTGAGGATACCGACGGAGACGAGCAGGTTGATGATCGGGAGGAAGAACGAGGACAGCAGGTCGATGACCGCGTTGACGCCGCGCTGGAACGCGTTGGGCGTCTTTTCGGGGGCTTGCGTGGTTGTCACGGTTTCTCTCCTTTCTGGAGCGTCCTGTCAGACGCTGGCCTACATATAGTTGCAGATGTGCGGAAGGGCGGTCTCGGTATAGCCAAGTGCCTCGGCGCAGACCTTGCGGCCGTTGCAGACGGCGATGATGTCGTCGAGCATCCTGTCGCGCATCTCCTCCATGGACTCGGGGCCGTAGATCGTCGGGCTTGCGTCGAGGTCGGTGTTGTCCCTCATGGTCTCGTAGGTGCGCTTGTTGGCAGTCAGGCGATACACGGGCGCGATGGCATTTCCGGTGGGGGTGCCAAGACCGGTCGAGAAGACCACGAGCTGGCAGCCGCCGGCGATGATGCCGCCCACGCTGGAGGGGTCATTGCCGGGGGTGTCCATCACGACGAGGCCCTCGTGCGGATTGAGCTGCGCCGCGTACGGATAGACGGCGTTGAGGGGGCTGTGGCCTCCCTTGTGAACGCAGCCGAGAGACTTCTCCTCGAGGGTCGTGAGTCCGCCAGCCATATTTCCAGGGCTGGGGTTGCCCTCTCGCATCTCGGCGCCAAACATCTGGACGTACTTCTCGTAGTCGTAGACGATCTTGAGGATGTCGTCCGAAACCTGTTTGTCCTTCGCGCGGCGGGCGAGGATGTGCTCGGCGCCAAAGAGCTCGGGCGTCTCGCACAGCACGGAGGTGGCACCATGGTTGACGAGCCAGTCGGAGACCTCGCCGATCAGCGGATTGGAGCCAAGGCCGCTTGAGGGGTCGGAGCCGCCGCAGTTGGTGCCGAAGATGAGCTCGGAGATGTCAGTGGGCTCGCGGACGCACCGGTCCGCCTCGGCGACCATCTTGCGGGCAAGGCGCGTACCCTCCTCGATCGCCCTAATGGAGCCGCCGACCTTTTGGATGACCAGGGTCTCGACGGGCTTGTTGGTGCGCTCGCGAATCGCGTCGACCACGATGTCGTTCTGGCAGCCCTCGCAGCCCAGGGAGACGCAAACGACGCCATAGATGTTCGGGTTCGCAGCGTAGCCTGCCAAGGCAGCAATAGTCACCTTCTGGTCGCAGTCGACCTGCGAGCAGCCATTCTGGTTGTGGAAGGAGACGCAGCCCTCAACCGCGTTCGCGATCCTCTCCGTGGTGTCGGAGGCACAGATGCTCGTGGGAAGGATCAGGACGTGGTTGCGGATGCCGACACGACCGTCCGGGCGACGGTAGCCCATGAAGGTGCGCGTGCCCTCCGCGGGCGAGGAGGTCTTGGTGGCGACGGAGTCGGTGTCGGCGACGACGGAGTCCTTCAGGTCGTCGGAGCTGGCGCAGTTATGCGTATGAACATGCTGCCCGCGCTTGATGTCTGTGGTGGCCACACCGATGAACTCACCATACTTGACGACCTTCTCACCCTTGGGGATGTCCACGAGGGCAATCTTGTGGAACAGCGGGATGTCGTCGGTCACGGTAACGCTCGCCAGCGTGCCGTCCGGCATGGGGTAGCGGGCCTCGGCGTCCGCCTCCAGTTGGTAGGTGGCGACGGCGACGTTGTCCCTCTGATCGATGACAACGGCGTTTTGGCCTTGGCTTACAACGTCTGACATGTTTCCTCCCTATGTCCACTTGAATAGCGTTCGTATTTACGAACGCTATTCGTTATACGGAACAGTATAGATGAAATGCAAAAGACCTCACACGGGCCCGCCGCGAATGGTTTTGGTTGGCCGGTGAACGGTTGCTTTAAGGGGCACGCCGCTATACTTACGGGGAAAGTCTGGGCGTTAATGAACAAGGAGAGTTGCCATGCCCTCGCGATATAATCCTGCTGGCCACCGTTCTACCTTGCGGGTTCTATCAATCTTTGAAGCCCTTTCGGCTACAAAGAGCGGACTTACCATGGCAGAGATATGCCGCATTGTCGGCGCTCCAAAGAGTAGCCTCTTCTCGATTCTGCACACCATGGCCGATTCGGATTACGTTAGTTATGACGAGACTACCGGTAGGTATTCGATTGGGCTTAAGACGTATCTGCTGGGCAAGGCATTCGATCGTGAGAGTGGGGGATTGTCCTCTTTTGAGACAGCCATGCGAAAGGTTGTCGCATCGTGCGGAGAGACCTGTCAGCTCGGTGTGCTCGACCACGGTCGTGTCCTCTATATTTCGCGCGTTGATTCCCCCCAGCACATCCGTCTTTCATCGGAAATCGGTAAGACCCTTCCTGCACACTGCACGGCAATTGGAAAGGCGATTCTATCTCGATGGGATGAGGAGTTGGTTCGCTCGCTGCTTCCTGTCCCATTCGAAAAAACGACTGAGCATGCGGTAAAACACATAGATGACCTGATGCGGCAGCTCGAGGAGGTCCGACGGTGTGGTTTTGCATATGATCATCAGGAGATGGCAGAAGGGGTTGAGTGCATCGCCGTTCCCATAGAAAAAGGCGGGCGTCTCTATGGTTTAAGCGTTTCGGTCCCTGCGTATCGTTTTGACACTGAGGTGCAAAACGAGGTAGAACACGTGCTTTCTGATGCAAGGGACCAGTTGGAGCGCGTTTCGTAGGCTTTTGTGCCGCAGTGCGCGGTGCGCGATTGCATAGTGATAACACGCCGCATTCATATTGCCCCCTTGAAATGCTCGGTATATACTATCCAAGCATTTAATTTATCCCAATGCGCAATTGCGGGCATCGCCAAGTGGTAAGGCATCAGCTTCCCAAGCTGACACTCGCGGGTTCGAGTCCCGTTGCCCGCTCCAGTTAAAAGCACAAGCACGGCACCATTCCGGTTCCGTGCTTTTTTCAATAAGGCCGGCGATGATGGATCCCTCTCCGACGTTGGGTGTTTCGACGGTTGGGGAAGATGGAGTTTGAGAAATAGCTTGCCATGCGTGCCCCTTGCCGCTCATGCATAGAGCGGCAAGGGGCTATTTTGCTGTATAGCGCTGGCGGTCAGCAAGATTGCAGTGTTCGATTGGGTGTCAATTCCAGTCTGATTTAGCATATGTGCTGCCGCCCAACACTGTGTTCTATCGCGACTGACAGCCGGGCGCATTCTGGGCTAGTTGCGCACTTGGCTTGGAATGTACCTGTTTGGCAGAATTGAAATCGCGAGCCATATCACTCGACTATGTGCCACTCAGCTGCCGAAGTGCTTCCAGCGTTGGTGATGCGGCCAGCTTTCCGTAGGCTTTGGAGCAGATAGCTTACATGGTCGCCTTTTTGCTTTGTCGTAAGGTCTGCCGGCAGAGCATGATCCAGTCCTGCGATAATCTCCGCTCTTGAACATGGGCGCACGCGCAGAAGTTCCAAAATCAGTTCCTTGAAGACACTATTGTCTACGCCCTTGTTTCGCACATACTCGCTGTGGGCACCGGTGGCCGCTGCCACTTCGGCAGAGACCGTCAGCTTAGGGTAACGACCTCTAACGAGGCCCTGTTCGTGAAGCAGGCGTGACTGTTCCTTTGTGACGGGTAGCCCCTTCTGAACGAGGTCCAACAGCAGCACTGTCGCCAAATCAAGATTTCGATTGCTTGCGAGAAGTCGAGAATAGTCCTCGTTGAGTACTGTGCCGTACAGTGTTACGGCAACGCGTCCAACCTCAGATAGATCGTAGGTGGGCATTGGTAGCAGGCGGTTACGCTGAATATCGAAGACGTTGCGAATACCTATGGCGTTGCGGTCCATCATGCCCGTCTTATTCATGGCACTTGAAAGCAGGGGATTACGATAGTACGGCGGCTTGTAACCGCTCGCGAGCGCATTCTCTATCGTCCCGGGGATAAAAGCGCCCTCGTTCTTGAATACAAGCCTGTCCTCATATTCAAGAACGTTAATTTTCCCCGACATTCTAAAATCTTGGTGAGCTATGGCGTTGTGAAGAAGCTCTCGGATGACTTCGGGGCTGTAGCGATGTGCTTCGGTGGGGAACAATGTCTCTTCGCGGTCGAAGAACCGGTATTTTTCGTTTCTTATCTTTCCCAGAACGCGATCGACCTGCAGGATGAACGGCGGTTCAAAATGTTCATAGGCCATAGTGGAGCCGTCGCTTGCGTAGAGCGTCCAAGTAATGCGCGGTTCGATGCCACCCAGAAAGACGCTCGACTCCGGTTTGCCCAGAAGGACAAGCGCCGCATTGCTCACGTGGCCGTGGATCACAAGTGCCATTTTGCTGAGGATGGACGTTTTATCGAGGTTACGAACTGCAGGCTAACTTTCTCCGTATTTTTCGATGAATTTGGAGCACGCGAAGCTTACTGCCTCTGGATCGAGGTCATCGATGTTTGCCTCATAGGCAATTTGACGCGACCAGTCTGGCCGACTTTGCCCGTAGATGGCGTCGAGTTTGAACTTGGGCATTTCCACGAGGGACTCATTCTCGCGAGACCAAGGGATTCCATGCCAAGTCGTTGGCGTTGCAAAGCTGCCGGCCGGAATCTGGAATGCAACGATACGTTTGCCATCAACTTCAAACTCGTAGATCTCTTCGAAAGTCATGCCATTATTCGTGTGTTGGGCGATTTCATGTTTCAGGCGTCGCAGGCCAACGCTCGGCGTTTGGGATTCTTTGCGGTAGGCAGTTCCCTTTATCTGACGGTTGTCTGAAATGCCGAAGAAAAGCCATCCGCATTCTGCTTTGCGCAGATTTGCCTCATTGCTAAGCGCGGAGAAATACTTTCCAATGTCCTCAAAATCATAGTTTTGCTTTGCTGCTTTGTATTCGACGACCTCGGTCTCGACGTCGGTGATGATGCGCAGAAGCAAGGAGGGCATTTCACTTGTTTTCCGTATCATGGCACTCCATATAATGTAATTCGATTAGCAACTAATGTAATTATATCTTTCATTACATTAATTGTCGGCGTATAAGGACGTAAGTCGGTTGTACGCCCCAACGCTTCAATACATTCAACGTTCTTGCTAGCTATTGAATGCGAAGGCAACTGCCAGAGAAAGCGGCAAACAGCACAGCTTCCTCTAATGTAATTACACATGTAATTTCACATGCAACGGATGGGATTACATTAGTTCGCGGGGCTTTCGTTGCCCGCTATAGTCGTGTCCACTGTTCACCTCCCTTGCCCGCTCCGATCCCAATTCCAAAATGTTAGGTTAATGCCTACTGCCCATACTTGCACCCGCGCACGGTACAATGGTTGGGTTACGACCAACGTGCCAATAACCAAAAAGGAGCCGCTATGATCGATCGCTATACCCGCCCGGAGATGGGACACATCTTCTCCCTCGAGAACAAGTACGCCATTTGGCAGGAGATCGAGGTCCTGGCCTGCGAGGCCCAGGCGGAGCTCGGCAAGATCGGTATTTCCAAAGAAGAGGCCCAGTGGATTCGCGACCACGCCAACTTTGAGAAGGAGAAGGTTGACGAGATCGAGGAGGTCACGCGCCACGATGTCATCGCCTTCCTGACCAACATGAAGGAGTACATCGACGCCGACGTCCCCGAGGGCGAGCCCAAGCCCAGCCGCTGGGTTCACTACGGTATGACCAGCTCTGACCTGGGTGATACGGCTCTGTGCTACCAGCTCACTCAGGCTTGCGACCTTATCATCGAGGACGTCAAGAAGCTCGGCGAGATCTGCAAGCGCCGTGCCTTCGAGGAGCGCAACACGCTCTGCGCCGGCCGTACTCACGGTATTCACGCCGAGCCGATGACCTTCGGCATGAAGTTTGGCTCTTGGGCTTGGGAGCTCAAGCGCGATTTGGACCGTCTTGAGGATGCCCGCAAGAACGTCGCCTTCGGTGCCATCTCGGGCGCTGTCGGCACGTACAGCTCCATCGAGCCGTTCGTGGAGGAGTATGTCTGCGAGCACCTTGGTCTGGTTCACGATCCGCTGTCTACGCAGGTCATCAGCCGTGACCACCACGCCTACCTTGCCGGCGTGCTCGCTACCACGGCAGCTACCTGCGAGCGCATTGCGACCGAGGTTCGCAACCTGCAGAAGACCGATACGCTCGAGGCCGAGGAGCCGTTCCGCAAGGGTCAAAAGGGCAGCTCCGCCATGCCGCACAAGCGCAACCCCATCACTATGGAGAAGGTCTGCGGCCTTTCGCGCATCGTCAAGTCCAACGCCCAGGTCGCCTTCGACAACGTTGCCCTGTGGCACGAGCGCGACATTTCGCACTCCTCTGCCGAGCGCGTCGCCCAGGCCGATAGCTTCATCGCCCTTGACCACATGTTCCAGTGCCTCATCCGCGTCATCGACGGCCTGCAGCTGTACCCTGCCCGCATGATGGCCAATCTCAACAAGACCCGCGGCCTCATCTTCTCCTCCAAGGTGCTGCTGGCTCTCGTCGATACAGGCATCACCCGCGAGGATGCCTATGCCATCGTGCAGGAAAACGCCATGGCCACGTGGCACGAGGTGCAGGATTGCGTCTCCGGTCCTACCTTTAAGGAGCGCCTCGAGGCCGATCCGCGCTGCACCGTCAGCCAGGAGAAGCTCGACGAGATCTTTGACCCGTGGGACTTCCTCACCCGCATCGACACGGTCTTCGATCGCCTGGAGCAGCTCGAGTTCTAATTGACCGATCGGGGAGGTAGTCAAATCGATCAATTCTCCGCGGCCCTCGTTCGAGTGCGACTTTCCAACACAAGCCCCGCTCGCAGCTCGCTCTGCCAGCGGGGCTTGTGCATGAGCGCACCTAGAAAGCTGGACGTCAGCGATATATGCGCGTCAACTGTGCTGCTTGCCGATAATTTGAGACATCTGACAAACATTACCTTGCCGGTAACTGTCGGGGGGGGGTATCCTTAAGCCAATTTTAAGGTGTGGGAGAATGCTGCGTTTTTTCACGAGAGATTGGACTTAGGGGAATGAGAAAAGGGTTTTGGAGGATAGCCACAGGCATCTGTGTTGCTTTAACGGCGGCAACGTTTGGGCTGACGGTGGCCGCTCTGCATGCGGATGCTGTCATGCTGGAGTCGCAGGACGGTTCCATGGGTGCATCGTTTCTCCCATACGATTCGTCTACAGGCGATGTGTGGTCAGAATTTGATGTCGCTGTTGGACAGACGGTGAAAGGAAGGCTTTCCTTTTTTAATAAAAATCACGAATGGGCGCACATTGACCCTAGCGATATCGATATCACATCGTCTGACGAGGATATCGCTAAGGTAAGTTATGAGTCACATAGTTGGGTATTGACAATTAGCCCCACCAAAGTTGGCACAACGACTATAACCCTGAAGAGCAAGACCGACGAGAGTTTAAACGGTTCTCTTAAGATTAAAAGTGTGGCTAAAGTCAATCCAATTAAGGTCAGTTTCGTTTCTTACGACCAATCTGGTGCGACAACAAACACCGCAACGCTGGGTTACACGGATGATTGTCCGCAAAAATGCGGGAACACGCATTATGCATTACTAGAGGGGAGAGTTGACGTTCGTCCCGTGGACGAGAGCCGTGCGGCCACATATTTTGTTATTAAGGAAGACCCCTCAAAGGATTCCAAAGTCCAGGCAAGGGTGAATTCGAATTATTCATCATATGGAACTTCCGAGCTAAGCGCTTCTTTGCAACTCGAGGCGTTGTCGAAAGATGCTAAAGAGGCCAAGGTTCTTGTCGACTATTGCAACGGTGAAGTTGAGACGAAGAAGCTATGTGATGTTGTAACCGAGAATCAGGAGCCCGGATTCAATGAGCGTGGGAACAAAAAGCAAAAGATGCTGGTTGGGGACAGCTATTATCTGACTGCCATTCTCAACGTTTCTCCAAATGAAGTACTGAAGGCATGCCAGCGCGCACATTGGGGTGCGGACTTTGGCGCTGTAACCTATTCTCTGGAAAGCAACGATGTCGTTGAGCTTATCGGTGGTGAAAACTCGTTTAAGGCAATAAAGCCTGGCACCGTTAAGGCTCATGCTCGTGATGGCCTTGGCAATGACCATCCCTTTGAGATAGAGGTTGTCGACCCTGCGGAAGTGAGCCTTTCGAAGGCTAAGTTTGTGTCGAGCGATTATACATTTCCCTGTGAGGTCAGTTCAGATAGTATATCCAAAGATTGGCTTTGGCTGGAATGTGACAGGGGGTTTGAATATCCAAAGGGCGTGCTGAGTAAAAGCGCTGAGGAATTGATGGACTCCTATGCCGGCGCAAAGTATTCTTTCACTTCAGATAATCCGGATGTCCTCGAGGTAAAAGGACCGATGTTTAATGGTGGCAGTTACTTGGGGTATTTAGTGCCTCATAGTTACGGCGATGCAACGGTTTCAATGTACTTGGGTGGTCGTCTCTGCGACACGATGACCGTTCATGTTGTCAAGCCTGGCGAGGAGCCTGCAAAGACTGCGGTTTCCATTGCGGACAGCTACTCAACCTCCATGGATAAAGGCACGACTCAGCAGCTGAAGGCAAAGGTCTCCCCTGATGACAAGGCCAGCCAAGTTGTTTGGTCCTCTTCCAACGAGAGCGTCCTTACCGTCGACGCTAACGGTCTTGTTACCGCTGTCGGTGACGGTGATGCCACGATCACGGCAACGGTTGATGGGGTCTCTGCAACCACGGATGCGATTACGGTAACCACTCCGGTTGTAAAGGTGTCGGGCGTCAAGCTCAGCGCTTCAAACCTTAAGCTTGCTGTGGGCGGTGAGCCCTCGACGTTGACCGCAGCGGTTGAGCCCGATAATGCAACGAACAAGAACTTGTCCTGGTCGTCGAGCGATCCTACGGTCGCCACGGTTGCAGACGGCGTCGTGACCCCGGTCAAGGCAGGTGTTGCTACGATTACCGTCACCACTGAGGACGGAGAGCATAGCGCCACGTGCAAGGTGACGGTTATTCAGCCTGCTACGGGCATCACGCTCGATAAGCAGAAGGTCGTGCTTGTGGGCGCTGCAACCGAGCAGCTTAAGGCGGCGGTCGTTCCCGCGGAGGCTAACCAGACGATTGTCTGGAAGTCCAGCAACGAAAGTGTCGCTACAGTCGATCAAACCGGAAAGGTGGCGGCTGTCTCCAAGGGCGCCGCAACCATCACCGTTTCGACTGAAGACGGCACCTATTCTCAGGATTGCGCGGTGACCGTCTCTAATCCCGCAACGAACCTTACGGTCGACCAGAGCGTCCTCGGCCTCAAGAAGGGCGAAGAGGGCACCGTGAAGGTTTCTCTTGCTGGAACCCTTGCGGGTGAGGTCGACGAGACCAATCTTGCTCTGGATGACACGGGCGCTTCGAAGGCGTTTAAGGTTGTCGACAACGGTGATGGCTCCTACACCGTTACCGCCCTCAAGACCGGTTCTGGTTCTTTTGTCATCACTGCAGGGTCGCTCTCCCAGACCGTTTCGGTGACCGTGACCAATCCCGCCCAAAAGGTTGAGCTCAACAAGACGAGCCTGTCCTTTACCGTCGGTGATGCCTCCACAAAGCTCTCCGCAACGGTGAGTCCTGCCGATGCAGACGATACGACGGTGAGCTGGACCTCCAGCGACTCGTCGATCGCCACGGTCAAAGACGGCGTCGTGACGCCGCTTAAGGCCGGTACCGCCACGATTACCGCCACCTGTGGCGACAAAACCGCGACCTGCGCCGTTATCGTAGCGGCAAAGACCATTGCAGGCGTTGCGGGTAGCAACGGAACGGACGTTAGCGTAAGCGCCGAGAACAATGTCGCTGCCGGCATTGCCCAGAACAACAGCATCTCTCTTGTGGTCGAGGAACCGACGGATCTTACCGATGCCGCCAATGCTACGATTTCCGGCCTTGAGCAGGGGACTACCAAGGTTGCCGATAAGCTCGATATCAAGCTTCTCAAGGACGGCGAGGTTATCGAGGACTACGAAGGCATGTCCTTCATCGTCCGTGTCAAGATGACTGCCGCCATGAAGGCGCTCACCAATCTCAAGGTGCTCTACGTTGCCGAGGATGGTTCCACTCAGGCTATGGATACGTGGACCGAGGGCGACTACCTCTGCTTCCGCACGAGCCACTTCTCGACGTACGTGGTGACGGGCGAGGAGGCCAAGGGGGAGCCGGCTCAGCCTGCGCAGCCCGTGACGCCGTCCCAACCCGGTCAGCAGACGACGACCAAGGTAACCAAAACGTCCGCTAAGACTACTAAGGGTGCGCTCGCCAACACGGGCGACCAAACCCTTGCCGTCGCCTTTATTATGACCGTTGTCGGCGCTTCGCTGATTGCCTTCGCGCTTATGCGCAAACGTCTCGAGTGTTAGGGCGCCCTCTCGTTTAAGCGCGACCTTTCAGTCCAAGCCCCGCTGGTAACTCGTTTTACCAACGGGGCTTTTACGTTAAAGACTTCAGCCCGTGTGTCGCGTGCAGTGCGGCGCGTCGGAAACCGCCAGATACGCGGTCGGCGCCAACGGCCTGAACGAGGCAGCGGTCGGGGTGCATTCGGGAGCAGCTGAGCTTCGAGTAGGGTTAACCTAATTCGACCGCTCGCGGATGCATTTCAACCTTTGGCGCCTTGCCCATCTTGGGTGAGGCGCTTTTTTCGCTGCTGCGGCAGCTCCCGGTAATAAAATGAACCTCTACTGCCATTTCGATGAAAAGAGGCGCGTGCCTAGACGTATTAAACGAGTCGTCATCGTCTCGTTCGCGCTCATAGTTCTTGTTGCTGCCTGTACGGCTGTCCTGACGTATACCGATCGAAATAGTTCTTCCTCGCCGAGTACGGCTGACGAGGATCTCCCTGTGCTCAAAATTGGCGTTACGGATAACGACCCCTATGTATATGTCGATACCACAGGCGATTACGCCGGTATCGATATCGATATCGCCCGCGAGGCGTGTGAGCGTGCGGGGCTCAAGCCGCAGTTTGTCGATATTGACTGGAACGATCGCGACCGGCTGCTCAAAAATGGTGATATCGATTGCCTATGGTGCGATTACTCGCCCTGTTATCGCGAGGATAAGTATTACTGGACCGAGCCGTATCTAACCGTGACGGTCTCGGTTGCCGCCAAGAAGACGAGCGGCATCAAGTCCTTGTCGCATCTCGATGGAAGCAAGACCATTGCGGTGATTGCGGGCTCGGTGAGTGAGCGTCGATTGCTTGCGGGGGATCTGGGGATCTCGCCGGACGTTCAAATCAAATCGTATGGCTCTGCCGAGCTCTGCAAAGCCGCTCTAGCCAAAGGATATGTGGACTGCTGGATGGCGGACGTACGGTCGCTTGACCGACTCGTTGCCCAGTACCCCGGCCTTTATCGCGTGTTCGCTGACAACGTTATGACGGTTGACCTGGGTGTCGCGTTTGAGAACTGCTATGAAGGACCGGTCGTAAAGGATCTCAATACCGCGCTGTTCGACATGGATCGAGATGGCACGATTGACCGTATTTTGGGCAATTACAAGGCGGGAGCGACGACGAGTGAGCAAGGAGCGAATTCATGACAAATGATGAGCGCCTCTTGCACAAAAAGAACCTGGTTGTCATAGCCGTCAGCGTTGTTGCCAGCATTGTCTTGCTGAATCTGCTGTTTATGGTCGGCACGCATCGCTGCCTCCATAAAACGCTTGGATTCGGTCAAGAGGCCATGGTGTTTTTGGAAAACGCTTGCGAAAAATATGATCGCTACGAACAGGGAAGAAAAACCGAGGCGACGCACGATTTGGATGCTGCGGTCGAATCGTTTGCGACGTTCCTGCCCCCTGGTCGCGTTGAGGTTAACAACGACCTTATCGAGCAATTTGTCCATGCCGAGAACCTTTCGGGGTTGATGGTCATGGACTCCGACGGTCATATGGCCGCCCACTACGACATCGATGGTCGCGATCCGCTCATGTTGTGGCGAGAGGAGCTGGCATGTTCGCCGGTCACATCGATGTATCAAGGTTCCAAAGTGTCCTACTCAACTGTCGTCGAGCGCCGTGGTGTTGTGTTTGCCGTCTGTGCTGTTCCGTATGGCGACGGCGTTGCCCTGGCATACCGCTCATTTGTTCCCGATACGGCGGATGACTATTCATATGCCATAGCCGATGTGCTTGCGAACAACACCTTCCACCAAAGTCCCATGGTGCTTGTTATGGAGGATGCGGAGATTGTCTCATCCAACAGTGCCGATGCTGACGTGTCGCTCGCCCGACTCCTCACCAGTACAGGAGTTGAGTGGAAAGAAGACGGCCTGACGCGCATCGAATATCGAGGAGACAAATGGTATGCCGTGCGTGCGGCATATAAGGACTACCGCCTGTTTGCGCTATATCCCAAATCTGAGGTCATGTCTGACAGGATTTCATTTGTCGCCGTCGGCGTCTTGGTGTGCCTCGCGTTTTGGGTCGTGGTGCTGTTGGCTCGAAATATCGTTGACCACCGCAATTTGGTCGAAAAGGATAAACAGCTCGGCATTATCAATGCCATAAGCGCCATCTACGATTCGACCTTCCTTTTGCATCTCGACACCCTCGAGATCGAGGGAATCAATATGTCGCCGGCGATAGCGAAGATATTCGCCGAGCACAACGAGGCATATGACTTTATGGACACAGTCTGCCGGGATATCGTGAGCCCCGAAAGCCGCGAAGCGGTTGTGGGACTCGTAGATATAAGTACGCTTCGTGAACGTATGGAGGGCGTACCATACTTGGCTGCCGAGGTGCGAGATTGTCGAGGCGCTTGGTACTCGCTACAGGTTGTCCCCCAGCATCGCGATGAGCAAGGCCGGCTGGAGTCGGTTGTCGTGGCGACGCACAACATATCGATGGTCAAGCATGCCGAGGAGCTGTCATACCAAGATAAACTGACGGGGCTTCGCAACCGCAACTATCTTGAATCGCGTGGAGATAGCCTGGTAAACGAGGACTTGCCGGTGAGCGTGATTATGGTGGACTGTAATTATCTCAAGCGGACCAACGACATCTATGGTCACGAGATGGGGGATGAGCTGCTGCGACGGACGGCGTCCGTGCTGCGGCGGGTGGCTGGTGCGGATTACCTGCCGATGCGCGTTGGCGGCGACGAGTTTTTGCTGGTTTGCCCCCATACTGACAACGAGTCTGCGCTCGGGCTGGAACAGGACCTTCGTCTCGGTCTTGCCGCGGTAAGCGATGAGGCCCTGACGGTCAGCGCATCGATTGGCGTGGCGACCGTCGAGACGGCTGGAAATACGCTGGCCGATGTATATCGCGTCGCCGACCACAATATGTATCGTGAGAAGCGCATGGTCCACGTACAGGGTGCGGACTGCTAATCTTGCCCCCACCAGTCCAAGCATCGTAGGATGTTGAATCGGTGCTTGCGATAATAAGTCGGTCCAGGCGGGGATAATAGACGTCTGAAATTTCTTTCTGAGAGGGGATCTCAATGATTAGTTTTGACTACAAGCCTCAGGGTGTATGCTCTCGCAATATTCACCTCAATCTCTCTGACGATGGCAGCAAGGTGCTGGGCGTCGAGTTTACTGGCGGCTGCGATGGCAACCTCAAGGCCATCTCCAGGCTGGTCGAGGGCGCTCCCGCCGATCGCGTAATCGAGGTTCTCGCCGGTAATACCTGCGGTATGAAAAAGACCTCTTGCGCCGATCAGCTTACGCGCGCTATCGAGGCCGCTCGCGCAGAGATCGCCTAATGAGCATCGCTGATCGCTTTAAGAATGGAATAACGCGTCGAGGTTTTGTGCTGGGTGGCGCCGCTACCGGTGCTGCTGCCGTACTGGCCGGTTGCTCGAAAAAAACGGGCACGAGTGATGACGCCGCTGGCGAGCCGCAGGTTATCAAGGACGATTCGAAGATTGTTTCGATCACTGATGAGTACGAAGCTGTTGATATCGATCTTGAGCCCGCGGCCTCGTGGACGCTGCCGCTGGGCACGCTGCTGTACTACTGCGATGGCGACTACGCTGCCGCGATGATGGCGCCTGCTTCTGCCCTGCATGCCAATACGCTTGGTGTGCTCAACCTGGGCGATGGCTCGCTTACCACACTTATCGAGGATCCCATTGAGGGAACCGGTTATGCGTTTTACGACGTTCGCGCGGGTGATGGCGTGTTCGCATGGGTCGAGATGAACTTTGCCAATGCGTCTTGGAAACTCTATGCGCAAAACCTTGCAGGCTCCTCCCTTACCGGCAACGCTGTCGAGCTCGACCGCGGCGGCGAAAACTACGATCCGCCGCTCTTCACGGCGTATGGGTCGTCGGTCATTTGGTACAAGATGCCTTCGGCGGGCGGCAAAAAGACGAGTCACGACTCGTATTGCTACCGTCGCTCGCTCGACGAGGCAAAGGCCGAGGCCATTTGGAAGTCAACGGGTCGCTTTGCATCCGCCCCGCGTGTGAGTGACGGCATCTTGACCATTTCCCCGCGCGTGCGCAACGACGAGGGCGTCTACTACGGCATGACGGCGATCGACCTGACGGACGGCAACAATACCAAGAGGGCTCAGCTGGTCCTTCCCTCATCGGTGTCTCCCTTCGAGGCCGTATATATGGGCGACACGTTTGTGTTCTCCATCGAGGCCACCTATAGCGGCGTGGGGAGTCTAGGCAACATGGGCACCTATATCGGTAACGAGAATGGGACGTTCCTATTCCTGTCGCGCGAGCCGCTTGCGTGTGCTGCCGGCAGAAAAGGCAAATATCTGGTTAAGGTTCAGGCATCGCATTTTCTGATCGATACCTCCGCCAAAACCTATGGTTCGCTGCTGTCGCCCGACCGCGCTCTCGAATATGGCGATTATCCAGCTACGGCGGGTAAATCGAATACGTTTTTAACCTATGCCACGGTGCGTAATAGCCAAGGAATCCCCGAGACGGTTACCGCCCGCCTGTTCTCTCTTTAGCGCCGAGGGGTTAAAAGGGCGCCAACGGGGGAATAAACGCGTTGTAATTGTGAGTGCCGCCCGCCGAGCCGCTGCACTGTAGCGGTGCTCGGTGGGCATAGGTGCGTTAAAATGGGCTTGTTCTTAGCTAATTGAGACAGGGGGGCCGTGTTATGGCTTCAGATGCAAAAAAGATTCTGCTGGTCGAGGACGAGAAGGCAATCCGTGACGCTGTCGCTGCCTATCTCGAGCGCGAGGGCTACTGGGTTGTTGGCGTCGGCGACGGCCAGTCTGCGATCGAGGAGTTCGAGAAGCACCAGTTCGACCTGGTTGTGCTCGACCTTATGCTCCCCAAGATTCCCGGCGAGCGCGTTTGCCGCACTATTCGCGATACCTCGGATGTGCCCATTATCATGCTTACCGCCAAGGGCGAGATCGAGGATCGCATCATCGGCCTCGAGCTTGGTGCCGACGACTACCTGATCAAGCCGTTCTCGCCTCGCGAGCTCGTCGCCCGCGTCCGTGCCCTGTTCCGCCGTGCTCACCAGGCCGATGAGCCCGCCGTTGAGGTGCTCGACTTTGGCGATCTGGTCATCGATATCTCGGGCCACAAGATTTTGGTCGAGGACAAGGAAGTGGACCTGACTGCTTCCGAGTTTAAGCTGCTCACCACGCTTGCTCGCCATCCCGGTCGCGTCTATAACCGCATGGAGCTGGTCGAGAAGGTGCTCGGCTACGACTTTGAGGGCTATGAGCGCACCATCGACAGCCATGTGAAGAACCTTCGCGCCAAGCTTGGTGATGACCCCAAGAAGCCTAAGTGGCTCTACACCGTTCACGGCGTCGGCTATCGCTTTGAGGCTCCGGCCAAGACCGATAAGTCGGACGAGAAATAGGGAAATCACATATGACACCTGCGCGCTTTGAAATCGGACAAAAGCACAAGCAGGAGAACGAGGCGGGTTCCAAGGCGAGTTGGAACACGCCTCGTTCCGATTCACGGCCAGCGATGAGCTATCCCTCGCGCATGGCATTGGCTTTTGCCCTGACGTCGCTCATGACGGTATTGGTGCTGGTGGGCGTTGTCTCCGTTGTGTGGGGCACCGTCTTTTCGGATTACACGCGCTCTAATATCGTCGAGATCGCCAATTCTGCTGCCGAAAAGCTTGCGACGTCGTATGAGGAAAACGGCAACTGGACTGCGGGCGAGCTGCGCACGGTCGCGACATCGAGTCTGGTGTCCGATGACCTGAGTATGCAGGTCGTCAACAAAAAGGGTGTTGTTGTCTATGACGACTCATGGCCTTCGGCAAGTGCGACCGCCGATGTGCGCGAGAGTGAATCACCGTCGAGCAGCTCGAGCGGTAAAAAGGCCTCGCATAGCCCGGTCTCGTCGGCGCCCACCGACTCCGATAGCGTTGCCAACGTCGAAATCATAACGTCTTCTGGCGAGCATGTCGGACAGGTAAAGCTATGGGCCATCGGCTCCGATGCTCTGCTCACCAAGGCGGATTCTGCGTTTAGGGAGAAGACCTTTAACGCCATGGCCCTTGCCGCGGTTGTTGCGGTCTGCATCTCGGTTGTTATCGGATCGCTCGTGTCTCGCATGCTCACCAAGCCGATTCATCGTATTACGAGCACGGCCAAGCAAATTCGCGACGGCGATTTGTCCGCTCGTACCGGTTTGCGCGGCGACGATGAAATCGATCAGCTGGGTGAGACCTTTGACGAGATGGCCACCTCGCTCGAGAAAGATATGAAGCACGAAAAGCGCCTGACCTCGGATGTCGCACACGAGCTTCGCACGCCGCTCATGGCCATGCTTGCAACGGTCGAGGCCATGCAGGACGGCGTGTATCCCACCGACGATGAGCATCTGGAGACGGTCGCTTCCGAGACGCGCCGCCTGGCTCGTTTGGTGCAGCAGATGCTCGACCTATCGCGTATGGAAAACAGCACGGCGCCGCTCAATCTCGAACCGGTGGACATGGTTCCCTTTGTGCGGTCTATCGTCAACGCTCAGGAGCGCCTATTTGTTGACCGCGATCTGCGCTTGCGCTTTGCTGACGAGACCCAAGGTCACGACGATGTCGTCGAGGCCGATCCCGACATGATCACGCAGTGCGTCATCAACCTCATGAGCAACGCCATGCGCTACACCCCCGAGGGCGGTTGGGTCGTGGTGTCGGTGCTCAGTGACCGCAAGCATGTCAGTATTGCCGTTTCGGATACCGGTATCGGTATTGCCAAGGACGACCTGTCGCGCATCTTCGGTCGTTTTTGGCGTGCCGACGCCAGTCGCGCCCGCGAGGCGGGTGGCCTGGGCGTGGGCCTCGCCGTGACCAAGCAGATTGTCGAGCGTCATCACGGCTACATATCCGTGGAGTCGGAGCTTGGAAAGGGTACGACTTTTACGATTCATCTGCCTCGCGAGCACACGGCGGACGCGGCATCTACTACAATGGAGCACTAGCTTTTCGCTATTCGGTGAAGGAGGGGTTTCGTCCCTGCCGCTCCGAGTTTGCGAAAACGTGCGGGAAAGAACCCGCATTACTGTCGTATTTTGGTAAGGAGTGACTCACGTGACTACGATGGAGCGTCGTCCGGATTCCCGTGGCAAGGTTCGTGATATCTACGATGCCGGTGAAAACCTGCTGATGGTCGCCACCGACCGCATTTCTGCGTTCGACTTCATTCTTCCCGACGAGATTCCGTTTAAGGGAGAGGTGCTCAACCGCATCTCGGCATTCTGGTTCGATAAATTTGCCGATATCGTCCCCAACCACCTCGTCTCCATCGATCCGGCGGATTTCCCCGAGGAGTTTGCCGAGTATCGTGACTATCTCGCAGGCCGCGCCATGCTGGTTAAGAAGGCCCAGACGATTCCCATCGAATGCATCGTCCGCGGCTATCTGACCGGTTCGGGCAAGAAGACCTACGACGAGAACGGCACCGTCTGCGGCATCCAGCTGCCCGAGGGTCTGACCGAGGCCTCCAAGCTTCCCGAGCCGCTGTTCACGCCGTCCACGAAGGCCGAGATCGGTGATCACGACGAGAATATCTCGTTTGAGCGTTGCTGCGAGATCGTTGGCGAGGACATCGCCACGCAGATTCGCGATCTGTCTCTCAAGATCTACAAGGCTGCTGCCGAGTATGCAGCGACCCGTGGCATCATCATTGCCGACACCAAGTTTGAGTTTGGTGTTATCGATGGCAAGGTCACGCTGATTGACGAGTGCCTCACGCCCGACTCCAGTCGTTTCTGGCCCGCCGCCAGCTACGAGGAGGGCAAGATCCAGCCTAGCTACGACAAGCAATTCGTCCGCAATTGGCTCAAGGCCAACTGGGATATGACGGGGGAGACCCCGCACCTGCCCGCCGAGGTCATCGATGGCACGTCCGAGCGCTATCGCGAGGCCTTCCAGATCATCACGGGCTCCCAGTTCACAAGCATGAAGGAGAACGCATAAGTGAGTACCCGTAGCGCCACGAACAAGCGCACGCAATCCCACGAAGTTACCGGGGTTGCGCGCAAGTCCGCCGCATCTGCTAAACCCGCCCGCCAAGCAGCGAGCTCCGTTCGCGTCGTGCCAGCTTCGTCTAAAGCTCGCCGCAAAGAGCTCGAGAAGGGTGAAAACCTGGAAGGCCTTTCCAAGGAGGAGAAGCGCGCCCGCAAGGCCAAGCAGCGTGCTCGCGAGGATCGTATCTATACGGTGTCGAATATTCTTCTCAAGCAGGATGAGGACTACACCAAGCGCCGTCGTATCTGGTGGGCCGTGCTCGCCATCGGCATGGTACTCGTCGTGGCAATTTGGGCTTCGCTCTACTTCGCTCCCGGCGGCACGGTGTCCAGTCCTGTTCAGATGGTCGGCATCGTTTTGTCCTATGTCATCATCCTGGGTGACTTTATCTACGACTTCGTTCGTATTCGTCCCTTGCGCAACATGTACCGCGCGCAGGCCGAGGGCATGTCCGAGAACAAGCTCAACGCTCTTATCGAGCGCTCGGCTGCCGAGGAGGACAAGAAGAACTCCAAGAAGAAGTAGCGTTTGTATCCATACATATCGCTAAGATATAAGGCGCGTCGTTTTTGCGGCGCGCCTTTTTACTGTTCTATAGATAGATGGAGTGGCACATGATTCGAGCTGCCCTAACGGTCGAGGAAGCTCTTGAGGGCATGAAGACCCTTGAGCCCAAGATTAAAAATTATGCACGTCTCGTTGTCCGCAAGGGTGTAAACGTCAAGCCCGGCCAGGAGGTCGTCGTTCAGTCTCCCGTCGAGTGCGCATCATTTGCGCGCGTGGTGGTTGCGGAGGCTTATGACGCCGGTGCCGGTCACGTGACGGTCATCTGGGCCGACGACGCCGTGACGAGGCTTGCGTACGAGCATGTCGAGAAAAGCTATTTTGGGCAGACGCCCGAGTGGAAGCGCATACAGCTGGATTCTCTGGCCCAGGACGGTGCCTGCTTTATCTTTATCGAGGGTGCTGACCCCGCCGCTCTCAAGGGCATCGATCCTGCCAAGCCCGCTGCCGCTTCCAAGGCGAGGAACACGCAGTGCAAGATTTTCCGCCGCGGACTGGATTACAACATCAACCCGTGGTGCATTGCCGGAGCGCCGGTCGTGGCTTGGGCGCGCGAGGTGTTCCCGGGAGACGCCGATGAGGTTGCAATCTATAAACTATGGATTGCGATTCTGCATACCGCCCGTGCTGACGGTCAAGATCCGGAGAGTGACTGGGAGCTTCACGATGCGGCGTTTGAAAAGAACCTGCGCTTTCTGAACGAAAATCGTTTCGACTGCCTGCGCTATACCGCTTCGAATGGAACCGACCTGGTAATTGGTATGACGAAGGGGCATGAGTGGGCCGGCGGTAAGGGCGAGACCCCCGACGGTCACCCCTTCTTCCCCAACATCCCCACCGAGGAGGTCTTCACCTCGCCCGATCGTATGCGTGCTGACGGAATCGTCTATTCCGCAATGCCGCTTATCCATCACGGTAACAAGGTCGACGATTTTTGGATCAAGTTCGAGAACGGTCGTGTGGTGGATTACGACGCCCGTGTGGGAAAGGCGACACTCGCAAGTATCATCGATACTGACGAGGGCGCTGCTCATCTGGGAGAGGTTGCGCTCATTTCCAAGAACACGCCGATTCGCGAAAGCGGCATCCTGTTCTATGACACGCTCTATGACGAGAATGCCAGCTGCCATCTTGCACTGGGAGTCGGCTTCCCCGAGTGCATTGAGGGTGGATATGATATGTCCAAAGAGGAGCTCATTGAGCATGGCGTCAACGTTTCGAGCACGCACGTCGACTTTATGATCGGTACGGACGACATCGATATTGTGGGCATTACGCCCGATGGACGCGAAGTTGTGATTTTCCAGAACGGCCAATGGAGTTGGGAATAGTCCCAGACCGTGGTACAATGCCACCCGCGGGCCGTTAGCTCAGCTGGCAGAGCAGGGGACTTTTAATCCCAAGGTCCAGGGTTCGAACCCCTGACGGCCCACCATAGTTTGCGCAGGTCAGAGACGGTGTTGTCTCTGACCTTTTTCTTTATGTACCCAACGAGTACCCAAAACGGTACCCCTCAAATCACGTGGATTCCATAATTCTGGTCTGTCCGTAGAGGGCGTTAACGTCCGGATGGTCGGACGGATAGATCGTTGCCGATGCGTTCGTCCATCCGTCTGTGGGGGCCGAGGACGGTCCGAGTGGATGCGAGCGTTCTGCGCGCTTTCGATAGCCGTAGGGGCTCCTTGGGTAGCCCCAGGCTGTCGAAAGGGAGTTGAACGCGAGCCTTGAGCGCGGGTATGCCGGTGTGGCGTAGTGAGCGGTCGTTGATGCACCGAAGCCCTATATCTATTACTTACTTATTTATATATAAATGGAATGTAACTTGACGTTACACCTGCGGCGCTTCTACCTGCGGTTCGGGACGCTTGAATGCCCCCTTTTGAAGGGTGGGTTAAATGTAACCTCAAGTTACACATGTGTAACCTCACGTTACAGGAAGTGTAACTTCAAGTTACAGAAGATGTAACGTCACGTTACAGGCTGGTTTAACCTCACGTTACACTTAAACCCACCCTTTTGAACACTGAAAAGCCGTCCCGCAATAGATGCGGGACGGCTGCCTAGTCGCTCCATCCCATGGACTTGGCGGCATCGAGGATGGCTGCATATCGGAGTTGCAGTATGCCGTCAACCGAGTCGATGAGATGCCTTGATTTCAACGCCTTTCGCGCTTTGCAGACGCTCGGCCGCGCCGCGTTAAAGAATTCGGCCAGTTCGATGTCGGTTTTCTTCAATCCGCAAACCTTATAGCCCTTGCATGAGCCGATGCGCTCGTATCGTCGTATTTCTAATAGCAACTGAAGTTCAAGCTTGCCCCTCGCGGCGAGATATAGCCATCGATCACTTTTGTCGTCACATAGCCGCGATTTGGCGGCTTCCTCGGTTTCCGTTGCAGCAGCGCAGATTTGTGGCGGTTCAACGCCGCTGAGCTGTGCGAACCGTTCACGTGATATAGTATTCTCAATGCTAATCGCATCCCGAGTGATGCTTGGTGCCGTTGGAAGTGATGATTCCAGCGGCACTTCTTTTTTCGGAGGATCATCCGTCACTGTTATCTCCTCCGTTTCTTCTTAGGCCGCCCGCCACGGGTGCCACCGACAATCATCTTTCCATGCCTAATCATCGCGTCATCGACAGCGGGCAGGTAGAGCCATTCGTCCTCGGTTGAGGTCGCGAGTCCCGCTGCGATCAGTGCGTTGACATGCTCGGCTGCGACAGTCGATTGACCGTGCGTCCCATAAAGTTGCTTGGCCAGCATCGCGTAATCGAGTTTCAGCGCGTGTCCCCTAGCCGTTGATGCGAGCGAACACAGTGCGAGCCAGACACCCATATCGGCGTATGCACGGCTGCCGCGAGCAGTATGCAAGCGCCTGAATTCGTTTGCGGTCGTTATTGGCAGGTTAATGCGCATGAGCGGTAGCTGCACATTCCATGCGGCCTTGATGGCCTCATCATCACTAATTGTGCGCCCCATTAGGCCGCGCCCTTATCGCGCAGCCCGCAGACCGCGAGCAGGTCATCACGGTTGAGCTTCCACCGGCGCCCGATTTGAACGCCACGGATCTCACCGCGTTCGACCATTCTCAAAAGGTGCTTGGCACTAATGCCGATTGCCGCTTCGGCGGTTGTGGGTGTGATGAGCAGCGGTAACGTGTCATACTCGCCGAGGCGGAATCGTTCCAAAATGGCCTCCTCTGATTTATGCATAGTTGACTCCTTTCTAGGCCTATGGCCCGATAAAGACTGTGCGGCTTATGCCGCTATAACAAGGCTATGGCGGCTTTTGGCTCCGTGCGAACCGATTTAGTGCCAAGGGGTGACAATCGGTGATAATTTCGGGCGGCAGGGTATTCTGTTCCGTCTAATCGCGCCTTTGAGAACGGGGGTTTCGCCCCGCAGGGCGCCTGGTTTTAGGGCAGAGCCCTAACAAGCGCCGAACCGTAGGTTTCGGCGCGTACGCGGACGGGCAAAACGCAGTTTTGTACGGCAGCGTACGACTCTTGCGTATTTCGAAAAACTACCCTTACGGCCATTTCGCCCGACTTCGTATGTCCCGCTCAAAACGGTGGGTTTCCGTGCTCGGGCCCGCCTTTCGCCTTCGCCGAAAGGCGGGCCTTATGAGGGATTGTCTAGGTATGCTTTTTCAAGGTTGGCAAGCATCCATCCCATGACCTTGTCCTCATCCAGTTCGAGATAGATTCGACAACCTTCTTCGTCCCTGTTGCGATAGGGCTTCGAACGCCTGACAACATAGCCTGCCCTTTCCAACTGGTCCGCCAAGCAGCTGGCCTTAGCGGTTTCGCCGCTTATCCTGAATTCGAGCATGGTTCACCTCCGTTTCATTGTCCCGATAGTCCGAATAGTCTTAAAAGAAAACAGCTGTCTAGCTGGTCTTTTGTCTGAATTAGAGCCGATTTGCGGCTCTGAAAAAAGCGGTCGGAGCCCGATGGGCGGCCGCTGTATTTACGGGCCGAAAATCGGTATCTGAGGACCGCAGGGGCCTATTCACCGCTCGCCCGCAGTTCCAGGATTTCAACCGTGGGCGGTGTCGCCGTCATCGTTGCCGCCACTGCATCCATTGCCGTTCGCTTCGCCTGGGCGTTTACGCCCGTGTAGATGTTCAGCGTCATTGCGGCGTTGGCATGACCCAGGAGCGAGGAGACGGACTTGATGTCCGTCCCCGCGAGGATCGCTGCGGTAGCGAACGTGTGGCGCAGGTCGTGGAACTTGGGCGGCTCGCCCTCCGAGCCCACCAGCCCCAGCTGTCGAACCGTGACGGCCCAGTGACGCGACAGGCGCTCAGGGGCCATGAACTCTCCGTCAGGACCGCCCAACACGAACATCGACTGCTCGAACGGCACGCCCGCCTTAAAGCACTCGGCTCGCGCGGCGGTCTGGCGGCGAGTAAGGATCCCCGCGACTTCATCGGGCATGGGAATGCTCCTGCGACTTCCGCCGTTCTTGGGTTCCTTCTCGTAATGCCCGTTTTCTCCAAACCCGATGGAAGCTTTGACGTGCAGCAGCTTTTGTCCGAAATCAACGTTGCGCCACCTGAGCGCAAGCAGCTCGCCACGCCGCATACCCGTGAGCAGTGCGAGGTAGATGCCAACGTTTTCGGGACAATCTCGGGCGATTGAGAGGAACGTGAGCAGCCGTCCTCGCTCTCGTTCGTCCAGTGCGTTGGGCTCACGGTGACGGGCTTTAGGCACGCGCACGCAGTCCACGGGGGAGTAGTCGATCACGCGGAGCCTGCCGACAGCATCGCGGTATGCGGCCTTGAGCAGCGTCACACTCTTGCGAATGGTGGATGGCTTGTAGCCCTCTTCAACGGCCCAGTTAATCCAGTTCTGAGCTGCGGTTACGTCTAACGAGTCGAATTCGATGCCGCCGATTCTGCGCTCAACAAGTCGCGCGGCACCGCGGTAGTCGTAAACGGTCGAGGACTCAATTGAGCCGGATGCACTGAGCATGTCGATATAGCCGTCTAGCAGGTCTTTTACGGTCTTATGTGCCATGCTGCCGAGCTTGAGCTTCTTCTGCGCAAGATCCTCCATCTCCTCGCGCCATTCCTTCAGCTCGGCCTGAGCTGCACGTTTCGATTTGGCGGCCATGACCTTGCTGACCTGCCCGTATGTCCCGTCCTGCTTCTTAAACTTCAGGCGTCCGCGCCATCTGCCGTTGCGGTATGGAAGGAGACAGGACGAGGTGTAGTAGCGCTTTGGCTTCATCGATACCCCATAATCGCGGTGCGTACCCGCTGCGTACCGCGCGGAGTACCCGTGTTGAATAAACCCGCTCAGGCTGTGCAGTCCGTCTAGTCGAACGAAACCGCAGGTCAGAGTGGGTGTACGGTATCACTGTCCAAGCGTTAAATCAAACGAGGTGCGGCTTTTAATCCCAAGGTCCAGGGTTCGAACCCCTGACGGCCCACCCAAAGATTGTTGAGACGGTCAACTTCGGTTGGCCGTCTTTTTTGTCGCCCCTTCATGGGTTCGAACCCGAAAGGGCGCGGAGCTGAGGAAACGCGCGAGCGTTTGCCAGCGCAGCGCGCGAGGCGCGAAAGCGCCGCAGCGGCCGCCTGCGGAGCAGGCTGAACCCCTGACGGCCCACCATAGAAAAGAAAGCGGTCGACTTCGGTTGGTCGCTTTTTTGTTGCCGCGACACGGGTTCGAACCCGTCGGGGCGCGGAGCTGAGTAAACGCGTGAGCGTTTGCCAGCGCAGCGCGCAAGGCGCGAAAGCGCCGCAGCGGCCGCCCGCGCAGCGGGCCCGAACCCCTGACGGCCCACCATAGAATAGAAAAGCGACTGGCGGATGCCGGTCGCTTTTTTGTTGTCGCGACGCGGGTTCGAACCAGATCTTCTCTATATATAAGGACGCCTGGCGGCCAAAACCAGCCTTTTACCGACAGGAAACCAAAACCTAATGTCTTTAGAGTAAAGTAGCCCAGCAGAGATGGCCGACGCCTCAACACCTATAAACCAGCTGGTCATCGCCAATATCAGAAGCCAATGCTTCAGTTTTAACCCCAGTGATGCGACTGAGGGACCTATTCGTTTGTGAACAAAATATGGAGTACGGGATTCCCGCCCCCGGGGCCCCTCCGGTCTGGCAATATATCTCCTTGCCGCGCGGCCCGGTCGAACCGGATGTACCGCGCAGGCGTGCACCTTGAGAACCGGATACTGCGAGGATGGACACCTACGGGTGTCACATCCGGGCAGACATCGAACCATTTGAAATGGTCTAACTTGGATTTGTTTTTCGC
>OWIW01000369.1_pt1 | contig 34206 bp, 27 predicted proteins | sample 2433821 | NCBI WGS metagenome assembly OWIW01 (sample SAMN05065751, study PRJEB22554) | human gut metagenome | biome: ENVO:2100002; feature: ENVO:00000062; material: ENVO:00002003 | host: Homo sapiens | place: USA | reverse complement strand
GATTCGGTCGCACGGAGAGCATTTCCCAGTTGACAAAACTATAGGAACACCCCCCTGCACAGAATCGCCGTTACCGGTTGACGGTGCGGCGATTGCCGCCAGCGGCGACATAAGCGGCTGAGCGATGAGGCCCGCCGTCAAAACGGTTGCGACGGCGCGGTTGGCAACGCCCTTGACGTTGACGGCCTTGGCCCGAGGCTCAAAGTGTTGTGGACTGTAGTTTGTCATGGCTTTCTCCCTTTGACACGGATGTATCCATACGCTTCAAAATGTAGGAGCTGATTTTTGAATTCTGTTGCGCAACATTGGCGACCAGCGTATTTTTTGAAATTCATGCTCCTGTGCTTCACAATTTCGTCACATTTGAAGGAGCTGGTGCATCATATTTTCGCGTGATGGAATTGAGCCTGTGATTTGCATTTGCTCCCGCGTCATCCGTCCTATCGGATTCCGCATCCAACAGACACCTCGCCCGCCACGGTGTAGAGTTAAGACAACGGGCGCGTTGCGCGGACCGCGCTGGAACGAGGTGGACATGGAGCTCGACAAACAACAGATCAAGCGACTGCGCGAGCGTCATCATCGGCGTCACGGCATCCGCCCCGCTCATAGCGAAGCCATGGAAAACATCACCCGCTTCCTCAAGCGCGCATTCAACATTCGCGAGGGTCGCGCGCCCTATCACGTGATCCGCAAGCGTTTTGTAAACGGCGCGCGTCTGACTGGCTCTCACCTGTGTATCCTCATCATCGCCATGCTCATCGCAAGCATCGGCCTCGATATCGACTCGGACATCGCCATCGTGGGCGCCATGCTCATCTGCCCGCTCATGGGCTCGGTTCTTGCCATGGCATACGGCATTGCCACGCTCGACCGCGAGATCACCGTCGAGGCCATTGCCAGCCTCGCACTGCAGATGGTCTTTTGCCTGGTCACGTCCACGCTGTATTTTAAGCTCTCGCCCCTTGGCACCACCACGGCCGCCATCATCGACAACTCGACACCCACCATATGGGACCTTGCCGTCGCGCTCGCGGGCGGCTTTGCAGGCGGGCTGGGCAACTCGCGCGACCAGGAACCCGCCACGCTCATCGCCGGCGTGGCCGTGGCGACCGCGCTCATGCCGCCCCTGTGCGCGGCGGGCTATGGCATCGCCATTGCAAGCGGGTCACTGTTCCTCTCGGCCCTCTACGAGTTTGGCATCAACGTCGTCTTTATCGCGCTGGCCGCCGAAGCCGTATTGCTTCTTTTGCGCGTGCCGCTCAAGCGTGACCTCAACGGCGACGGCATTGTGACCGCCGAGGAAAATGCCGAGGTCAACGAGCTGTCACGCAAAGTGCGCCGCCGCATCATCGTGGGAACGGTCATTTTTGCCATCCCCTGCATCGTTATGACGGCGGGGTCTATTGGCTCGGCGCAGGCCGGCGTGCAGGATGGCTACGGCGTCACCGAAACTACGCGCGAGCTTGCCGCGGTGCTGCCAGGCTTTAAGGATTACACCGTCGCCGTCGAGACCTCGGCCACCGAAGGCGACGAGGAGGGCATCGTCGAGCGCGAAATCGTCGCCCATGTGACGACAAGCGAGGCGCTCGGGGCACACGACCGCCACGTCGCCCGCAAGCTCATCGACCTCAACGTGCCCGAACTCGATCGCGTGGAATTTGACGTAAAGTGATGCCGGCGCGGGATGAATGCTCGCACGGACGCAAGTTACGACGAGGCGCAGACGCGATACGGACACGAGCAAATTGCGGGGTGCAGTTCACACCCGAGCCCCGCTCGCTGTTTTATTGCCGTGAATCAGACGTCCGCATCGACATCGCCAGACTCCACCGTAAACGCCGGATCGGTGCTCACCAGATAAAACCGGGTCACTTTGCTATCTCTAAATAGATAGAGCTGGCCCTGCTCGCGTCGGCGTGACATATACGCCACGTGGACCGTACCGAATTCTTCGCCGTTTTCCTTCTTTAATATCAGGATGTTGGGGTCATCCGTACGCTTAAACTGTCCGTCTGTGCAGATTCCGTCTTGGTCGACCAGCTGCCATCGACAGTTGTCCTCCTCAAGAAAAGCCAGGGTTTCCCGACTCGTTTTGTCATCCCGATAGAAACCCATCAATGGCAAACCCTTCGGAAGCGCATTCCTGCATATAGGACGTTTCTCGGCTTATAGCAAACAGCCCTGTAGCGCCCAGTAGCACAGCCAGGCAGACCACTGCAAGGGCTATCGAAATAGCACGGCGACCCATGTTAGCCCAACCGATAGTTGTTTAACGGAGCGCGAAACATACCTGGAACCTCCGATATCAGGGAGAACGTCGCCAGCAGGCTAGCGACAACTATATGTTTCTGACATCAAACCATATGGCTGCCACTCGCGGAGGGGGCATCGGCGAACGGCGTGTTTTCATACTCCATTGGTCAAACCTAAGCGCGGCCCTACAGCTCGTACTTGTACACGCGGTAGATGTACTTCTCGGCTTCCATCTCGTAGGTGGCGATGGGCAGTCCGCAGCGATCATCTCGTCGTTTGGCAGATAGGTCACGCTGTGCTGGCCCGCGTTGAGCGAAAAATCGCCTTGGGCCTGCAGTAACTTGTCCTCAAAGCCCGAACCGGCCCAAAAATCGGGCAAGCTCACGGAAGGCTGTAGCAAGGTCATTTACGCAACATGTGTCCAGCAAAAACGGGTGGTAACCGGTACGGCTACCACCCGCTTGTCCCATATCTAGCCCATAGCAGGCCAGTTACTTCTTAATGCCGCGTCTCAGGCGCTCAGCGACCGACGCCACGGCACTCTCGTCGACCGAGCCGCAGCTCACGCAGCCGTCGTGGGCACGCATCTGGCCGGTGACCTCGTCCATCGCGAGCGGCGCCACCTTCTCGAGCTTAAAGCCCTTGCCGGCGCGCATGTTTTCCTTGGCCACGCTGATCATGAGCTTAATGCGGTTGAGCTGGTTGACCTCAGACGCACCGGGGTCGTAGTCCACCGCGACGATGTTGCTCTCGGGATGCTGGCGGCGCAGCTCCTTGATCACGGCCTTGCCCACCACGTGATTGGGCAGGCACGCGAAGGGCTGCGTGCAGATGATGTTGGGCGCGCCATGGTCAATTAGGTCGAGCATCTCGGCCGTGAGTAACCAGCCCTCGCCCATGTTGTTGCACACCGACAGCACCGTGCGGGCCTTGTCCGCCATGGTGCCGATGCGCTCGGGTGCCTCAAAGCGCTCGGACTTTTCGAGCATCTCCTCCACCGGCGTGCGCATCCAGTCCACGAGCTTAATAAGCGCTTGCATGCCCGCGCGCGTAGTGGCAGAGCTTCCCAGCTCGTCCTTCTGCAGCTCGGCGTTGCTCATGGAGTACAGGAAGAAGTCAAGCAGTCCCGGCACCACAGCCTCACAGCCCTCGCGCTCAATGACATCGACAACGTGGTTGTTGGCCGTGGGATGGAACTTGACCAAGATCTCGCCAACCACGCCCACGCGCGGCTTGGTGCCCTCGCCCACGAGCGGCATGGTGTCGAACGCGCGGATGGCCTCACGCGCAAGCTTGGTGTAGTTGTGCCTGTTGAACTTAGGCGCCAGCTTGCGGGCGCGCGCCATGTACTCCTCGTAGAGCGCGTTGGCGGCACCGGGCGTGGCCTCGTACGGGCGGCAACGGTAGAGCATCTGCATCATCACGTCGCCAAAGAGCACCGCGTAGACTGCCTGTTTAAGCAGCGCCGGCGTAATCTTAAAGCCGGGGTTGTCCTCGCCGAGCGCCACGGCCGAAAGCGAGATCACCGGAATCTCGGGGTGGCCGCTCTCGCGCAGGGCCTTGCGGATGAGCGCGATGTAGTTGGTGGCACGGCAGCCGCCGCCGGTCTGGCTGATGACCACGGCCGTCTTGGACAGGTCGTACCGACCGCTCTCGATGGCCTCCATGATCTGGCCCGTCACCAGGATCGACGGATAGCAAATATCGTTGTTCACGTAGCGCAGGCCGGCCTCGACGGCATCGTGGTCAGTCGAGGGCAGCAGTTCCAAGTTATAGCCAGCACCGCGGAATACCTCTTTGACCAGGTCAAAGTGGATCGGCGCCATCTGCGGGCACAGGATGGTGTAGCCCTCCTCGCGCATCTGCTCGGTAAAGGGCACCTTGGGCCATGCGGTCGAAGCACTCTTGCGCTGCGCCTCGAACGTGTACTTGCGGCTCGCGAACGCGGGGGCATCCGTGGAGGGCGCCACCGGCGCGGCATCGCCCTGCTCGTAGGCCTCGCCCGCGGCCGTGGCCTCGGCCAAGCGCTCGGCCTCCTGGTCCTTGAGCGCTGCCATGAGCGAGCGAATACGGATACGCGCGGCGCCCAAGTTGGACACCTCGTCAATCTTGAGCACGGTGTAGATCTTGCCGCTGGCCTCAAGGATTTCCTGCACCTGGTCGGTAGTCAGGGCATCGAGACCGCAGCCGAAGGAGTTGAGCTGGATCAGGTCCAGGTCGTTGCGCATCGTCACAAAGCGGGCGACGGCGTACAGGCGGCTGTGGTACATCCACTGGTCGACGACGCGAATCGGACGCTCGGGCTTTACCAGGTGCGCGAGCGAATCCTCGGTAAAGACCGCAAAGCCAAAGCTCGAGATAAGCTCGGGCAGGGCGTGGTTGATCTCGGGGTCGTTATGGTAGGGACGGCCGGCGAGCACAATGCCGTGGCCGCCGTGGTCCTCGACCCACTTAAGAGCCTCCTCGCCCATGGTCTGGATGTCCTCGTGGAAACGCGCATCGGCCTCGTAGGCGGCGTTGACGGCGGCATCGACCTCGGAACGCGTGATCTTGGGTCCACGCACACGACCGCGACCGGCCTCAGCATCGGCCACACGGTCGACGGCGAGCACCTGGTACAGACGGCGCTTGAGCTCGGTCTTGTCGTGATAGGGCACAAACGGGTACAGGAACTCGATGTTCTGCTCGCGAATCTCGTCGATATTGAGCGCCAGCGCCGTGGGGTAGCTCATGACAATGGGGCAGTTGTAACAGTTGCCGGCGGTCGGATCCTCCTTGCGCTCCCAGCGCACGCACGGCATCCAAATGAAGTCGACATCGCGGTCGATGAGGTTCATCACGTGGCCGTGGCTCATCTTGGCCGGATAGCACACGCTCTCGGACGGCATGGACTCGATGCCCGCCTGGTAAGTCTTTTTGCTCGACTGGTCGGACAGCTGCACGCTAAAGCCCAGGCGCGTAAAGAACGCATGCCAGAAGGGGTAGTTCTCGTACATGTTGAGCGCGCGCGGGATGCCGACGGTGCCGCGCGGGGCCTCGTCGGGGCTCAGGATCTCGCGGTTAAAGAGCAGCTCGTTTTTCTTTTTGAAGAGGTTGGGGGCCTCAGTCTTCTGCTTTTTGTGGCCAGCGCCCTTCTCGCAGCGGTTGCCGGTAATGAAGCGCCTGCCGCCGCCAAAGTCGTTGACGGTAAGCTGGCAGTTGTTAGAGCAACGGCCGCAGCGGACATGCTTTTGCGTCACGGTGAGGTGCGCGATGTCCTCGGCCGAAAGAATGGTCGAAGTGCCGTCGGCACCGGCGCGATCGCGGGCGAGCAGGGCCGCACCGTAGGCGCCCATGCAGCCGGCAATGTCGGGACGCACGGCATGAACGCCGGTGAGCTGCTCAAACGCGCGCAGCGTGGCATCGGACATAAAGGTGCCGCCCTGGACAATCACCTGGCTGCCGATCTCCTTGGGGTCGCGCAGCTTAATGACCTTGAAGAGGGCATTCTTGATGACGGAATAGGACAGGCCGGCCGCGATGTCGCCCACCGTGGCGCCTTCCTTTTGCGCCTGCTTGACGCGCGAGTTCATAAAGACCGTGCAGCGGCTGCCCAAATCAACCGGGGCCTTGGCATGGATGGCAGCGTCGGCAAATGCGCACACGTCCATGTTCATAGACACGGCGAAGCTCTCGATAAAGCTGCCGCAACCCGACGAGCAGGCCTCGTTGAGCATGATGTGCTCGATAACGCCGTCCTTGACGCGCAGGCACTTCATGTCCTGGCCGCCAATGTCCAGAATGAACTCGACGCCGGGCAGGAACGCCTTGGCGCCGCGCAGGTGCGCAACGGTCTCAATCTCGCCGGAATCGGCCTTGAGGGCCTCGATGAGCAGCGCCTCACCGTAGCCCGTGGTGGTCACGTGGCCGATGGTGCAGCCGGCGGGAATGTGGTTGTAGAAATCGGCCATGATGACCTTGGCCGTGCCTAGGATGTCGCCGTTGTTGTTGCCGTACCAGGTGTGCAGCAGCTGACCGTCCTCGCCCACGAGCGCGGCCTTCATGGTGGTGGAGCCGGCGTCGATACCGATGAACACGCGGCCGGTGTAGCCGTCGAGCTTGCCCTTGGGGACGACTTCCTGGTCGTGGCGGGTTTTGAACTCGGCAAAGTCCTCGTCGGTGGCAAAGAGCGGATCCAGGCGCTCGACCTCGGCACCCTGTGTGTCGCCCAAGCTGTCGATGGCCTCGATGAGCTGCGGGAACGTGCTGAGCTTGTTGGACTCGTGCGCCATGGCGGCGCCGCTCGCCACAAACAGGTGAGCGTTTTGGGGCACGATACGGTGCTCCTCGTCCAGGTTGAGCGTGAGGTAGAAGCGGTGGCGCAGCTCGGAGAGGTACTGCAGCGGGCCGCCCAGGAAGGCGACGTTGCCGCGGATGGGACGGCCGCACGCCAGACCCGAGATGGTCTGGGTCACGACAGCCTGGAAGATGGAGGCAGCCACGTCCTCGGGGCGGGCGCCCTCGTTGAGCAGCGGCTGCACGTCGGTCTTGGCAAAAACGCCGCAGCGGCTGGCGATGGGATAGATGGTGGTGGCGTTGGCCGCGAGCTCGTTGAGGCCGCTCGCGTCGGTGTGCAGCAGGGTTGCCATCTGGTCGATGAACGCGCCCGTGCCGCCGGCGCAGGTGCCGTTCATGCGCTGCTCGATGCCGTTGTCGAAATAGATGATCTTGGCGTCCTCGCCGCCCAGCTCGATGGCAACGTCGGTGGCCGGGATAAGAGTCTCGACAGCGCGCTTGCTGGCGATGACCTCCTGGACAAACTCCAGGTCGAGCCACTGGGACAGCAGCAGGCCGCCCGAGCCGGTAATGGCGCAGGTCATCTGGGCCGTCGGCAGCACGGTCGCAGCGCCCTCGAACAGGTCGCGGGCGCAGGCGCGGACGTCGGTGTGGTGGCGCTGGTACTTGGCGTAGACGATCTGGTTGTCGTCGTTGAGCACGGCGAGCTTAACGGTGGTGGAGCCCACGTCGATGCCCAGATGCAGGCTGCCGCGAGCGTTCTCGGGGTTGAAGATCGCGCCTTCGGGGGCCTGGCCGGCGGCTACGGGCTCAGCGGCGGTGGCGGGCTCGCTAGCGACGGACGTCTCCCCTGCCGCGTTCTTGGCATCGGCAACTGCCTCGGCAACTTTCTCGGCAGCTGCGGTCGCGGCCTTCTGCGCGGCATCCACCACGGCGGGCGCAGCCTCACGCGCGGCAGTGACCATACGGTCCTTAATGCCCTCGACGAGTTTGCTCATTGTCTCTCCTCTTAGTTGTTGGACTCGACGGCTGCGGCGGTGTCGGCCGCGTCCTCGAGCTGCAGGTTCAATAGCTTCATGCCGTATTCCGGTACGTTGATATCGATGGGTTGGCCATACAGGTCACCAGGGCGCACAAAAGCGAGCACCGTCATAATGCGCGCCATGGCCTCGGGCGATTCGGTGAGCCCACGCTCAAACCAGCGCTGAATCATGCCGACCTCGGCACTCACGACGTAGGTGACGTAGTAGTCAAAGAACGTGCCCAGCGCCAGGCCCAAAATGCCCGTCTGCGCACGCGGCACCACAGCCTCACGCGCGGTGTCGATGATCCTTTTAATGAAGGCCTGGTCGCCGCCCGGACCCAGCAGCGCACCGATTAAGTCGCGGTTGGCCGCAAGATAACGCAGCAGCTCAACCGAACCGGGCGCCGGCTCGAGCTCATCGATGTTGTGATAGAGATCGGGCAGCTGAGCTGCGGTGATGAGCTCAATACGCTCACGGATCTCGGTCAGCAAGCCATCCTCGATTTGATTGATAAAGTCGGGGATATCGCGGTAGTGCGAATAGAACGTACGGCGCGTAAGGCCAGCGCGCTCGGTGAGCGACGCGACATTAATGCGCGAAAGGTCGCCGCTTTCGGCAAGCTCGCTGGCAAGTGCCTGGCGAAGGGCACGCTGCGAGCGAAGGGACCGGCGATCGCATTTCTCGAGCTGGGACAAGCGTCCTCCTTGTTACTCAGCCTGTGCGCTATTGCACAGTGCGAGTATTATTGCACACCGTGTGTATCAACACGTAAAGGCAATATTTGGGATGTGGCGAAGGGACAGTTCCCATGTCACATTCAGCGACCGCCTAGGTTGTGCCAGTTGTGCCTGGCTTTTGAAGCGGCAGTACCGATTGTCCAAAAAGTCATTCGTGGGTAGAATAGTGTCGACGGCAGCCCAAGTTGTAGCTAGCTGGGCAGCGCCGTTGTTTGCATTAGGGGGTCAATGCCTTAGCGGCGGCGACCCCTTCTGTTGCGCTTCGAACGCTGCTTGAGTGCCTCGGAAAGGCCGACAAGCGCCGTGAAGAACGAGACCAAAGCGGTCAGAAGTCTCACGAAATCAATCAGATCGGTCATGGGCATCACCTCCCATCAGATGGAGGGCGCTGCCCGGCACATGGAACTGCCGTCAACGATACCGATTCTACCAGAGCCTAGTTATATATACGAATATATGTTCGTATTCCAAGCACACAGACCCCTGTGACAAAAGGGCTGTCCCTTTGTCACATTATTCGATGATGGTGCGGGAGTTTTGCTTGTGCATGGTGGCGAGCATGTGTTTGGGGACGGCGTGGATCATGCAGCTGCCGATAGTTGCGCTCGCGGCGGCTTTAGCTGCATCGCTAGCGTTTTTGGTCGCGTAGCTGTGACGGAAACGCTTGAGCATGGCGATATCGTTGCCGCCATCGCCATAGACCGCGACCTCGTCCTCGGCAATACCGTAGTAGCCCGCCAGCCAGGCCACGCTCTCGCCCTTGTTGCACGCCACGTCCGTGATCTCGAACATCACCGGATCGAACGGTGCGTTGACCACGCGGTCCGAGCGCTCGGCCAAATACGCCTTTAGGTCGCGCTCCAGCTCGGGCGAGGTCACGCGGCAGTTGATCTTGCACACATCGTGGCGCAAGATGTCGCCGATCGACTGGTCGAAATACTGCTCCTCGTGATAGCCGCCACGCGCACGCATGCCGCGCATCACGATGCGCTTGATAGGACTGTCCTTTTTAAAGCCCGCCTGATGCATCTCGAACGAGCCGCTCGAGAACATGCCATCGGGCGTGGAGCAGTCGAAGCAAATATCCGGAAACTCCTTGAGCAGCTCCTCGGTGATCTGTGGGTCGATGGTCCAGGTCTTGAGCACCTCGCCATGGCTGTCGCGCACGATTGATCCATTGGAGCAGCAGGCGTCAAGCGCCAGGCCCGTAAAGCCATGCTCACCAATCGGCAGCGTCGAGCGCCCGGTCGCGGGAACCACATGCAAGCCAGCCTCGGTCAGCTCGCGAATGGCATGGCGGATGGTCCCATCTGCCTCGTGCAGGGCGTTGAGCAGCGTTCCGTCTAAGTCGCTCGCAAACATCTTGATCATGGGCATGCCTTTCCTTCGTCTGCACGATATTGTAGGCGAAGGAGAGGCTCGTTCTCGTATGGGCGTTCCACGCCGCAGCAATCGTTTCTGTTAAACCGCTGCACTGCGAACGTCACATTGTTTGTGGTGAGCGACTTTTCAAGCGATAAAACAGCACCGTCGTCAGCACCAGTACCACCAGCATAGCTGCGAACACAGCCGCCGGCGCCCATCGATCATATGCAAATCCGTATGTCAATTGGCCAATAGGCGTTGCGCAGGAAAGAGCCATATATACGACCGAAAGCACCTTTCCGCAGAGTTCCGCCGGCGCCGCCCGCTGAACGAATGCAACGATTTCGACCGACGCAATACTCGCCCACACCATGACCCATGCCGAACCGACCGCAAGCGCAGCAAACACAATTTGGCCAGCGCCGCTCAGCAGCGTGACAGTAATCGGCACGACTCCAAAACAGATCATCGCAACGTATCGACATATGTCATTGAAGGAAAAACGATTCGGCCTAATACCGACCAAACCGCCGCCTGCAAGACCGCCTAGCCCCATAGCTGCCTCAATAATCCCAATGCAGGAAGATTGCATGCCGAGATGCCTGGTAACAATAACGGGTGCACCAATCGTTAACCCAACCAACGCAAGATTCAAAACAGCCGCAAGCAAAATCACGGCGAGCAACGAGGTGTTTTGGAGCAGGCACCGAATCGCTGACATAAAATCGCTTTGACATGCCATACGAGTCGAGCTATCCCCCGTCATTTCAGAGGGGACATTTTGTTTGAGTGTGGCCCAAAACAGCAGCGTCGACATTGCAAACGCCACCGCCGCGATCGCGCAAAGGACGTCGATTCCAAAGCATCCGTAGACGGCTGTTCCAACCACGGGACCTAGAATATTGCTCGCCATGGTCGTCTGCGACACTAACGCGGTGGCCCGCTCGACCTTTTCCTTGCCGACCATGTGCAGCGTCTCAATTTGAAGTATCGGCTTCAGAATAGATTGAACGGCGTATTGGACGCACAGCATCACCGCCACAACAGCTGCAAGGGGCAACGAGCACTTCATGGGAACAAATAGCATCGCTGCAACCATTAAAGCAATACCGAGAGCTGCTAGAACGCCGCGATGCCCCTCTCGATCAGCTAATACTCCGCCAGCCGGAGTCGCAAGCACGCCCGGTATAAACGCTATAGCCGCGACGGCACCATATAGCGTTGACGAACCACTGCGGTCGAGCAAGTAAAGCGGGCACGCAAAGCACAGCGCCGACAACGTCGAATACACGCACAGCTGCGCAACGAGAAGACCGACGAGTCTTATAGGCAGCGCTGTCTTTGATGCTGATACGGCATCGAAGTCTCTCATCCCGTCCATAGAGCTTTGCCTCCTATACATACTATTGGTATGTATTTAACGGCTCGAAAAGGGCGACCGTAGCCACCCTCTTACATCAATATATATACCGTTAGTATGTATATTACCACCCGACACGGTTCCAAACGTCCCAAATTTGGCACGTTGTTTGAAGCACTTCTTCCCCCAAATCGAGACCCACTGCGGCCGCCATCTGCGTCAAACATTGCGCGCGAGCGACCATTCGCTCCTTGGGCTCGAGCGGACGGAACAATGGCAGCAGCCAAAGATTCGCTAGCAACGATACGGCCTCTGCTGCTTCGCGCGGGCATTCGCACGCAATGGAGCCGTCGGCGACGCCTTCCTCGATTACCGGCAAGAGATATCCATCGGCCGACTCGTCAAACGAACTCTGATACTGCATCGCCAGCAGACGCGAACTCTTTACCGGATCCGCCGCAGGATGTATGCGCGCCCAAAGCTCAATTTGTGGTACGACAGACTCAGGCGCATAAAGTCGCTTGAGCTTTTGGGCGCCCGTCATATTGCCAGCACCGAGCGTCGCGCGGCGGCGTTCAACAATCGGAGCCATCGCTCGATCAAACGCGGCGTTGAAAATCTCTTCTTTGCTCTTGAAGTGATGATAGATAGCGCCCTTGGTCATGCCATCGAGACGGTCAACGATATCCTGGATGCTCGTTCCCTCATAACCCTGTGCGCAGAATAGCTCCAGCGCCGCGTCGAGAATCTTCGCGACCGTCTCTTCGGGATATTTATTGCGACCCATAATCCGCCCATCCGCAACGCAAGTCTTATTCCTTATTGCGATATTTTAACGTTGCGGATGGCAAACGGTCGGCCCTACACCGCGGCGGGGCCGTGTTCGCAGGTACGGATGCGGATAACCTCCTCGACCGGCTCGACCCAAATCTTGCCGTCTCCAACGGCACCGGTGCGAGCGGCGTTGCAGATGATGTCGACAATTCCGTCGACGTGCTCGTCGGCACAAATGAGCGTGAACTGCACCTTAGGGATCGTGTTGACAAGCAACTCGTTGCCGCGCACGTATTCCTTCCAGCCATGCTGCGCGCCGCAGCCCTGCACCTGGTTGATAGTCATACCGCGAACATCGGCAGCAAACAGCGCGTCTTTAAGAACCTCAAGCTTCTCAGCACGAACAATCGCCGTAATCTTCTTCATAGTAAATTCCTCTCTTCAATAAAAGAAATGAATTGACCCTCACATGGCACGGGTTTTCCAGGTGCCACAGACCAACCTTGTAGATCAGATAAGTGCAACTAACAGGTCTTAGCAGGTTTCCCAAGTGCCGCAGATCGGCCTGAAAGAGGAGTGCCGCGTACTTAAGGTACGCAAACGACGATTGAAGGCCGAGGTGCGGTGCTTGGGGAAGCTGCTAATCGAGTCCGGAGAACGAAGGGTAGGCGCTCTCGCCGTGTTGACTCACATCCAGGCCCAGCGCCTCGTCGGCCTCGTCCACACGCAGGCTGCCGTGGAACAGCATCTTGACCACCGCGGCAATCACCAAATCGAGCACCAGTACAATAGCGACCGTCACCACAATGCCCAAAATCTGCGAGATGAGCAGCGACATGTCGCCCGTGTAAAACAAGCCACCCTTGCCGGTCCACGAAAGCTCCGGCACGCAGAACAGGCCCGTGAGCACGCCGCCCAAGATGCCACCGATGCCGTGGCAGCCGAACGCGTCGAGCGCATCGTCGTAGCCGAACTTGGTCTTAAGATGGCTGATGGCCAGGTAGCAGACGGGCGATACAATCAGGCCCATGACCAGCGCCGCCCACGGCTCGACAAAGCCCGCGCCCGGCGTGACCACCACGAGGCCCGCAACCAGACCGGTGCTGGCACCCACCAGCGTGGGGCGACCGGTGTGCACGCGCTCGACGGCAAGCCACGAGACCATGCCCGCCGCGCTGGCCGTCACGGTGTTGAGGATGGCGAGCGCCGCCACGGCGTCGGCCTTGAACTCGCTGCCGCCGTTAAAGCCAAACCAGCCAAACCAAAGCAGGCCGGCGCCCAGCGCCACAAACGGCACGTTATGCGGACGGTAGCTCACCATGCCAAAGCCGCGACGACGGCCGAGCATTAAGCAGAGAATCAGGCCCGTAAGACCAGACGAGATGTGCACCACGTCGCCGCCGGCAAAGTCGAGCGCGCCGATGATATCGCCGATAAAGGAGCCCTCGCCGCCCCAAACCATGTGGGCAAGCGGCGCATAGACCACGAGCAGCCAAATACCTAGGAAGGCCGCCATGGCACCAAACTTAACGCGGCCGGCCAGGCTGCCCGTGACGATAGCAGCCGTGATCATAGCAAATGCCATCTGGAAGGCGATGTTGATGATCTGAGGGTAGACGGCACCGTCCGACGCGGTGCCCTCAGCCGCCTGCAGCACCTGGTTGAGCACCGGCAAGCACAGCAGCTGGTCAAGGCCTCCAATAAACGGGCTGGAACCGTCGCCGCCGTAGGCCAGCGACCAGCCGGCAACAATCCACAGCACGCCGACCAGGCCAATGGCGCCAAAGCACATGAGCATGGTGTTGATGACATTTTTGCGCCTCGAGAGGCCGCCATAGAAAAACGCCAGACCCGGTGTCATTAAAAACACGAGCATGGTGCAGATGAGCATAAACGTTGTCGATCCCGTATCGTACATTCGCTCCCCCTTGATCGCATGAACGTTGTCGGCGCCCATAATGCGACCGAGGAGCAACTGGTGTAGACCAGATACGGCGTTGTTAAACGCTGCGTTGTCGAATGGAAACGGCGCCGCAATCTTGGAAACGGCGCGGCAACGGGCGCGAAACGAACGGGAAATACGCGAGCAAGGAAGCCGCGAGCGCTCCCATCCCGGCTAGCGTCGGAACAGCTCGCGGGCTCGGTCGCGGAGGTCGGTAGCTCGGATGACGCCCTCGTAGCGGTTGATGCGCAGACGCGGGAAGGCATTAAAGAAGCGTAGGTCGCGGCGGCTGAGTGACACGCTCGGCACCGGACGGCTCATGCGCTTGCCGGCAAGGCGACGACTGAGCGACGGACGAGGCATGCTCGGCGCGGCATCGGCCACGCGGCGGGCAGCAAGTGCCAGACCGCGGGCACCGTCCGCGATAAACGTCGGCATCGAAGCCTTCTCTCGCAGGGCATCGAGCGTCGCGTCACCCAGCTCGGCCAGCCACGCGTTAACGGCACGGCTACGGATGTGCGTCTGTGTCACCGAGTCAATCGTCGATTCGGGAATGCGCTCGAGCATTGAGTCCGAGGCATCGGCAAGCGACTCATTGATGCGGTCGGCAAGGTCGGCGCGCACGCGCTCCAGCTGATCGGACAGACGCCGCCAGCTCGCCAACGAGCACGCCGCGTCGACCATCATCGCGACCGCGACGATAAAGGCGGACAGCCGCACAATCAGCACCGGCAGATGGCCAAGCAGCCCCAGCAATGCCGGCTCCACTAAACGGCAAATGCACAGCGCACCCAGGCCAAACGCGCAAGCCCAGTACAGGCAGATACGTCCGTGCAGGTTAAACGGTAGGTGCGAATAGTCCCAAAAGCGAGCGCCCGTTGTTTTTTCCAGCAGCACGCCCACGCTGTACTCAATCACGCTGCATACGAGCGCTGCAGCGACAAACTGGCTCGAGGCATCCGGAATCCCACGCAACAGCAGCCAGCAGGCAATGCCGCCCGCGCCATAGATAGGGCAGCACGGCCCCAGCAAAAAGCCACTGTTGGCAAATCGTCCGTGGTTGAGCATGGCGCAGACTGTCGATTCCCATGCCCAGCCGCAAAAACCGTAGAAGGCAAACGAGAGCACCAGCGCCGAGAGCGGACAGGCGGCGAGCGTCGCGCCGTCAAATGCCATATCAATCGCGGTTCCCACCGTCTACCCTCTCCTCTTTTCGTTCGAGCCCTCGTTCGAATCGTTCGCGCCGCCTTTGCGCGGTAGACGGCCGGCGACCGTCTCGCGCAGCGCGCACCATTTATCTGCCAGGCATACAATCCAAGCCTCACGACACGTCGGCGGCACTGGCACCAGCGGAAACATATGCCGCACGATGATATTCCGCTCGCGCGACGTCAGCTCAAAATCTTCCTCCGCGCGCGCTAGGGCAAAAAACGGGTGGCGAAAGCCATGCAGCCGATGGCTTGGGTCGGGATCGTGCCAATCGTAGAGAAAGTAATCGTGTAACAAGGCTCCGCGCAGCAGCGAGGCACGGTCGATCGAAACACCGACGCGGCCCAGGCGCTCGGCAAAGGACAGGCTCGTCCGCGCTACCGAAGTCACATGCGCATACACCGTCACATCGCCATGCTGAATAAACTCGCGCGTCAGGTCCAGACGGCCCGCCTGTGCCAGTTGACGGGCAGCATGGTCCACTTCGCACGCGATTTTCTCGGCACGAACGACATCGGACATGCTGCCTCCTTCCAGCGACTCACGGCGACAAGCCACGGCCTGTGCGCAATCGATAAAAACATCATGGAACACATCAGTATGGCATCGGACAAAACGTTTTGCCCCGCCAGTTGGCGAATTACCGCGCCGCCGTCACATATCAAACGCCAAAATGTGCGAGACTGTCTTGTGCAATTGTGTCGGCCGAGGGAGCGCCGGCACTCGATTCGCATGGAGTAACCCACAACGATGCTGCTTACGCAAACGACAACGCCCGAGGACGTCAAGGCTCTTAATCGTGCCGAGCTTCCGCTGCTCTGCGGCGAGATCCGTCAGGCAATCCTCGAAAGCTCCGCCGCCGTCGGCGGGCACGTTGCCCCCAACTTGGGCGTCGTTGAGCTTACGGTTGCGCTTCATCGCGTGTTTAACTCCCCCATCGACAAGATTGTCTTTGACGTTTCGCACCAGACCTACGCCCACAAGGCGCTGACGGGGCGCGCGTACACTTATATCGATCCGGAGCGTTATGGTGAGGCTTCTGGCTTTGCCAATCCCGACGAGTCCGAGCATGACCTGTTTGCCATGGGTCACACCTCGACCTCGGTGAGCTTGGGCTGCGGTCTTGCCCACGCGCGCGACCTGGCGGGTGACACGTATAACGTCATTACCGTTATTGGCGACGGCTCGCTTTCGGGCGGTCTGGCTTTTGAGGGCTTTAACAATGCCGCCGATCTCGACAGTAACTTGATCATTATCGTCAACGATAACGACCAGTCCATTGCCGAAAACCACGGTGGTCTGTATCGCAATCTGGCCGAGCTGCGCGCCAGCAACGGCACCTGTGAGCGCAACGTTTTCCGCGCGATGGGACTCGACTACCGTTATTTGGACGCCGGCAACGACGTGTTGGCCCTAGTCGACGCGCTGCAGGAACTGCGCAATATCGATCATCCCATCGTGCTGCACGTCTCCACCGCCAAGGGCAAGGGCTTTGAGCCAGCCCAAAACGACCCCGAGCGCTGGCACCACGTGGGTCCGTTTGACATGGCGACCGGGCGCAAGCTCTGCCCGGGCCATCCGAGCGAGCCTGCGCCGCGCACCTACGCCGACATTACGGGCGAGGCGCTCAGCGCCGCCATCGAGCGCGATCCGCAGGTCGTGGGCATCACGGCCGCCACACCCTACATCATGGGCTTTACACCCGAGCTTCGCGCCGCCGCCGGCAAACAGTTCGTCGATGTGGGCATTGCCGAGGAGCACGCCGTGACCTTTGCCACCGCGCTTGCGCGCTCGGGCGCCAAGCCAGTCTTTGGTGTGTACGGCACGTTTTTGCAGCGCGCCTACGACGAGCTGTGGCACGACCTGTGCCTCAACGACGCCCCCGCAACCATTTTGGTGTTTGCTGCGTCAATCTTTGGCACCACGTCCGAGACGCACCTTTCGTTCTTTGATATTTCCATGCTGGGCGGTCTTCCCAACATGCACTACTTGGCGCCGGCCTGCATGGAGGAATATCTGTCCATGCTGAGCTGGTCGCTCGACCACCGCGAGCATCCCGTGGCAATCCGCGTACCGGGCATCGGCCTGGTAAGCCGCCCCGACCTTGCGCCCGCCGAAGACACCGACTACAGCGCCGTTCGCTACAACGTGGTGCGTCAGGGCCGCGACGTTGCCGTGCTCGCGCTTGGCGATTTCTTTGAGCTGGGTGAGCGCGTGACAAACCGCTTGGCCGCCGAGTACGGTATCGAGGCCACGCTCGTCAACCCTCGCTTTGCAGCCGAGCTCGACCGCAAGTTCCTCGACAGCCTTGTCGCCGAGCATCGCGTTGTCGTCACCCTCGAGGACGGCATCTTGGACGGCGGCTGGGGCGAGCGCGTGGCGTGCTACCTGGCCTGCACGCCCGTGCGCACGCGCACCTTCGGCATCGCCAAGGGCTTCCCCGACCGCTACGACCCCAACGAACTGCTCGCTCAGAACGGCATGACGGTCGAGAACATGGCCGCCGAAGCCGTAAGACTACTCAACGAGTAAAAAACCTCCGCAAGGGAAGCACCCCTGCGGAGGTTTTTGTTTTCGCGGCGCGATTATCTCAATCTGTAACATCTAGAGGATAAATCCTCGTCCAGATGTTACAGATCTAGATAAGACATCTTAGTCCCAGACCTTTGTCTCAATCTGTAACAGCTAGAGACCTTTTGTCCGTCCAGATGTTACAGATCGAGACATTCGAATCCCCCTGAAGAGATAATCTCGATCTGTAACAGCTAGAACCCATTTCCTCGTCTACCTGTTACAGATTGAGACAAAACAACGAGACCGGCCGCCCGCAAAACGCTTTCTTAGCTGTAATAATCAACGTTTGCCCAGATAAAACCTACCAAAATAAACCTGTCCCTTTTTGGTAGGCAGAATTACCCATAAGACAAGTATGTTTCTGAGTTATTTCGTGTTGACCCATTTGAGCGGGATAGGGTATAACTCTACTCAACCGCTAGGGATTTTATTGAGAAAGGTGTTCTACCATGAGCAAGAACCTCTCCCAGCAGGTCGTTCTCGACCGCCGCGGCTTCGTTGCCGCCACCTTCGCAACCGTCGCCGGCCTTGGTCTTGCCGGCTGCTCTGACACCAGCGCCGAGGCCGACAAGGGTTCCGCCACCGGCTCCTCCAAGGACTCCGAGGATACCGAGGTTTCCGCCACGCTCGATGCCAAGGCATTCGACAAGCTCGTCAACGACGGCCCCAAGGCCGATGACGACGTCATCGCTGCCAGCACCTGGGCCACGGCCGTTAAGGACGCCGGCGTCTTTAAGATCGGTGGCGTTCAGACCTCCACGCTCTTCTCCCTCCTCAACGAGAAAGACGGTCAGACCCGCGGCTTCGATGCCGGTATCGCACAGCTCCTGTCCAACTACATTCTGGGCGAGAACAAGGTCGAGATCACCCAGGTGACCTCGGACACGCGCGAGTCTGTCCTGCAGAACGGCCAGGTCGACGCCGTCTTTGCCACCTACACCATCACTGACGAGCGCAAGAAGCTCGTCTCCTTCGCCGGCCCCTACTACTACACGCAGCAGGCCATCCTGGTGCTCGCCGATAACGACGACATCAAGAGCGTCGACGACCTGGCCGACAAGAACGTCGCCGTCCAGTCCGGCTCCAACGGCCCCGCCATCCTGGAGGAGTTCGTTCCCAAGGCCAGCCAGCAGGAGTTCAAGACCGACGAGGAGGCCCGCCAGGCACTCCAGCAGGGTCGCGTTGATGCCTACGTCATCGATAACAACATGCAGCAGAGCGCCCTGGTTCGCGAGCCCGGCAAGTACAAGATCGCCGGCAAGCCCTTCGGCAGCAAGGAGCCTTACGGCATCGGCCTGCCGCTCGATTCCGACGGCGTCGCCTTTGTCAACGACTTCCTTAAGAAGATCGAGGACGACGGCACCTGGACTGAGCTGTGGCAGATCTGCATCGGCGACCGTACGGGCGACACCAATGTTCCCGAGCTGCCCGAGATCGGGGCCTAGGCAGCGAGCCTGGTAACGGCCGCAACGAAACCATACGGAAACGCACGATGCGCTTTATTGCGATAAACTGTTTCCACACTGAGTTGTCGGGGCTTCCGTACACACGGGAGCCCCTTTCCTTATCGGCAGGAGGTCTGCATGAGTCTCTCCGAGCTCTGGTCGCTCTATGGCCAGAACTATATCGACGCGCTGCTCGCCACCTGGGGCATGACGCTTGAGTCGTTTGCCATCGCCATGGTGCTGGCCGTCGCCGCCACCGTGATGCGCGTGTCGCCGCTCAAGCCGCTGCGCGTCTTTGGCGACCTGTATGTTCAGGTCTTCCGTAACATCCCCGGCATCGCACTGCTCATCATCGTCGTCTATGCGCTGCCGCCGCTCAAGGTCGTCCTGCCCTACCGCACCTGCGTTATCGTCGCCACAGTCCTTTTGGGCTCGGCCTTTGGCTCCGAGAACTTTATGAGCGGCATCAACACCGTCGGCGTCGGCCAGGTCGAAGCCGCCCGCTCGCTGGGCATGAGCTTCAGCCGTATCCTCGCCAAGATCGTGATTCCGCAGGCACTGCGCTCAAGCGTATTGCCCATGACGAACCTCTTTATCGCCGTCATGCTCACTACCGCCTTGGGCAGTCAGGTGCCGCTTAAGCCGCAAGAGCTCACCGGCGTGGTGAGCTATATCAATACGCGCTCGCTCGGAGGCGTCGCCGCGTTCTTTATCTCGGCGCTCGGCTACCTGGGCACGGCCTTTGTGGTGAGCCACATTGGCAACTACATCGATAAGAAGGTGAGGATCCTCCGATGAGTAAGCATTCCTCCCCTGCACTTACCATGCGCGATGCGCTCTACGAGGCTCCCGGCCCCAAGATGCGTGCCAAAATTCGCATCGGCACCGCCTTTTCGCTCGTTGCCGTGGCCGCGCTCATCGCTCTGGTACTGCAGCGCTTTTATGTGACCGGCCAGCTTTCGGTCCACTATTGGTATTTCTTTACGCACCTCACCACCTGGAAGTTCCTGCTTGCCGGCTTTGAGGGCACCGTCAAAGTCGCGCTCACCGCCGGCGCCATCGCGCTGGTGCTGGGCTTAGCCCTTATGCTCGGCCGCACCAGCGACATTAAGCCGCTGCAGCTGGTCTGCCGCGTGCTCACCGATTTCTTCCGCGGCGTGCCAAGCCTGCTGTTCATCTACTTCTTCTTTTTGGTGCTGCCCCAGTACAAGATCGCGCTGCCGTCGTTTTGGATGCTCACGCTTCCCGTCGCGCTCGCTGCCGCCGGCGTACTCGCCGAGATCTTCCGCGCCGGTGTCAACGCCGTGCCGCGCGGCCAGGTCGAGGCGGCCCAGGCGCTCGGCCTCTCCAAGGCTAAAGTCACCTTTAAAATCGTATTGCCGCAGGCTATTCGATTTATCATTCCGTCGTTGATTTCGCAGCTCGTGGTCGTAGTCAAAGACACCACCGTCGCCTACGTGGTGAGCTACCCCGACCTCATGCAAAACGCCCGCGTGCTCATTACCAACTACGACGCTCTCGTGTCGGTCTACCTGGTAATCGCGGTCATCTACATCCTCATCAACGTCGCGATTAACAAGGCTGCTGTCTACGTTTCGCACAAGACCGGCGCGACCATCATCCGCTAACGCTTTACCATTTCGAGTCATAAGGAGCCAAGCACCATGGCACAGAGCACTTCTTCTACCGGCAATCAGCCGCTGATTGAGCTCAAGCACGTCGATAAGCACTATGGCGACCTGCACGTTCTCAACGACATCAATCTGTCAGTCGATCGCGGCGAGGTCGTCGTTGTGATCGGTCCCTCGGGCTCAGGCAAGTCGACCATGTGCCGAACCATCAACCGCTTGGAGACCATCGACTCGGGCGAGATCCTCATCGAAGGTCAGCCGCTTCCGCAGGAAGGCAAAGACCTTGCCCGCATGCGCGCCGAGTTGGGTATGGTGTTTCAGCAGTTCAACCTGTTCGCACATATGACCGTACTGCAGAACGTCATGCTGGGGCCGGTCGACGTGCTGGGCGTCTCCAAGGATGAGGCTCGCGAGCGCGCCATGGACCTACTGGGCCGCGTGGGCGTTGCCGAGCAGGCCGATAAGGTGCCCGCACAGCTCTCGGGCGGCCAGCAACAGCGTGTAGCCATCGCACGTTCGCTTGCCATGCAACCCAAGGCCATGCTTTTTGACGAGCCCACGAGCGCCCTTGACCCCGAAATGATCAACGAGGTGCTCGAGGTCATGGTCCGTCTGGCTCAGCAGGGCATGACGATGATCGTCATCACGCACGAGATGAACTTCGCCCGCCGCGTTGCCGATCGCGTCGTGTTTATGGCCGACGGCCAGATCATGGAAACCGGCACGCCCGACGAGTTCTTCGACCACCCCCAGACCAAGCGCGCCCAGGACTTCCTCAACTCCATTAAGGGCCACTAGCCCAATTGCCACGCGGGCAAATTCATCAGTAACGTTTGTCCCGCGCCACCCCTGTGCCATGTCCACCCGGATTCGAAAGCCGCACCCATGATCGGAACCCGCACCTCATCGTCCTACACTCCGCACGTCGACGTCGATCCCGCTGACCGCCCGCTTATCCTGGTAGCACCACGCTGGGAAGAAGCGAAGCCCTATTTGAGCGAGACGCTCTCCCCCAACGAGGAGATTGCGAGCGTATTTGTCGACGCCATTCTTGCCGCCGGCGGTCTGCCGCTGCAGATGTCCATCACCGAGGACATTGAGGTCATCCGTCATTACGTCGATATCGCCGACGGCATCGCCATTCCCGGCGGCCCCGATGTCAATCCCAAACGTTGGGGCGATGATCGACCCTACGACCCCACCCTCTGCTGCGAGATTCGCGACCGTTTTGAGTTTAAGCTGGTTAACGAGGTACTTCGCGCCAAGAAGCCGCTCTTTACCACCTGCCGCGGCACGCAACTGCTCAACGTCGCCACCGGCGGCACCCTGTGCATGGACGTGCCGAGCCTGGGCGCGCGCGAGGGCCGCACGCAGTGGCGCCATACCCACGTGCTCAACGACCCTGTGCATCCTGTCGAGGTCGTGCCGGGCTCGCTGCTGGAGCGCGCGGTTGGCGGGCACAGGCTGATCCAGACCAACTCCGCACATCACTGCTGCGTCGATCGTCTGGGTAAGAGCACGCGCTTGGTCGCCAAGGCAACCGACGGCGTTCCCGAGTGCATCGAAGTCGAAGGCCAGCCGTTCTGTCTGGGTGTGCAATGGCATCCCGAGTACACCTGGCAGACGCTCGAGACCGACTTTAACCTGTGGAAGTCGTTTGTCGAGGCGGCGGCCAAGGTAAAGCAGACCCGCTAGTTCGCGAACCGCATAACAGATAAGGGCGCCCCGCCGGCCACATGGTCCGACGGGGCGCCCTTTTGCCTATACGCGACAGGCGCGCAGCCCAAGGCTCGCAAGCTCTTATTCGGCCGTCTCGCGCAGGGCCGACATCGTAGCCGCATATTGCTGCTGCAGCGCATGCATCCCCTCGCGAGCGCCGTCAACGGCATCGGCGCCGCGCAGCGCCTCGGTCACCACGACCGCCGGCTCGTACAGATTATCGAATCCCAGGTTCTGGCTCACGCCCTTGAGCGTGTGCGCTGCCATAAACGCACCTTCGGCGTCTCCCGCCGCCATGGCGGCCTCCAGCTTGTCCATGCTCTCGTCATCCAAAAACTTGAGGGCAAAGCGGGCGAGCATTTCCTCGCCCATCAGCCGAGCGCACGCGTCATCATAATTGGCGCCGATCTTCTCATACGCCTCACGCATGGAAATCATGGATTAAAAACTCCTTTGGTCAAACTAAATCGTGGGAAACGCGACAACGTCGGCGGGGCGTGCCAACGTCTCGGCAATTTGGTCTTGCACCTCAAGCAGACAATCGAGCAGCAGCGGGTTAAAGGTGCCGCACTTACCGTCCAGGATCATCTGAATTGCCTCCTTGTGCGGGATAGCGTCCTTGTACACGCGCACGCTCGTCAGAGCATCGTACACGTCGGCCACCGAAACCACCTGTGCGGCAATGGGAATTTCGTCGCCCTTAAGGCCATCGGGATAACCCTTGCCGTCCCAGCGCTCGTGATGCCAACGCGCAATCTGGTACGCATATTCCATAAGCGCATTGCCGGCGTGATGGCTACCCAGCTCAAGCAGCATGTCGGCGCCGATCGTGGTATGCGTCTTCATAATCTCGAACTCCTCGGACGTAAGGCGCCCGGGTTTGTTGAGAATCGCATCGTCAATCGACATCTTGCCGATATCGTGCAGCGCCGAAGCCAGGGCAATCGTGGAGCGCTCCTCATTGTCAAGGGAAATGGTGTCGCTACGCTGGACCAGACAGCCAAGCAGCAGCTCGGTCAGCTTTTCGATGTTCGTAACGTGCCTGCCGCTCTCGCCGTTGCGAAGCTCCATGACGCCAGCCATGATGTCGATGAGCATGCGACTGTTCTTGACACGCTCGTTGTACTGCTGGGACAGCAGGCTCGTCAGACGGCGCTGTTTGGCGTATAGGCGGATGGTGTTGCTTACACGGCGGCGCACGACACGGGAGTCAAACGGGCGGTTGATATAGTCCGAGGCGCCCAGCTCGTACGCGCGCAGAACCATATCATCGGAATCTTCGCTCGAAATCATGATGACAGGCAGATTGTCACTAACCGATCGGCGCGACAGACCGGCCAGCACCTCAAAGCCGCTTATGCCCGGCATGACAATATCCAGCAGCACGAGCGACAACTCATCACCATAGCGGTCGACCATGTCGAGCGCCGTACGACCGTTGTCGGCCTCGAGGATGCAATACTCGTCCTTGAGCATCTCGCTGAGAATGACTCGGTTCATCTCGGAGTCATCGACAATAAGTACCAAAGGCTTTTCGCTTTGGAAGGCCTCGATGGAATCGGCATCGGTCACGACCGTACCGGCTTTTGCCTTAGCGCGGCTCAGTAACTGGACAGCGCGGCCAACGCCCTCATCGACCGTCTCGCCATGAATGCGAACGCCACCAACACATGCCGTCAAGCTCACGTACTCATGGCCCGGAATAATCGTGGAACGAACGGCATCGGACACCTGATGCAGGCGACGGGTGAAGTCATCGGAGGGAATATTGGGCATGACAACCACAAACTTGTCGCAGCCATAGCGCACAAGCTCGTCAGTCGAACGGATTCCGCTGCGCATGGCTGTCGCCACGGCACTGAGCGCAAGGTCGCCGGCATGACGGCCACACGTATCGTTGAAGACCTTAAAATCATCAAGGTCGATCATCGCAACGCCGGCATTCATGCGGGCGCTACGGAGCTTTTCCTCGTAATATCGGCGATTGTGCACGCTCGTCAGCACGTCGGTGTAGACAAGGTCCTCTTTTGCAGCCTCTTGCCCATCGATCGGACGCACCATCAGCAGGACATGAGGCTCGCCCTCGACCTTCAGAGGGCGCAGATGGGCGCGGTACTCAACGCCATCGTTGAGGAGTTGCTCCGACACCTCATCGGAATCTGTCAAGGCCTCAAGACTTGCCTGGCGCAAACAAGGGCAGCGATCACCGGCGAGCAGGCAGTTAGGCTCGCTCTTAATCTGATCGGCCGACAGCAAACGTACCACGGGGTAGGTCTTCGCGACACGGGCGACCTCGGTGGCAGCCTCCTCGTCGGTTAAATTGACCTCGTGATTATTGAGCATATGGGGCCCTTTCGATAGCTTCGCATGGTAGCGGTGGGTTCCAAATGTTACAAGGGTAACACCTTGCCGATGCAGGTAAGCACGTGAATGCTGTTACATTTTTATGAGTTGGCAGACGGCGCGATTGAAGCCGCAGACGTGAGGTTTTAAGCATATTTGTTAACAAGGCCGAAACGTTTGCGGGTGAAGTCTGCTTTGGCTATTGCGGGTGTTAGAGCCCCAGGATGCCAAGGACAGTCTGGGCAGCCGCTCCCGGGCGATCGCGCAGGCCGTTGTGCGCGCCGGGAACCATTACGAGTGGACAGTCCAAAAGCTCAGCCGCCACCCTTGTGCCCGCCTCGCGAGGCGTGCCAATCGAGAGCTCGCCCAGGAGCACGGCGGCCACCGTTTTCGACGCACGAACGCTATCCCAATCGGGAACGCAGGTCATAGTAATCCCGTATTCGTTTGCCATGAAGCTGCGGCCGTTGCGCAGGGCATGCTTGGCTTCTGCCTCGGTTAACTTGGGGGCCTCAGGGTCCGAATCGCCGATGGCGCCCAGGAAGGCCCGTAATGCCCTGGAGACCTTTCCCGCGGCGATCATCTCGAGCAAAACCGGGGCCGCGCCCAGACCGGCACCCTCATCCGTCACGGCGGGTTCATGCAGAATCGCACGCGAGATTATGGTGGGGTTTGCACGGAGAAGCTCCAGCGTCACCAGCGTACCGGCACTGTGCGCGAGCACGTTTGCCGGAGTGCCAATATGCTCGATAACGGCCTGCAGGTCCGCGGCCTGGACGGCGAGGTCGTAGCGTCCGTCTGCAGCGTCGCCGCTCTCGCCGCAACCGCGCCGGTCGTAGGTAATGACGCGATAGTCACAGGCGAGCTCGCGGGCGATGGCGTCAAAAAAGACGCCGTCGACGCAGGCACCGTGCACGCAAACCAAGGCGGGTGCGTCGGACGATACAACCGGGCCGGCATACTCGCGGCAGGCGATCGTAGTGCCCGCATTCTCGACCGTAAAATCCATACTGTGTTCCCATCGTCAACACCACCAGGCCGTGCCGGGGTGCGGCTTGGTCAGATGGCGTCATTTTGTGTGTACATGAATGCGTCTACTGTACCCAGCTCGCACCCTTTCATGACAGGGTTTCGAAAACTCGCCCGATTGCAAGGTTTCTGCCTAAACAACAGCGCCCAAACCCGCAACCCACATGAAGGCCGATGCTATGCTTAAGCTCAACTGTCCCAAGGAGCATATGCCTATGTCTACGTTTTTAAATGCCAGCCCCATCTTTGGGCCCGTTCGCAGCCGTCGCCTGGGCCTTTCGCTCGGCGTCAACATGATGCCGGCCAGCGGCAAAATCTGCACGTTCGACTGCATTTACTGCGAAAACGGTCTCAACGCTGAGCGCCCCTGCCATGAGCCGTACAACATAGCTGCCGTGGCACTCGACGCGCTCGAGGTAAAGCTGCGCGAGATGGCAGCCGAGGGCGAGCTCCCCGATGTAATCACCTTCGCAGGCAACGGCGAGCCCACCGCCGCACCGGAGTTTCCGCAGGCCATCGCCGGCGCCGTCGCGCTGCGCGACGAGCTGGCCCCAAACACCAAGATTGCCGTGCTTTCCAATGGCACGCGCGCCGACCGTCCCCAGGTACACGATGCGCTCATGATGGTCGACGACAACATCCTCAAGCTCGATACGGTCGACCCGGCTTTTATCCAGCTGCTCGACCAGCCCGTTGGCCCCTACGATGTAGAGCACCAGATCGAAACGTTCGCGAGCTTTGACGGCCACGTCATTATCCAGACGATGTTTTTGAGCGGCGAGTACCGAGGCAAGTCTCTCGATAACACCGGCGAGGAGTACGTCGGCCCTTGGCTCGCGGCGCTCGAACGCATTCGCCCGCAGGAGGCGACTATCTACACGGTGGCGCGCGAGACACCGGTCGCCGGCCTTGCTAAAGCGGCGCCCGAGGTGCTCGACAAGATTGCTGCACGCGTGCGCGCCCTCGGCATCCCCTGCCAGGTGAGCTACTAGCAAAACCACGCAGCAGCCAGTGCCCGCCATCCCGCCCCATCGGTTGCGGTGATATAGTTCCTATTTGTGCTGTTAAACCGCTTAAATCGGAACTATATCACCGCAACTTTTATAGACGCGTGGGTGGGCTATACTAGCTGCGTATGAAAGGAAGTTAGCCATGTTTGACAAAGGACCCGTGCCCGGCCGCAACGACGCTTGCTGGTGCGGCAGCGGCAAAAAATATAAGAAATGCCATAGCACCTTTGATGAGCGCCTCGAGCGCTTGTGGGAAGAGGGCTGGGAGGTTCTGCCCCGCACGCTCTACAAGACGCCCGCCGATATCGAGGGCATCAAGCGCTCGGCCGCCATCAACGTGGGCGTGCTCGATTACGTAGGCGAGCACATCGCCGCGGGCATGACCACCAACCAGATCGACCAGATGATCTACGACTACACCGTCGAGCACGGCGGCACGCCGGCCGACCTCAACTACGAGGGCTACCCCAAGAGCGTATGCACCTCGATCAACGACGTGGTCTGTCACGGTATCCCCTGCGATACGGACGTGCTGCACGAGGGCGACATCATCAACGTCGACTGCTCCACGATCCTGGACGGCTACTTTAGTGATTCGAGCCGCATGTTCTGCATCGGTGAGGTCTCTGCCGAGCGCCAGCGCCTGGTCGAGGTCACCCGCGCCAGCGTGGAAGCGGGCTTGGCAGCCGTCAAGCCATGGTTGCCGCTCTCCGTTATGGCCGAAGCCGTGCAAAAGACGGTCGAGGACGCCGGCTTTAGCGTGGTGCGCGAGTACGGCGGACACGGCATTGGCAAGGAGTTCCACGAGGACCCGTTTGTGGGCTTTACCACCGAGGCGCCCGATGTGGACACCATCATGGCTCCGGGCATGGTCTTTACCATCGAGCCCATGGTCAACGCCGGGGCGCCCGACATTAAGATTAGCAAGGGTGACGGTTGGTGCGTGCGCACCAAGGACGGCAGCGATTCGGCTCAGTGCGAGGTACAGCTCGTGGTGACCGAGGACGGCTACGAGCTGCTGAGCTGGTAGCCGCAGATGCGCCGGATGCTGACGGGCAAACCCGCTTTGCATCCGGCGTTTTATTTGAACGTTTTGCCTGATAAAACCTGCCAAAATAAACCTGTCCTTTTTTGGCAGGCTGAGCGGAGATGACTGCTTGTGAACATCCTGGTTTTGTTGCCTGTCAACGACCGCCATCGTGCGATCCTCGAGTCGAGCGCTCCAGGCGAGGACTTTATCTACACGAGCGCCGACGCCGCCACACGTGAACAGGTCGCCGATGCCGACGTGATCCTGGGCAACATCGACCCTGGCATGCTCACGGCATGCGAGCATCTCCAGCTGTTGCAATTGCAGACCGCCGGCTATGACGATTACTTGGCCGCCGGCACCGTGCCGGCTGAAGCTAAGCTGTCTTGCTCGATCGGCGCCTACGGTCAGGCCGTGAGCGAGCACATGTTTACCATGGTCCTTTCCATGATGAAGCGCCTGCCCGGCTATCACGATTTGCAGCGCGAGCATCGCTGGGAGGATTTGGGGCCGGTTACCTCGCTCAAAAATGCCAACGTGCTGGTGCTGGGCGCGGGCGACATTGGCGGCCACTTTGCCACGCTCTGCCGCAGCATGGGTGCGCACGTCCGCGGCATCAAGCGCCATCCGCTCGTCTACCCCATTGTGTTTGAGGACATGGACGGCATGGACGCCCTACCTGAGCGCTTGGCGGAGGCCGACATCGTCGCATCCTTTATGCCGAGCACGCCCGAGACCCGCGGCCTGGCGAACGCCGAGTTCTTCGCCGCGATGAAGCCGGGCGCCTTCTTTGCCAACGGCGGCCGCGGCGACCTTGTGGTCGCCGACGACTTGGTTGCCGCCTTGGAGTCGGGACATCTCGCCGGCGCCGCGGTCGACGTCACCGACCCCGAGCCCCTGCCCGCGACAAGCCCGCTGTGGGATGCGCCCAACATGCTCATCACACCGCATATCTCGGGCTGGTTCCACTTGGAGGCCACGCTCAACAATGTGGTCGACATTGCCGCGGAGAACTTGCGTCATCTGCAAGCGGGTGAGACGCTCCGCCGTTGGATCGAACACTAAGAATTACGCCGTTTTACAAACGGCGTAATGAGCCGACGCTGCGAGCCCGCCGTTTGGCCAACCTGCGGCGCTTTGCTGGCGCGGCCCTACCTGTGGGCTCTCGCTGACCATTATTCGACCAAAGGGGTCTAGCGCTATTTAAGCGTTGTTAGATAGCTTCTTGCATCTTCTACGTTCATTGCTGCGACGGGCGCATGCGAACAGAGCTTGACATCGTTGGTGACCAGGAGATCTGCCTTTGCGCGCATCGCTGCCGCGATGATTAAATCGTCTTCGTAATCGCTATGGAGCTTACGCTGCTTACTCGCCATCCACATGTCGCTCAGGTCGCAGGGCACGGGCGTAGCAAGTTGCGACAACACGTCGAGGCAATCCCATGCAAGTGATGTCGCCGCCACGGCGGCATCTTGGGATAGTGAGCCATGCTCGCGCCGATACCATGCCTTATGTTCGCTTGAAATCAAATAGAACAGATCTTTGGACGATGTCGCCGCATACAGCAAATCCACCTGCGCCGTGCATGCATCGCGTAAAAACTCAATCGCCACCGAACGACCACGTCGTGAGGGAATGAAGTAATCGAGCCACACGTTGGTGTCAACCAAGATACGCCTTGGAGCCTCACTCATAGAGCCAGCTCATCTCCTCGCCATAGCGATCCGCATAGGCATTCCGTTTGAGCTCTTCGTCGTCCGATGGCTGAGCCCTGACCATATCGATTCCCGACTCACGGCAAGCGGCAGCGAACAGCTTCGACCCCTGATCCATGAGCTCGAGCTTACGTTTGGCGGCCTTTTCGCGCTCGCGCTGTTCCGCCCGGGCACGACTGGGCAGCAGGATATCCTCGAGCGCGCCGGGCCGATCAGCCAGAGATGCCGCAAGTTGCCAGAGCGCACGCACCGCTTGGCTCGGCGTCATACCGGCCCTGGAGAGAGCGGCGTCCCCACTCCTTTTAAGATCGGCATCGAGACGCACGTTGATCTGAGCGGCTGTTGTGGTCATGACCCCTCCTTAATACTTCAAAACTATCATAAAACTCTATGGTAGATACGTAAAGCATGTATAGCATTTATAAGCATTAGCCGTACTCTGTACACAAAAAGCCGCCGAGGCACACTGCACCTCGGCGGCCACGTATCACAGATCTAGCTCGGTTTCACCCTTTGCATTCGCCCAGATAAAACCTGCCAAAATTAACATCCCTTTTTGGCAGGTTTTAGAGCTCCACGCTTTCGGCTCCGTTGATGGTTAGGTTGCGCTCGTAGAAGGCGGTAAGGGCGCGGATGGCGCACACGACGTCGCGGACGCCGCCGGTCTCGTAGCTTGAGTGCATGGCCAGCTGCGGTAGGCCCACGTCCACGGCGTGCATGCTCGCCTGCATATTGGACAGATTGCCGAGCGTGGAGCCACCCGCCATATCGCTCTTGTTGGCGAAGGCCTGCGTGGGCACGTCGGCGTCGTCGCAGATGGCCTGGAACACCGCGCGGCTAAAGGCATCGGTGCAGTAGTGCTGGTTGGCAGCTTCCTTGATAACGATGCCGCCGTTGAGCACGACCTGGTTGCGGGCATCGCACTTCTCGGCATGGTTGGGATGCACGGCATGTGCATTGTCGCAGCTTACAAGCATCGAGGCGGCAAGGGCGCGATGATACGACTCGTCGTCAAAGCCCAGCGATCCGTTGATACGGCGCAGCGCATCGGCCAAGAACGTCGACATGGCACCCTGCTTGGTCTCGGAGCCAACCTCCTCGTTATCGAAGCAGCAGAAGACCGAGACGTCGTGCGCGTTTTCGGCGCCCAAAAATGCCTGCAGCGAGGTGTAGGCGCAGGCCAGGTCGTCGAGCTTGGGCGTCGAGATAAACTCGTCGGCCCAGCCCCAGATGCGTGCATCCTGACGATTGACCAGGAACAGGTCGCGACCCAGAATCTGCTCGGGCTCAACATCCAGCTCTTCGGCGATCAGGGCATCGAAGTCACCCTGCTTAAGCTCGCCGGCGCTGATGAGCGGACACAGGTCAACGGCTCGGTTGGGAGCAAAGCCCTCGTTAACGCCGCGGTTCATGTGGATGGCGAGACTCGGGATAATGGCGACCTCGCGCTCTGTAGCGAGCAGGCGGCTCTCGATACGGTCGCCCTCGCGTACCAGTACGCGGCCCGCGAGTGCCAGCGGACGGTCGAACCAGGTGTAGTCGATCATGCCGCCGTAGGCCTCGGTGTTCAGGCGCAGCGTCTCGCCCGCGCCATCGAGCTCGGGCACGGCCTTGACCTTAAACGTCGGCGAATCGCTGTGTGACGCCGTGAGCTGAAAATGATAGTCACCGGCAACGCCGTCCTCGCCCCACGTCGCGGCCAGGTCCTCGCCCACTTTAAAGGCAACAACGCTCGAGGTATTGCGCTGCGTGTAGTAACGACCGCCCGGCTCGATATCCCATGCCGCGTTCTCGGGCAGGTAGGTAAAGCCCGCCTCGTCGAGCTCGGCCATAATGGTCGCCGCCGTATGGAACATGCTGGGGCATGCCTCGATAAAGTCGATAAGGTCGTTGGCGGCCTCGATATCGTCGGCCGTCACGTGCGCGCGCTCGGGCGTTTCCTGATCCGTCATGCTCTCCCCTTTCGCTGGGTTGATGGTCCCCTCCAGCATACCCCGCCACGCCAGCGCCGCACTCTTCATTCCGTGCTTAATTCCGCGCCGCTCACCAAGTTGAGCCATCATGCCCGCGCTCCCTTTGCGACAATTGCGCTAACAGGACGAGAGGAGCCGTCATGAAGCCACGTAACATTGCCATCGCCTGCGGTGTCGCAGGAGTCGCCGCCGGCCTTGCCGCTGCCGCCGGCATCGTTTACCGCAAGCAAATCAAGTCCGCCGCGTCGCTCAAACGCTTGACCGGCTACGCAGACGGCTATGACCTGTACGCAATCGACATCGCCTACGACTACGATCTTGATCGCATCATCGCCGCTGGCGTGCGCGACGACCAGGCCTACATCGATGCCGTGGTGGCGCAGGTGCTGCCCGGTGTGCCGGCACATGTCCAGGCGCCCCAGTTTGCCTGCAGCGCTTTTGTCGCCGTAGATGCCGAAGGCCGCGTGCGCACCGGTCGCAATTACGACTTTAAGGACGATACTTCGGCGCTGCTGGTGCGCAATCACCCGCGCGACGGCTATGCCTCCATCGGCTTTGCGGCCCTCAACAACCTGGGCACCAACGCTCCGCTTGACTCCGTCGCCGGACGCACCGCTGCACTCATGGGCCCGTTTGCCCAGCTCGACGGTGTTAACGAATGCGGCGTGTCCATTGCCGTACTCACCCTGGATTCCAAGCCCTGTGACCAGGACACGCAACGCCCCGTCATCAATACCTCGCTCGCCATCCGTCTGGTGCTCGACCGTGCCGCCACCACGCAAGATGCTGTCGACCTGCTTTCCGCCTACGACATGCACGCCATGGCAGGACGCGATTACCACTTCTTTATCAACGACGCCGCCGGTGACGCGCGCGTAGTAGAGTGGGATCCGCATGATTCGGACCGCACTTTCAAAGCGACTCCCGTACGCCAGGTTACGAACTTCTACGCCTGCTATGGCGACGAAGTGCTGCCCAACCAAAAGAATGGCGAGCTGGGCCATGGTAAAGAGCGCGCCGTCGCAATCGCCGATGTCCTTGACGCCCATGTCGGTGCCCAGGACGAAACGATTGCCTGGGAAGCCCTGCGCGCCGCAGCGCAAGAGCCCAATCCGGAAGACATCACCAGCAATACGCAATGGTCGGTCGTCTTTGACAATACCGAACCCGCCGCCGCTATTACACTGCGCCGTCACTGGGGCGACGTCGACGCCTTCGCGCTGTAAGGAGCCAGGCCCGTCGACCTTACGCTCGCCTGACGTTGCTTACATTTCTATACGCTTGAGCTAACACGTTTTACCCCCGTATCAACAATGTGCGGGGGTAAACTTATGCGCATGTTATAACTTGCCCGGAAGGATTCATCATGCTTAGGATCGGTCTTCTTACCAGTGGCGGCGACTGCCAGGCGCTCAACGCCACCATGCGCGGGATTGTCAAAACGCTTATGACCAATAGCGAAGAACCTATCGAGATCTATGGTTTTGAGGACGGCTACCAGGGCCTTATCTACAGCAGGTTCCGTGTCATGACGCCTGCCGATTTTAGCGGCATCCTTACCCGTGGCGGCACCATCCTGGGCACAAGCCGTACGCCGTTCAAGCGCCTGGATATTCCCGAGGCCGACGGCGTCGCGAAGGTGCCGGCAATGGTCCACACCTATCATAAGCTGCAGCTCGACTGCCTGTTTATGCTGGGCGGCAACGGCTCCACCAAGACCGCCAACCGTCTGCGCGAAGAGGGCCTCAACGTTATCGCCCTGCCTAAGACCATCGATAACGACACCTGGGGCACCGAGTTGACGTTTGGCTTTACGAGCGCCATCGACGTCGCCACCAAGTGCATCGACGACATCCACACCACTGCCTCGAGTCACGGCCGCGTGTTCGTTATCGAGATCATGGGCCACAAGGTCGGCTGGATTCCGTTGTATGCCGGCGTCGCGGGCGGCGCGGACGTCATCCTGATCCCCGAGATCCCCTACGACATGGATAACGTCATCAAGACCATCGAGCATCGCATGGAGACCGGCAGTCGCTTTACCATCGTGGCCGTCGCCGAGGGTGCCATCTCCAAGGAGGACGCGGCGCTGTCCAAGAAGGAGTACAAGAAAAAGCTCGCCGAGCGCACAAGCCCGTCGATCGTCTACGACATCGCCAAGGAGATTGAGGCCAAGACCGGTCGCGAGACCCGCGTCGCCATCCCCGGTCACACGCAGCGCGGCGGCCAGCCCGACGCTCAGGACCGCATCTTTGCGACCCAGTGCGGCGTCGAGGCGGCACTGGGGTGCCTACGCGGCGAGTTTGGCTACATGATTGCCCTGCGTGACGGCAAGATGTGCCACATGCCGCTCGAGGATGTCGCCGGCAAGCTCAAGTATGTCGACCCCCAGAGCGATCTGGTGCGCGAGGCCAAGGCGCTGGGCATCAGCTTCGGCGACGAATAGCCTCGGCTGGAACCGCCCCCATCGGAGGCCCCAGGGCTTACTTCCCAAATCTTTCCGCAGGACGGAAGGACCCCGCCGCGCGAAGCGCACGGCGGGGTCCTGACATGTCCGAGGACGATTTGGGAGGTATGCCCTGGGGTCTCCTGCGGCAACTGGGGAGGCTGAGGCTATTCGTCTTCTTGCTGCGGGCGCCTAGGGTGGGGTGTGGCGTGCATTTTTGGGAGTATTCAGCAGCCGAGGATGCCTGCATACTGGATTTTGGGCGAAAGGCAGGCGCTATGGGCCGCATTCTGGGTCGCGCGCGCAGACGTGGTGTAAGAGTGTCCTGAGGTCCGTCGCTGCAAGTCC
>OWIW01000355.1_pt1 | contig 34713 bp, 28 predicted proteins | sample 2433821 | NCBI WGS metagenome assembly OWIW01 (sample SAMN05065751, study PRJEB22554) | human gut metagenome | biome: ENVO:2100002; feature: ENVO:00000062; material: ENVO:00002003 | host: Homo sapiens | place: USA | reverse complement strand
GGGCGCAACCTCGGATGCCGGGGCTATGGGAAATGCCGGCGCGGCGGGCTCGGCCACGGCATCGGACTCGCCTGCGGGCGCAGGCTGCGGGGTCTTGGGTGCAGGGCCGTCCTCGGGGGATGTCCCCGCCTCGGGCGCCGGCGTAGACGCGGGCGCAACCTCGGATGCCGGGGCTATGGGAAATGCCGGCGCGGCGGGCTCGGGTGCCGCAAACACCGCAGCGCTCTCGTTGATTGCCGCGGCGACGGGCTCTGCAAAGTGAGCCGGCGCCGGGGTTGCTTCGGGCGCTGTGGGCTGTTCCGCAGCATGTGCGCCGATGGGCGCCGCTACGGCATCCTCTTCGTCCTCGTTATCGGCGAGATCCGAAATATCATGCGTTACATGCGAAAGAGGCAGGGAGAACACGGTGTCCTCGGGCTCCACGGGTGCGGAGCCTGCCGGAGCGGCGTGGGCCGGCGCAGCTGTGGTGGCGGCCGGTGCCTCGGTCATAGTTGCGGACTTGTTCTCCTCGTCGATCATCGACGGTTCACCTTCATGACCACGTCGCCAATCTGGACTTCGTCGCCTTCGCGCAGCGTTGCGGGCTCCACGAGCTGGCGGCCGTTGACGAGCGTGCCGTTAAGCGAGTTGAGGTCCTCGATGATGAGCGCCGGGCCCTGCAGCGAAAAGCGCGCATGCGAGGCCGAGACGAACGGTTCGTTGATGCAGATGTCCGAAGATGGCGAGCGACCGACGATGACGGGGCCGAGCATGTCTACGTGGATGCCGCGGATGCCGCGCGGACCCTTGTCCACATCAATCGTCCAGATAGCCGAGTCGCGGCGCTGCCCGCGCACAAGCCCCACGCCGGTCTTCATGACGGCGAACAGGAAGATATAGAGCAGGGCGACCAGGACGATGCGGCCTGCAAAAAGGACGATATCGATGTTCATAAGCGACTATCCCCTAAATTCAAAGGTACTCAGGCCAAACGTCAGCAGATCGCCGTTGCGCAGCGGGCAGCGCGTAATGCGGCGGTTGTTGACGAGCGTGCCGTTGGTGGAATTGAGGTCCTCGATCGACCAATCCGAGCCCGTAAAGGTGAGCTGGGCGTGGCGGCGCGACACGTTGGGGTCGCGCAGGGCAATGTCGGAAACTGAGCGCTCGCGACCGATGGTCACCTGTGCGGAGGTGATGCTATGGCTCTCGCCGCTCACGACGTCGACGAGCTGGGCGAGCGGGCGCTGCGGGGCGCGAGTGCTCGCCATGTTGGAGGCGATGCCGGCTGCGGCGCCTAGGCCCACGGCGGCACCGATCGCGGCGGCTCCGCCCATGCCGGCAAGCGCGTCGCGCGAGACGGTCTGCGGCACCGGGATGGGTGCGGCGGCGGGGTCGGGGACGCTAGGCGCGAAGGGGTCTGCCACGGCAAGCGGGTCGGGAGCGGCGGCGCGAGGCGTCGGCTGCTGCTGGGGCATGGCGGCGGGGCGCTGCTGCTGCGGGGCAGCAAACTGCTGCTGGCCGGCGCGCGGGGCGCTGGCGGCACGGCTTGCCGCGGAGTTGTTCTGGCCCAGGCCGTTTTGATAGGCGCGCTCTTCCTCGTACAGGCGGCCGAGCGTGGGGGCATCGACGTTCTCGGCAAAGACCGAGAACTTGCCGGCGCGCAGCTGCGGATCGATCATAAAGCGCACGAGGGGCTCGCCGACAAAGACATAGCGGCGCTTTTCGGCCTGCGCCTTCACAAACTCGCGGACCTCGCGCGAAAGCTCGGGGTAGAACGGGGCGAGCATGGGATCGTCGTCGGCGGCGATAAGGATGGTATAGAGTGCCGGCGCCGTGTTGACGCCGTTAATCACCAGAGTCTGATCCTCCATGTCGCGAGCGGCCTGCTTGGCAAGCTTCTTAAAGGAGAACGGGGCACGGGTGGCACCGAAGATGCCGGCCACGTGGTCCTCGAAGATGTTCAGGAAGTTCACGAAAGATCACTCTCCGTATAGGTTCTTTGGTATCCGAGCAAATATAGGCATATCCCAACGATTATAGAGGATAGGGTTCCCGCAACCGCCGCCTTGGCGATGACCGCGGCTGCAAGGCTGGCAATTTCCATATGGTGTGCAAGACAGGACGCCGCTGCGCAGCCGATGCCGGTGACAGCGATGGCGGCGATTGCGACAAGGTTTGAGCCCTGATCGGCACGCTTGGCATGGGCATTGAGCAGCGCAGATGACGCTGCGGCAGTTGCCGCGACCAGCACAAAGGCAGCCCAAAGGAGCGGGTCTCCCAGCGCTGCAGCAACGTTACCGAGCCCCAGCACGCCTCCGGCTGAAAGCGCGACCGTGGCCAGACGGGCAAAAAGCGCGCCCATGCCCGTTGCCGCGGCGGCGCTTGCCGGGCCGAGCCAAAATGACGCGACGCCGGCGGCGACCCCAGCTGCCAGGAAGGTATTGCCGGTCAGACAGCCAAGCGCGAGTGCACAGGTGAGCGCGGCGCTCGCGGCAGCCTCGGTGCGACCCCAGGCAATCCACCAACCGGACATGGCGGCGGCAAAGATCACCGCGACGGGCAACATCGACAGGATGCCCTGCGCCTGCATGGTGGCGTTGGCCATGAGCACCAAAAAGCCCACAGCCGAGATGGCCGAGCCAATCTGGGGGGCCAGGCCAGCCGCCGCTCCGATCGCGATGGCCGCAATGACCAGGCCGGGAAGCGCCGCGACCCCGGCCGTTTGCATCAGCAAAAAGCTATAGGTGCCGCACGTTAGCGCCGAGATAGTGCGCATGGTGTAGTCGCGCGCATGGCTCCAGCGCGTGCCCGCCCAGCCGAGTGCGGGGTCGACCTCGATGGCATCGTCCTCGTAGTGCGACGGCTCGATATCGTCGAGCTCCTGCTCGTCATCCGAAAGCTCGCCAACCATTTGCTCCAGGCTGCGACGGCCTTCGCGCACGCTGCCCAGACCGGCAAGGAGCTGGTCGCAAAATGCCTCGATGCTGTTGGGGCGGTCCTGCGGCATGGGGGAGAGCGCGCTCATGAGCGCGGCCTCGGCTCCCGGGGGAAAGTGTGGTATCAGCTCGCTGGGATAGGTGGCGCCGCCGATGATGCGGTCGAGCGAGTCGGCGGGCGTGGCCGCCATAAAGGGAGCGCTGCCGCACAAGCCCTCATAGATAACGCAGGCGAGGGCAAAGACATCGGCGCGCTCGTCGACCGTGCCGGTCTCGATATCGAGCTGCTCGGGCGGCATGTAGCCGATGGTGCCGCCGCGCGAGCCGCCAAAGCCGCCGGCAGACGACAGCCGCGCCATGCCAAAGTCGGTGAGCTTTACATTGCCCGAATGGTCGATAAGCACATTGGCGGGCTTTATGTCCAGATGAAGCACGCCGTTTGCATGGGCAAAGGTGAGTGCCTGACCCAGCGCGTCGGCAATGGCCGCGGCCTCGTCAAAGGTAAGGGAGTGGCCGTCTACGCGATGCAAAAACTCGGCCAGCGACATGCCATCGACATATTCCATGACCAGGTAGGCATAGGCTGTGTCGTGCGTAAAGTCGATGACCTGCACGATATTGGGATGTTGAAGCATGGCGGCAGTGTGCGCCTCGCGCAGGACATCCATGATGTCGCTGGCGGGCATGCCAGCACCGTTGATGAGGGGGATGCGTTTAATGGCGACGCGGCGGCGCAGGTGCGTGTCGCGGCAGATTTCGATGGAGCCAAAACCGCCGGTCGCAAGTGTCTCGAGCGGCTGGTACCGCTTGAGCAGCTCGCGAGAGCTGGTGCCCTCCAAAGGAACGTCCGGCGAGAACCGGGCGGTATGTTGCGAGAAAAGCGGCATGGCCAACCCTCGTGCGTTTAAAGTTCGTTTGCGAGTGGCGGGCGCGGAGCCGAGCCGTTCGCGGTGGCATAGATGCTGCTAGTGTAGCACGCTCGGGTGCATGGGGAGGATAGCGGGATGCGAGGCTGCCTGCCTGGCTTGGCCTTAGCGCTTTTTCTTGTTCTTCTTCTGCTTGCGCTTGGTCTCCTGGGGCTTGTCGCCCTGTTTGGCTTCGGCAGCGGCCTTTTCTGCCTTCATCTTCTTGCGCTTGGTCTCGATACGGAGTTTTTTGTTGATGCGGGCCTTGAGGAAGGGACCGAACTGCTCGGCATCGCCACGGACGAAGGTGTCCTTGGGGATCGTCACGCCCTGGTCGGCGAACATGGCCACAAAGATGCGCTCGCCGTCGAGTACGTGGTCGAGCTTCTCAAACGGGAAGAACTGCGACTTGCCGCTCTTACCCCATACCATCAGACCGTCCTCGTTGGCGGCGACGCGGCGATAGCGGCCACCCATGGACTCGTCGGCCTCAACGGCGTCGATAAAGTCGCGGGCGAGGGTGTGGTGAAGGTTCTTGCTCCACCAGGCCAAAAAGGCGCCGAATACGATCAGGACGACGCCAAACTTGATCCAGTTGTCGCCGGCCACCAGCATGCCGATACCGATGAGCGCGGCAATCGCGGCGGTGACGTACAGGGAGCCGCGACGCCTGGGCGAGGCGACCAGGCGGGCGAAGTCGGTGACCAGGTCGTTTTCGTACTGATACTCGTTGAGGTACAGAATGCCGTCGTCGGCTGCGGCCTGCTCCTCGAGCGCGACCTCGACCTGGTCGGCTGCTTCGGAGGGAACGAGGTTGCTCTCTGCGTCTGCCATGCTCTTTGGACTCCTATCGCGGCGGGCTCGCCGTACGGGTTATTATGGAATGCAGTATGCCGTGCGACCGCATGGCCGCCGCGGCAACAAGACTCAGTATACCCGGGGGAGCACCCATGGAATCGTTGTACCGAAAGTATCGCCCGCTCACCTTCGACTCCGTGGTGGGCCAGCAGCATATCGTCTCGACGCTCGAGCACGCCATCACCGAGGGGCGCCTGTCCCACGCTTACCTGTTTTGCGGTCCGCGTGGCACGGGCAAGACCACCATGGCGCGCATTCTTGCCAAGGCGCTGCTCTGCCGCAATGCCGAGGCGGCGCGCGCCGAGGGTGCGAGCGGCTGCATGCCCGACGGCACCTGTGAGGAATGCGAGCTCATCGCCGAGGGCAACCACCCAGACGTCTACGAGCTCGATGCCGCAAGCCGTACCGGCGTAGACAACGTGCGCGAGGAGATCATCAACTCCGTCAACTTTGCCCCGGTGCGCGGCAAGTACAAGATCTATATCATCGACGAGGTCCACATGCTCACGACGGCGGCGTTTAACGCGCTGCTCAAGACGCTCGAGGAGCCGCCGGCGCACGTGATCTTTGTGCTGTGCACCACCGACCCGCAAAAGATTCTGGAGACAATCCTCTCGCGCTGCCAGCGCTTCGATTTCCATCGCATCGGTAACGAGGATATCGAGCGCCGCCTGGCATACGTGTGCGAGCAGGAGGGTTTCGACTACGACGACGAGGCGCTTGCCATCGTGGCACGCCATGCCAAGGGCGGCATGCGCGACGCGCTCTCCACGTTGGAGCAGCTGAGCGTCTTCGGCAACGGCACCGTGCATGCGGACGATGCCCGCTCGCTTTTGGGCGAAGTTTCGGACCAGATTCTGGGCGAGTTTGCCCGCGCCATCGCCGAGCGTGATATTGCTGAGCTCTATGGGCTCATTCGTGCACAGGTCGAGGAGGGCAATGACCTGCTTGAGCTGACGCGCGACCTGGTGGCGCATGTGCGCGACGTGTATGTGGCTTGCGTTGCCGGTGCCCGTGCCGAGCTGTTTGAGGGCGGGGTCGAGCAGGCCGAGGCGCTTGCTGCCGAGGCCGCTGCCTTTGGCGAGCATCCTGCCGATCGTTTGGCTCGCGTACTGACCGTGCTCGACGACGCCGCGCTGGAGATGAGGGGCGCGAGCGACGTGCGCCTGGTGCTCGAGATCGCCTGCACGCGCCTGGCACGTCCCGAGGCCGATCTGACCATTGAGGCCCTGGCCGAGCGCGTGGCACGCTTGGAGGTCATGGTTGCCAACGGCGCCGTGCCGGCGAGCGTGGCTGCTGCTGGTGCCGCGCCTGCGGCTGCCGCGGCTGCGCCTGCGACGACGCAACAGCCGACACTGATCTCGGGTGCCCGAGCTGCCGCTCCTGTGGCATCTGCCGTGCCCGCCGCTGCGTCTGCGCGCCGGGGCGGCATGCCCTGGGACCGAGGCACTGCCGCTCCGGCGACCCAGCCTGCGCCCGCGCCGACCCCCAAGCCTGCCGCGGCTGCGCCTCAGCCTGCCCCGGCTCCGATGTCCCAGCCCACCTCCCCGGCTCCCGCGCCTGCTGCATCGACCGTGCCGGTGTCAAAGCCCAACAGCGCCGCCCAGGTTGCTGCCGCCGGCACCGCCGAGACCCCCGCGGTCGAGGATGCCGGCGAGCTACAGCGCAAATGGGCCGAGGTCGTCGAGCGCGTCAAAGCTCAGCAAGCCTCCTACGCGGCTCTTCTGCTTAACGCCCGCGCTACGGCAGACGATGGTTCTAAGCTCACGGTCTCGTTCCCTACGGCATTTGCTATCAAGATGCTCGGGCGTGCTGATACACAGGCGGTGTTTTTGCCGACAGTCAGTGCGGTTTTCGGTCGTCGCACCGTCGACTATGTCTTGGATGGGGGTGGCACGCCGGCTCCTCAACATGAGGAGCATTCTCCATCTGCACGGGCTGCGGCATCTGCGGACCCGCAACCCGTGTCCTCGGCGGCCCCTGCATCCTCGAACGCCAGCGCGATGCAGCCAAAAGCGGCACCGGTAGCGGCACCGACCCCGTCGGCGCCTGAACCCGCTGCGCCCAAACCGGCTGCTCCGGTCCCCGCGCCCAAGCCCGCTGCCGCGCCTGCGCCCGAGTCATCCGACCTGGCCAAGGCCCCCTGGCTGCGCTCCGACAACCCCGCCGGCGCCCCCGCTACGGGTAAGCTCCCGACCGAACCCGCGCCCCGAGCGCCCGAGCGCGCGTCCGCTTCCAAGACTCAGCCGTCTGCGCAGGCTGCGTCGTGGGAATCCGAGCAGGTGCCCTACGACGACGCCATGGTCGGCGGCTTCGCCGGCGATACGAGCGGGGAGGATCTTCCTCCGTTCGACGTGCCTGCCGCGGTGCCTGCGCCCAGCCCTGCCGCTTCAGCCGCGGCTCCCGCAGCTGCGACGTCCGCTCCCACAAGCGATGACGCCCCCGCTGCCCCTTGGGAGTCCAACCCCGGCGCCGGCAGTCTCTTCGGCCACCAGGGCGCAGCCCCGAGCATCCCGCAGACCGAGGATGAGGCCAAAGCCCTCATCCGCAACGTCTTTGGACAGGCCACCATCTTCAAACCGGTGGAGTAACTGTGCGGGCGGGTACGCTGCTCAAGAAGAGATCTCTTTGTCCGGGCGCATCTGTATTTCGGACATGTGTAGTGTGGTGCCGCGTATATCGCATTCGAGCAGACAGGCGCGTGACGGTCGGCCTAGGATGCTGAGGTCGATACGATATGTCGCATGGCTGTCCGTGTACTCGACTTGCTCGGCGTTGACGGTTGCTCCGATTGTAAATAAAGAGCCCAGTTCGGCATCGACAATCTTGGAGCCCTTTATCTTGACCTTGAACTCTTGGTAGAGGGACGGGCTGTTGTAGTAAATGGTTCGGGTTCCGTCGGTGCACTCATCGGTCGTCTCCCATTTGACGACGGGCTGGCCCGAGCTGGCTATCAGCAGTTCTGCTCCAAAGGCTATAGCATGGGTGATGACAACCAGCAATGCCCAGCCGACAAAGAGATAGAGAACATAATATGCAACGGGGTGTTTTGAGCGGATGTTTTGGAGCACGTCGGGGGCATTCATGGGGGCACCTCCAAATTGCTGTCTATGGCAATCAAATTATACCCCGCCGTTATGAGCGCCGCCTCGAGTAGTGGCTCGGCATTTAGCCATTTAGTGGTACGCATTACATGTCGGATTCCGGCTCTACAAGATTTAGCTTTCAATATTATGCAGATGCGAATTATTCAACTTTGCATAATTTTTGGGCGCGGCTTGCACTTCAGGACATGTATATCGACTGAGGTAGCGTGACCGCCCCGCTCGCTGGCCTCGTACCGTGGTACGATTTTTGAGTTTGAAAGTCCCGCCGCGCTCCGGCTGCCCTTGCAGCTTGGCGTGCGGCCGCACGTAAAGGAGCCATTATGGCCGGTATGAACATGCAGCAGATGATGAAGCAGGCTCGCAAGATGCAGGAGCAGCTTGCCGCCGCGCAGGAGAACCTCAAGTCCCAGACCGTCGACGCCTCTGCCGGCGGCGGTATGGTCAAGGTGACCGTTAACGGCGAGATGGAGCTCGTCAACCTCACCATCGATCCCGATGCCCTCGATCCCGAGGACGTCGATATGCTGCAGGACATGATCATGGCTGCTGTCAACGAGGCCGTCCGCGGCGTCAACGAGCTCGCCAACAAGCAGATGGGCGCCATCACCGGCGGCCTCAACATCCCGGGCATGCCGTTCTAAGACACGCATATATATGAGCGCCAACCATAGTCTGCAAAAACTGCTCGATGAGCTGGGTCGTCTGCCGGGTATTGGTCCCAAGTCGGCCCAGCGCATCGCCTATTACCTGCTCGAGGCCGATGCCGAGGAGGCCCGCCGCCTGGCCGAGGCCATCCTGGAGGTCAAGCAGGAGGTCCACTTTTGCAGCCGTTGCTTTAACTACGCCACGGCCGACGAGTGCTCCATCTGCCAGGATCCGATGCGCGATACCACTCGCATTTGCGTGGTGGGCGAGCCGCGCGACGTCCAGGCAATCGAGCGCACGGGCAGCTACCATGGCCTGTACCATGTGCTGGGCGGCGTGATCAGCCCCATGGACAAGATCGGTCCCGAGCAGCTGCATATCCGCGAGCTGCTGGCGCGCCTGGGCCACGAGGACATCCACGAGGTCATTATCGCCACCAACCCCAACATTGAGGGCGAGACCACGGCGAGCTACCTTGCTCGCACCATCAAGCCATTGGGCGTTGAGGTATCGCGTCTTGCGAGCGGCCTTCCCGTAGGCGGCGACTTGGAGTATGCCGACGAGCTTACGCTCGGCCGCGCTATCGAGGCCCGCCGCGCGATCTAGGCGGCGTCAGCTCCACGGCATGTCCCGTCGGCCTGCCGCACGGGGCGCTCATAATTGGGCGCGCGTTCATGCATTTGTTGTGCAACAAACCTGCTTTTCATCCGCTTATCGCGTGGATGGGTCCGCTCGCACCCCGTATTTGCGCGTTCGTCGCGCAACCTTTTGTGTTCGCTGATACACTCAACTATGAATTTGAATGAATGCGCCGCTTTCGAGCGGCGTGTTTTTGTTGGAGGAGATCGCATGTGGCCCGGGGGCACTCAGACAAAGCATGGCGCCGCGGTGCGCATGCGACGCCGGCTGGGCCTGGCGCCACGGGCATGTGTGCTGCTTTCCTGCTCGCTGGTGCTGGTCGTGGCGGGTGTTTCTGCTTACGGCATGACGGTGCCGTCCATGGTACAGGCGCATGCTGCGCGTGAATTGCATATAGGGCGCAAGGCCAAGAGCGATCTGGGAACGACAACCGGATATACGTGGGCGAGCGTGGTCTCGCACGTTGTGTTTGGTGGCGACGATGCGGACGGTCCCGAAACAGCGGACAACGAGGTTACGCTGGCAAACGGCAAGACCATCGTGCTCACCAACACCAAGGTCATTACGAAGCTTTCCAACAACAGTGTGGCATCCGTCATTAATAAGGCCGAGCAGCAGAAAGAGCAGGATACGCAGCAGGCGGGTAAACCCGGCGGCTCGGACGGGTCCGGTTCTGGCACCGGTTCGGCGGGCTCGGACGGCGGTTCCGGTTCGGGTTCCGCGTCTGGCGGTGGCTCGACGGACGGCGGTACCGGCGGGGACGCGGGCTCGGGTGGCCTCTCGGCTGCCGAGGAGGAGAGTATTCACAGTTGGCTCGTGACCAAATACAACATGCTCGATGGCTATGTCGCCCGCGCCAACAGCGTGGTTTCGACCTATAACGCTACGGGCGATACCGGACCGTGCGACACCCTGGCCAACGATATGTTTGTCATCCGTGCCGAGTTCGGTCGACAAAGGTTCTCGACCAAATCTAAGTGGTATCGGCAGTATGCCAATCTGTGGGGCTGCTATACCAACCTGTGTCAATGGGTTGGGCACTATGGCGACGACGACGTCGCGCTCAGCAACTTCAACACCAATGTGGCGGCGATCGCCCTATGACGAACGATCTCGCTTCTGCGGCACCCCAGTCGCTCAACCGCGATCCCATGGTGGGCCTGCGCCTGGCGCGCGTTGACGGGTTTGAGCCGGCCGTCGCCCTGGGCACGGACGAGCTTCCCGCCTACCTGCGCCGTTTTACGATGCTGTTTGCCGATGACGCCACCATGCGCCGCGGCGGTGTCGATCGTGTGACGCGTGCCGTCAACGCGCAGGGCGAGGCCGTGGCGCTCAAGCAGCTCATCTTGCCAACGCGCGACGAATTTGATGACGATGTCGCCCACGAGGCGTTGGTCACCAAGTTCAAGGCGGCGTTTCGCGAGGAATATGAATGCCATCGTGCCCTTTCGGGCCTTAAGGGCTTTCCCCGCTTATACGGGTGGGGCGAGGTCGACGGCGTGCCCGCGATTGTCATGGAGTGGGTCGAGGGCGAGACGCTCGCTCGCCTGCGCCCGCGCCTTGCCGTGGACGACGCCGGCCGCCTGTCACCGCTCGTGGCGGCGCGCCTGGGTCGCGACCTGTTCGATCTGCTCTGCCGCATGAGCTTGGTGGGCGAGGGTTTTGTCCACCGCGATATCTCGCCCGCTAATATCATGGTGCGCACGGCGCGTCTGCCGCTCGACCGACAGCTTGCCGAGGGCACCTTCGACCTGTGCTTGATCGATTTTGGCTCGTCGCTGGCGCTCGAGCCCGCCTCTGCGGTGGCCGGCACCGGCGGCAAGGCGTCGTTTACCGAGCGCTATGCCACGCTGCGCCGTGCGACGGTGGCCTACGCCCCGCCCGAGATGCTCACCGACGATATCCCCGACCTGCGCATGCTTCGCATGTCGCCGGCGATCGATGTCTATGCAGCGGCGAGTACGGTCTACGAGCTCATTGCCGGTGTCGCGCCGTACGAGGTGGCGCCGGGCGCGTCGGGTACTTCGGGCTCGCGCAAAAGGACGCGCGATATCGCCAGCCCTTATCGCCTCAAGATGGATACGCTGCCCGATTATCCCGTCGGCGCCCACGCACCCGGCTGCGACTTGACGCAACTGCTGCGACGCGAGCCCGATGTGGCACTTGCCGCGGCCGAACAGGCTCAGCAGCTGGGGCTCGATCCAAATTCCGAGGATCTGCGCGATGCACTGGCGTTTGTCGACGCTCAGCTGTTCGATGTGGTGATGGCTTGCCTGTCCTGCCATCAGGAAGATCGTCCCGAGCCGGCTGCGGTGGAGGCGGCGCTCTCGGCATTTTGCGACCACTATGCGCAAAATGTCGCGCGCTCGCTTCGCGCCGAGCCGCTCATGCCGTGCCCGATGGAGGTATCGGGGCACACAGCCCGGCGTGCGGCGATGGTTGGTGCGACGGCGGCATGCGGCGTGCTTTGGGCTGTGGTCGTGGTATCGGCGGCGCTGTTGGCGTCGGGCGCCCATGTGACGCTCATCGTGGGACCGCTTATGTGGTCCGGGAAGCTGCCGGCCATTATCGCCGCGCTGGCGTTGGCGCTGCCGGGCATGGTGGGCATCGCCGCCGGGGCCTTGGCGCGCGACCGCCGTGCGGGATTCCTGCAGGGCGTGTTGGCCCTTTCCGCCTGTGAGGTTCTGGCTCTGGCCGCACTCGCATGCGCCGTGTTTTCCCAGCATGCCGTGGCGGGTGGCCTGGTGGCCGCCATAATTGCAACCTATGCGCTCACGTGGTTTTTGCTGGCGATGGGGTTTGCCTTTGAGCTTCCCGTCGTGTCAGCACGACGTGCGAAAATTCCCATGGCGACGCCGCTTGCCGGCGGAGCCGCGGCTGTTCGCGCCTTTGGCGGGCCGGCCGAAGTATCCGACACTATCTCTGCGACCAAGGAGGGCTAAGCCATGGCTTCTCAAGCTGAGCTCACCCCGTGCGGGGCAATGTTTGACATCTTTAAGCGCGCAGCGCACCTGAGCCATATCGAACTGTGCGGCCTGGTGCTCTCGAGCCGCCCGCTCGCCGACGGCCGTAGTCCACAGAGCCGCGCCGCCGATCGCTCCTGGGTCTCGCGTTTTATCGTGCGCGCTCCGGTCGGCACGCTGCAGGAGCGCTATTTTGCCGATTACGGCACCTCGGCCGCGCGCATCATGTCGCATCTGGCCCTGCGCCGCCGCAATCCCATGAATGCCACGGCGGTGATCAACATGGTGTGCGGGCCCGCTGGCGAGCCCATGGTGCGGGCGCTCGAGGAATGCCATCAGGATACGAGCCTCTACCGCAATGCGGTCGAGCGCCTGTCGCAGGCGGCGGAGCTTATGCCCGCCGAACGTGCCGAGGCCGTGCTGGTGCTGTTTGTCGCCGTCGGTTGCTCGGCAGATGTTCGATCCTCGGTGACCTATGCCATCGACTACGCTCATGCGACCTGTGGCGGCGCCACATCGACGCCGCGCTCGCTGAGCACCTCGACGGTCACGGGCGAGCACGAGGCGGCGCCGGCGCATCCGCTGGGACTGCTGCGCGTGCAAAACGGTTACGTGGTAAGTGCCCCGCGCTGGATTCAGCCGAGCGAGCAGGGCGTGGAGATCGGTGCGCTGGCGACGGGGGAGGGCGATATCACCGATGTGGGCGATGACGTTTCGGCTCGCCATGCCCACGTGTGGTGCGATGACCAAAATACCTGGTACGTCGAGGATCTGTCGTCCACCAACGGAACCGTGGTGGTAAACGGCGCGACGAACGTCTGCACCCAGGTCGAGCCTGGCCGCTCCGCTCAGCTCAACCCCGGTGACGAGCTCAAGCTCGGCGAATCCACCACCTACGCCATTCTCCTCGGCGCCCTCTAGCTCATCTCCTAAATAAGTTGCGGTGAAATAGAGACTGTTTAAGGCCGCGGCCGGCAAATACAGTCCCCATTTCACCGCAACTGCCGTGTGGTCGGCGATAGAGAAACGAGAGTGGATTTCCGGACGCACGAGAGAGGATTTTCGGACGCACAACCCATGAGAGTGGATAATCTCCCACTTTTGGTCAAGATACAGGCAAAAAGTGGGAGATTATCCACTCTCGATGCAGGCTGCGACTTTTCCATCCGAGGGGCCATCTCGCCCCTTGGCAGTCACCTAAGGTAAACCTTTACCGCCCACCTATATTTGTCGAAATATGGCTTGGCGGCGGGGTACAATAAGCCCGCATGCGGATTTCCGTTGCGGGCGCTTCCCATCGCCGGGGCGTGCCCGGGAGCATCCGGCATGCGGCCTTTGCGGCGCTCGGCCATGTGCAAGACGGGTAGCTGGGCCTGTGGAGCGCATTAACCGCCCCTCGCCTTGGCACACCTTCTCTCCATGCCATGTACCTGCTGCTCAGTCTGCCTGCCAGATGATTGGAAGCAACAGCGAAAATCCCATCACGCCAACATCCCGGCAATCGCCGGGGCCTGTATACCTATATGAGAGGAGAGGGGTATATGGCGCGTAAGTTTAAGTCTATGGACGGCAACGAGGCGGCCGCATATGTTTCGTATGCGTACACCGAGGTAGCGGGAATTTATCCCATTACGCCGTCCAGCCCGATGGCCGACCATGTCGACCAGTGGGCGGCCCAGGGTCGCAAGAACATCTTTGGCACCCCGGTCAAGGTCGTCGAGATGGAGTCCGAGGCAGGTGCAGCCGGTACCGTTCACGGTTCGCTGGGCGCCGGTGCTCTGACCACCACCTACACGGCTTCTCAGGGCCTGCTCCTGATGATCCCGAACATGTACAAGATCGCGGGCGAGCAGCTCCCGGGCGTCTTCCACGTCTCCGCGCGTTGCGTCGCTTCCCATGCCCTGAACATCTTCGGTGATCACTCCGACGTCATGGCCTGCCGCCAGACCGGTTTCGCCATGCTCGCCGAGGGCAACGTCCAGGAGGTCATGGACCTCTCGCCGGTGGCTCACCTTGCCGCCATCGAGGGTAAGACCCCGTTCCTTAACTTCTTCGACGGCTTCCGCACCAGCCACGAGATCCAGAAGGTCGCCATGTGGGACTACAAGGATCTTGCCGAGATGTGCGACATGGACGCCGTCCAGGCTTTCCGCGATCATGCGCTCAACCCTGAGCACCCGCACACCCGCGGCAGCCACGAGAACGGCGACATCTTCTTCCAGAACCGCGAGGCCTGCAACAAGGTCTACGACGAGCTTCCCGCCGTCGTCGAGGGCTACATGAAGAAGATCAACGAGAAGCTCGGCACCGATTACGGCCTGTTCAACTACTACGGCGCTCCCGATGCCGATCGCGTCGTCGTGTGCATGGGCTCCTTCTGCGACGTGCTCGAGGAAGTCATCGACTACCTCAACGCTCACGGCGAGAAGGTCGGCCTGGTCAAGGTTCGCCTGTTCCGTCCGTTCTCCATCAAGCACTTCGTCGACGTTCTCCCCGAGACCGTCCAGAAGATCGCCGTCATGGACCGCACCAAGGAGCCGGGTTCCATCGGCGAGCCGCTCTACCAGGACGTCGTCTCCGCTCTCTACGAGGCCGGCAAGACGGGCATCAAGGTCGTCGGCGGCCGTTACGGTCTGGGCAGCAAGGACACGCCTCCCGCGTCCGCGTTCGCTGTCTTCGAGGAGCTTAAGAAGGACGAGCCCAAGCGCGAGTTCACCATCGGCATTGTCGATGACGTGACCAACCTGAGCCTGCCCGAGGCCGAGGATGCGCCCAACACCGCAGCCCCCGGCACCATCGAGTGCAAGTTCTGGGGTCTGGGTGGCGACGGTACCGTCGGCGCCAACAAGAACTCGATCAAGATCATCGGCGACCACACCGACAAGTACGTTCAGGCCTACTTCCAGTACGACTCCAAGAAGACCGGCGGCGTCACCGTCTCGCACCTGCGCTTTGGTGATTCTCCGATCCGCTCGCCGTACTACGTGACCAAGGCCGACTTTGTCGCCTGCCACAACCCCAGCTACATCGTCAAGGGCTTCAAGATGGTCCGCGACGTCAAGCCGGGCGGCACCTTCCTGGTCAACTGCCAGTGGAGCGACGAGGAGTTCGCCGAGCACATGCCCGCCGTGGCCAAGCGCTACATCGCGAACAACAACGTCAACGTCTACCTGATCGACGCTATCGACCTGGCCGCTAAGGTCGGCATGGGCAAGCGCACCAACACGGTGCTCCAGTCCGCCTTCTTCGCGCTGGCCAAGGTCCTGCCCGCCGAGGACGCCCTGCAGTACATGAAGGACGCGGCTACCAAGTCCTACATGAAGAAGGGCCAGGCTATCGTCGACGCCAACCACAAGGCCATCGATGCCGGCGCTACCGCCTTCCGTAAGTTCGAGGTTCCGGCCGACTGGGCTACCGCCGAGGATGCCGCCCCCGTCGAGCTCTCCGAGGAGACCAAGTCCGCCATCGCCCAGCAGGTCAAGAACCTGCTCGAGCCCATCGATCGCATGGACGGCGACAGCCTGCCCGTTTCCGCCTTCGTCGATTGCGCCGACGGCCAGTTTGAGCTGGGCGCCTCCGCATACGAGAAGCGCGGCGTCGCCGTGGTCGTTCCCCACTGGGACGAGACCAAGTGCATCCAGTGCAACCAGTGCGCCTACGTGTGCCCGCATGCCACCATCCGTCCGTTCGCGATGACCGAGGACGAGGCTGCCGCCGCGCCCGAGGCTACCCGCACGCTCGACGCCATGGGCCCCAAGGCCAAGGGCATGAAGTTCACCATGGCTGTGTCCCCGCTCGACTGCATGGGTTGCACCAACTGCGTCAAGGTCTGCCCCAAGGGCGCCCTCGAGATGGTTCCCACCGAGCAGGAGATGGACCAGCAGCCCGTTTGGGACTACATGGTCGAGAACGTCTCCGAGAAGAAGGAGCTCATCGCGGCCAACGTCAAGGGCAGCCAGTTTAAGCAGCCCTACCTGGAGTTCTCGGGCTCCTGCGCCGGCTGTGCCGAGACCGCCTATGCACGTCTGGTGACCCAGGTCGCCGGCGACCGCATGTTCATCTCCAACGCCACCGGCTGCTCCTCCATTTGGGGCAACCCCGCTGCCACCGCTCCTTACTGCAAGGACAAGGACGGTCACGGCCCGGCGTGGAACAACTCCCTGTTCGAGGACAATGCCGAGCACGGTCTGGGCATGGCCGTCGGTTACGAGGCCGTCCAGAAGAAGCTGATCGCCGCTACCCAGGACATCATCGCTGCCGATGGTCCGTCCGATGAGCTCAAGGCCGCCGGCCAGGCTTGGATCGACTCCGTCAACGACGCCGAGGCCTCCAAGACCGCTGCTGCTGCCTACGTTGCCGAGCTCGAGAAGTGCGGCTGCGACGCTTCCAAGGCGATCCTCGCCGACAAGGCTTACCTCACCAAGAAGTCCTTCTGGATCTTCGGCGGCGACGGCTGGGCCTACGACATCGGCTTCGGTGGCCTGGACCACGTCCTGGCTTCCGGCCACAACGTCAACGTCTTCGTCTTCGACACCGAGGTCTACTCCAACACCGGCGGTCAGGCCTCCAAGGCCTCGAACCTGGGCCAGGTCGCTCAGTTCGCCGCTGCCGGTAAGGTGACCAAGAAGAAGTCCCTGGCCGAGATCGCCATGAGCTACGGCTACGTCTACGTGGCGCAGGTCGCCATGGGCGCCAACCCGGCTCAGACCCTCAAGGCCATCCACGAGGCCGAGGCCTATGACGGCCCGTCCCTCATCATCGGCTACAGCCCCTGCGAGATGCACTCCATCAAGAAGGGTGGCATGCAGAACTGCCAGGCCGAGATGAAGAAGGCTGTCGAGTGCGGTTACTGGAACCTCTTCCGCTTCAACCCCGAGGCTGCTGCCGGCAAGAAGTTCTCGCTCGATTCCAAGGAGCCCGCGGGCGGTTATCAGGAGTTCCTGATGAACGAGGCCCGTTACGCTTCGCTGACGCGTTCCTTCCCCGAGCGCGCCGAGGAGCTCTTCAAGGAGAACGAGCAGGCCGCTATGGACCGCTACGCTCACCTGCTGAAGCTCAAGACGGTGTACAACGAGGCCTAGGTCTCCCACCGCAGGATCTGAGGGCTGACCTTCGCGGACGTCCTCGGACATGAAAGAACCCCCGCTGCGCACTACGTGCGGCGGGGGTTCTTTCGTCCTGCGGAGTGTCCGCGAAGGTCAGCCCTCAGATCCTGCTACGACTACGTCCTCGGATTGTGTGGGCTGATGAAGGACGTGGTTGTGGGGGCCTTTTGTCCCTTTCGCTGTTTCGCGCCTTTGGCGCGAAACCACGCGCTGCTTTGGGATACGGGGGAGGACAGGGTTGCTGCCGTCTTTTGTCCCCGTGCTTTGGGGCTGGTTGCCTTTTTGGAGCTCATCTTTATTCCTTATGCTGAATGAAAAGCCCCATGTTTTTGCAGGGGTGCATACTCGTCTTATTAATGCATAGAATCTCGTATAGTGCGAGTAAGATATTACGCTGTCTGTTTTGTGTTTAGCAGAGATATAGTTTGCATAATCTGGTCGAATCCCTGCTCTATTAAAATAAAGTCGCACGTAAATGGCGTAGATATGCCTAAGCTGGGCTTCTTTACGCTGAGCGGGTAAAAATGACCGTTCACCGTTCAACTGTTTTCAAAATGAATAAAATAAGGGATAACAGGAATATAAACCTTAATAAACTCGTGTATCGCACGGACACGGGTTATTAATGGGTTGTAGGCCTTTTACAGAAAGGATTCCAGCAATGTCTAAGCCTCTTGGCAAGCCCGATCGTATTGTCGTCGCCCTTGGCGGCAACGCCCTCGGCAACAACCCCGTTGAGCAGATCGAGGCCGTGAGCAACACCGCTCATGCTCTTCTCGGCCTGATCGAGCAGGGTAACGAGATCATCATCACCCACGGCAACGGCCCGCAGGTCGGCATGATCCAGAACGCCTTCGCCGCTGCCCACGACGCCATCGGCACCCCCGAGATGCCGCTGCCCGAGTGCGGCGCCATGTCCCAGGGCTACATTGGTTATCACCTGCAGCAGGGCATCGGCCGCGAGATGCACAAGCGCTATAAGCGTTGGCACGCCGCCACCGTCGTCACCCAGATTGAGTGCGATCCCGACGATCCCGCGTTCAAGAACCCGACCAAGCCGATCGGCCCCTTCTACACCGAGGAGCAGGCCAAGGAGTTCATGGCCGAGGATCCCTCCAAGGTCTTCGTCGAGGATTCTGGCCGCGGCTGGCGTCGCGTCGTCGCTTCCCCCGATCCCAAGAAGATCGTCGAGGCTGACTCCATCCTCAACCTGCTCGACAACGAGTTCATCGTCATCGCCTGCGGTGGCGGCGGCATCCCCGTCGTCCGCGACTACGAGAACAAGGGCTGCTACAAGGGCGTTCCCGCCGTCATCGACAAGGACCTGGGCGGCGAGCTGCTGGCCGAGGACTGCGACGCCGACGTTCTGTTCCTGCTGACCGCCGTTGAGCATGTCGCCATCAACTTTGGCAAGCCCAACCAGGAGGAGCTCGAGGACCTCACCGCCGACGAGGCCGAGCGCCTGGCCGACGAGGGCCAGTTCGGCAAGGGTTCCATGGAGCCCAAGGTTCGCGCTGCCATCAAGTTCGCCCGTTCCCGCAAGGGCCGCACCTGCATCATCGGCGCCCTGGACAAGGCTGCCGAGACCATGGCCGGCCTCTCCGGTACCCGCATCCACGAGTAGTCTCTACTCTGTTGCCTCTCTCGTGGGCGCCAGGCAAAGCGCCCACAAACTAGCCTCTCTTCATGAGCCCCGCAGTCCGCTCCGACTGCGGGGCTTTTGCTATTCACCTAGTAATTGGGGACGTTCTCAAATGACTAGTAGTAGGCCCACATGGCTTCGATTTCATTGAGGACTTCTACGACGCCCCAGCGGCGGGCGCTGCGGCTTTGCGAGTTGGGGTCGTAGACTCCCACTTGATCGGCATCGTCGATGCCCCAGAGCACGATATAGTGTCCAACGCTGGTAAAGGTGCCGGGACGAACCGATGCGATGATGGGTGCGCCCGAGCGCAGCGCCTGGGTGATAGAGCTGCGATCGATATGGAGCTCAGTTCCGTTAAGGCCCAGCTGCCATGCGCCGCTTGTCATAAACGACCACTCGGTGGCACCGGTGGGCGCATAGTTGCCCGCCTCGGAAAGAGCGCTCATATCGACCGGTGTCATATCGGTATGGCCGGTCTTATAGATGTAGATCATGGTAAGGCAGGTAGGGCCGCAGGCATTTTGGCGGATGGTGCCACCGGCGTAGGGCAGCTCCGACCATGCCGGGTCGATCTGATAGATATGGGGCATGGTGCCGGCTTGCCACTGCGAACGCGGGGTCGAAAACGCAAACGAATAGCCGGGCGCGACCGGAGCCTTGAGCAGCTTATCCTCGGCGGTTGGATCGAGGCCGGCCGAGCCGTGGGACATACAGGAGCTCATAAGCACAAAGACCAGACAGGTGAGGATAGAGCACAGTGCGAGGTGAAGTCGACGAGCTGACAGGGCGGGGGCATTCACGTACGATGCCGAGCGGTAAGGCTTGCCGTCGCGTCCGCCTTGGTGATGCGAAAAGAAGCAGTTGATATGGATGCCGGGCTGACGTGCGCCGTTGCGGCGCAGTTGCGGAACCTCGGCCTGACGCTGTCGAGTGCGCGCGCCCAAGCGGCTATCTTGCTGCGCGTTTGTGGCCGTGCTCGGACGGCCACTCTGCCGTGTTCTGCTTGTCTGCTGCCGAGACGAAGGTCTGGGTTGCTCTTGAGGGCGTTGCGGATTGCTGCTCGTGGCCCTTCTGGGCGTCGGCGTGGTACGGCCAGCAAGGCGAACACTTTGTCGCCGTTGATCACCGTCGTTGTATCCGTATGCCATTCGTACCGCCTTGTCTCATGTATAACCTGTCTATCCTACAAAAAAGATGTGCAACAAAGGGGTCTGCGCGTCAAAAGCTCGGTAAACGGTACGAAAGGCGCAAAACACACGGCCTCAAAAACATCTCTATATGCGTCCGATGAGCGTACGCCCGTCGGGCGGGCGGCAACAATGGGCTGCAAACTGTGCCGTTCGTCCCAAAAATGGCGCCGCTCGTTTTGCAGTTCTGCCATCGGTCGAGCTACAAGCGGAGCTGCTGTGCCAAGGCCGTATCTTAAAGCCACGGAATAAAAGCGCGCGGCAAAACGGACCGCGCAAGGGGTGACGCCAAGGGCGTCAAAAAGGAAAGGAGGGGAACAATGGCGGACAAGAACGCAGAAGTTGCAGTCGAGGATAACGGCGGCATGAAGAAAACGCTTTCGCTCTGGAACTTCTTCACCATCGGTTTCGGTGCCATCATCGGTACCGGTTGGGTTCTGCAGGTCGGCGACTGGATGGTCGTGGGCGGCGGTCCCGTTCCCGCTATGATCGCATTCCTCTTGGGTGCAATCTTCCTCGTGCCCGTCGGAGCTGTTTTCGGTGAGCTCACGGCTGCTATCCCCATCTCGGGTGGCATTGTCGAGTATGTCGATCGTAGCTTTGGCCGTACGCTGAGCTACATCACCGGTTGGCTCCTGGCCCTGGGCAACGGCATCCTGTGCCCGTGGGAGGCCATCGCCATCTCGACCCTCGTGTCCGAGATGTTCGGTAGCCTGCCCGGTCTTGAGTGGCTGCGCGCCGTCAAGCTCTACACCATCCTGGGCGCCGACGTTTACCTGTTCCCGACGCTGATCGCGCTCGGCTTTGCAGTCTACGTCATCTTCCTCAACTTCCGCGGTGCCAGTTCGGCCGCCAAGCTCCAGGCCTTCCTGACCAAGGCCCTGCTCTGCGGCATGCTGCTCGCCATGGGCGTCTCGCTGTTCACCGGCTCGCCGGACAATGCCATGCCTGTGTTCTCCCAGGTCGCCGGCGCTGGCGGCGGCAAGGCCGCTACCGAGAGCACCAGCCTGTTCGCCGGCATCGTGTCGGTCTTGGTTCTGACTCCGTTCTTCTACGCCGGTTTCGACACCATTCCTCAGCAGGCTGAGGAAGCAGCCGAGGGCCTCAACTGGAACAAGTTCGGCAAGATCATCTCCCTGGCCCTGCTGGCCGCCGGCGGTTTCTACATGGTTTGCATCTACTCGTTCGGCACCATCCTCGACTGGCATGAGTTTGTTAAGAGCCCGGTTCCCGCGCTTGCCTGTCTCAAGGGCATCAACATGCTCCTGTACCTGGCCATGCTCGTCATCGCCACGCTTGGACCCATGGGCCCGATGAACTCCTTCTACGGCGCCACGAGCCGCATCATGCTCGCCATGGGCCGCAAGGGCCAACTGCCCGAGAAATTCGCCGAGGTCGACCCCAAGTCCGGCGCTCCCAAGCTTGCCTGCGTCGTTCTGGGCGTTATCACCGTCATCGGTCCGTTCCTGGGCAAGAACATGCTCATCCCCCTGACCAACGTGTCGGCTCTCGCCTTCATCTTCTCCTGCGGCATGGTCGCCCTCGCCTGCCTGCGCATGCGCTTCACCGAGCCCGACCTGCCTCGTCCCTACGAGGTGCCCGGCGGCAAGTTTGGCATCGGCCTCGCTATCGCCGCCTGCGCCATCATCATCGGCCTGCTCGTGATTCCGTTCTCTCCCGCCTCCCTCAACATGGTGGAGTGGAGCATCGTGATCGGCTGGTTGGCTATTGGCCTGGCCCTCATGGCTTTCACCAATTCCCGCAAAAAGTAACGCCGAGCCGGGGCGGATCGGGTGCGCGGGACCCTCTCTCCCGCGCACCGAACCCGGTACCACTTGGGTAGCTTTGTGAGACCAAACCCAACACGGCCTCGCCCACTATATGGATCCATAAGGAGGAACCATGTCCACTAAGTATGCAATCGTTGGCGGTAAGCTCATCGACGGTACCGGCGCCGAGCCGGTCGAGAACTCCCTCGTTCTCGTCGACGACAACGGCAAGATCGAGTACGCCGGCGCTATGCAGGACCTTCCCGAGGGCGTTGAGGTTATCGACGCCGCCGGCAAGACCGTCCTTCCCGGCCTGATCGACACCCACCTGCACTTCTCGGGCAACCTAACCGACGATGACACCGATTGGGTCATGCAGCCGCTCCTCGAGAAGCAGGCAGTTGCCGTCAAGCAGGCCTACGACTGCCTCACCCACGGCCTCACCACCGTCTGCGAGATCGGCCGCTTTGGTATCCAGATTCGCGACTGCATCGACAAGGGCGTCTTTAAGGGCCCGCGCGTTCTGGCCACCGGCCTGGGCTTCTGCCGCGTTGCCGGTCACGGTGACTCCCACCACTGCACCCAGGAGCTCAACAAGGAATCCCATCCCTGGGGCGACCAGGTCGACGGTCCTTGGGATCTGCGCAAGGCCGTCCGTCGTCGCCTGCGCGAGAACCCCGATGCCATCAAGATCTGGGCTACCGGTGGCGGCATCTGGCGCTGGGACTCCGGTCGTGACCAGCACTATTGCTCCGAGGAGATCCAGGCCGTGGTCGAAGAGGCAAAGATGGTCGGCATCCCCGTGTGGAGCCACTGCTACAACAACCACGCCGCTGCCTACGATTCCGTCCGCTTTGGCTGCGAGCAGCTGATCCACGGCTTCGATATCGATGAGCGCACCATGGACCTCATGGCCGAGCAGGGCACCTTCTTCACCCCGACGATCGCCTTCCTGCCCACCTGGTACGCCACCTATCCGCCCGTCTACGTCCCCGAGCTGCACGACAAGTACGAGGGCACCCTGGTCGAGAAGGAGCTGCAGCGCAACTACGACTGCCTGCGCGAGGCCAAGAAGCGTGGCGTCGTCATGACGATCGGCTCCGACTCCTTCTCCTTCGTTACCCCGTACGGCACCTGCTCCATCGAGGAGATGTACGAGTTCGTCGACAAGATCGGCTTCACCCCGGTCGAGACCATCACCTGCGCCACCCTCAACGGCGCCAAGATGTGCCACATCGAGGACGAGACCGGTTCCATCGAGGCCGGCAAGTGCGCCGACCTGCTGGTCGTCAACGGTGACGTCGCCGCCGACATCCATGTGCTCAACACCGACAACATGGACGTCATCATGAAGGACGGTTGGATCGTCGAGGCTGGCACCTTTGGCGAGGCCAACAAATACAGCGCCTAAGATACCGTTTGTCGATGACTGGGTGTAAAACACAGTTTTTGATTGCATAATGCAATGGAGAGGGTCGCTTGCGGCCCTCTTTATTGCTATGGGTGCGGTAGACAAAAGGGGATGACGGTGGATTTAAACAGGTTGATTCTGGGCAAGAGCTACAACTCTACCAAGGTCTTTCGCACGGCCCAGCATGTGGTCCAGGCCATCCTGCTCGGTGTTGTCGTTCCGGCGCTTATCCTGCTGCTTATCTGGGATTTAACCGATAATCCCAATCCCGTTCCGGGCGTTGTCGTTATTGCCGGCTTGGTCATGCTGTGCTTCTTTTTCTCATATGTCTTTGTGGTCCCCGACGACCTCACATCGAGCGCAACCGACCGTACGCTCGCCATCGCATCAAAAATATTCGCCTACACGTCGCGCGGCCTTACGCCCGAAGCGGCCCTGGGTGCCTCTAAAATTATCCTATCCGAGACCATCGCCTCCGCCATCTGCTTTACCGATGGCAAACAGGTGTTGGCAAGTTGGGGCGAGGACTCGGCAAAGTGCCCTGCCGGCACCCCGGTAGTGCTCAAGACCACGCTCAACGTGATTGAGACGGGTGAGCAGAGCGTGTTTTCGCGTGACACCTCCAATGAGACGGGTGGCTATTTTCCCCGCCTGCGCGCCGGCATTGTCGCGCCGCTTACCGTGCGCGGGCATTGTGTGGGCACACTCGAGCTGTATTACCCCCGCCTGAGCAGCATCGATATGCGCCAGACGGCCCTTGCTTCGGGTTTTGCCGATCTCATTTCCACGCAGCTCGCCAGCTTTGAGCTCGAGCGCCAGGACGAGCTCACAGCTCGCGTTGAGCTACGCGCCCTGCAGTCGCAGGTCGACCCGCATTTTCTATTCAATACCATTAGCACGATTGTGTCGCTCGTTCGAACCGAGCCCGACAAGGCGCGATCGCTGCTGATCGACTTTTCCAGCTACTATCGTCAGACGCTTTCTGATTCCGATACGCTCACCACGCTCGAGCACGAGGTGGAACAGGGCACCCGTTATATCAATCTTATGCAGGCCCGGTATGGCGACGGCCGTCTGCGCGTTTCGGTCGACATCGACTTTGAGGTGCGCGACAGCCTGGTGCCGCCGTTTATCTTGCAGCCGCTGCTCGAAAACTGCATCAAGCATGCGCAGCGCGAGACCGAGCCGCTTTCTATTCGTGTTAGGGCTTTTGAGACCGATGACGGCTTGGAGATCATCGTCGAAGATGACGGCATCGGTATGAGCGAAGAAGTCTGCGCGCATCTGTTTGAGCGGCATCGCCGAGAGGAGCCCGAGAGCATTACCGCCGACGGCTCCATCAAGCGAGGTTGCGGCTTGGCGCTCTTCAACGTGCTTCAGCGCATCCATTTCTTTTACGGAGAAGATTCTGGCATGCGCGTGAAGTCCCAGGAGGGCGTGGGAACGCAGGTCATCGTTGAGTTGAACGGCGAGCCGCATGAGCCGGCGCCGCTAACGGTGTAGTACGCGGTTGGATTGAGAGAAAAGAGGGGAAGCGCATATGTCCGAAGGCTGGAACATCTTGGTGGTTGATGACGAGCCTCCCATTAGGGCTGAACTACGCTATCTGTTGGAAAAGGATACGCGTGTGGGTCAGATTGCCGAGGCGGGCAATGTCACCGAAGCCGTGGAGTCGATTCTGTCGAACAAGCCCGACGTGCTGTTTTTAGACATTACCATGCCCGGTCGCTCGGGAATTGAGCTTGCCGAGACGCTGCAGAACCTAAAGACGCCGCCGGTCGTGGTGTTTGTGACGGCATTCGCCGAGTATGCGGCCGATGCCTATAACCTCGATGCTGTCGATTACATCGTCAAACCGGTCGAGGATGCCCGCTTGTCAAAGGCACTCGACAAGATCGAGACCGCCCTGGGCGCTCGCCGTGTCGTCCATGCTCCGCGCCAGCCTTTGCGCCTGACGGTGGATCGTGGGGGCAAAAGGGTGTTCATTCCCGTGGCGGATGTCTGCTACTTTGAGGCGCGCGCCGATTTTTGCAACGCCGTCTGCGCTGAGGGAACATACCTGATCAATGAGTCGATTTCCTCGCTCGAGCGGCGCCTGGCCTCCGAGGGCTTTATCCGTGTCCACCGCAGTTATCTGGTCAATTTGGAAGACGTGCATAATGTCGAGATCGGTTCCACGGGTCTTATGGAGCTCAGGCTCGATCGCGTAACCTCGACGGTGCCTGTGTCCCGTCGTCGCGCTGCCGAGGTCAAGGCGCACTTGGGACTTGCGTAGGCAGTCTGCATATCATCGTTTACCGCCGCAGGTTTGGCATGACCGTGCGGTGGGCATAATGGGTGACATCGAATGAAATCGAAAGGATCATTATGCCCGCGCTCATTACGCATCATCTGTTTGGCGAGGAAAGCATCGACCGTCTTCCGCAGGGCGTTATTACGTCCGACGAGGAGCGCATCGCCTTTATCCTGGGAAACCAAGGTCCCGACCCGTTTTTCTTCCACATGCTCACGCCGCGCGTTTCCGACTGCACGTCGCTTGCTCAGGTCATGCACCGCTCGCGCATGTCGCGCCAGTTCTCGTGCCTGCGCGACGGCGTGTCGCACCTGCAGCCGCGCGACGCCAATCTGGGCCGCGCCTTTGCGCTGGGCCTGCTGTCTCACTATGTACTCGACCGCAATGCCCACCCCTTTGTCTACGAGCAGCAGTTTGGCATTGTAGATTCCGATCCCGAGCTCGAGGCTTCGGGCAGTCAAGTTCATGCCGTGCTCGAAAGCGACTTGGACGTGCTGATGCTGCAGCTCAAGCGCGATGGGGCAACGGTCGAGGATTATCCGCCGGCGGGCGAGATCGTCACTACCGACCGCATCAATCGCGTTGCCGGCGTGCTGATGAGCTACGTCGCCGGGCGCGTGTACGGTATCGACATCCCGGCGGGGGAGTACGCCGGCGCCGTCTCGGACATGCAGATGCTCTATCGCACCATTGAGCCGGCCGGCTCGGTAAAGACGCGCGCGATTGCCCTGGTTGAGGGCTTGGTGCATGACTACTCGCTGCTCGACGGCCTTGCCCATCGCGTGACGACGGAGCTGCCCGAGCGCACCGGTAACCTGGGCCACCTGACATGGATGAACCCCTTTACCGATGAGGTCTCGACCGAGAGCTTCCCCGAGGTCTTTGAGCGCGCGCTGACCGATTACGAGCTCACCGTTGCCCGCTTTATCGAGACCGGTGACATGGATGCCGTGACCGGCCATATCAACTATAGCGGTCGCGTACTCGACGCCGACGAGGAGTTCGACCGCGAGGAATAACAAACCGTTTCAATAAGTTGCGGTGGAATAGTTCCTGAATGAAGCCCCGGAGGGCTAAACAGGAACTATTTCACCGCAACTGCCTTGATGGGATGGTGTTTCGCCCTGCGTGTCCGTATGACCGCTCCTGCCCCTTTGCCGAATCCTTACCAGCGCTTCTGTGCAATTGGGGTACGATGAACTAACTGCATATCGGGCGAATACGAAGGGGCCCTGTCCATGAAATACACCAAGCTCGAGCGTAACTGGGTTATGTACGATGTGGGCAATTCGGCCCTCGTGTTGCTCAATACCTCGGTGGTGCCCATCTACTTTAACGCCATCAATACCGGTGCTTCCTCGGCAGACCTGGTGGTCGCTTGGGGCAACGCTCAGACGATCGCCTCGCTGGTCATTGCCATGCTCATGCCCATTCTGGGCGCGCTTGCCGATTACGCCGGCAACAAGATTAAGTTCTTCTTGGGCTTCTTCCTCACGGGCCTGGTTCTTTGCCTGGCGCAGGCTATCCCAATGTCTGCCATGGCATTTTTGACCGTGTACGTGCTGTGCACCATCGGCCTTAACTCTTCTATGACGTTCTACGACGCCATGCTGCCCGACATTACCACCGACGAGCGCATGGACGCCGTGTCCAGCTCGGGCTATGCCTGGGGCTACATCGGTTCCACCGTGCCGTTCATCATCTGCCTGGCGCTCATCATGGGTGGCCCCGCTCTTGGCGTCCCCACCATGCTGGCAACGCGTCTGTCGTTTATCATCACTGGTGCCTGGTGGCTCATCTTTACCCTGCCGCTCATTCGCACCTATAAGCAAAAGTACGGTCGCGAGCGCGGTCCCGAGGACACCATCGGCCACATCGTGGGCGGTGTGTTCTCCGAGGTCGGACACACCATGCGCGAGATCGCCCACAACAAGACCGTGCTGGTCTACATGATCGCGTTCTTCTTCTATATCGATGGCGTCCACACGGTCATTTCCATGGCTACCAGCTACGGCTCGGCTTTAGGCATCGACTCGACCCAGCTGGTGCTGGCGCTGCTCGTTACGCAGTTTGTGGCCTTTCCGTCTGCCATCATCTACGGCAAGCTCGCCGGACGCGTGGGCACGCTCAACATGATCCTGGTGGCCGTCGCTGCCTACATGGGCATTGTGCTGTTCGCCGCATTCTTCCTAAAGACCGCCTTCGAATTTTGGGTGCTTGCCATTATGGTCGGCCTGTTCCAGGGCGGCGTGCAAGCGCTCAGCCGTAGCTACTTTGGCCGCATTATCCCCAAGGAAAAGTCCAACGAGTACTACGGCTTCTTTGACATCTTTGGTCGTTATGCAAGCGTCATGGGCACCTTCCTGGTGTCGGTCGTCACCTCGCTGACCGGCAACCCGTCGCTGGGCGTCCTTTCCATTGGCGTGCTGCTGATCGTTGGCTTTATGCTGCTGGTTCGCCTGTCCCGCATGACTCAGGCGGCAGAGCAGACCGCATAGGAGCGAGCGGCTATTGGGCCTGTCCTCGGTACTCTTTTGGGGTTATCCGCAATAAACATTGCGACTTGCGAGCAATGATTTGCCCAAGTGGGTATGATGGAATCAGCTAGGTCGCGGGGCGTCGCCTGTGTTTGGCGGCGCCCCGTTTTTGTGTTGCAGGGAGGGAAGGCATGAACGCCACGGTTGTGATTCCAACATATTGGGCAGACGACGAGGCCCATGCAAACGCTCCCGGCGTCTATGACCACTCGACGAAGCTCAACGCCACCAATCCCGAGCTCGACCGCTGCCTGGCCTCGCTCGAGCAGGTGCACGACATTCCGAGGATTATCCTTTTGGTGGTCTGCCCCATCTCGGTCACGGCTGATGTGTCGAAGCGCGTCCACGAAATCGTCGACGCGCACCCTTCGCTCAAGGTCACCGTGGTTACCAACACCCAGGCATCGCGTATCGCCGACCGTGTGGCGCAGATTGCTCCCAAGGGCTCGGGCGAGTGCGTGAGTCTGCGCGGATACGGCGCCATTCGCAATATGGGGCTTGCCTGCGCTGCGGTGCTCGGCCACGATGCCGTTGTCTTTTTGGATGACGACGAGACCGTTATCGATGCCGACTTTATGAAGCGCGCGACCTATGCACTGGGCCAGCAGACGCGTCAAGGCCTGCCGATTTTGGTTAAGAGCGGTTACTTTTACGATCGAGACGGATCGCCGTTGGCGCCCACAGACAAGGTGGGCATTTGCCATCGTTGGTGGACTAAACGCATCGAGTTTAATCGCTGGATGAAAAAGGCGCTCTCGGGCACCCGTATTTCGCGTTCAAACTACGTGTGCGGCGGCCTTGTGGCGCTTCATGCCCGCGCCTTTACCCGTGTGGCGTTTGACCCGTTTATCACCCGAGGCGAGGACCTAGATTACCTTTTTAACATGCGCATGTTTGGCTACGACGTGTGGTTTGACAACGAGTGGGTCGTTCGTCACCTGCCGCCCGAGTCCGAGAAGCGCTCGCCGCGCTTTATGCAGGATGTGTACCGTTGGTACTACGAGCGTGCCAAGCTGACATTTGCCGCGCACCAGCAGGAGCTCGTTCCCGTCACGGCCGCGTCGCTCATGCCCTATCCGGGCCCGTGGATTTCGCGCGAGCTCGATGACCGCGTGCGCAAAACCGCCATGGTCCGCAGCATGTTTACCCGGGAGCACGAGGGATACCTGCGCATTTGGCGTCACGGTATTGACGAGGCCAAGACCTACGCGCGCCAAAACGCCGCAAGCTACCTGCGTTTCCAGAGCTTCTGGCCCAAGATCATGGACGGGCTTTGGCACGACGCACAACTGACCAGCATCCTGGAGGGGACTGAATGATCGACCGCCGCGCCCAGCGCGATAATTCAATATCAATCTTTCGCGTGATCGCCGTTGTCTGCGCCATTTGCGTGCTGGTGTACTTTATTTTTGCCCTGGCGACTGGAATCGAGCCGATCGCGACCGTGGTCGCCTGCGCACTGCTGTGCATCTTTCTGTGCATTTTTATCTATTTGACGCTCAATCCCGATTCGGTGCGTTCGCAGTACACCGAAGAGACACTCTCGGTGGCCTCTGCCATGCTCGAGGACATCAAAGGCGGTCTGACGCAGGAGTCGGCGCGTCTGGTGTGCCAGCGCATTTTGCCCGAGACGCGTGCCATGACGGTTGCCATCACCGATGAGAGCAACGTGCTGGCCTGCGCGGGCGAGTTTGAGGAAAAGCTGCTGCCCGATTCGCCCATCCACACACTTGCCACGCGCTACGTCATCGAGCACGGTATCGTCCAGTCGTTCAACCGTGTGGTGGACGTGGTGGGCTCGGATGGCTCGCACAACCATGTTCCTGCCGGTATCATCGCTCCTATCAAGGTGGGCGACCGCACCGTCGGCACGCTCAAGTTCTACTACAAGACCCCGCGTGCCGTCGACCGCACTCAGTACGCGCTTGCCTCGGGTTTTGCCGAGATCCTGTCCACGCAGCTCGCCATCCACGAGCTCGAGGTGCAAAAGGAGCTCACGGCCCGTGCCGAGGTGCGTGCCCTGCAGGCGCAGATCAACCCGCATTTTCTGTTCAACACGCTCAACACCATCGCGTCGTTTACGCGTACCGATCCGCTGCGCGCCCGCGAGCTGCTGCGCGAGTTCTCCTCGTTCTATCGCGCCACGCTCGACAATTCGGGCTCGCTCATTCCCGTGTCGCGCGAGGTCGCGCAGACCAAGCGCTACCTGACGTTTGAGAAGGCGCGCTTTGGCGAGGATCGCGTGCTGGCGACCTTCGACGTGTCCGAGGACGTCGAGGACACGCTGGTGCCGGCATTTGTAATCCAGCCAATCGTCGAGAATGCCGTGCGCCATGGTATGGGCGACGACGATGCACTGAGGATCGACGTGTCGGTCCACAGGGATGGCGAAGATGCGATTTTGATTGTGGTCGCCGATAACGGCGTGGGCATGGACGAAGGCACCGCTGCCAGACTGTTTGACGAACGCTCCGCCCGTCCCGACGCCAGCTCCCCGCAGGGCGGCGGCGCCGGTGTGGCCATGCACAATATTTCGGAGCGCATCCATCGCTTTTATGGACCGCACTCTTATACACGCGTCAAATCGGCTCCGGGCAAGGGCGCTAAAGTGCTCCTGCATCTCGATTTGTCGGAGAGCATCTTCGACATTCAAGAGTAGAATGATAGGTTACGGGTTTAACGCTAGTTGGCGGATGCCCGACGTAGTTAGTTGACGAAAGGTTTTATCCCTATGCTGCGTGCGATGATTGTGGATGATGAGGCCCCGGCCCGTTCGGAACTTCGCTTCTTGCTCGAGCAGACGGGCAAGATCGGCACGATCACAGAAGCGTCGAGCGTTCGCTCCGCTATCGAGATGCTTATGGAGAGCCGCGTCGATGTTGTGTTCCTCGATATCTCGATGCCTGGCGCTTCGGGTCTGCAACTTGCCGAGGCACTGCATAAGCTCAAGAATCCGCCGGCGATCGTATTCGTAACCGCGTACAGCGATCATGCGGTCGAGGCGTTTGATGTGGATGCCGTCGACTATCTGATGAAGCCGGTCGAGGAGGCTCGCCTGGATCGAGCGATCGATAAGGTTATGCAACGCGCCAAGCCTGTCACGGACAGCAAGGTGACCATCGAGCGCATCCCGGTGGAAAAGGGCGGCCGCAAGGTCCTCATCCCCGTGGACGACATTCGCTTTATCATGGCCAAGGATGATTACTCCTGTATTTATACGGTCGACGACCGCTTTTTGTCGACGACCTCGCTGGCGCAGTTCGAGGCCAAGCTCTGTGACTTTGGCTTCTTCCGCGTCCACCGCCGCTATATCGTTAACTTGGCGTGTGTCACCGACGTTGAGACGGTTCCCTCGGGCGCTATCCAGCTGGGTATTACGGGCGTCGACGAACGCGTACCGGTTTCGCGCCGTCGCGTCGTACCGCTCAAAAAGGCCCTGAGCCTCTAGTACACCGGCCCCGCAGCCCTGTAGACCAAAATCGTCTGCGGAGCCGTGGGGCTTTTTGCATGAATGCACCAAATCTTTTTGCGGAAGGGATCCCATGAACAGTGCAAGCGCCAAGCGTATCGACATTATCTCGGACACCCACGGCTATCTTTCGCCTGCGCTCCTGGACGAGCTTAAGGGTGCGGATCTGATTATCCATGCCGGCGACCTTACGTCGGAGATGGACTACGAACACCTGCGCACCATCGCCCCCGTGCGAGCGGTGCTGGGTAATAACGACTACTACCGCGACTACGGCCCCGATGTGGACCGCTTGGCGCTCTTTACCTACGAAGGCCTCAAGTTCGCCGTAGCCCACTACCGTGAAGACCTCCCGGTGGGATCCGTGGACGTAGCCATCAACGGTCACACCCACGTAACCAAAGAAGCCCAAGTGGGTCGCTGCCTGGTCCTCAACCCAGGCAGTGCCAGCTATCCAAGAGGCACCCGAGGCCCCACCATGGCCAGAATGCTCGTCAAGGACGGCAAGATTCTGAGCACCAAATTTATTGACCTAGAGTAGGTGCAACAAAAACGGGGGATGCAGATCGCATCTCCCGTTTTTCTTTGAGCCAAAGGCCGAAGTTCAACAACAATCTTAGACAACCCTGCCGAGGAGAACGGGGACCTCGAGCCGCGGAAGCGGCGAGGAACAAAGTCTTTGAAGCAAGTGACGGCAGGGAGGGTCTCCGGGGCCGGCTGGCGCGGGTTGAGTTTGTCGCGAGTTCCGCACGCAAAGGAAAGCACTTAATGTGCTTTCCGTCTTGCGCAGGACTGTAGAGCAGCAAACTCAACCCGCGCCAGCCGGCCCCGGAGACCCTCCCGGAGGGACCGAAAACTTTTTCAAAAAAGTTGTTGCGCGACGGACAGACTTCTGTGTATACTAATCCCCGCAGCGCACGCGAGCGGAAACAAACGCGAACGACTGCCTGGGGAGTTAGCTCAGTTTGGTTAGAGCGCCGGCCTGTCACGTCGGAGGTCGCGGGTTCGAGCCCCGTACTTCCCGCCAACGCAATTAAAGCCACGTCTTCGGACGTGGCTTTTTGCGTTTATTAGGCCCTCGATCTTATATGCCTCTTTATCCAAATCACCGCATTTGCAACGAGCGAGCCAGCCTCTACTGATATATGTGTTCAAACAGGGGGTTTGTTGCGCAACATCTGTTCAATGAAGCAGGGGGTTCGGTTATACTAAATTGCACTTTAGGCCGTACCTGATTCAGCTAGTCTTCAAGTGCGGCATTCAGTGAACACCCATTTTATAATTTGGTTGTTCAGGCGGTCATTTGGCGTCTCGACACAAGCTCGGCCCCGGAGCTCGTTCGAGCTGTTCGTATTCCTTGAAAGGGGAAACATGGACATATCGAGGAAGACTGATTATGCCCTTCGCATGCTTGCGATGCTTGCCGAGGAGCCGGAGCGGTTGCTTTCTGTTCGCACTGCTGCCGAAGAGGTCAATGTTCCGTATTCGTTTGCCCGTTCGATTCAGCACGGCTTGGTTCAGGCCGGCATTGTGGAGAGCCTGCGTGGTGTTCATGGCGGCATGCGCCTTAAGGTGAGCCCCGACGATGTCACGATCCGTCAGGTCGTAGAGGCCGTTCAGGGCCCCATGGTTATGAACGATTGCACCGCGCCCGATGGCGACTGTGCGCGCATGGGCACGTGCTGCTATCATCCCCTGTGGGCCGGAGCCCAGGCGCTGATGCGCGACTATCTCGATTCCGTTTCGCTCGGCGATATCGTCGCCCATCGCCAGTTTCCGGCTGTCGATCCCAAGTTCGCCGACCGCGATGCGTTTCCCGAGTACGCCGCTTGCGCGTATGCTTGCCGGGAGGAATAGCGCCGCATAAGGAGCATTGTCATGATTCAGGACCCCTTTCGTTCGATGATTCGTTCGGAAGGGGTCCTGCGTTATCGCGACCTTCCGTGGCGCCGCACGCGCGACCCGTATATCATCTGGCTTTCCGAGGTCATGCTTCAGCAGACGCAGGTGCCGCGCGTGGAGACGCGCATGCCGGCGTGGCTCGATCGCTTTCCGACTGTCCGGGCGCTTGCTCAGGCCGCCCCTTCCGATGTCTTGGATGCGTGGCAGGGGATGGGCTACAATCGCCGCGCCCTGGCGCTTCACAGGGCTGCACAGTGCGTTGTGGAGGACTGGGATGGGGAGTTTCCGCGTGAGACGCACGATCTGGTCGCGCTGCCCGGCATTGGCCCGGCGACGGCGCAGGGCATCCGTTCGTTTGCATTCGATCTTCCGGGCGTGTATCTGGAGACCAACGTGCGCACGGTCTTTTTGCATCATTTCTTTCCCGATGTGCCGGCCGTTCCCGATCGCGAGCTGGTGCCGCTGATTCAAGCTGCCTGTCCGGCGGCCCCCGGTGCGGCGGCGGATGAGATTGCGCCCTTTGCCGCGCCTCAAGACGATGCCGACACGCCGCGCGCGTGGTATTACGCGTTGCTGGATTACGGCGCGTATCTTAAAAAGACGCTGCCCAATCCGTCCAGGCGGTCGGCGGGCTATAGTCGTCAGTCCAAGTTTGAGGGCTCGCGCCGCCAAAAGCGCGCCCACATTGTGCGCATGCTGCTGGCAGCGCGCGATGGGCAGCCGGCAGGTATTACGCTTGATGAAGCTGTTGCAGGCGTTAACGAGATGGAGACGGCAGCCGGCCGTGAGCCGGTCGAGCGCGAGCTGGTCGCAAGTATTCTTGCCGATCTGGAGCGCGAGGGCTTTTGCCGCTCCGAGGGCGATCGTTGGTTGAGCGTGTAGCCCGCTCAAATCTGAAGAACGGGATTGTAAGGTTTAAATTCTCGGCTTGAGGGCATCCTAAAGACAGGGCCGCTCAAAGCCTATGGGCGGCACGTGTTGAAGGGAAGTACACCTATGGATTTTGAGAACTCTCAGACCAAGAAGAACCTCGAGACTGCTTTTGCCGGTGAGTCCCAGGCACACACCAAGTATCGCTACTATGCATCCAAGGCCAAAAAGGACGGCTACGTTCAGATCTCGAATATCTTTGCCGAGACGGCGGGCAACGAGTCCGAGCATGCCAAGCTGTGGTTTAAGTACCTGCACGACGGCGCCGTTCCGGGCACTCTGGACAACCTGCGCGACGCCGCCGCGGGCGAGAACTACGAGTGGACCACGATGTATGACGAGTTTGCCAAGACCGCCGAGGAGGAGGGCTTTGCCGAGATCGCCGAGAAGCTGTCTCTTATACACATCTGACGCTGCCGACGAAGCTAGAAGT
>OWIW01000348.1_pt1 | contig 35088 bp, 33 predicted proteins | sample 2433821 | NCBI WGS metagenome assembly OWIW01 (sample SAMN05065751, study PRJEB22554) | human gut metagenome | biome: ENVO:2100002; feature: ENVO:00000062; material: ENVO:00002003 | host: Homo sapiens | place: USA | reverse complement strand
CTCTTGGGCTTCCTTGGTGAAATTTTGGTACATCCAGTCCTTGACACTGACCCTGGAGCCGTTGAAATGGCCTTCATGGCGGTCAAGGCATTGGTAGAACGCAAACCGTCTGCCCCGCTGGCCGCCCGTAGCGGAGAAGAGGTACAGCCTGCACACTCTGGGCCTGCTCTCATAGACCTGGCACCGGCTATCCTGGAGAAAGACGCAGGTATGTTCTGGGTCGGCGGTCTTCAGAGTGAAAATGGGGAAGCCCTGGGCCAACAGCATAGGCTCGGCATACTGGGAATAGACATCCTCAATGGATTGGATCTCACCGCCATGCTGGCGCAGGAACCGCCCCAACTGATAGGCGTCCAGCGGCTCCAGCATGATCTGCTCCTCCACATTGCGGCAGCAGTTGCCGCAGCGTTGACAGGTAAAAGGAACTTCATACCGGGGCTGGACGGGGATAGCGTCAGATGCCATAGGCATCCCACCTCCTTGTGTAGAAAATAAAAAAGGGGCGCATTGAAGAAACAAAGTGTTCTACAATGCGCCCCTTACAGGTCAGCGGTCAGTTGACCGTATCGCTCACGCGGCCATGCCCATCAGCACCGGACACGCCGCGGTCTCCGGGGAAGAGCAGGGTGTAGCGGGTGTTCAGCGTCTCAAAGCACAGTTCCTCCGCCGTCTGGCTGTGGATCGCCACCACGCGGAAGGTGCGGATGAAACGCCCCCGATGGAAGATCAGGGCACAGCAACCCAGAGCCAGGGGATAGATCAGGGTGCCTTTCAAGGTGGTTTCCTTTTTATCATTCATTGTTCTCGCTCCCATCATTATGATATAGGGTGAAATAGACTTGGTACAATTCCCGCAGCAGCCTGCGGACACGCCACGCACTCATTCCCTGAGCCCTGGCGGCCTCTGCAATGCTGTAGCCTTGCAGTCGAAGGGAAGCAAGGCGGTACTGCTGCTCACTGGAAACAGCGGCCAGGTCATGTAAAAGCATCCGCTGTTCCAGCTCCACATAGAGGTCGGGTGCTTCCACCTGCGCAGTCTCCATGTACCGGCGTTCAGCATCCTTCCGCCGTGCCTCGGCACGGTGGAAGGAGCTGACGCTCTGGCCCATGGCTCTCCACGCGATGGTGGTAAAGGCAAAAGCCCCCAGAGCCGGATCTGCGAGATAGCGGCACACGGCCCGAAGGAACCCAAAGGCGGCAATGTCGTAATACTCGCTGGCCGGCCAGCCCTTTTCCCGCAGAAAAGCGTAGATCAGGCTGTGGTGTTCGGCGGCAAACTGGCGCTGCTGCTCGGTCATGGCCCTGTCTGGCCCAGGGGGAATGGCTACCCCATTACGCGGGCAGAGGTTCCCGCTCGCCGTCGATCACGCCGGCCCCGATGGCAAAGTGGCCCTCGTTATCCGGCAGGCTTCTGGGAATAGCGCCCACCTCAACAGCTTCGGCGGCAGCCGCCTCAGTCTCGCTGGCCCGCTGGCTCAGCATTTCCTTGGCCTGCTCACGGAACTGGTCGGCGTAGGCCCGGATCTGGTTCAGCTCCTCACCCTCAAAGTCGTAGAGCTTCTTGAAGGTGGCGACGCTGTAATCCTGGGTGCCGTTGTTGGCCTTCCTCAGACCAATCTGAACGACGGCGGAGCACACGCCCCGGCGCCGGAGCAGGAACGCCTGGTTGACGAAATTGTTAAAGGGCCGGATACTCGTAGGCGGCAGGGACAGCTGGATGGGCATATAGTCCCCGCTGCGGAGCAGGTACAGCACCCGCATATTCTTGCAGGCTTTGCCCGATCCCTTGGAACTGCTGCCGAAAGCGTTGTAGGCACAACTGGCGCACAGACCGCCCGGATTGCCGTAGCCTAGTTTCCCATCCATGGACTGGCAGAGAGGCGGGTTGTTGTCGGAGTACTCCTCGCCCTCGGCCCAGTAGCTGTTGGCAGCGTGGTTGAAAAGGATCACACCCTCCAGGGTCTTGGCGTAGTCGGGATTGTCCGGGTCGGTGCTGGGGATCTCGAACTGCAAAGCGCCGCCGCCGGGGATCTTGACCCGGGGGAGACTCAGCCGCAGACCATCCATATCCTCGGACAGCTCTTCGGCGGTGAAGCTGCTCTCCACCGTCTGGGGAAGGATGAACTTGCGCTCAATCATGGCCTCATTGACTTGGTTACTCATAAGTAGAACCTCCTGTTAAAATAAAATATGTGGAAGCGTGGCCTTATGCGGCCAGGCTTGTCACCTGGTTGATTTGGCGGAAGAGAGCGGGAGACATGGTCATCACGCTGTATCCGATCTCCTCCAGTTTCGTGGCACGGTCGTAGCTCTCCACATCCTGGCTGTGCCGGGTCACGGCATTTCCCAGGCCGTAGAGGGTATAGTCACGGCCCTCCAGGAACCGCTGCAGCACGCCGCTGCTCTCCTCCTCGGTGATACCGAAGTTGGCGCTGGCCAGCTTGACAACGCCGGGAAGATCCCTGGTGTCCAGCCGGGCCTCGGTGCTCTCCCGCATCTTGCCCACGATCTGGGCGAAGCGGGCTTCGTCCACACAGGCCCGAACCGTATCCTGGATCTTCAGGATGAATGCCTTATCATCCGCCGCCAGAGTTTCCTGGGAGTAGATGAAGAAGTTATCATCGGTGCTGCTGACCCGCCCAATGTGGTTGCGGCGGGTCTTGGCCTCGTTGACAACGGCGCCGTTGGAACATACCAGCCGGTAGATCAGCGGCTGGATGCACACAGCGCCCAGCCCGGTCTCGTTGTTGGAAATGATGATCCCGGCCTGAACAATGTCTCCGGGGACAACCTCGGCGGTGAGCCTGGGGTTGACCACCTTGATATACATGTAGTCGTCAGTGAGCTGGCAGGACTCATAGCGGGCATCCGGCATTTCCCCGATGATGGGGAGGGTGATGCTGGCGATGTCCAGATTGTCGATGCGGCGGTAGCGGTTGCTGAGGAAGGCCCTGGCGTGGCCGTCCATGGTACGGATCATCCGCTGTTCCGGCTTACGCTGAAGCCAGCGGTTGACATTGTAGGCCAGAAGGCCCACATCCTCGCCCTGCATCCGCTCGTAATACTTCCGGGGGATACCTAGGTAACTGCCGAGCTGCTGGTGGGCGGTCTGCTGAATGTCCAGCGGCTCCACCAACTCCACCCCAGCTTCATCCCGCAGGTGGAGCATGGGCTGCTGTCCCCAGTTTTCCATCACAAGGTTTTGGGTGCTTACCAGGTAGTCCGCCTTGGCCTGACTTTGCCGCAGGATCTCGGCGGCCATATCCTGGATCGTGCGTCCGGCTTTCATGGTCGATGTTCACTCCTTCCGTTTTATCCTGCGCTCACCACGACACGGCAACGCAGTCGTCCTCTACCTTAGCGGTGATCCCCGCCTGCTCCAGCACCTTGACCAGCTGGGGCCAGTAGACCTTGGGCGGGAAGCTGGCGAAGGTGCTCTGCACCTGATCGGCGCCGCCCTCCACCGGCTTGATGCAGATACTGCCGTCCTCCTTGAGCGTCAAGCGGTTATGCCCACGGGAGGCCAAATCGTCGATCAGCGTTTCCAGCGTCTTGCGGCCCTGGATTTCATACCACACCTGGGGATCCACGGGCTGCTGGGCCGGACCGGGCTGGGCCTCACCCACATTGGCCTGCTGGTTGGGCATGACCCTCACCAAAGCGCAGGACAGGTTGGCCCTCTGATCCAGCTCCACATCGGCAAAGTCAAAGTCCGGGACTCCGTACACACGGATACGGCCAATGCCGCCCTGAACGGCCAGGAGAGCGGGGTTCTTTACGATCCACTCCCACCGGGCATCAGGGTAGGCCGACTTCAACTGAGCCGAGATGCGGTGATTGACATGGCGGAGCAGCGTCTGGGCCACTCCCGTGTCGGGAACATTTGCCGCAGTCAGTTCTTCCTGCACCCTCTGGGTCTCCTTCTCATCCTGCCGGCGGGCGGCCTCGGCGCGCCACAGGGGGACAAGCTGGGCCAGGATGATCCACAGCCCCCACAGGGCGAACACGGCAATCAGGAGCGGCGTCAGCCACGGCTCCCGTGCCAGCGCCAGAATGGCGATCACGACGCCGATCAGGATGGAAATGCTGCCCCACAGGGAACTTCTCTGTTTCATTGCGAATACCACCTTTCAAATTTTCTCGGAAAACAGAAAAAGAGGCACGATACCAACTGCTCAGAATGTCTCTGAAACAATTTAGTATCGTGCCTCATTGTGTGCCGGAGGGTCACTCCGGCAGGGATTCCCGCTCCCCGTCAATGGTCTTGACGGGCGGGGGCGCTGGTGCGGGCGCTTTGGAAGCGTCCGCTGTTTGACCGGGCTTTTGCCTGGAACGGTCGGAGATGGGTACGAAGTCCCAATCCTTGAGGGTGAGTTTCATCTGTTTGTCCCGGGTCACACCGTCTTGCTTGGTGTAGGCCGTCAGCTCCAGAGAACCGGATACCCAGATCAAACTGCCTCGTTTCACGCCGCGCCGTATGAGCTGCCTCGCCAGGTCTCCCCATGCCCACACCTGGAAATACTGTGTGCGGGCCTTTTCCCCATACCCGATGCGTTCAGCTATGGAAAACAGGAGATAGGGGTTCTTGTTGACGCTGGTTTTCAACTCAAGATCGGCGGTCACCCGGCCAATGGTAGTAGTCTGTGCCATAACACTCCTCTCTGCTCATCTGGCCTTGTTTATATATAAAAAGTGCCAGAGGATGGACTGGGGCCCTAAAAGGGCGCAGTCATGCCACTGGCACTTGCGTACAAACCTGACAACGTGTGCAATGCGAGACCCCTCGCTCATAGGCTGCTTACGAAGCCTACCCTCAAAATGAGGAACGCACAAAGAATCAATTACAAGGGTATTCTACCACAAGATTTTGATGTTGTCAACGGTTAAATACTATATATTGTGTCTTGCGGCAAAGATGGGCTATATGCTGTGGTCGGTCACACTTTGACGAACAGACCAACCGGGCAGATGTGGCTATATCCCGGTGTGGAGATGTACCAGCAGGCGGGGCCGGTTTCCTCCCAGCTGACTTCCAGGGTGATGTCGTGCCAGCCGTCCGGGAACAAGGCCGTGACACCCGTCCCGGCGTGGATGCCCCAGCCATCCAGCAGGAGGCGGGGGTGAGGGTCGGTATCATCGGGAGAGGGAAGACAGATCTGACGGATGTTGGGGTAGTCCTTTCGCCCGAATTCCATAGAGGTCACTCCTTCATTTTGTTTTGATGCCCCTGTCGGGAGCAGCTTCTATCTATTAAATATCGTGCGCAGGGTGCCTTTTCTGCAAATATGGACGATCAATTTTCAGCAGGATCGGCGGGATCTTCCTCCGCATTTTCGTGGTACTCGCCCAGGTCCTCCAAGCCGAGGAACTGATCCTGGGCTAAATACTGTTCCAGCCCGGATATTTGGCTGGGAGGGGCCTGCCGAAAGTAGAGCCGGTACAGGTTCCCGATCCGCAGCGGCGTCCGCTTGTCCAGCATCACGGCATACTCGTTGCCGTCCATTTGAAGCAGGCGGACACTCCGCTGCTTCTTCATGCCCGACCGCCCAAGTTCGATGCAAACACCTTCCACCACTTCGTAGCCATCGCTCCGGGCCATACGGTAAAAGGAAACACAGCGGAGGGCGATGCAGAGGGCCAGCAGGGCGCTGATCATCAGCAGGGCCCGGTCATGGAGGGTAAAGAACACCACCGGCCCCACCGCCAGGAAGCCCAGGCCCGCCGTCCCGGACAGGAGCCACCTTCGCTGAAGGACGGCGGGCCATTCATGGAACTTTTTCATAGGCTACACCCTCTCAAAAATGATCTGCTTGCGCATACAGAGGTTCGCCACAGCTATGGTGACGGCGATCTTGCTGCCGGAATCCCGCATAGCGTATCCGATGTTGTCGGAAGTGGTGTATTCATCGTTGTAGAGGGCGTCCATCACCTTTTCATCGGTGGACAGATCGCTGACGCCCAGCTCCACACACTTAATGAGTTCCGCCGTGGAGAGCAGCGCCTGCCGGGACAGGGCCATGACCTGGGCCTCCCGCTCGCTGGGCTTGTCCCGCCGAAAGATCTGCTTGGCTGTGGCAAAGGGTACGCCGTCCAGCAGGAGCATCTTCATAAAGGTGGCAAGGCGAAGGGGCAGGCTTGTTGAGATGGGTACGACATACAGCCCATTGAGCAGGTCATACAGGGCATCGAAGTCTGTCTCGCCCGAGCCGGAGGCCACCAGCCCCCGGCTCTCCAGCCTCCAGAGGCAATTCTCCAACGTGCGGTACTCGGTCAGCTTCAGCTCTCGGGCCAGTTTATCGTAGTGCCGCTCGATCTGACGGAAATTCAAAAGCCGCCAGTTAAGGGCCGTCCAGACCGCCATCTCCTGATGATCCATGGTGTGCTCCTGCTGGTTGACCAGTACCACGGGGTAGGAGGTGCCCTCCCCATCGGTCCTGCGCTGGAAATGCCCCACCGCAGTGTAATATGTCTTCTTTTCCATGGGTAGTCCTCCTTATTTTTGCTGATATACTCTTCTACGAATGGGGCGGGGCGTTTTCAACATCCATGCCCAGCAGGCCCATTGCGACGGAATCTGAGCGGAGCTTTTCAGCGGCCCGGGAGATCCATGCCCCCACATGGTTGGGCTTAGTGTGGTAGAGCTTGGCGATGTCGGCGCCGCTGTATCCCTTGATCTTCAACTCCAGCGCCTCGATCCCCAACTTCGCCACGCCGCTGTAGGTGCGCTTCCCATGCTCCAGAACACGGGATACATACAGTTCGGAGATCCATTCCTCCGTAACATCGAGGGCAAACGGGATTTGAGACGGAGGATTGTCCTCATCCAAAGGGGCGTCCAGAGATAAGGTGGGCATATTTTTCTGCCGTGCCATGACCTTTCGGCAGTGATCCAACAGGTGGTTGCGGATGACCGGGACGGCGTAGGTCTTGAACTGGACGGGGCCGGCCTGATAAGTAGCGGCGGCATGGCAGAGGGCGATGGCCCCCTCCTGGCACAGATCCTCAAGGCCCAACCCCTCGATCTCATCACGAACATTGATGTACTCCCGGACAGTCCAGCGGACAAGGTGCAGGTTCCGCCCCGCCAGTGTCCGCTGCTCCTCTGTCAAAGGCTGTTTCCATTTCATATCGATCCCTTCTTTCGTGTGTCAGGCCGCCCGGGCGTGAGGGCAGATAAACTGCCGGCACAGACCAATGACCTGCTGACAGCGCAGTTCAGAGAACTTGGCGATGTGGGCCTCACTCTCCGGCAGGCCCATCTGAACCTGGAGCCAGCGGTAAGCCGCCTTTTTGGACATATAGCCCTCTTCCCATAGCCGGTTGAAGGCGGCATGGGCCTCCATCCGCTTCCGGCGCAGAGCCTGGTTTGCCAGTGTCCCCATGGGGAGCAGGGTGGCTCGGTGGGCCGCAACATAGGAATCGCAAGCGGGATAGTGGCCGCAGACATAGACCTTGGCGGTGGGATCCTCCGCATGGTCGCCATAGACCACCGCGGCAGGCCGAAGATGCGCTTGGGAGCCGCAGTAGGGGCACTTGATATTCACTCGTTTCATGGTTGTTCATCTCCTTTGTGTCAAAATAGAATGGTGGAATGGTCAGAAGTTCGAGCTGACCGTATCATCCAGCTGTCGCAGAGCGCATTTCTTCGGGTCGTCCACCTCCCAGATCAGGTAGGTCTGGAACGCCGCTTCAAAGGCGTCCTTGCCCAGCGTCCCTGCACACTCGGCAGGATCGATCTTCTGGCCGGTGATGGTCTCAAAGTGGTGGACACCCACCACCCGGATTCGGCCGCTGTGGTCGGCGGTCAACAGGCAGCCCTTTCGGCCGTTCTTACAGGGATGACCGCAGGGAGTGCAGGGGATGAAAATGGCGTTGCGCCAGTTTCCCCGGCAGGCAGTCAGAAAATCGTACAGGCTGTATGAAGTTGTGGTCATGTCAGGAACCTCCTATATTCCTCATTTGGATTACGCACCGCTCAAAGGCAAAATGAGCAGTCGAAATCGTGAATTTTCTGTAAACAGTAAAAAAGCCCCTTCTATCGAAGAGGCTAAACCAAAAATATGTAAGTATTTTGCTTGCATTTTGCGGTACAGTCGGATATACTATAAGCAGAAGGAGCGTGATATGAAATGGCTGCTACAAGTTCTGTGAGCGTCCGCATGGACACATCTCTGAAAGAAAACGCCGAGCAGATTCTTGGCGAATTGGGTATCTCTGCATCCGGTGCGGTGCAGATGTTTTACCGGCAAATCGTTTTGCACCGGGGCCTGCCCTTTGAATTGACACTGCCCCAGGCGAAACCAACCGCTATTGGTGGGATGAGCCGGGAAGAACTGGACATGGAACTTCAGAAAGGCATGACCTCGCTGAAGGCGGGACGGCGTGTCTCTGCTGACGATGTAGACCGCGAACTGGCAGAGGAATTTGGCCTATGAGTGGGGGGACATATCATGTCTACTATTCCCCGGAAGCACAGGCCGATTTGAGAGCGATATACTCCTACATCGCATTCTCCCTCCATGCCAAGATTGCGGCAAAAGCGCAAACTAATCGGATTCGGAAAGAGATCCGGTCGCTGTCTTTTATGCCAGAGCGGTACGAGCGGGTCGATTGGGAGCCTTGGTACAGCCAGGGCGTTCGCAAAGTGCCCGTAGATAACTACATCGTTTACTATCTGGTAAACGGAGAAGACCTCAGTGTAGAGATTGTCCGTCTCTTTTACGGTGGACGGGATGTGGAAGGAATCGTTGGTGAGATAAAAGCGATCACCGCAGCGGAGGAATGAGCAAAAAGGAGCGTCCTGTCATGGGGACGCTCCTTTATCCTATGATCCAAAACGGCCCACCCGCTCCGGCCCGGTGGCTGGCCTCGTTCAGAATGATGGAGAAATCCCATAGCTTCTGGCTTCGGCTGTAGCTGGCGGGGTCGGCCACCAGGATCTTCCCATCCTGCACACCCCGGAGAACGATAAAGTGCCCGCCGGTGGTGAAGTGGCCCTTCAGCATTAGAGCTACCACCAGCTTTCCATCGGCCAGAGCGTCCAAAATGCGCTGAGGCTCCGAGGCCGTACAGCCCTCCACGGGCAGACCCCACGCCTTAGCGGCATTTGGAATCAGCGAGTGGTAGGAACCGCTCTTGCTGCACCAGCCGCCATTCTCATAGGCCCACTCCGCCATTTCGATGGGGTCTACCGTTTCGCTGGTCAGCGAGGACACCACAATGGACATGGAGGTGGGGCCGCAGCCGTAGCCGCCGATGTTGTCAGTGCCGTAAGGCTCGTTGGCGTAGCGTTCATCCAGTTGGTTGAAGTAGACCACCTCTGTCGCACCGTCTGTAAAGCGGACATCTCCCAGAGATGTGATCGTGGCGCCGCCGTATTCGGTGTACTGGAATGATCCATCCCCCAGGAACAGGCTCAGGTTTTGGGCGTAATCGTCGGCCAGCTCCTTTTGATCATCGGTGAGATGGAACACAGTATCAGCAAAATAGGCTTCGCCGTTGTAGACGAGGGTATAGGTGTACCATTTCTCGGTTTTGGTTTCTACCACATCCTCTGTCTCCGGGTCATCGTCTTCCACGGTACGGGTCTCCGTAGTATATGTGTAGGAGTAGAGCTGGTTCTTGCCCTGGCGGAGCAGCTGCTCCAGGTCAGCCTGAGAAATGGAGGCCCAATCTGTACCTTTGGCTGCACAGTATTGGCCCAGGAACAGATTGGTGTTGCTCACCAGATTCCCTTCATAGGGATTGATCACCTCATATTGGTCCCCATCCGTGGCGGCAAAGTCTTGGGCGATCCTGGCCTTGGCATCGTCGATCCCTTCTCCGAGTATGTGATTGATGGAAAAGGCCAACTGATCCACATTAGCGGTGATGGCGGCGTTGTCGTTCAGTATGGGCTGGTTCGTCCCGCTATTGGTCAGCCCGCCAAAGATGATGGAGGGCAGCATGAGGATGAACAGCACCGGCAGGAGGAGCAGGGCGATGATCACCGCCGCTATCTTTCCAATGTGCTTTCGTCCCTCCCATAGAGCGCCGGCCACCGCTCCATAGGGACCGCCCGCTGCCGCTCCCTTTGCGGCGGCAGAGATGGCCTTTCCAGTTTTGACAGCACTTTTTGCCGCATGGGCTACGCCGGCGGCTTCCTCTAGGCCGCTTTTTCGTTCTTCCATAGGACTTCCTTTCCGATAACTTGATTTTTGATTTTACTTTCACGCTTATATTGTGTATAATAAGAGCTTGAAAGTTAGGTGATGCGTTTTGATGAAATATGAGCGTCTGGACAACTTCCTTCAAAAAAGGAATGGAGTCATTTTGTCGTCTGATTTGAAAAAATTAGACATCTCCCGGCCCTATTTTAGTGAGTATGCAGAGAAAAGGGATTTAGAGCGTGTGGCTCGCGGCGTCTACCTGTCTCCCGACGCGGTGGGTGATCCGTTCTTCATCCTCCAGGCCAGATGGCCCAAGGTCATCATTTCCCATGAGGCGGCGCTGTACCTGTGGGGGCTTGCCGAACGAGAACCTATGCCAATCACCGTCACGGTCAACAGCGGCTACAACGCCAGCAATTTAACCGCGGCGGGGATCAAGGTCTACAAAATCAAAGAGGAACTTCTGGAACTCGGCAAGACCGAGACGGCCACTCCCGGAGGTCATACCGTGACGCTCTACTCACCGGAGCGCAGCCTGTGCGACCTGTTTCGGAGCAGGAGCCAGGTAGAGGCCCAGGATCTCCATGGAGCCGTGAAAGAATATCTGCGGGGAAAAGAAAAAAATATCCCGCTCCTTCTGCGTTACGCCAAGGCGCTCCGCGTGGAACGGGTCATGAAACCATATTTGGAGGCGTTGTTGGCATGATCCACACATCGACACAGCTCAAAGCCCTTGTCCGAAACATGAGCAAAGGGAACAGTATGCAGGCACAGATCATCATCCGCAACTACATGATGGAGCGGTTTTTGGAGCGCCTTTCTCAGTCAAAGTACCGGGATAACTTTATCCTAAAGGGCGGAACGCTGGTCTCTGCTATGGTGGGTCTGGATACCCGCTCTACTTTGGATATTGACACAACGATACGTGGCTTTTCCCTCACAGTAGACGAGGTAGCGGATATTGTAGGTGAGATCATCTCGATCCATCTGGAAGACGAAGTGGAATTTCAAATCACCAGGATCTCAGAAATCATGGACGAGGCCGAATATCCGGGCATTCGGGTCATGATGGAAGCCACCTTGGACACGATGAAGACGCCGCTGAAGCTGGACATCTCTACCGGAGATGTGATAACGCCAAAGGAAATTTCCTATCAGTTTAAGCTGATGTTTGAGGAGCGGACGATCAGTGTCCTGGCCTATAATGTGGAGACTGTCTTTGCAGAGAAGCTGGAAACGATTTTGAGCCGCGGCTGCGCCAATACCCGGATGCGTGACTTTTACGACCTGTATATCTTGCAGCATGATGTCTCGACTGCCTTTGAGCCAGAGCATCTGCGGGCCGCTTTTGCGGCTACCTGCTCCAAGCGGGGGACCTCAGTTTCCCATCAAGAGGGAGTGTTGATCCTTCAGGAAGTCCGGGGGAGTGACGAAATGAAAACACAGTGGCGGCGCTATCAGAAGAAATACACTTATGCCGCAGATTTGGATTGGAGTGCGGTAATGGATTCGGTTGAAGCCTTATACGCAGTATCAATGGGAGATAGTGTGTAGGCCAAAAATAGACGGTTCGAGGTGGAACCTCCATCAAATCTAATACAAAAGAAGGGCGGTCAATCTATGGGACATCAAGAAAGCTTGCTGTTTTGTGATACCAAAAAAGATATGATCCGGCTGTGTAAGCTCCTCAACCGGGCTGCGCTTGATACCTCGGAGAAGGGGATGGAATATGCAGGACTTGATATATACGAGGTTGCGCGTCTCAAGAAGGATGGAACCACTCGGTATCCGGGTCGTGAGAGCGGCCCCATTTTCCCCAAAGGCTGCTATTTTGTCTGGTGGGGTGGGGAGCGTGGCCCGCAGACTGCGGACGAGTTCTTGCTTACTCGTTTCAGAGGATCGTATCCCTATTGGAATACGATTTTTACTGACTATCTCTCTGTGTCACCAGCTGAATTATTGATAGGAATTGAGAAGGGACAGTCTAAACAGCTTCAAGAGAATGAGTGGATGCGTACCTTCCACCCGGGAGAAGATAATCAAATCTTCCTGGAACTGGTTGAACAGCTTTAGCACGATGAATGGCGTGGGGCGGCTCTCGATAAGGAGAGCCGCCCCGTTTGTTTTTAGTATCCCGTCTTGGGCAAGGTGGGAGGCGGTGTGATCGTCAGCTTGCGGATGATAGTCACCCAGTTGACGTTGGCCGTCTGCCATGTGCCTTGGTACTTGCCGCCCACATCGGCCCGGTTGACGAGCTGGTAGCCGTTGGCCGCCGTGGTGAGCACCTGGACGGTCAGCGTGGGCTTAGCGACCGACTGGAAGCCCACTGGGACAGTACCGAAGTCAAAGTAGACATCGGTGACCACCTCGCCAGCCTGCATAGGAATGGCGTTGAGCGCGAAAGAGTAGTTGTTGCTGGTGAGCAGATTGGATGCCAGCACCTGATAGTTGGCGGAGTAGTTGGTCTTATAAAGGATGCGGTAATTGAGCCTGGCGCTGTAGGTGCCGGTGGTCAGCACCGTGGCCCTGGCTGCGTCCGTGGGCACTCTATCGTGCCAGAAGAAGTTTTCCAACGCCACATTAGAGGTATTGGCCACCGTGATGTCGTAGCGCATCTGGCTCCCGGACAGTACCTCGGTGTTGCCCCGCTTGGTGATGGTGACTCCCAACTTGGCGGGATTATCGTAGGCGGACACCTTGATGATCTGGCCGGAATACTCCAGCGTCACATCATGGACGGTGGGATCCACCTGCCAATAGGCCGGGGCCGTGACCTCCCGTACCTGGTAGCGGGTCAACGGCAGGGGCTTGGAGGCCGCCACGCCTCTGGCGTCGGTGGTAATGTAGTCCACCACCTTGCCACTGCGGACATTGACGATCTCAAAGACAGCGCCCTGAAGCGGCGTTCCCGCCTGGGTGCCTGTGACCTCATTGTACTCGGCAGCGTACTTGTAGACCTGGATCTGTCCGGTGATAGGGGTATTCTCCCACTCCACCTCAATGGTTCTCCCCGGCTGGACATAGACGGTCTTGTATTCCTTGTCCAGCTCATAGCCAGGGGCCGCCTCCAGTTCACGGATATACAGCCGGCCCTTGCCCTCCACAGCCAGATCGTCGATATAAACACAGCCCTCGTTGTCGGAGGTATATTCCCCCAGAGGATTTCTATTCTGGTCATACACCAGGAACTTGACGCCGTAGATACCGTCCCCGGTCACACTGTCGATCTTATGGAGGATCACGCCAGAGAACGCCTTATTGGTCAGCGTCACCGTGGTGGTCTTGCCATCCTTGACAGAAAAGTAGTGGGGCGTAGCATCCAGCTTGAAGCCCTCTCCCGCTCGGACCTCTACGGCGTAGTAGTCGCCCTTTTCCAGAGAGAGATAGGCTCTGCCATTTTTATTGGTGGTAATGGTATCCACCAGCCCATCGTCCATGCGGCGGATCTCAAATGTCGTATTTGGGATGCGCTCCGAGCGGTTATCCTCGTTGATTTTGATGATTTCCACGCCGCTCACAGGCGTATTGTAAAATGTCAGCGTCTGTGTATCATCGGCATTTACCACCACCGTCTGGCTGCGGGTGGCTTCGTCGATGGTATAGCCTGAGATGGTCTTGGTCTCAGTTGCCACCACTGTGCCGGTGATGCCGGAGAGAACGATCTGCCCCTCCTTATTGGTTGTGTAAATGCCGTTGGAGGACAACTTGCCACCAGCGGCATCTACCACTTTGCCATCGGCATAGGTGATTTTGAACTCTACGCCCTCCAAAGGCTTATGGGTCACGCTATCCAACTTGCGGATGATAAGGTTGCCCTGGGGGGCGTTGCGGAACTCTAATGCCACCGTCTGGCCTGCCTGGATGGTGGCTGTCTGGGGTGTGTCGTCCAGCAGATACCCCGGCTTGGCCCGGGTCTCCTTTACCACCAGTGTGGTGCCGGGAGTGATATTGCTCACTGTGAAAGACCCGGCACTGTCGGTAACGAACTTGCCATTGCCATCGCCTACCACCGTACCGTTTGCCGTAGTCACCATAAACTCCACATCGGAGAGGGGCTTCCCGTTGGAGGCATCCACCTTTTTGACCAGCAAAGCGCCCTTGGGGCTGTTCCCGAAATAGAGCTGCACCACATCTTGATCCTTACCGGAAAGGTAGGCGGTCTGCGGTGCGGTGTCAATGACATGAGAACTATCACTGGACAGCTCTTCCACCACATAAGTGCCTGCCTTGCAGCCCGTGATGGTGAAGGATCCATTCACCGAGGTCTTATAGGTGCCGATGACCGTTCCGCCGGTTCCGGAGGTGCCGCCCAGATATTTCACCTGGAAAATGGCCCCCTCCACAGCCGCCCCGGTCACACTGTCGTATTTGTAGACCACCAGAGCCGAGAGCGGCGTGTTCTCAAAGGTCAAAACCTTGCTGGTGCCCGCCTTGATATAGCACTCCTGAACCGCCGGATCTTTGATGGAGTAGCCCGAGGCCGGCTCCACCTCCTCGACCTTGAACCAGCCGTCCTGGAGCTTGTCGATTCGGAACTGGCCGTTTTCATCGGAATAGTAGTAGCCCAGGTCGTTGATCTCACCGGAGAAGGTATCATTGGAGGCGTAGGTCACATGGAATTTGGCCCCTTTGATGGGGTCACCGGTGATGCTGTCAATCTTGTTGACGATCAACCCCGGCTTGGGGTAGTTCTGAAAATGTACCGTCCCCAGCTTATTGGGAACAAGGGTGATCAGCTCATGCTTATCGCTGATAAGGTAATTGTCGGGTACCGACTGCTCCCAAATTTCCACCACGCCGGGATCCATATCCTCCAGAAAGACCTCGCCGTTTTGGTCGCTGGCCTCGGTGGTGATGGTGCGGCCGTCTGCCATTTTGATCTTGAAAGTCACGCCCTCTACCGGCTCCCCGGTGACGGCATCCGTTTTGACGATCTTCAGGTCAGGCTTGGCCTGGTTTTCCACCACCAGCTGAGATTTCTTCCCAGCAAAGAGTTCCACATGGAACTCAGTCTCGTTCTTCACATAGCCTGACGGAGCCGACAATTCAAGCACCGACCACACCCCTGGTTCCAAATCGGAGAGGGTGATACGGCCATCCGTCCCGGTCACCCGGTCCAGGTAGTGGGTGCCATCCTCAATTCTCGCAATGCGGAAGGTGGCACCTGCCAGATATTCCCCAGTATTGGGGTCATATTTTACGATGACCAGACTGGGCTTGGGGGTGTTAGTGAAGACAAAATTGGCGTTTTCGTCCGGGTTGATCTGGACGATGCGAACGCTGTCGTCCATCAAGTACCCCTCCGGGCCCTCCAATTCACGCACCTCGTAAGCCGAGGGCTCCATCTTGGAGAGGTCAATCTCGCCGTTCAGGTCAGTCAAAAACTCCTGACGGTAACTGCCACCAACCTGCTTGAACTCAAACCGGACATTTGGGATGGACTTCAGCGTTTGGGAATCCACCTTGACAAGATGAATGCCAGGCTTCAACTGGTTGAAAAACACCAGCGTCTGGGTCTCCTGCTGGCCCGCCCGCAGCTCGATCTGCTGGGGCGTGGAGTTGACCACATGAGAAGAATCCGTAGAGATCTCTTTTGCCAGGTAAGTGCCCGGCTCCAAATTGTAGAGCAGGATCTCCCCGCTCCCATCGGTGGTCTTGGCGTCGAACAGTTCGCCGTCCTTGTAGAGCTCAAAGGTGACACCGGAGAGGCGGCTGCCGCTCTGCTGGTCATACTTGATGATCCGCAGGCTGGGGTTGTTGTAGTTCTCAATGGTGAGAACAGGGTCGTCCTTGCTCTGCGGGTCGTAGGGATCCACATAAATGCCGTGGCGTGTGCGGTCCAAGCGGTACCCTGCCGGACTGACCCGTTCCTCAAACTCAAAATACCCCTCCCCGGACACAATGGGGAAGCGGATCTCTCCCGCGTCGTCCGTGGTGGCGGAAGCGATCTTCTCCCCGTCCTTGTAGATGTCGAAGGTGGCGCCGGGGAGGGATACGCCGGTGAGGCCGTCGATCTTGGAAACGATGATGGTGGGCTGGCGCACATTCTGGAAAGTGAGCAGAACATCCTTGGTGCCGTCCCACTTGACCGTCTGCACGCTGGTATCCTTCTCGTAGCCCGTCGGACTGCGCTCCTCAGAGACCCGATAGCTGCCGAAGGGCAGTTCATCCCCGGCAAATTCCAGCATCCCGTCAAAGCCAGTAGTGGCAGTTGTCGTGTAGGAACCGTCTATCTGTTCAAACTTGAACACGGCTCCTTGGAGAGCGGAACCATTCTGCTTGTCGATCTTCTTGACGGTGAAGTGACGCTCGGTATCGTCCTGGATGGCCACAAAGGCCGCCTGGCCCGCGGTGAAGGTAATGTTCCGGGGGGCTACGATGGAGAAGCCCTTGGGTGCTTTGGTCTCAGAAAGTACATAGGTTTCATCCACGGGGAGGTCTACCCAGGTCACCATACCCGTTCCATCGCTGATGCCAGTCTTAACGGTGCCCTTGCTGCCGGTCAGGGTGAACTCCGCCCCCTCCAGGGGCATGGCTCCGCCGTCCACCTTCTGGATCTGAAGGCTGGCGGTTTCCGGGGTAACATCAGAAGTGTTCCACTTGATGTTGGCCTCCGCAGACTTCCCCACATAATTGGGATCGGCAATGATGTAGCTCTGCTCGCTGGCGTCAGGGTTGTAGGCCAGAAACAGGTTGAACTGGGTAATGACCGCATACGCCTGAACTTTGATGCTGCCGGTGTCGGCCACATTGTCGGCGGGGATACAGATTTTGAAAGCCCCGGTGTAGGCGCTGCCGTTGGCGTTGAGAGAGGTGGCCTCTGACTTTGGTGCGGGCACCTCGTACATGGTCGCGCCCCACTGCGAGCGGGAGGGAAACACCTGATTGCTGGTATCCACAAAGATGGTTCCAGCAGGGGCATCCATAGCGTAGACCAGGATCATGTAGTCGTTGGGATAGGTGCTGGTGGCGCTGTCCACATACATGAGCCGGGTATAGTATTCCTGGCCGTTGATGGTTTCTTTTTTAATGCCGGACAGGCCCTTATCCGCCGCGCCCGCAAGGCCATCCTCGTCATTCACAGTAAGGGAGTTCCCAAGGCGGTCTTTCTCTATATGGAAGTAAAGACCGGTATAGAGCTGTTTCGTCCAGCCCTGAGCCAACTTCAGGATTGCTACCACAGACTCGTAGACACGGATTTGCTGCGCGTCCGAGGTGGGCTTGACCAGGGCGGCCCGCCCCGACGAGAAATTGGTACCGGGGACGGAGAGCTGACCGCAGGTGGCCCAGATCGCCAGCTGAGTGGCGTAGGAGTATTCGTCTTTGGTCAGATTGGCGATGCCCTGGATATCCGGGTGAAGGCTCTTGAACTGTTCCAGAGTTCTTTGCGGATATCCATTCGCAAACGCGCCCATAGTCTGGGGGTTGCGGTCATACCGCCCGGTGATCTGAAGCCGCTTGGTGGGACTGACCATATCCAATCCCCAGTTGACACAGTAGGCCGGGCCGGTGATGCTGTCGTTGGAGGTATAGGTCCAGGCCGAGCCGCCGATGGTACCGCCGGTGGACTTGCTGAGGATATGCAAGTTTGTCCCCTTGGCGATGGTGACCGAGGTACTGCCATCGCCAAGGGACTTATTCGATGCCGGGGTCACCTCCGTGGCGGAGGCCGGCAGGGCAAACATGGAGAGCATGGTCGCCACGGCCAGCAGCATGGAGAGAAAACGGCGTTTCTTGTGCTTCATGTGCATAAAAGCTCCTTCCTGCCCAAAAATGGGCGCAAAAAGGAGGGCCACCTTGCGGTGGCTCTCCCAGATGGGCAGCGGGGAAGGTTCCCCGCCTCTTTATTCGATTGTGGAGCCAGGGACTAAAAGTTCCTTGGCAAACTTGGATGCTTGCGGCATGGTGTCCGCAAAGGCGGCGTCTGTACTGAGTAGGTAGTAATTTCTGCCGGTGACGGCATCATTATAGGTGATGTCCACCGTGAGCCATTGCCCGTCAACATAGACTTCATTCCAACTGTGATTTCCAGATTCAGACGATGCTATGATACAAGGGATATTGGCCGCTCCGCAAAGAACCGCAAACGCTCTTGTATAGTTCGCGCAGACGCCATAGACAGGGGCTGTGTGCGGGGTAAAAATATCTTGCAGTGAGCCCTCGTTTCCCTTGCCGTAATCCAGCAGATCACATAGATAGTCATTGAACGCAAGAACCTTTTCCCTGTCCGTTTTGCCTTCAAGAGATTCCAGCTTGGGCTGGATGAGCGGCAGCACTTCTTTGGCGGGGGCAATCTCATGAACCTTGATGATGGTATAGCCAGGGAACTCGTACTGGTTTTTGGTGTACGGCTCTGCGCTCAGGTAGTAGTCATATACACCGCTGATGTGACCCAGAACTGAGGAAAACACATGAAAGTCTTCCTCTGGAGGGTTGGGAACCAGCGTGTGGGCATACAGATAGCCGGGATTGAAGTTGTTCCCATCGTTCCCGGCCAGGATGGTCTCCCGGTCAACGATGCTCTGCCGGATGGCGTTGTACCACCCCCTGCTGTAGCAGCCGGTAAAGATTTCGGGATTGGCTGTCTGGCTGAAATCCTCCCGGCTCCAATCTGCCTGGGTAATGACTTTGCCGGTAATCGTGCCGTCCGGGGAATAGGTGATGCCATCCTGCTGAGTCGGTGGAAGCTGGGTCGCTAGTTCATCCCGCTTCTGAGCGGCATTGCAGATCAGCACCGCCATGTCGCCCCGGTTAATGGTCGCACCCTGGACTGCCGCTTCCCCAATGAGGCCCAGCTCCACAGCATAGGAGCAGGCGGTGTCGTAAGTCCATGCACTACCCTCACCGTCCGCATACTCGTAGAGGCGGAGCACCACCGTACAGGCCGCCGCCGGGGTTACTGGGTCGCCGGCACTGTACCTCTGATCTCCGTACCCCTTCACCAAAAGGTTGGCGGTACAGTAGCCCACATAAGGCTTGGCCCATTCCGGCACATCGGTGAAGTAGCAGGCCCAGGTGTAAAGGTTAGGATCTACTGTCCCCTCACCATGAATGCGGGTGAGGATGGCTGCCAGTTCGGCCCGGGTGAGGCCCTTATCCAGCATCAGGTCGCCAGAGCCGTCCCCCTGGTAGATGCCCTGCTCCCGCAGGATGGCCCCAGCTGCTTCCGGGGTGAGCGGAGCCTCCGCCGCAAGAGCGGGACAGGCCAGACTGAGGCAGAGCAGGATCGCTACGCCACGGGAAAATAGCCGCTGAAAAATTCGTTTCATAGGGAGAGTCCTCCTTTTTCTTGATTATACCCTCTTCTACGAAAGGACGCCAGCACTTTTCAACAGCTCAGCGTTTGACCCTGCTCAATCCACTTCAACGGCCTGGACACACCAGCGGCGGCTGGAATCCCCGGCCACACAGGTAATGAGGGTGATGCGGTTGTCGGAAGTGGCTCCCAGATAGCTCCAATCATCGTTTTTGATCTTCGCCACCGTTTCCACCTTGTAGGTGCGGGTGCCTTGGGAAGTGGTGTAGGTGATCTTATCGCCCACATCCAGGTCTTTGATCTTGCCGATCACATAGGTAGACCCCCGGTTGTGGCCGCACAGCCCCACATTGCCATCCCATACAGAGGTGCTAGAGAAGTGGGCCACGCCCTTCTTCATGCTGGCTGTGGTCTCGCCCTCCCAGAGATAGTAGTTCTTGATGCCAATAGCCGGAATGGAGATACGGCCGATGGCGCCGTTGGAAAGTTTGAAATCCTCCGTGAGCGTGGTAAAGGCCGTCACAGGAGGAAGCGTGACCGGCGGGGTCTGAACCGAGACAGTCGGACCGGGAACTGTGACCACGGGAAGGTTGCCCTCACCGCCGATCCCATATCCCCCGGTGGAGGGGATCACATTCTGCTGCAGGTTGGGCAGCAGGCCCTTTTCCATCACGCCGGTCTGGGTGGTGGACGGGCTGCCGTAGAGAATGGGGGTGTCCTGGTAGTCCACCACATTGGATCCGCCGTAGTTGTACCGGGAGCCGTAGACCTCCTCATAGGAGGTGTCGCCGTAGTAGTCGGCGGGGGCATCGGTAGAGAAAGAGTAGTCGGCGGCGCTGGCGCTGACGGTCAAAACAGAAAGCATGGCCGCAGCCGCCATGAGCATAGAAAGCAGTTTTCGCATAGGCTCCTCCTTATAAAGTTGCGTCCGACGTATCCACATCGAACTCATGCCAGTCTCCGCTGTCGGCCTGAAGCACCGTATAACTGTGGACGCCGTTTTTACACTGGACAGAGAACTCCTTGCCCACCAGTTCTTTCGCCAGGGCACGCTTCAGTTCGATGGCGACTGTGCCGGTGGGATAGGGATCCACTTCTCTCAGGTCGATACTGGGGTATCTGGCCTCGGCGCAGAACTTGGCAATGAGCTTATAGTCCCTGGGCTTGTCGCCGGGGATGTAGACCAGCACATTTTTCCGCTGCCGGAACAGGAGTACCCCCAGAGCGGCTAGAAGGCACAGAAGCATGACCGCACCGATGGCGAACAGCGGAGAACCGGAGAGGGCGAGCAGCGGGTTGGTATCCGGTTCGGGCTCCGGCTCTACCGGCATGATCGGCTCTCCGGTATATACAACGGTATAGGTGACGCTCTCGATCCCTTGGGAAGTCACTTCCCCTTTATACTCCACTGTGGTTACATATCCCGTGGCATAGCTGTAAGACAATTTTCCGGAATAGGTGGCTATTGCTTGGTATGAGGAAGGGGCCAGTACCTCGCCGACCAGATCGGTGCCGATGACCTGCCATTCCACATTGGACAGGCTCAGGGTCAGACCGTCCTTTACCGTAGTGGCCGGGACATAGGACATGTCGTTGCGATCCAGCGGCCCGATGGTCTTGGTGGCAGTTACCGTGCGGCTGCCCTTGGCATACCCCGCCGCCTCGGTGTGAATGGTGGTGTGATCCAGAGCCAACTCGCCGATGAATTCTCCATCGTCATAGGGGATGCTGGGGGCCAGAGCCTCCAGAATGTCGTCCAGTTTTTTGCTGGAGGTCTCAACGGTCACGGTCTCCGTCGCCGTCTGAACATGGTAGAAGGGCTTTTCCTCCTTGGTGGTGTAGGCCCAGGTATAAGTAAAGCCGTCGTAGACAAACGACGGCTCTCTGAGCGTGTCCGGATCGGCGTCCGGGGGGAGCACATAGGTCTTTACCATGCGCTGCTGGCCGTTCAGGTTCTCCACCACCAGCTGTTCCGGAATCTCAGCCGCCATGGCCTCGGTAGCCAGAGAAAGGACCAGCAGCAGGCAGAGCGCAAGCGTTTTCAAATGCTTCATAATGGCCGTCTCCTCTCTTACAGATTTTGTTTGATGATGCGGGTGATGATCCCAATGGCAACGCCCTGCTCCTCATCCAGCCGGGTCACGGCGAAGCTGACATCGTCCTTTTTTCCCGGCGTCCGCAGGTCATAGCAGGAGTGGGCGATGGCGTTGACCCCGTTGTTGAGCCGGATGAACACAACACCGTTGCGGATGTCGGTGACCCGCCCGGCATAGCGGCACTGGGGCATACACTTCTTCAGGTTGTCCCGGCTGGTGGAGGCAGACACGCTGCGGACATCCGCCTGAATGGACAGATGCTCCAGGTCGGTGCGGACGATCTTCTGGACCCGGACGAGAATGCGGTTGCCCACGCTGTAGTGGTCGCGGGCGTTGCCGATCCACTCCCAGGACAGGCCCCTGGTGACAATGGAGGTCTCCACGCCGAACACCTCCACCCGGATGACCTTTTCGGCCACAGCCACAACCCGGGCCTGGACCACCCGGCCCTCATAGATCATGTGCTCGCCCAGCTCGTCCACATCCATGTAGAAGGTCTTGCGCTTGCGGAGCATGGCGTCCCGACGGCTGGCGACAACACTGCGGCTATCATTGTCGTAGCCCTTCACGATGAAGTCGATCTCACAGCCCAGGCGGGAGTTGAGGATGCGGTGGAGCCGCTCCATCAGCGCGGCAAAATCCGGGCCGGTAGGCATCTTGCCCACCTGCTCCAGCATCATCTCTTTCACCGGGATCGCCACCCGGAAGCCCTTGTAGTTGACCACGGCCAGGGTCAGCCCGGAGTCCAGCTTCTCCACGCCGTCCAGGGTGCCGGTGAGGATGCGGCGGGTGCGGTGGGAGTTCTGGATGTCGTGCCAGATGATTGCGTCCCGCTCCTCTTGGGTCTGGATCTCCCCGCGGGCGTCAATGGTGAGCACCCGCTCGTTGCGGTGACCGGCAGTAGGACGGGAGGCGGGGGGCACATCCTCAGCGGCGCCATCCTCCGGGGCGGCCTCGCCCTCTCCCTCGGAGAGCAAAAGCAGATCGTCCTGACTGTACTCACCGGGGCCACCTTGGGCCGGGACACCCTCCGGGGCCAATGTCAGCGGCTGTTCCTCCTGGGCGGCCGCCGCACCCAGTTCCCACAGCACCTCGCCAAAGGCGGCTTCATCCTCACCGCTCCCAGCTCCAGGGGCATCCTTATGGGGAGGATCGGCCTTGGCAGCCTCACCATCTTCGGAAATGAGGGTATCCGGGGGAAGATCGGGGCCTGCCGCAGCGGGAGCGTCCGCCTCGTTCTGCTCCTGGCCCTCTCCGGCCACAGCGGCCGGGGTGTCCTCAGTTGGGGCCTCGACAGTCGGATTGCTGTTCACATCGGGCAAAATGGCCTCTCCTTCCTGGACAGGGACTTCCATCTCCGGGGACTGCTCCTCCGGGGGCGGGGAAACATTTTTCTTCTTGGGCATATAAAATTACTCCTCCTTTTTTACGGTTGGTTTTGACAGAATGGAATCTTTTGTGGCGAATATGATCTTGGGCTTCGATGCGGGCTGGGGCTTCGGCTGCTCTGTGACTTGCCCCTCTGTCGGCGGGGATGCCGCTTCCGGCCTTTGCGCGCCCTGAACGGGCGTTTTGGGCGGGGGAACGGCCTTCTCCGTATCAGCCCGCTTTTTTGCCCCCCTTGCGGGAGACTTTTTGGCGGCAGGCTTTGGGGCGGTCTGCCGCTCATCATCTGCCTTTCGCCACGCCGGGATATGGGAGGCGGCCTTGCTGGGCCAGAGTTTCTTCGCTTCCGGGTGCTTTGAATAGTCGTACTTATCAACCTCCAATACCTTTTTTCCTCGGATGATGACCAGCGCCCGGTCCACATCCATCCGCAGCACTTCGTCCATGGTCATGAGCTTGCGCCGGCCTACGCCGCTGGTCTCCCGGTATTCCGGGGTGTAGTTGGACACCCGCCAGGTGCCCAGCTGCTTGGCCTTGCTGGTGACGGCGATACTGGCCTCACCAGTACGCTGGGAAATAAAGTCCGCCGTCAGGGCGTCTGTACAGCCTAAAAAGAGCTGGACATCACAGTTGCCCAGGATCTCCTGCCATTGGTTGTAGGGGTAGCGATTTTGCAGACCGGCCAGATTTTGAAACACACAAGACATAGATATCCGGCGAGACCGGATCACAGAAATTTTGCGGCTTAGGTCCGGGATCACGCCGCAGGCACAGAGTTCTTCGCCCAGCACATGGACGGCGACTGGAAGTTCTCCCCCTGGGCAATACTGGTCGGCATAGCGCACCAGGCGAATAAAGATAAAGGACAAAAACAGCGAGGACAGGAAATCAAAGGTGCTGTCCTGGTCACTGGTGATGCAGTAGTAGGCGCACAGATCCTTGCCCGGCAGTTCCAGGTCGATTTCGTTGTGGCCGGTGATATTGCGGATGTCCTGGTTTTGGAACACTTGGAGCCTAGAGCCAAGCCCCACGATCACGCCGCCCCGGACGCTCTCACTGGACTGCTTGAAGATGCTGTACGGGGCTTTGGCCGGGTGGCTGATGGGTAGCACATCAAAAAGCGCGTTCAGTTCCTTCTCTGAACTCATGGACAGCAGTTGATATACCTCTCCGATGTTCCGTTTCTCCGGCGGGTAACTTCGCTCCACATAAAGGACAAGGGCCTTTAACAAATTGAGTTCCGCATTGTCCCAGAAGTGGTCGCCCCGCTCGTTGCCGGTGTTTTTGATGATCACATCGCAAAAAAGCTGTGCCATCAGCTCCTGTCCCTGAATCTCAGACAGACAGTTCCAGGAGTCCGAGGCCGAGGGCGTTACCAGGTTGAATACCTTGACGGTGTACCCACGGCTGCGGAGATATTCACTGGTCTTTTCGTACAGTTCACTTTTTGGATCGCAGATGACCAAGGAGGTTTTGCTGGCAGCACATTGGAGTATCATGTTGACGCAAAAGGCCCTGGTCTTCTTTGAGCCGCTGGCGCCATACACAGCCAGGTTACCGTTGAAACGGGTCTTTTCCGGGATGCAAACCACCTGACCGTCCAGCTCTCCCAGAATAGTGCCGTGGTGCTTTCGGATGTTGGGTACCAAGTCGAGAACGCCCTTCATCTCCCTGCGGGTCATAAAGCTCGCCGTCCCGTAGGTGCCCTTGTTGGAATAGGTCAGGTTACGGTCACGGTCATACTCGCCGGTGTCACTGTAGCCCATCCGCATAACCATGAAGATCAGCAAAGCCAGCAAGCCGACACAGATCCCCAGCCCGTACAGGCCGGAGGGCCAGCGAAACACAGCGGCAACACAGACAAAGAAATTTCCGTCCGGGAACTGGGGAGCCGTTCCAAAGACAGCCCCCGCTTCCTGCCACACACCGTAGTTATAGATAAACTGAGCAAGATAGCCGCCCCCATAGAGCAGGGCGGCCAAGGCAAACGGCAATGCGATGAGGGATTTAATCAGGTTCTTTTTCTGGATAAACGACACTCCTTTCAAGGGCCTCGAAGTTGATACTCTGGAATCTGACCCTTGGCCCGCATACCCGCCGCAAGGCTTCCAGTTGGAAGTCAAAGCAAATCAGAGTCCCCGTCCTCCCATGCAGATCCAAAGCCGTGTCAAACCGCCTGATACGGGGCATATCGCAGAGGTAGGCAAACAGGACGGGATCCCCATTGCCGTCAAGAGCGTCATTTTCCACATTCCAGTTGGGCCTGCTTTCAGACAGGCCCTCGGAGAGAATTTCGTCCAGAGCCGCCTTTAGTTCCAGTTCGCACAGCAGACGCAGGCTAAACTCGCCCCTTCGGTCATTGGTCAGGTAGTAGAAATGCTCATAGCTGCCATCCAGAACAAAATAGTTCTTTGTCCTGCTGTCACCGGCTCCCATAAACAGCTCCAGTGGTTCCATTCCATTCCCAAAGACCAGGGCGCACAGGCCGATCCTCTGGAATTGCGCCGGGAGTCGGTACTGGCACACCTCTGTCTGGAGCAGGGCCTTGAGGCGCAGTTCGGCTTTATACTCCCACTTCATCTGGCTGCTCCCGGTGTTATAGACTACAAAAATACCGCCCTCCGTCAGCAGAAGGCCGGTTGCGCGGGAACCTCGTATCTGGGCCGCTTGTGGGCCAATCTCTTTCACCTCTCTGGAACTGTAATAGACCGGGCAGACAATGGAGCAGTCGGCACCGGGGGGTGATGGCTGAAAGACAGCCGGCTTTTCCCAAGGGAAAGAGGATATGCCCGTATTGCACATCGTCACCAGCACCTCGGCCATACGGTGCAGCCGAAGCCGGTGCGGGATGGTGTACTTGGGGGCGTTGGTGGCGGTATCGCCAGACAAAAGAGGTAAAAAGCGGCCGGGAGCTTGGGCCAGCAGGAGCCGTTTGGCGGCACTGGTCAGGCGCAGACCTCTCAGCCCATCTCGGTAGTAGGTACGAAGGAGCTTTTCCCGTTTGAGCCGCTTGACCGCAAGAGCCTTGTAGGAATCAGCGCCGGGCAGACGGTTGACCTGGACGGTAGGGAACTCGCCGGAGAGAGCGGTCAGCGTCAGCAGAAGGTCGGGCAGCGTGTCCGGGGCCGGCAGCGTCCTTTCCTTATCGCTCGTACAAGCCACCTCCCAGAGCCGATTTTTCGCCCAGGGTCTTTATAGCTTGGGCGTTTTTTTGATGGAGCGTGGGACGGCAAACGCCTTGACTTTCAAGGCTCCGCCGCCCCGCTATCCCATATCCTAAAAGCGGAGCCTCCAAAGAGGCCAAAATGGGATATGAATTTTCTGCCCTTTTCACCTATAAATCGGTGATAGATTGGAGGGCCGCTTCCCTGGCATCCAGCCAGTCGGGAAATCGTTTGCTGTCCATGATGAAGATGCGGGTACAGTCCTCATCGCCCAGCTCCGTGGTGTTGTAGGCGTCGCACAGCAGGCCGGTATCGTCTGTCAGGATAAAGGAGGCCGCCACATCCAAAAACTGTTTGAGTTCCAGATTGTCGTAGTCCCTGATCCTGCGTTTGGGCAGGTCTTTTCGGTAGACATGGGAAAAACAGACCACACAATGTTGAAGCCTGGGCATGGTGTGGCCCTTGGCATACTGGCTCATGGCTGCGGTGAAGGGGTCAAGGAGATATTCGGTGCTCTGCCGCTGTTTCCGCTTGGGAAGCAGGCAGGGGAGGATGATCTCCAAAATGCTGTCATTATTTTGAACCTCAATGCCCTGCATGACAGCAGCGGAGGTCAGGTATTCCTCTTTCCTGATGGTGGTGGAGGCGTAGAGCAGATGCCGCAGCCGGCAGGTGATCCGCTCGGCCCGGAGGGCGGCATCGGTGGACAATACCTCATAGTTGTCGGGATACCGTTGAATATCGGTGTTGTTCAGGGCATATAGGGCGTTGGTGAGCCGTGAGATGTCCTCCAAAATAGATGTGATTCGTTTTGCGAGAATTGTCCGCTCCAAAGTTTTCCTCCTTACTCTTTTTGATAATATTGGACTTCTCCATCCGGGGAAACGGTGCAGTAACCGCTGACATAGGGCAGCTGGAGCTGTTCAATCTGCTCCGGTTCGTCTACCAGCACCAGATAGCGGGACGGCTCTTCACTGGTGCTCGCCAGCACATGGGCCAGAAGCGTCTCCTTGCCCTGGGCGGCGTGGACGATCTCATAGACCTGCCCATCCGCAAAGAAAATGATTTTGGCCGGGTAGTCGCCGGCGGAGTGGTAGGCCACCCGGTCAATAAAGTCGGCCAGCACCCAGACCGCCGCCAGCAGGCCCCGGTCTACCTTCTCGGCACCATCGGGTGCGGCGCAATACAGGCCGTCCACATACCAAATGCGGTTTTGTTTGACTAGGTAGGCCAGCAGGTTTTTGATCTTATCCCGCTTGCCGGAGTACAGCCGCAGAAGCTGTTCCTCCGTCAAGGCCCGGTACATGGAAATGTCCCGTAACAGGCTGGTGGCCTCTTGCCCGTACAGGTCGGAGCGTGTTTTCATAGGGCGTTGCCTCCTCCTATGCGTATTAACGCCGTATTGCGGGCGCATTGGAATATGGGCCATGCGTATTAGCACCGTATTATCACCGCATAAACAGCTTTAGGCGTATAAGCGGCGCATTACGGGCGTATTAGGCTGTCTGGCCGTTGGTTTTGTCCAGCAGCTCCTGCAGCTCCCGGCGGTCGGTAGTAATGAGTTCCTTTTCCATCTGGCTGCACTTGATCTCCACCGTCACATTGTTGTTATTGGTGCTGATCAAGCCGCTGCCCCGCTCGAAGTGGGTGATCTCCATGACCTCGGCCTCGGAGAGATGGAGAATGGACTGAACACGCCGGGCCTCTTCCTCCTCCAGATTGAGCAGGATCTTGGTCTTGGCGTTGTTGATGATACCCTTGCCGTACTTGCCATCCTCCAGGGCGAAGAAGTCATTGATGTCCTGAGTGGCGCAGATTGCGCTTCCACCGTATCCCCGGATAATCTTGAAAATCTCCAGAACGAACTCGGCGGCCAGACGGTTGCTGTTGGCGCCGATCAACTGCCAACACTCGTCGATGAAGATGGCCTTTTCCTCGGTGCGGTTCTCCTTGGTCTTATCCCAGACGAAATCCAGCGCCACGAACATCCCCACCGTCAGCAGGTCGCCTGTCAGCTCGGAGATGTCCAGCACTGTGTACTTGTTCCCCAACGCCACATTGGTTTGCTGGTTGAAGGTGCGGGCGGAACCGTTGACCAGGCGGTTGATGATATTCGCCAGCCGCTTGGTGTCCGCCGACTGCTTCAGGACTTCATAGAGATCGCCCAGTACCGGCATTGTGCGGTACCGGTCGGGGCACTCCGGGTCCTCCAGGGTGCTGTTTTCATGGGTAATGCCCTTCAAAGCGTAGGTGCGAATGAGAGCATCATCCAAAAGCTGCCGCTCCTCATGGCTCATGTCGGGGATAAGCAGGCTGAAAAAGATATGGAGCCGCTGGATCTTTGCCGCCAGCAGGGATTTCTCCACACCAGGGCCGTCCAACATTTCATCCACGGACTTGTCCACTCTCCGTATTTCCATCACATTGATACAATTTTGCGAGGCTGGAGAGATCTGAATGAACTCCCCGCCGATGTTGGAGCAGGCCCGGTGGAATTCATGCCCCTTGAGCGGGGCAACAATGAACACCTGGATTCCTTTTCTTCTCATTCTTGTCGCCATCAACTGCATCGTGAAGCTCTTGCCGGCGCCGCTGGTGCCTAAGATGGCGATATTGGCGTTTTTGTAGACGCGGGAATCAAAGATGTCTACGATGATGAGGGAATTGTTGTGCTTGTTCACCCCCAGGAGGATGCCGTTGTCATCGCACATCTCGTAGGAGGTGAAGGGGTAGCAGCTGGCCGCCCCCAGGGTCAGCACATTCCGTTTGGAGCGTTCATAGAGCCGCCGCTCCAGGGAGATTAGCGGGAGAGAGGATAAAAAAGCCTGCTCCTCGAAAAAGGAACAGGTCTGAACATCCATGTCCTGACTGAGCAGGAGTTTTTTCATCTCCGCGCTTTTCCACTCCAAATCGTCGATGCTGCCTGCGGTGATGGTGATAAGCAGATTCAGGTAGTAAAAATCCTCGTTGTTGCCCAACCCATCCTTGAGAAAGTAGCCGCTCTGAATGGCCCCGTCCAGGTCGTCAAAGTCAGTATTGGTGTCGCTGGCCTCTTTGATTTTGCTTCGGTTGATACGGAGCTGTCGGCCCAGCTTCCTTATCATCCGGTCTTTGGGCTGACGGGTAAGGAACATATCCAGGTCGATGCCGTCCCCGGCGTTGACGATGAGACTGAGCCACCCGGCCGGCACTTGGGATTTGTAGCCGCTGGAGGGAACCAGCTGATAGGTATAGTAAACACCGTCAATGCAGATGTAGTGACCATGGGTAAAATCGATCTGCCCGGGAGCATAGAACTCGTTGGAAGGAATGTTGTCCAGGGAACGCCCCTCCGCCATGTACTCTGCCAGGACGCGCTTGACCTTTTGGGTGAAGGGTTCCTCGTTACTCTCCCTGCGGCAGAGAATATTGTAAAGAATCTCGGAAACAGCCAGGTCTTCGTCCTCCGGCATCAGCACCGTGTTCCCACACTGGCGCAGGTAGTTGGAGGCGGTCCGGGCCGCCGTTTGCAGCGAGGCGATGGCCTCCTCTTCCTCATGCCCCCGCCGGGTGCCGGGCAGTTCCTCATACTCGAAAACAAGGAAAAACCTGCGGGTGATGGCCTCCCGGGAGCCGAGCTGCCGGACGAGCCGCAGATAATCCTCCTGAAGCGCCCGGCAATGGGGATCGGTCTCTCGCTCCAGTTCCTTGCGGACGGTTTCCACATGGCGGTCAATGTCGGCCCGCTTGGTCAGCACCTTGAACTGGACTTTTGCGGGCGAGATTTTCAGATAGGAGATGAAGGAGTAAATGATACTGCGCTGTTCCTGGGCGCTGCGGAGCAGAAAGTTGACCGGAACTACCTCCACCACCTTGATGTAGCGGTGATCTTTGGTGTAGATAACGCCGTTTTGGATCTTATCAATGGGAACATAGTCCGCCAGCGGATTGAGGGGCTTGACCGTTTCATCGGGCGGCAGAAAGGTCTTGAACTGATCCACCTTCCGCGCTTTGAAGTCAAACCGCAGCCGCCTCCGGCTGGCCGGCATGACTCCATGCTCCAGCTCTGTCGGCTCCTTGCGCTTTGCCCGCATCCAACTGGGGAGCAGGGATTTTTTGCTCTTTTCGCCCTCTTGACCGTCCCGTGACAGGATACGGCGGTTCCGCAGGTAGGAGAAAAACTGGAGGATAAAGGCGGACAGGCTGCTACCAGAAATGCCGATCAGGGCTACCAGCACCAGCGGGAGAGCGGTCAGGCACAAAATGATGATGCGGGTGGTCAGGGAGAGGTTCAGCCCAATGACAGGGCCGCCCACCAGCACCGCTAAGATCCCCGCCTCAATCACATTGCGGGTCTTGAACATCCCGCCCAGCAGAGTGCCTCCCTCGATAAAATTCGGTGGGATCACATAGGAATCCCGTTCTTCGTTTCTCATAGGCCCTCCCTACATCCGATCCTTGCGCTTGGGCGGGTCAGGCAGTTTCTTGACGATCTTCTCATGGTACGCCACCGTCCCGTCCGGGGCCTCGTAGGGCTTGCGCTCTACGGCGTCTTGGGCGTACTGCTTATACCACAGCGTCCCGTCAGCCGAATGGACTTTGGTGTACTCCCCTTGGGGCGCGGCATACTGTTCAGCGTGATACATCCCGAAGGCCAACCCCTCCGTACTGCCCGGCGCTGTCTCCACACCAGTGATCCTGCCGCCGCCGATCTCCACATTGGAAAAGGCTGGCACATCCTTGACTCCTTCACCCAGAGCAGTATAGCCCATGTACGATTGGAGAGACTGGGCCGCCAGATCCCCGGTGATGGAACCGGTGGAGCGCAGGTTGCCCCGGGCCACGGTGCCGATCACATCATTGGCAAAACTGCCGCCTGTCAGCAGGGACTTGGCGAACAGAGCGCCGCCCAGACCCACCCCCTTGAAGGTGGATGCGGTATGGGTCTGTGTGTGAGCCGAGGAAGCCGAGGCTTGTACGGTGCGGGCGTCTGTTTTGGCGGAACTGTCATGGGTGCGCTGGGCATCGGTGTGAGAGGCCGCAGCCTGCTTTTCGTGGGTGGCGGTCTGCCCCTGGGACGAAATGACCTGAGTATCCTTTTGTCCAGTGTGATCAGACTGACTGGATTGGCGGTCTGTGACCACAGAACTCTGCGCAGCGGTGGAAGTAGCCTTCGATTTGACCGTGTTGACCGCAGCGGTGGCAGTAGTGGCCGTCTTTACCGCATCGCTGGTGACCTTGCGGCTGACTACCCCAGCAAGACCTCCCTTCAGGAAGCCACCCGGACTACCACCGCCAGTTGACCCAGCCGGAGCGGAGCCGCCCCGTCTGCCCAGACCGCCCAGGGCATGGCCGAAGCCGCTGGCAACGGTGGAAACACCTCTGGTGGCGATCATGGCCTCGGCCAGCATGGAGCCGCCGGTATGGCCCACATTGACCCCCAAACTCGCCATGAAACTGTCGATCTTCTGGGAGACCTTCAGAAAGCCAATGGCACAGAGGAACCAGATCAGCACATTCCCCGTGACCGCTTCCTTGCTGGACGCGGCCACCTGGGCCTCCACCTCCGCCTCGGTAATGGCAAAGGCCGGGACCGCAAGCGTGACCATGAGCACCAGCACGGCCGCCAGCGTCATGGAAAATTTGATATGTTTTTTCGTGGCTATCCCTCCCATCAGATAGAAAGAGGATTGGAGATAAAGGTGCCCACCATGCTGACGAACAGCCGCAGGCACCAGGCGTTCATCAGCAGCAGAAACACCTGGCCGCCGAACATCCGGCACCAGCTCTTGAAAATATTGGCGGTGGACTGGGCCGCTCCCATGGCGAAGGCCACCGGAGCCGTGTAGACCAGTACACCCAGCAGAACATACCGCTCCGCCGCTTCAAAGAGCAGCTTCAGATAGTTCCACGCCAGAATCAGCACGAGGATCAGCACGATAAGAGCCACGGCCCTGCTGGCGCAGACCCCGATGATGGTCAGCATCACCGAGTTGAAACTGGCAAAATCCAAGCTGGGCAGCGAGGAAGTCAAGATCCAGTCATAGGGTGTACCGCCGATGTCCAGGACGATATTCACAATATCGTCCGCATACCAGGCCAGGGCGATGAACAGAATAGAGCGGAGACTCAACTTTACCGGGTCTTCCGCCTCCGAGCCGGCACCCAGACCAAAATTCTTAAAGAGGTTCCATACCCAGAGCAGCAGGATCAGACCGATGGCGAGGGCCACAAAGACCTGGTACATCGTTTCCGCTGCCGGGAAGTACAGCAGGAACACAGACATATCGCAGCCCAGCGCGCCCAAAACTGATGTATTGATCAAATCCAGGCCGTGCATGACTTGTTCCGCGATCCACTCTACAATGCCGTCTAAAATGCCCATGACTTACGGTGTCCACTGGCCCCCAGAGAAGAAGGGGGTCACATAGGCCATGATGAAGCCCAGGCCGTTGAGCACGATCCATGTAATGACGATGCGCTTGAGCCAGGAGCGGGACTCATCCACCGTCCGGCCAGAGCGGGAGAAGTTCATCATCAGCAGGGCTACGGCGGCGGTGACGATGGCGGCGATGGTGGAGATGCCGAGGATCTGGGTGTAGACATCCTGCATGATCTCACTGGCCTTGCTCCAAATGGTGTCCGCAGCAGCCGCCTGAAGGCAGAGGCAGGGACACAGGCAGAGAGCCAGGTAGGCCATGTAGAGGATACGGGGCAGCTTCGGCTTGCCCCGCTCCCGTTTGGCGGGACTGGTCGGTTCATGTTTCAAATAGAAAGACCTCCTTCACTGATTGGGTGGCTGAAAACAGAAACAGCACCCGAATCGCTTCGGATGCTGTTTCATGACCCGCAAAAGGGTGTAAAAAAAGACGCTGCCGGCGCCCTCTTACGGTCGTTTTCAGTTGTGGTTACAGTTTTGAGCATGACCAGTCTAACATACATGGATTCTTGTGTCAATTTCATAACCGGCTCAATCCAGTCTTAAACCCGTCTCAATTTCGTCTCACTTACTTGGCTCCGGCGTCTGGTGGGAAAAAATCCGCCAAAAGAGCCAGGCAGTCCTGAGAAGTATAGCCCCAGAGGATAGAGCTGAGGGCCTCCACCGCCTTTTCCCGCTTTCGGTAGTAGGTGGCCCGGCTGATGTCCCGGATGTGGGGGCAGAGCTGGCTGACGATCTCCTCCACATTGGGGAGCTGCTGCGGGGAGAGGTAGGAGTAGTATAAAATCCAGTAGTATTCCTCGCCGTTCTTGTGCCGGGTGCGGAGCAGATTTACGGCGCTCTCCATGAGCATGAGCATTTTGTGGCTGCGCTCAATGCACTGGGCCTGATGCTCGATCTCTGTTCCGCCCAGGTCAGCCCCGGCCAGATACACCGACTCCAAAAACTTCTCGATGCTGCTGCCATACTCCACCTCAAACCGTTTTTTCAAGTGCTGGACGGACAGCTCCAGGCTCCACACCACATCCCGGTACTTTTTGAGCAGCCTCCAGGTATCGTGATAGCGGGGATCCTCCGTCACATCCCGGGTGATCTGCTTTTTAGCCATGTGCACACCCTCCTTCCTCCTGTGCGTCCACAGCCCTTGTGGAAAGTTCAAAGACATATACCGGCCTGCCGCTGTGGCAGAGGACTTCCATGCGGAAACGCCGCTGTGTTGCGGGGCCTCCCTCTAACATACCTTCTCCATCGCCCGATAAAGGATATAACTTATAGGAACAGCGGGGGCACACTCCGCACGAAATCCCTTGCAACGCAAGGATTTGAAGCACTCGCTGGGCGATTTGGCCTTCAGCCGGTTCTGAAACGATAATCGGCTCCGCTGAAACGCTGTCCGCAGGTTGTTCCATAGCGGTGGCCTCGCTCTCCTGGGGGGCGAGTTTGATGTTGAGGGAGAGGGCCACCTCTTCCTTATCCACCATGACATCGGAGACTTGGAACATGGTGGAGAGGTAGTTCTGGAGGTAGATGGCCGTCCCGTGGCGGCCTGGGAAGGTGAGCAAGGAGATATGCCCCTGTTTGGCGAGTTTCTTCAAGAACCGTCCCACTGTGGCCTTGGAGATACCCCAGCGTTGGGCCAGATCCGCATAGGACACCAACGGGCAGCCGCTCCCGTCCCGGAAGTAGGCCACCGGGCCGGAGAACGAACCCTGCACCCGCTGATCGTTGTAGACCGCCGAGATCCACAGGTCGAGCAGAATGTCCATATCGGAGCATTTTCCCATGCTGACCAGCTCGGCGGCGGTGGAGACCGGGAGGAAGAAGAAGCCCACATCCTTTTGACAGGGGCAGTTGTAGTCCAGCACCGTATTGTGCCGGCGCCAGTCCACGATCCGGTACTTGACCAACCTGCCCCTGCCGAGGACGGTGTACTGAATAAGATGGGCCTCCTGGAGCATGAACAGGATGTCCAGCGTCCGCCCCTTAGTGCGGCAGCGGAACCACTGGACCATTTCGCCCAGGGAGCAAATCCATTCGCCGGGGTAGATGGTGTAGCTAATACCGTCCAGCCTGCGGTACGAGGTGCGGAAGTTGGCGTAGGAGCAGAGGACGGTAAAATAAAAAAGACCGGAGCATCCGTTGTTGGTGCGGATGCTCCGGTCTGCAATCAGGGTCTGAATGAACTGCCGGTAGACCCGGCAGCGTGGGTAGTCCACAATTTGCTTGATTTCCAGTTGATATTCGGGTATAATTTCCACGGTAAGCACTCCTTTATTCTTTAGGATGCCTACTCTGCTAATTTCACTGTGCGGGAACCGCCTCAAACGGTTCAGCGCGAGGGATTTCGGGGATTGGCTTCTGCTAATCTTGTGCTAAACTGCGGTTTTGCTAATTTCCTGCTAATCCACAAAAATGTCATAGGAGACCTTTTGCGGCGCCCATAGTGCACAAAATAGGCAGGCGGTTCCAATCCTCTGGTTGGTAATTATGCACATGAGAATGTGTAAGGATACTGCGGGATACGGGAGTTGATACGCCGAACTTCCCTCCTAAGCGGAATGTAGTGAGTTCGAGTCTCGCTGGGGGTGCCAAAACAACCGCTGTAAGCCTGTCTCTTATA
>OWIW01000339.1_pt1 | contig 36001 bp, 29 predicted proteins | sample 2433821 | NCBI WGS metagenome assembly OWIW01 (sample SAMN05065751, study PRJEB22554) | human gut metagenome | biome: ENVO:2100002; feature: ENVO:00000062; material: ENVO:00002003 | host: Homo sapiens | place: USA | reverse complement strand
CACAAAAGGCCGGGGATACGAACCCGGCCTTTTCCATTTTGAACACCATCTTGCTCACGGTGCGTTCGTGGTCTGTGGACGCCATTATTCCCCGCAGGGAATCCGTGGCGAAGACGATGGAACGCCAATATCCCGGACTTCGAAAGGCATTGGACGGGATTCTCGATAGGATGAGGGATTCCTGCAAGGATACCGGAGACTGCATCCGGTATGCGCTGGAGTTGGAACAGGCCATCCTGCAATGGGGTTCCGAACAAGCAGATGCTCAACAAAGGAGAAAAAAAGATGAATCCATTACAAAGAATACTCTGGATACCACCGAGGTTTCCCTGGACGCTCTGGCGAGTATGCTGAACGCTTCCTCTTCTGATGAGCTGCCCAAAGGGTTCGGCGAGTCTCTGGCGGAACGGATCGAACTGGACAGCCCCAAGGACAGGCAAAAGCAGCTGAGGGTGGCCGTCACGGGTCAGAAGCGGCTTGCGGAGCTTCCTCCCGGACAACTCAGCCGGATCGAACGTCAGACTGCCGGACTCGGTTTCAGGCTTCAGGGATTCATGCAGGCGCAGAAATGGCTGCCCGTCATGCCGGGAGCACGAGGCCGTTTTTTCTCTTCTCTGTGCCACAGATTGGCTGTCGGGAATTCCAGAGTCTTCGTGAAGAACGGTTTCAGGGAATCGCCGAATACGGCGGTTCATATCCTCTTGGACAGCAGCGGTTCCATGACGGACTCCGGCCTCATGTTGGCGAACGCCGTCTGTTATGCCGTGGGAAAGGCTCTTCAGGGCATATCGGGCGTAAATCTGGGCATTACGGCGTTTCCCGGCGCAAACAGAGCGAAACGCGGGACAACGGTTGCCCCTGTTCTTCGGCACGGTGAAAAGCTCACCGCCAGATTCCCCGAAATCGCCTACGGGATGACTCCGATGGCGGAATCCCTCTGGTGGGTCATGCAACAAATGTGTCTCCTCCGCGAGAACAGAAAAATCATCCTGATCATCACGGACGGAGAACCCGACTCCATCCCCGCCGCACAGGAGGTGCTCAGACAGGCTCAGAAAAAGGGCTTCGAATGCTACGGCCTCGGCATCATGTGTCCGAGCATCTCGACTTTGCTGCCTCATGCCAGCCGCGTCGTTGAAACGCTTCCACAGCTTGCTCCGGCACTGTTCGAACTGCTCGAAGGGGCCTTGAGGAGGAACGCATGACGGATACCTGCCGACTGTGCCGCCTTGGGCTTTTGATGAGAGTGCCGTTGTGCCTTGGAAAACATGTCGAGTGGGATGACGATACTGCCCGCCAGTGCCGTTTGTCTCGTTTCATAACCAGATAGGAAAGGAGGAACATATGAACTGGTCTGCGTGGATCGCTGTTGCCATTGCCGTACTTGAAGTCATCCGTGAGGAATCGGATTAAACGAAAAACGAGGAGCACCCGATGTGTTCGGGTGTTCCTCACTCTATAAAAGTGTAAGAAATTTTTTGTGCCCGATTCTTTGGTATTGAATATGGGGTTGAAAAGTTTCAAGATGTTTCTTGACAAATCAAGATAGGCTGCCTAGTTTCAAGAAAAGGAGAAGAAAAATGACGCAATCAACTGCAACAACAGGACAAAAAGTCAAATTTGCAACACAGCTCTCCCCGGACGTTCTTGCCGAATTACGTCAAATGGCCCATGAGGAGGGGCGTCAGATTCAATCCATCCTTGATGAAGCTCTGAGGGAATACATTGAAAACAAAAGGAATACCAAGCCACGCACGCATGTGATGGCCGCTCTTTTTTCAAGTATGACGGAACATGATGCGCTCTATGAGGCTCTGTCCAAATGAGCCGGGATTATCTTACAACTGCCGATGTCCTTGGCTTGCATGCCATACTGCTTGAACGCTACGGCGGAGCTTCCGGCATCAGAGATATGGGCGCGGTGGAGTCATCCGTCTATCGGCCTCAATGCGGCTATTACGCCGATATTGTGGAAGAGGCTTGTGCCCTGATGGAAAGCTTGTTGATCAATCATCCTTTTGTGGATGGCAACAAAAGGACGGCATTCGCCGCATTTGACGTATTCCTGCGTATTAATGGAAAACATCTCAAAATGGATTCGGCAAGACTCTACACCCAGATCATGCACTGGATAGGGCTTCCTCCCTCAATGAGATTACAGAATATGATACACGATATTCGACCATGCGTTCTGGAGTAAATCAGTGACAAACACGAAATACTATCGCCTTATGCTCGGCAAGGGCAGCCGCCATGCAGAGCAATGTCTTGCAGAGTGTTTCATTGGTGCGGATTATGGCATAGAACGCGACCTGTCTCGCGAGCTTCCTGACAGCTGGCGTCAGTTCAACGCGATGTTCATTCCTGTCTATCAAGAAACGCATCCCGAAAAGACCAAAGTTGCCGCCGGACTTGCCTGCGGCATGCTCTGGACTGTCTGCAAAGGTATGTCCGATGGGGATATTGTGCTTTGCCCTGACGGAACAGGCTGTTACCGTGTGGGAGAAATCAGCGGCCCATACCACTACGAATCGGGGCAGGTACTTCCACATCGTCGTCCAGTACGATGGTTGGATATAGCCATCGACCGGAGTGAAATGAGTTCCGCGTTGAGGAATTCAGCAGGGTCTATTGGCGCTGTTTGTAACATTTCCGATTATGCGGAAGAAATCAAAGCATTGCTGGCTGTGCATCAACCTAATCCCATTCAGGTTCAAGACCCGGACATCGAAAACCCTGTCGCCTTTGTGCTCGAAAAGCATCTCGAAGATTTTCTTGTGGCCAACTGGGTTCAAACGGAACTGGGGCGGCGGTATGATATTTTCGAGGATGACGGCGAAATCATCGGACAACAGTTTGCTACCGATACCGGGAACATGGACATTCTCGCCATCAGCAAGGATAGGCGAGAACTGCTGGTAGTAGAACTCAAAAAAGGTCAGGCCGCGGATAAGGTTGTGGGACAGATTCTCCGATATATGGGCTATGCCGCTCAGGAATTGGCTGAGGAAGGTCAAACGGTCAAGGGTATCATCATTGCTCAGGAAGATGACCTGCGCCTCAGAAGAGCCTTATCGGTAACGCCCAACGTGAGCTTTTACCGCTATCAGGTGAGTTTCAAGCTGATCCCTTCATAACCTCCCATATGTATCTTTTTACGTTAGGCCTCCTACCATCTGTCATAGATAAAACCAAAGATGCGTAAGGCTTGCCAAGCCTCCATTTTATGGATACGGTCTGTGCAACAAACGCAACCAGACGGGTATAAAGTTTAATGAGTTAGGGTGGTTAATCCTGAATCTCCCCCTCTCCGCCATAAATTTCAAGGGATTGTTGAATTTCAACAAGCCCTTTTTGGGTATCTCAATCGCCTTCCTGCGTGATTCCATGCGTGATGTCCTCAAAAATGCCTGCGGCCTCCCTGTCGACGCCAAGGTCGTGCAGATAGATCTCAGTGGTCCGCAGGTTCTTGTGTCCGAGCACTTTTTGCGCCCGGTGCGGGTCGTCAAAGTGCGTGGCCATGAAGTGGCGCAAGCTGCGGGCGGAAAAATGAGCAACCCCCGCCCGCGCGCAGAGGTTGCCCATGAAGAATTTGATTTTGTTGCATGTGCGGGTGTATGCCGTTCCCGTCTTGGGATCCGTGAAAACATACGCTTCAGCACCTGTCCGTTGCCCGTTCAGCTTTTCCAGCAGCTCGTACAGGGTTTCCGACATCGCAATCTTGCGCGGCTCGCTGTTGCCGCCTCTCCGCTTGCTGGTCCAGAGCGTCACCGTCCTGTGGGGAAGGTCAACGTCTTCCCATGCCATGTTACGGATTTCTGATCTGCGGGCGGCAGTATGAAGCAGGCATACAAGAAAGTCCTTCTCGAAGCCTTCATCAGCGGTATTCATCTGCTTCGCTATATCAACGGATGGAGGAATATACTTTACCGTCTTTTTGACGGCATATGAATCTATCTGTTGGGGAGGATTCCCCTGAACAAGCCCTTCTTTGTTGGCCCATGCCCAGAGTGAAGACACTTCCGTCTTATGTTTGTTGGCTGTTTTCTTGCTTATGATCCGCGAAAGTTCATCAACGAATTTGTCTATGGCATGTTTTGTAATGCTTCTGAACGGCGTATCACCACCAGCAAGGCTATGAACCTTCTGTATGCGGTGGCTTTATAGGACAGTGTGTTCGGTTTTAACCTGTTTTCACAGTAGAGAAGATGTCGGGTGCAAACATCACGCAAGGCCGAATCGACGGACTTCGGCGGAGAGGTCAATATCGTTTCTTCCCATGCCGTTGCCGCCCGCTTGCTTGTGAAGCCTGCTTTCCTGCCGATTCGCACGCCGTCCTGATAAACGTCCGCCGCCCACCTGATTCCGCTTTTTGTCCTGTACTTCGATACAGCCATTGTAGCCCTCTGCCTTTCAGTTCTTCGGGCATGCTTCCTCCAAATCCACACGGGAAATCAAAATATCCGCGCTGATTCCCAAAAGTTCTCGCAAAATCGCAGTTTCTGCCTTTGAAGGGCATCTCTTGCCTGTCAGCAGTTCAGAAACTCGGCCCCGACTTTTCATATACTTTGCCAGATTGGATTGAGAAATGCGCGAGACAGCCCATCGCATTTTTGATGAGTTTTGCTTTGAACGATGAAGCCTCATTCATCTTTCATTCTCCATGAATCCCCTGAACTGCTTATGTTGTGCTTCCGTCGGCTGAACTCGCCCCGTCAAGGTCGCACACCCCAGAGCCGTATACCAAGCACCCGGCCATGTCCCTGAGCGTCAGCCTCATAGAGAGTTACCGGGCGCGGAGTCGTTCGCGCCATTCCGTGGGATGTCGCTCAACGCAGGGAGTCGGTAGTTCCGGTCTCTTTACAGCAGGGGCAAGGATACTTCGTGCTTCCGTTGTATATCATAAGACCTTTACCGGATACCCGTTTCAGAAGTGGCTCAAGAAGGACGAACCGATGCAGGGACAAAAGACGTAGGAACCGGTGAAGTGAGGAGAATCGTGTGGAACGTATCTACCTTGCGGTAGTCTACAGGAGCACTGGACGACGAAAAAGCTGACGCAGAATGGGGCAAGGATGTCCGCGTATGGATGACCGCCAAATCGTACAGCGTTGAAGGGATCGCGAGGGAGTGCTCTCAGGCTTCTATGTGGGACATACGGATGGACGACCGGCAGACTGCATTAAAAGCTGACCTCATATCTGTGTCACGTATATGAGTTGAAAACTGGTCTTTAGCAGATGGCCTTGTAAACAGGTGCTGTGTGTCGTGACACCTAAAAGCTTGTTCCCACAAACTCTAATGTTCTCCTTTTTATATAGCCACTTTTTTGCCAATGGGCAAAAAGACGAAGGAGTACCCGGTATAAAGAAACCGACGGTAGTGGAGCGTTGTGCGTTGTAAAGTCAAAGAATGGGAATAGCCTTCCTGGCTCAACATCCCTGTTTTTTGAGCCAGTCGCCCGGAGTTTCCCACACTATGTCCGCTTTTTTTCTGTGTTCATCAAACGCATATTTTCGGAAACCTTTAGACAATGACCTAGCTATATTATATATTTTTCTCTGGTCGTTTTTTCAGGTAAAGATTTTTGTATTTATAGTGTTCAGTATATTTGTATTATCAGGTTCCGTCTTGACAAACAGCCCGGTGGGACTCCCTTTTTTACCTGAGTTGTTCTCTGTCTTCAACGCATGAATATCCTTTGTTATTTATAAAAATTTGGTAGCAAGGGCCACACAGTCTTTTGCGTCGTAGCTACCCTTTTTGTAAATGAACACATTCTGCCCGTTGCTGAGGGTTTCCACGAGGCTCACATTGTCACGGATGGGGGGTGAGAACAATGTGTCTCTTCATTTGTCCGCGAGGGTTGCAGCCGCTCTTTGTTGAGGGTTCGGTCATCAAAAAATGTCGAGACAAGCCCGAAGATTGCCAGATCAGAATCGAGATCGCGGGCAAACTTTGCTACCTGCGCTGATGAGCGCCAGCCCCGCCAGAGTGGAATACTTGACCTGCACGGGGATGAGCAGTCCGTTTGCCGCATTGAGGGCGTTGACGGTCAAAAGCCCGAGAGAAGGTGGGCAATCGATCTGCACGTAATCGTGGTGAGAGCTTTCTTTAGCAGATTATCCCTTCCCATCCACTTCTGCAAGTCGGATGTTGGCGGGAAGAATGTCCAAGTCCTGTTCCAGCGTACTTTTCGCATCGGCAATGGAAACGCTCCCTGCTAGGACATCGAAAACGGTTCGTTTCAGCGTTTGCGGATCAAGGGCACAGATATTCGCTCAGGTTCCTCCGAGCGTCCAAATTGAGAACAATACTTGTTTTTTGGCATCCCTGGCAAGCTGAACACCTGGATTATGCGTGTCGTTGTCTTGCCCATGCCGCCTTTTGGATTTACTATTGCGCAATAACCTGTCTGATTTTTTTATAAATATGTATTTATACTATAATCAGAGTAGAGTATAAGACGCGAAGCGTCTTATGAAGGATTCCGCAAAGCGGAATCTTTCAGTAGCTCACCGTCCCCGGGTTGGCCACGTTCCTCGGCTCCAAAGCCTTACCAAAAGAGGAAGAGGGTGCGCCGGAGGCGCATCTTCCGCGCCGTCGCTCGCAGTGCTTTCTCCGTCACGGAAGCAGCCCCCTTTTTCCAGATTTTTTTGGTGTTGAACCTGCCGTTATATAGTCCCCCGAAAAGGAGTTTCTCATGGATGCTGTCTTTTCTGGTTTTGGATCGATTATTCTGTTCTTTGGGCTCATCTCTTAGCTTAGTAATGAATGGGTGTGTTTTTTCGATTTTGTGCTTCAGCTTGCTCTGTTTTCTCGGTAAGTTCGTTCTGGTTCCGGCCTTTTCCGTCGCGGAAGCCTTTCGCCGCTGGGAGATACTCTTTTGGGGGATGGTCTTCATGTTGAGCGTCTTTATCCACTGGATACTGGTACTTCTGGACTCAGAGTGAGAGCTGCCTCTCCCCTCTTCGAATACTCGCATGGAATTTCGTATATATATTGGGCTGGACCATCGGCCGTATACCTTATTCTGGTACGAACAGCCTTTGTACAAGACTTTCTGCGTGAGATCGCGAGTAACATCGAAGAAGTCGGGAATCGCTTGATAGCATTGATTTTTTGGATTCAGTCAACGAGTTTGTAAACTACCAGGATCATCTTTACGCTTTCCGCGCTGGTTTTGAAATCCATTCCCGAGCGGATTGAGTAAGTGGCATAGGCATGGATCATGCGGACGGATCGGACGAATGCCTGACTTTTGGAGTGCCGTTTCCCATGCTGCGGCAACCTTGCGAACGGGCCTTTCCGGAATGGCTTTAGGAATTATGTTATTGACTCTTTTATTCCCAGAAAAGGCAAGTACAGGTTTGGCATGGTATATATCCTGTTTTATAGTTATTGATGATTTTGAGCACAAGAAAATGATGTTCAAAAAGCTCTTTAACTATTATCGATTTTTTAACTGTCTTCGAGAAGATGTTTCTTTTTGAAAAATATTTTTCTGGAGCTCCAAAAAATATTTGCTTTATCTATTGGAGAATATGTCTTGAGATATCCATATCTTAATATATAGATAAGGTTGGAGATAATACATGTAAACTTCTACATTTTAGTAATCGTCAGCGAGTACAATTAAAGACACCGTATTGAGCTCTGTTCGAGTCAGCAGCAGGTATCCAAGAGTGATGGGCGGAAACATCAACGGCAACTTCATAATGAAATTGGGCGACTGGCGAAACAGTACTTTTGGTGATCTCGCCTAGAGCGTCAGTGGCACCGTGGCGACATGTAATACTAGGCACACATGGCGGCTGTCATGCCGCCGTGCTAACTCAGGGTGAGGTTACCACCTGCTCTCTAACGCGATATCCAGAAGATATTTCACGTAAAAAGAGCCCCCCAACAGTGTTTACTACACCGTTGGGGGGCTCCTTCAGATGAAGTGGGACAAACTTTTATCCGAAGGGAGGTCCTATCCTTGGGAAAGACGCTAGCCGCACTTTAACTCTTTCTGCTTTTGCACAAATACTTGCTTTATGACTTCGTCAATATCCACTCGTTATAGTTTTACAATTCCCCGCATAAAAAGATAGAGCGAGAACAAAGCCACAATTACGAGCAGCACCAAAAGTACTTTTTCATATTTCAGGAACATGGGGTTCTGATCAGGATGTTGTTTCCGGCTCCAGATATAGACAGGGATGCCGATGGCGATAAACACCGATGCCATAAGCAAATAGTGCAGCCCCGCAGCGTAAATGAGCCAAAGCCCATAGGCCGACCCTAGAAAGCCGCAGGCCAGCGCCGAAGCGCGTCCGGTTGCGGCTCCCTGGGGATATTGGCCATCCTCGCACGTTTTCCACAAGAAAAGCGTAGAGATGAGATAGGCGGGCAAAACCATGACAGCCGTGATGCTCAGCATCATATTCCAAGCATTGTTGGAAAAATATACAAGCAGGAGCGCGAGCTGCATGAGCGCGCTTGTCACCCACAAGGACACGGAAGGCGCACCGTTGGCGTTTTCCCTAGAGAACTGGCGTGGAAATGTTCCGTTTTTTGCCGCGGCAAAAGGCATTTCCGCTGTGATCAATGTCCAGGCAAGCCAGCTGGCCAGAACCGCAATGATCAACCCAATGTTCATAATCCAGCTTCCCCATTGGCCTACGGCCCGTTCCAGCACACCGGCAGTGGAAGGCGTAGGCACGGCGGCCAGTTCCTGTTGGGTCATAAATCCAAAGGGCAGTACCGACAACAGGACATATACAACAAGGCAGCCAACAAAACCCATGATCGTGGCCTTGCCGACGTCATCCTGGCTCTGGGCCCGATCAGAAAGGACCACAGCGCCTTCGATCCCGATAAAAGCCCAGAGTGTAACCAGCATGGTACTCTTTATCTGAGTACCGAGCCCACCTAAATGCTGTCCATTGTCCACCGCCAGCTTGCCGAAGAAGTCGAAATCGAACTTATCGATATGAAAAACGAAAATCATAATAATGATAAACACGAACAACGGAATGAGTTTGCCGATCGTACCTATGGTGTTGATCACGGCAGCCTGCTGTGTCCCGCGCAGTACCACAAAATTGAATAGCCAAATCAGGATGGATCCGCCGATGATGGCGTATATGGTATTGCCGCCGGCGAAATAGGGCGGGAAGAAATAGTTGAGGGCATCCATGGTGATGACTGCGTAGCCTACGTTGCCGAAAATCTGGCACAGCCAGTATCCCCAAGCGATGAGGAACCCAACGAAAGAACCGAACCCCTCTCGGCCATACATGTAGATCCCCGCTTTGAGATCCGGTCGGATGTCGGAAAGGATGCGAAAGGAATTCGCCAGGAAAAACATTCCGATACCCGTCACGACCCAAGCGATGATCACAGCCCCTACCGAAGCCTGGGCGGCCATATTCTGGGGCAGACTATAAATGCCACCCCCCACCATTGAACTCACCACCACACTGGCAAGCGCGATCACACCTAATTTTTTGGTATTATTCGCCATACCCCGCTCCTGTTCACTGACAATCTGTTCCATTTTGCCCGGACCGCCGTCCTGATCTGGCGGTCCGGGATCGGCTATGGGATGACAAAGCTAGCGTTTCACAGGGTCAGCAAACTCGAAGTTGAGGAACCCCATAACGGTCAGGCAATATCCATAAGGCTTGGTGAGGTTCAGGTAATTATGCCAGAACTGGAACTCGCTGTGTTGTTCCACCCCGCGCAGGCTCAGCTCATGCCTGAGAGACTTGTTCAACCACATTTCGGCATGAGCCTTAGCGATATCGTCGTCGATCCAAGTGGGGAAGTATTCGACATATTCCGCCGCCCATCCCCCGATGAGCTCGCCCTGTTTGTTTTTTCCCCAGCAGATGCCCAGCCCGGTGGCAATGGCGCGGTGGTCTTCCAATCTGGCCCCATTAGCGGCCATAATGACCTCAAGCACGGCACCGTGTTTGAAGGAAGAAGCTACGGAATCGACAGGAACAATGTTGTTGTACAGTTCTTTCGGCAGTACTGAAGTGTAAGGAATGATATTGAAATTTTCGATTTTAGCCTGCATCAGCGCCGAGTCGTAGCAAAATGTTTCAAATGGTTGTGGGGGAATGCCATCCTCTGCTTCTCCCACGCCTCCGGAAATAAACGCCAATGTAGGGTATCTTGTCCCAAGAGTAGTCATTTACGTTCTCCTATCGTTACAGGTTTCGCTTTCTCCACATCAACGCAGGAAAGTATACGATTTAAAAAATCGTAGCACGAGTTATTCGTAAATGATTTTCTCGAGTTATACTGTTGATACTCATCTCTGTTCGTTAGAGTGAGCCCACTGGAATATGATGATGTACAGATTTCCTAGGGTGCGGAGCCAGTGATTCCCGACTCTCTTTCGCATCACCGTTTTTTGTCCCTGATCAAGCATGGCTACACTTTTGCACGGTGTGGTTTGGCTGGCTCCTGATGCGCCTGTCAGGACACTTCTGTAAGAGTGCCTTATAAAAAAGAGGAACCCACCGACTGCATTGGTGGGTTCCTCTGTGGTTCTGTTCCCTGAAGAATAAGGCGTTATGACGCACTGAGCAAAAACGGTTCTTTCCGAGGCTAATCCCAAACCTCCAGGGTACGATGGAAAAACGGAGCCGCTCATCAGGAGTGATGACGGGATGACGTCGATAAACAGCATTCGCACAGTGCGGTGTTGCCGCCCATACTGTGACCTTCTGGGATTGCGCAAGAACTCTCCGTTCGTCCCGCGGAGGCTTGAACCGCATTTTATTTAAGAGAATATTTATAAATATAGTGTAATTGGACTCATTCCCCCCTTGACACATAATACTTTTTTTATAAACGTGTTACTTATTCAGCAAGGAGGGGTTCATGATGCACATTTGGGGAAGGCTCTCCCGTGTGGTGATGGCTTGCGCGCTGTCGGTTCTTTTTTTGGGGGGTACCGGAAAAACGATTTTGGCTGCTCCGGCGATTTCCTTTACCGATATTGCTGGGCGCGAGGTCCGGCTGGATAAACTCCCCAAGACGTTCGTCGTCGCAAACTACATCGCCAATTTTTTGATGGTCGGCGGAGCGGAGAGTCTGGATAAGGTTGTAGGCATGACTTTCGACGGTTGGGAGGAAACCCGGTACGGCGAGTATGTCGTCTATACTGAAACATTTCCTAAACTGAAAGCTATCCCGAGTATCGGCGGATATCACGACAACATCCTCGACTCCGAAAAAATACTGTCTCTTCGGCCTGATGTGTTATTGGTAGGGCGCTCTCAGTTTGCGGACAACAATCAGAAAATCGACATATTTGAGAAGGCCGGTATCAAGGTTGTAGTCCTTGATTACCATGCCATGAAGGTGGAGAACCACACGAAGAGTACGATGATCCTCGGCCAGCTTCTCGACAGGGAAGCTGTGGCCAAGGAACAGTGCGACACGTATGCCTCCGCGCTTGAAGACGTGTATAAGAAGATTGCCGCGCTCCCTGATTCCGCCAAGCACAAGACGGTTTACATGGAATTGGGGAACAAGGGCATTGGAGAGTACGGCAACAGCTATAATAAGGACGTACTCTGGGGCGCGATCCTGAAAAACCTTGGAGCCGACAATCTGGCTGAGAATGCCACCCAGCCCTATGCGCCGCTGGATACGGAATTCGTACTTGCATCCAATCCCCAGCTTATCGTCATCGGCGGCGGTATTTGGCGCAACAACGCCGAGGGTGACCAGATGAGCATGGGGCTGACCATCGGCGAGGCCACTGCACAGAAGCGGCTGAAGGGCTTTGCCGAGCGTCCGGCTTGGAAGAATCTCGCTGCGGTCAAGTCTGGAGAGATATATGCCGTGGATCACGGCAGCCTCCGGAACATGATCGACTATACGTTGACACTGTACCTCGCCAAGATCCTCTATCCCAACACCTTCCAAGAAGTGGATCCGATGGGCGATATGCGCGCGTTCTATGCCAAATATCTCCCTGAACTGAAGTTCGACGGAACCTTTATGATCAAATGTGCACGTTAGCATGAAGGATGACGGTATGCCTTCCGGCAATGCACATATGTACAGGCAGCTGAACGGGAGGCGTCTGTTGACGGGTATGGTGCTCGCCATCCTGACGCTAGGCCTCATCGTCATGGATCTCGGCATGGGCTCTTCCGGCATCGGTCCCGGTGAAGTCGTCGAGGCCCTGCTTGGCGGGCCGGACGGTGATACGGCGAATACGGCCATCTTGTGGTCCATCCGCTTGCCCATGACGCTGACCTGTGTCTTTGTGGGAGGCTCGCTCAGCCTTGCCGGTCTGCAAATCCAGACCATTACCAACAACGCTCTGGCGAGCCCCTACACTCTCGGCATTACGGCAAGCGCCAGTTTTGGAGCGGCCATAGCGATTACGTTGGGGCTTTCCGTGGCGGGGTACCTCTGGATCGGGACGGCGCTGCTCGCACTCGTATTCGCGCTTGCCGTCTCCCTCCTCATTTTCTATTTGGGGCGCCTGAAGGGGATGTCCACGAGTACGCTGATCCTTTCGGGGATCATCATGAATTTCTTCTTTCAGGCGTTGCAGCAGTACCTGCAATACCGTGCCTCCCCGGAGATCGCGCAGATCATTTCCGGGTGGACCTTCGGGAACCTGCAACGCTCGTCGTGGATGAGCGTCGTCGTAAGTGGTTGTTTGTTGGTAATGGGTGCGGCGCTCCTGTCCGGCTGGTCTTGGCGTCTCACCGTACTGACGACGGGTGAGGAGCGGGCGCGGAGCCTGGGGATCAATGTAGAGAGGTTACGTCTGCATGTCTTTCTGATCTGTTCATTTCTCATTGCCGGTGCCGTTGGTTTTATCGGTACGGTGGCCTTTGTCGGACTTGTCGCTCCGCATTGTGCGAAGCTCATGTTGGGTGAGGATCAGCGCTATCTGCTTCCCAGCGCGACGATCCTTGGCAGCCTGATGCTGCTTGCGTCCTCGGTTGTTTCAAAGCTGCTTTCTGGCGGCTCCATGCTCCCGGTGGGCATTATCACGTCCATTGTAGGCGTTCCGTTTTTGTTCGTTTTGCTCATGAAAAACGGGAGGTGACATGCTGACTTTATCTATTCGGAACCTGTCCGTACATTTTTCGGGAAACCACGTCATCAATGATGTATCCGCAACGCTGCATGGCGGAGAAATGGTGGCGGTGGTTGGCCGAAACGGCGTGGGTAAGACCACACTGATCAAGGCTATCGCGCGGCAGATCAAACGCTCTGGTGACGTGGCCCTGTACGACGATAAAGGCAACCTTTTTTCGGATCGGGACATTGCGTATGTTCCACAGCTCGAATCCGTTACCAGCCGTTTGACGGCCTTTGAAATGGTTCTCCTCGGCCTGGTCAAGGATCTCAGATGGAAAGTGACCGACGAGCAAATCGAAAAAGTGGCGGACACGCTGGCGGAACTTGGGCTCGACAGTCTGAGCCGGAAGCCGGTGTGCAGCCTGAGCGGTGGGCAGAAGCAGCTTGTGTTCATGGCTCAGGCGTTCGTGTCGCGGCCCAAGGTCTTGCTGCTGGACGAACCCACGAGTGCGCTCGATCTGCGTCACCAGCTCGTCGTCATGGATTTGGCCCGGAAGTACACGCAGGAAAACGGGGCGATTACGCTTTTTGTCGTGCATGATCTCATGTTGGCGTCGCGATACAGCAGCCGCTTGCTCATGCTTCACGAGGGGCGGATCAAGGCCTTTGATACGGCCGAACGGGTGCTGCACCCGTACTTGCTTGGCGACGTCTACGACGTAGAGGCGAGCGTCGAGCGGACGCGCCCCGGTTTTTTGAATGTTATTCCCGTGAGGCCGTTGTGAATAGGTGCCGTCTGGAAACGATCCGGGCCTACTGGTCGGGCAGGGTAGTGGCCTATTTCGCCGTCAATGCGGATGAACTTGGTACTATTCAGGCCAAGGTATGGGATGAGCTGATCGCGGAGCAGCTTCCGTGGAAGCACCCTCTGCGTATCCTCGATGCGGGTTGCGGACCCGGCTTTTTCTCCATCCTGATGGCTCGCCGGGGGCATGAAATTACGGGGGTGGACTACAGCGAAGCCATGATCGAGTGTGCCCGGGAGAACATCGAAAACCATTCCCCGGAAGCAAGCGCCTACTTTTCCCAGATGGATGCCCAAGACCTGACATTTGAGGATGATACGTTTGATGTCGTCTTGAGCCGCAACCTTACATGGAATCTGGAACACCCGGACAGGGCGTATGCGGAGTGGCTGCGCGTCCTCAGGCCCGGTGGCGTCCTTCTGAATTTCGATGCGAACTGGCACGCCCACCTGTTCGACCCGGAGCTTGCCCGGCTGTATGCGGAAGATGCCCAAACGTTGCGTGCTATGGGGTATGCCGTGGAGGATGAACACGGAGACCCGATCATGGACGAGCTGATCCCGCAGTTGCCGCTCAGCCGTGAACAGCGCCCCGGGTGGGACAAGGCCTGCCTGGAACGGCTCGGTTGCCGCGACGTGCTTGTCAGGGCGGCTCTGCCTCCAGACATCATGAACGATTACTACCGGATTCGGTACACCCATATCCCGATGTTCCTCGTACGGGGCATCAAGCAGTGAGAAGGCCATGACGGAATTGGAAGCGATACGGCGTTACTGGAATACGCGGGCGGAAGGGTACTCCCTGAAGACTGCGTATGATCTTCAACATGCGGAAAAAGTCTGGCTGGAACGTCTGCGTCCGTTTGTACTTGCGTCCGGCAGATTAGACATTTTGGACATAGGATGCGGGCCAGGATTCTTTTCCATCCTGCTGGCCCGGCTGGGGCATTCCGTGGTCGCCTTCGACTATACGGAAGGGATGCTGGAGCGCGCCTCTCGGAATGCCGCCGAAGCCGACGTCTCTATTGTTGTGCGGCAAGGCGACGCGCAGGACCTTCCGTTTCCGGATGAAACGTTCGATCTGATCGTGTCCCGCAATCTGATGTGGAACCTCGAACACCCGGAATCAGCCTATGCGGAATGGCTGCGCGTACTCAGACCGGGAGGGCGCCTCGTCAATTTTGACGGCAATCATTACCGCCACCTCTACAGCGAACCCTATGCGGAGGAGTTGAAACAGCCTGACTATACGGATGGCCACAATCCGGACTTTATGCTCGGGGTCGATCCCGCGCCGATCCATGCCATTGCCGCGAACCTGCCTTTGAGCAGAGTCGACCGTCCGCAGTGGGATGTGGAAACGCTCCTGAAACTGGGGGCACGCAATGTGACGGTTGACGTGGAACGAAAACATTTCGTAGACGGCACGGGACAGCCCGTATCCATTATCAAGCGCTTCATGGTATCAGCCCAAAAAGAAGAATAGCGTGAGATAAAGTATCTTTTCCTCTTTTGAATTGATTGGAAAACTTGATCCTTTGGCCGGGATCTCTTTTGGGATGGGAGCGCCATTCATCAAAATATACTGATTCCAACTGCTGGGCTGTATTACTGATACGGAAAAAGAGCGGCATATCCTATTGTTGGGTTAGTGCGCATTACCCTTTGGGGCTGGCTTTGTTTTTGGTAGGGTGGGACTTACTGGTTAAAGCCGCCCCAACTCCCTATCCATATCTTTGGTAATCATTGCCGTGCACTCCCCAATGGTGTTACGAAATAAAAAAAGATACTACCAAGAGGCAACGCATCGTTTCCTGGCTGGACAATATTGGCCCTCAAAGTGCCATTCATTGGGGAACAGGTGAAGCAAAAAAGCTTTATAGCTCACGTTGCTAACGGAGAGAAATCATGTTCATGAGAAAACTGTTTGTCGTGGTTATCGCACTCTTGGGGCTTGCGGGGTGCTCGCAGGAGGAGCCGGCCTCCAAAGCCGAAGCGCCACGTACGGAACTGGCGTACGCGAGCACAAAGGATATTCGAAATATCAACCCTCATCTGTATTCCGGCGAGATGGCGGCGCAAAACATGGTGTTCGAACCACTGGTCGTCAATACGAAGGAGGGCGTCAAACCCTGGCTCGCGGAAAGCTGGGAAATCTCCCCGGATGGGAAGGAATACACCTTCCATCTCCGGAAAGATGTTGCCTTCACGGATGGAACGCCTTTCAACGCCGAGGCCGTCAAAGCGAATATGGACGCCATTGTGAGCAACCTTCCCCGGCACGCATGGCTGGATATGGTCAACGAAATCGACCGCAATGAGGCCGTTGACGAATATACCTACAGGCTGGTGCTCAAGCATCCCTACTACCCTACGCTGGTAGAGCTGGGGCTGACCCGGCCTTTCCGTTTCATCTCTCCGAAGTGTTTCATTGATGGCGAAACCAAGAACGGCGTGTCCGGTTATGTCGGCACGGGGCCGTGGGTTCTGACCGAGCACAAGGACAAGCAGTATGCCGTGTTCACGCGAAATGAACGCTATTGGGGGCCTAAGCCGGCTCTGGAGAGCGTACGCTGGAAGGTTATGCCGGACCATCAGACTATTCTGCTCGCACTCCAGAAGGGGGAAATCGATCTTATCTTCGGTTCCGACGGTGACATGCTGAACCTCGACGCGTTTGCCGCATTGCAAAAGGAAGGCAAGTACAAGACGGAGATCAGCGCCCCCATCGCCTCACGGGCCATCCTTCTGAACGCGCATCAGCCGATTACCAAGGATATCAATGTGCGCGAAGCATTTCAGCACGCCATCGATAAGAAGGCCATTGCCGACGGTATACTCAACGGCTCGGAAACGATAGCCGACACGTTGATGGCCAAGACCGTTCCCTATTGCGACGTTGATCTTCCGGTACGCTCCTATGATGTTGCGAAAGCCAACGAACTGATGGAAAAGGCTGGCTGGAGCATGGGCAAGGACGGGTACCGTTACAAGGACGGCGAGAAGTGCGTCGTCACCATCTACTATAATTCCAACAACTCACAGGAACGGACCATCAGCGAATACATGCAGAACGATCTCAGGAAGATCGGCGTGGAACTCAAGATCGTGGGCGAGGAAAAGCAGGCATTTCTGGATCGGCAGCGCACCGGCGAATTCGACCTGCAATACTCCCTGTCGTGGGGTACACCGTATGATCCGCAGTCGTATCTGTCTTCTTGGCGCATTCCCGCCCACGGGGATTATCAGGCGCAGGTCGGGTTGGAGCGCAAGGAATGGCTGGACAAGACAATCACCGCGCTCATGATCGAGCCGAATGAGGATACCCGTAAGAATACGTACAAGGAATTGCTGGCGTATATCCATGAACAGGGCGTGTACGTGCCTCTGAGCTATTCGCGTACCAAGGCCGTACATGTCCAGGCTCTCAAGGGGGTTACGTTCTGTACCTCCCAGTACGAAATCCCCTTTGAAAGGATGTCGTTCTAGCAGACTGGCCCGGGAGACGCGTCTCCCGGGCCGCTTGTAATGCTTAAGGAGTTTCGTATGGGGAGCTATCTTTTTCGTCGCCTGCTCAACCTCATCCCCATCCTTATTGGGATTTCGTTTCTGTCTTTCGTGCTGATCAATCTGAGCCCCAGCGACCCGGCGGAAGTGGCCGTGCGTGTCAATGAAGTCACTCCCACGGAAGAGGTGCTCGCCGAAACCCGTGCGAAACTCGGCTTGGATAAACCTTTTTTGACGCGTTATGTGGTTTGGCTGAACAACTCCTTGCATGGGGATTTCGGCAATCGTTATGTGGACGACAAACCTGTGCTTGGTGAAATCCAAAAGGCGCTGCCCGCGACCCTCGTTCTTGCCGGAGCGGCTCTGTGCCTGACGCTGGTGTGCAGTCTCTCCGCCGGGATCGTCTGTGCGTTGTATGAAGGAACCTTTCTCGACCGGCTCATCCGTGGCGGTGTCTTTCTTGGTACGGCCATGCCCAGTTTCTGGGCCGGGCTTCTCCTTATGTGGCTGTTTGCCGTCAAATTTGATCTCGTTCCGACGAGCGGGATGGACGGTCCCAGCTCCGTCCTTTTACCCGCGGTCACGTTGTCCCTTGCATATATCGCCACCTATACGCGGCTTATCCGTGCCAACATGATTCAGAATAAGCAGGAAAACTACATTCTCTACGCACGGGTACGCGGTTTGCCCGAGCGCTCGATCACCCGCCATATGCTCAAGAATTCGCTTCAGGCTTCGCTGACCGCACTGGGTATGTCGTTGCCGAAGCTTATAGCCGGAACCTTTGTCGTGGAAAGCATTTTCGCATGGCCCGGCATCGGAAGGCTTTGCGTGACGGCGATCTTCAACCGTGATTTTCCCGTCATCCAGGCTTATGTGCTGATCATGGCGGTTCTTTTTGTAGTCAGTAACGTATTGGTGGATATCCTGAGCGCTGCCATCGATCCCCGGCTGAGAAAGGAATTCTAGCATGTCCCCGTGGATTCGCCTGAAAAGAGACAGCCTGGCGCTGGCCTGCATGGGGTTTCTGGGGGTTGTTCTTGTATTGGGCCTCCTCGCTCCCATACTTCCCTTGTCCGACCCGACGCTTGTCGACGTCAGGGACAAGTTCGCGCCGTGGAGCTGGCATCATCCCTTTGGGACGGATCAGCTTGGGCGCGACGTCCTTTCGCGTCTTGTCTATGGCATACGCGCGACGGTGTTTCTGTCCTTGCTCACTATGGCCATAACCTCCGCGTTAGGGGCGTGCGTCGGCCTTGTTTCCGGGTTTTTCCGCAACCGTATCGACGACGTGCTTATGCGCATATGCGACGTAATGATGTCCTTCCCCAGCGAGGTCATGATCCTCGCCATTGTGGGCATGATGGGCCCAGGCCTGGAAAACGTGGTCATCGCCAACGTGGTGGCCAAGTGGCCGTGGTATGCGCGTATGGTCCGTTCCATCGTCCGGCAATATTCCGACAAGGACTATATCCGGTTTGCCAAGGTCGCCGGGGGATCATCCATCAGGATCATGATGCGGCATCTGTTGCCCGGCACAGCCGGCGAACTCTTTGTCCTGACGACGCTGGATACGGGAAGCGTGATCCTGATGATTTCAGCATTGTCTTTCCTCGGGTTGGGCGTGCAGCCCCCCACCCCGGAGTGGGGCATGATGCTCAATGAGGCGAAGGAGGTCATGACCATGTATCCGTTGCAGATGATCCCGGCGGGTATGGCCATTCTGTTGGTTGTGGCGGCATTCAATTTTTTAGGCGACAGCCTGCGTGACGCCTTTGATCCCAAACACGCGGGCAGGGAACGTTCATGAGTTTACTTGAAGTGCGGGGTTTGACTGTCCGAGACGCCCTTACCGGGGCGCTGATCGTACGGGATGTGCATTTTTGCCTTGAACCGGGAACCTGCCTTGGCGTCGTTGGGGAAAGCGGCAGCGGCAAATCGCTGACGTGCATGGCTCTGTTGGGACTGGCGCCTCCTTCCTTGCGGGTTTCCGGCAGTGTCCGTTTCGGCGGCATCGACCTCTTGCAGGCAGGTCGGGAAACCGTGCGCGGCATCCGCGGCAAACGAATCGCCATGATAGTCCAGCAACCGATGACGGCGTTCGATCCTCTTTACTCCATGGGGGCGCAGCTTCTTGAAACACTCCGGGCGACGACATCGGTTTTTTCGGAAAAGGAGAGCAGGGGACGCATCATTGAGGCTCTGGAGATGATGCACATCCACAATCCGTCGGATATGCTCAAGAAATATCCGTACCAGCTTTCCGGAGGCATGTTGCAGCGGTGTATGATCGCGGTGGCGCTGCTTCAGCGGCCCGATATCATCATTGCCGATGAGCCCACAACGGCGCTGGACTCCATGAACCAGCGGGAGGTTGTGGCACAATTCCATTGGATCCGGGAACGGTTCGGGACCAGCCTGATTTTGGTTTCCCATGATCTTGGCGTAGTCCGCCAGCTCGCGCAGGAAGTCTTGGTCATGAAGGACGGCGTCGGCGTCGAATACGGCGGAGCGGAGCTTTTCTCCGCTCCACGGCATCCCTATACGCGTTATCTCGTGGACACGAGAGCCTCGTTGTCCAAAGCCTTTGAGAGGGTGATGCAATGTCGGTAGCACATCGGGAAACGCCGTTGCTTGAGGTCCGCAATGTCTCCAAAAGCTATCCGGTATCGGGAGGCTTTTGGAGGAAAAAACGGCAGCCGGTCCTCAGAGACGTGAACCTCACACTGCCCGAGGGCTCTTCCGTAGGGCTCATCGGTGAAAGCGGCGAGGGGAAAAGCACGCTCGGAAGGCTGATCCTTGGTTTGGAACAGCCGGACAGTGGGCAGGTATTCTTGGAAGGCCGCCCTGTTCATGTATGGAGCAAGGAACATCCTGGGCAAATGAGCGTTGTGTTTCAGGACTATACATCCTCCGCCAACCCGAGATTCTCTGTGGAGGAACTCATCAGAGAGCCGTTGGATATCTTGCGGCTGGACGCGTCATGCGCAATCCCGGAACTGCTTGAGCGGGTCGGGCTCCCGAAGGCGCTGCGGAACCGTTATCCCCACGAGCTGAGCGGGGGGCAGCTCCAGCGGGTGTGCATCGCGCGAGCCATAGCGACCAGGCCCCGATTCATCGTATTCGATGAGGCCATCAGCTCGCTTGACGTGTCCGTACAGGCGCAAGTGCTGGATCTGCTGTTGGAGCTGAAGGGGGACATGACCTACCTGTTCATTGCCCATGATGTCCAGGCCGTCACCTACTTATGTGATCATATTATGTTTCTTCATGAGGGGACCATCGTGGAATCCTTGGAGAGGGAGCACCTGGCAAGGGCATCCAGCGGATATGCACAACGGCTTCTTCAATCCGTTATCCCCTTTAACTCTGACGCTTGCGTCGCAACAGTATAAGGCTCCGCCATGCATTCCTCCTCCCAGGCGCTCGACGGGCGCATCGAACGGTTGCGTCCCCCGCCCTGAATGGGACATGCGGACATTGGACGAAACAGGGTTCACCGATATCTGCTGCGATACCCGGATAAGCGACAGGATTTATACGGAAGTCGACGAGATATTCAATCCTGTCCCCATGTTCCGGCTGACGGCGGGCAAGCCCGGCTAGAACGTTTTTATCATGTATTCCTTCTGATATTCCGCCCAATTGGGCCGTTTTCCTTCCGGGCAAGCTTATCCCGGGCTCTCGTCGTGCGCACTGTGCTTGGGGGGAGCCCATCGTATAACCTTTGACGCTAGAGAGGTGATGATGAAACGTGCAATGATGTTGTTCCTTGCGGCAGGCCTTCTTTTAAGTATGACGAGCGGTGCACGGGCGGCTGACGTGAATATTAAGGGGCAATGGCAAAACGGTTTTTCCTGGGCTGATCGCAACCCCCTCAAATCCGCGAATGCTTCTGTTGATAGATTCAAGGCTTCCACGCGGTTACGCACGCAGATCGATATCGTGGCTTCCGATTCGCTCAAGGGCGTCGTCTTTTTTGAAGTGGGCCATCAAAACTGGGGAACAAATGATGCCGCCCTCGGAACGGACGGTAAGGTCGTCAAAGTACGTTATAGTTATGTCGACTGGATTATCCCGGAGACGGACGCAAAAGTCCGCATGGGCCTTCAGCCCTTCGACATCGCGACATTTGCGGTACCGTACGCGGCATTCACGACCGACGGTGCCGGGATCTCGCTTTCCGGAAATTTCACTGAAAACGTGGGGGCCACGCTTTTTTGGGTTCGTGCGTACAATAACGATGAACGTACTGTTTCCCTATATGGCAAGGACAACACGTTGCTGTATACATACAACAGCCACGATGCGATGGATGTCATCGGGCTGGCGGTTCCGGTGCAGTTCGATGGCATCAGAATGAACCCCTTCGGAATGTACAGCGCGATCGGCAAAGACACCCGTTTCGGTGCCGGTGCGAACAACAAGACCGGAGTCGCCAGCGGATTGCTCCCCGTTGGCACCGGGAAGGTTGTCGCCGACTCCAAAGACAATCACGGCAACGCATGGTGGGGCGGCCTTTCCGCTGAAATGACGTTGTTCAGCCCGCTCAGAGTCGCCGTAGATGGTGTTTACGGAAAGGTGGACATGGGGAAAACGGGCAATCAAGATCTGAAGCGCGCGGGCTGGTATGCCGCCCTGGCCGCTGAATGCAAAACGGATTTTGTCACACCCGGCCTTACGTTCTGGTACGCTTCCGGTGATGACGCGAACGCGCTTGACGGTTCCGAACGTATGCCCGTCATCGATACTGACGTGGCGTTGACCTCTTTCGGATATGACGGCGGGATGTATAACCGTTCCAGCACGTTTAACGGAACGGATATCAGCGGCAGCTGGGGGATCATGGCTGAGCTGAAGGATATTTCCTTCATTGAAGCCTTGAGTCACGCATTCCGCGTCGCGATGGTCAAAGGCACGAACAATACGGAAATGGTACGCGGCGGGGTGGTCGCTCGTGACGCAATGGCCACTGTCGGCAATAATATGTACCTCACCACCAAAGACAAACTGTGGGAAGTCAATTTTGATTCCCAATACAAGCTGTATGAGGGGCTTACCCTCGCCTTTGAGCTTGGGTATATCTATCTCGACGCCGATAAGGAACTCTGGAATGACTTGTACAAGGAAAACAACTTCCAGGCAGCTTTTAGCGTAAACTACAAGTTCTAGCTCCAGCTCCAACCTTTCTGAAATGAAAAGGTATGCATGGGTACAGGGTACCGTGCATACCTTTTCAGACAAGAAATGTTCAGACGAAGAACATGCGTCTTATTCGTTTGGTGCGCTGCGTTTGGCGCGGACAGCCTGACGGAGCCAATCATACCATTCTTCAAGCCCGTCACCCGTGCGGCAGGATATTTTGAAGACGGGGAGAGCGGCATTAAGATGGCGGGCATGTCGCGCGGCGGTTTCCATGTCAAAATCCAGATAGGGGAGCAGGTCGATTTTATTCAGGATCATGGCACTGGCACGGTTGAAGAGGAACGGGTACTTTTCGGGCTTATCGTCGCCTTCGGGGAGGCTGAGGAGGGCGATCTTGGCATCTTCGCCACAATCGAATTCCACTGGGCAGACAAGGTTTCCCACGTTTTCAATGAACAGGATATCGATTTCGTTCAGGTTGAGCGCCCCCAGCGCCTCCATGACAAGATTGCTGTCGAGATGACATCCGCCTTCCGTGTTGATCTGCACAGCCTGAGCTCCGGTGGCGGCTACTCGTTGGGCGTCGTTGTCCGTTTGGAGATCGCCCTCGATAACGGCCATGCGGAACTCGGGGGAAAGATCCGCAAGCGTCCGTTCGAGCAGGGAAGTCTTTCCCGCGCCGGGGGAACTGATGAGGTTCAAGGCAAGAATGCCGTGCCTGGCGAAACATTCCTTCAGACGTGCCGACAGTTTTTCGTTGGCCTCAAGAACGTTGCGAATAACTGGTATTTCCATGAGATAACTCCTTTATTCCGCTTCCATGCTCTGGATATAGAGTTCCCGTCCCGCTTCTATGGAGTGCCCTTGTTCTCCTCCACGGAAAGGGCACGGTGCCGAAAACGTTTTTGCCGAGAGGGGGAAAAGATTTGTCCGCAGTGAGAACACTTGAGCGAGCGGGGGATTTCTTCGGTTTGCAACACAGCCCCTTCCCAATCCGTCCCTGCCGTAAGAGCGCTCGAACGCGACGGACAGTGCTTCCGGAACGATGTTCGCCAGAGCGCCGTACCGTACGCGTACTTGCAACAGACGGTGTCGAGCGTGCCGTTCCATCTCCTCGCGAATGATGGATAACAAGCTTGTAACAAGAGACATTTCGTGCATAAGAAAACTTTACGTGGTTTCCCTGAACAGGTTTCGCAATTACTGGGGAAACGGCGGCCTTGAGTATGTGTAAAACAGGGGCTCCGGCGTGTACGCTGAAACGGGGCGAAGGGGCTTCCGTGCCCACCGGGTGGAATCGTATGGTATCTTTGTTTTTTGCAGAAGAACCCAGATGGTATGTCCGTCCCCCCGTAACAGTCCCGGCCTCATCGGGGGCCAATGGAAATGTATATTATCTAAACGTATTCATTGACTATTTTGATTTGTCGTCATGACGCGTTTCATGGGCCGGTTCGCAGGCGGCAAGGGCATCGGGGAATGGTGTTAGTACCCGTTTGAGTACGCCCTGCGTGAAGGAAATGGCGACACCGTAGTTCGTCATGGGGATGCCTCTGCTTTGAGCGGAGCGCAGGCGGCCGAGCATTTGCCGCCGCGTGAGTGTACACCCGCCGCAATGGACGATGAGATCGTATGATCCGGGACAGTCCGTGAGGGATTTGCCCGCACACATGTCAAAGCGCAGCTCTCCGCCCGCATACTGCTGGAGCAGGCGGGGAATCTTGATCCTCCCTATGTCGTCCTGTTGCGGGTGGTGGGAACAGGCCTCCATCATGAGCACGCTGTCGCCGGGCTTGAGGTTCCCAATGGCGGCGGACCCGGCGGCGAGGAGCGGCAGGTCTCCCTTGAGGCGGGCCATCAGGATCGAGAAGGTCGTCAAAGGGACTGACTGCGGCGTCTCCAGCGCCACGCGGCGTACCACCTGCGAATCGCAGACCACCAGAGCCGGCGGTTCCTTCAGGCAGGCGAAGGCCGCCCCGAGTTCTCCTTCCGTCACCACAAGGCATAACTTGCGCCCATCAAGGGCATCCCGGATGGTTTGCACTTGCGGCAAAATGAGTCGGCCCTTCGGCGCGCCGGAATCGATGGGGACGACGAGGATGACGACGCCCTTCTCGGGAAGCAGATCCGCCACTAGCTGTGCTTCGTGAAGCGATTCGCCAGGCGACAGCCGAACCAGTTCGCGGCGGATCGTTTCGAGGCCTTCGCCCGTTTTCGCGGAAGCGCGCACCATGGGGAGGCCCCTCATGGCATCGGGTAGGCGATCCTTGGATGCAACGGACGACTCCGTTTTGTTCATGACCACAAGGAACGGAATTGCCTGCTCCCTGAGCCTGCTCACGATGGTTTCTTCGTAGTGACCCCAGAGGTTTTCCGCCGTCACCACCAAAGCCATGTCCGTTCGAGGCAATACGGCAAGCGTGCGTTCCGTGCGCTGTGTCCCGAGTTCGCCCTCATCGTCCAATCCCGCCGTATCCAGAAAAACGACTGGCCCCAGCGGGGCGAATTCCAACGTTTTTTCCACCGGATCCGTGGTCGTTCCCGGCGTATCGGATACGATGGACACGGATTGTGCGGCCAACGCGTTGAGCAGCGATGATTTACCCACATTCCGCCGACCGAAAAGGCCGATGTGCAACCTGAGGCCTTTAGGCGCATCCAGCATGTCACCCCTCCCTGTGTAGCGAATGGGTGCGCCCCGCCGATTCGATGACCTGACGGGCCTCATCCATACTGACTCGATGTTTGTTGTCATAAATACAGTAGTCTTCCCGGTGGGCCGCCGGCGTGAAACCGGGCATGAGCACATTGCCGCCGGCGAGCAGGCCCTCCCGTTGCCCTGAAACGGGATCAAGCGACGCCAGAGCCGTTGTCGCGGGGAGATTGGACCACGGCAGAGCGATGCGCAGTACGGCCATGACCCGCAAGGCCAGCTCAACCGATCCCTGCGGTTCGTTGCCCAAAGGCGTATCGGCCTGAGGGATGAACGGCCCGGCCCCGCACATGTCCACATGAAGTTCCCGCGCCAGCAGGATATCGTCCGCCAGTGTCTCGGGACGTTGGCCGGGAACGCCCACAATGAACCCCGAACCGATTTCATAGCCGGCCCGCCGCAGGCGTTGCAGCGCATCCACCCGTTGCGTGAGCGTGTATCCGGGATGCAGGGCAGCGTACAGGGATGCATCCGCCGTTTCATGCTTCAGAAGGAAGCGGGATGCGCCCGCCTCCTTCCACAGCGCATAAGAAGCAGTGGGCTGTTCTCCGACACTCAGAGTAACGGCCACGGGGAACCGTGTGCGGAGAGCATCCACCACATGGGCGATACGTTGCGGATCGCCGTGGACCTCGCCGGATTGCAGGACGAGAGTGTCCACGCCGAAAGCCACGGCCCGTTCCGCCGCTTCGACAATTTGGGCCTCGTCAAGACGGTAACGTTTCAGGGACGGATTCGCCGAACGCAGGCCGCAGTATCGGCAGTTCCGTTCGCAACGGTTCGAGAATTCGATCAGGCCCCGGACAAAGACATGCTCTCCCTTTTCCCGGGCCCGCACCTCGTCGGCGCGCTCACGCAGAGCCTCGTACGGCGTTTCGAAAAGCAGTTTCAGGATATCGTTCCGTTGCATACCCTTTCTCCTGCCTTCAATCCGTCGTTCAACAGCCGTTCCTGCGGGAAAGGCGATCGGCAAAGCATCCGGCGCATGGGTTACATGCCGCTTTTGGCGAAGGATTCCACAGCCTTGGTGACCTTTATCTTGTCTCCGATCACTCCGGCCCCGCCGACGCATCCCCCTTCACAGGCCATGACTTCAACGAGGTTGCCGGGACAGTCCTTGGTTGCGTAGCTCTTGAGTTTGCGTAGCCCGGCGAGGGAAAGTCCGTTGACATACAGAGGGGTGACTTCGACGTCGTTTCCGACCGCCTTCTTGACCGCGGCGGCGACACCGCCGGAAATGGCATATCCCCGGCCATCGCCCGACGCGCCATCACCGAGAGAGTGTTCCGCGCAGGAGGATACGTCGATGTTTTTGGCTTCAAGGAGTGCACCGACTTCCTCAAATGTCAGCACGTAGTCCACAATGGGGTCGTACAGCGCCTCGCGGCGTTTTGCGACGCAGGGTCCGATGAATACCGTCGTCGTGCCGGGGAAACGTTCTTTCGCTATCTCGGCGCAGTAGTGCATTGGGGTGCTCGTCGAGGAGACGAATGGGGCCATTTCCGGCAAGTGCAGGCGTACGGCCTCCACATAACCGGGACAGCAGGATGTGGTCATGAAGCGTTCACCGTGTTTCATCCGCTCCACAAATTCGGCGGCTTCTCTTTTGGTGGTGACGTCCGCACCGGAAGCCACTTCGAGGACCTCGGAGAAACCGAGCTCCCGCAGAGCCTCAACCACGCGCTTCAGGTTGCCGGGAAACTGCCCCACAATGGCGGGGGCCATCATGGCGGTAAGATGCTTGCCCGCTTTCATGGCGGAAAGGACGTCCACGATCTCGCTGCGCTCAATGACCGTGCCGAACGGACAGGCCCGCATACAGCGCCCGCAGCTGATGCATTTTGTGATGTCGATCTCGGCGCGGCCGTTTTCGCCCTTGTGAATGGCCTTTACCGGGCAGGCATCCTCACAGGGCACGGACAGGCGGACGATGGCCTGATAGGGGCAGGCGTCGTGGCACATGCCGCAGTTGCGGCATTTTTCGGGATCAATATAGGAACGTCCCTTGATGTGCTGGATGGCACCGAAATGACAGGACCCTATGCAGGGATGGGCAATACAGTTCTGACACGCGTCGGTCACATAGTACCGTGCGGGAATGCATCCCTGACAGGCCGTATCGCATACGGTCAGGATTGGGGCCGAGGGCTGTTCCCGTTCCAGCGCCTTTTCAGCATACACGGACAGAGGCGTGGAGTCGTCTTCCTCATCTTCAAGCCGGAATCCGAGCGCGGCCATGACCCGAAAGCGCAATATGGCGCGATCCTTATAGATACAGCATCGGCTTGGTTTCGTATTTTTGGGACGCATGACAAAGGGGATGCGTTCCACGCTTTTGCCGAAATCCGCATCGTGGAGAAAGGACTCGGCGACCCGTCTGAGCACTTCACGACGCAATACGTTGATATGGTTCCGTTCCACCATGAATTTCATTCCCTGACGGGACGGCTCCCGGCTCAGGGATTGCCCACTCCGGAAATCGTCCGCGCTGTTCATTGTAAGAAGGTTCTCAACAGTAGACGTCCCTGCGGCCGTCCCGCACCTTGGCGAGCAGGTTTTCGGAAACCTTGCGGATCCTGCCGTCCATACCGTCCAACGCCGCCGCAATGGCGCGCTCCCCGGCTTCCCGCGCTTCGGGTGTGCCGTAGTCGAGAAGATACTCCTCAAAGGTGGACAGAGCGTTGGGCGCGCATTTTTCCTTGATGAGGCCCGGTTTCGCCAGGTCCATGAAATCTTTGCCGGTACGCCCGAGACGATAACAGCCGGTGCAGAAAGAGGGAATGAATTTGTGCTGTCCGAGATCGGCAATCACTTCCGCGAGGGAGCGGTGATCGCCAAGCTGAAATTGTGCCGCCTCGAACTGGCTGGATTCCTGATAGCCACCGGGATTGGTACGGCTGCCCGCCGAAATCTGGGAAACGCCGAGTTCCAGCGTCCGCTGCCGGATAGCCGGGTTTTCCCGAGTGGACATGATAATGCCCGTGTACGGCACGGCAAGGCGCAATATGGCGACAAGCTTGAGAAAATCCTGATCGTCCAAGGCGTACGGCGGCCGGGAGGCCAAATCCGACCCGATGGCCGGTTCGATGCGCGGCACGCTGATGGTATGACAGCCGACCCCAAACCGCTCCTCAAGATGCGCGATGTGGGCCATGAGCGCCAACGTCTCGAAACGCCAGTCATATAGCCCGTAGAGCAGCCCTATGCCCACGTCGTCGATGCCCGCCTGCATGGCACGGTCGAACGACGATGCCCGCCAGTCAAGGTCCTTTTTGGGCCCGGCAAGGTGAACCCTGCCGTAGGTCGGCCGATGGTAGGTTTCCTGAAAAAGCTGGAACGTACCGATGTTCCGTTCCTTCAGTCGGCGGAAATCCTCTACGGACAGGGGGGCGAGGTTCACGTTCACCCGGCGAATGCGGCTGCCGTTCTCTTCCGCACCGTAAATCGCATCAATGGATTCCAGTACATAATCAATGCCGCTTCCGGGATACGCCTCGCCAGCCACCATGAGTACGCGCTTATGCCCCTGCCGCAGCAGAATTTTTGTTTCCTGCCTGATCTCATCCGGATTCAATGCCCGGCGGATCACCTCTTTATTGGATCGTCGGAATGCGCAGTACAGGCACTCATTGGAACAGAGATTGGAAATGTACAGAGGAGCAAAAAGGACAATCCGGTTTCCGTAGATCTCTTCCTTCACGGATTTGGCCGTATGAAACAGTTCGTCCAGTAAATCCTGTGAGTGAACGGTCATGAGGACGGCCACGTCCTCAAGCGAAAGCCCCGACAATGAACGGGCTTTATTCAGTACGTCCCGGACATGCTGCCGATCTTCCGCCTGATGTTTTTCCAAGAGCCCTTCAAGTGCAGACTCGTGGAGCCAAACCGCCTTCGTATCCGCCGCATGTTCCATTTCTGTTTCCTCCGGCGGCAGACCGTGCCGTCGACGTTCAGTTATACGGTTATCGCTGGATAAGCATGAAGAAAAGCCCAGATAGGCCTGTTGGCCGATAGTACGAAAACGAATCCTTTCTTGGGTGAAAGGCTATTCATAAGATATGTGCCGGCCGCGAACTCTTTTTCGAAGCGTGGATTCGGAAACTCGCCTTTTGCCTGGAGTTCCTTCATCTTTGCGGACTTGTCAAACCACTTGGTATGGAGAAGCTGTTCCGATTTGTGCCCGAGCGGCTTTCCAAGATAGTTGGCATAGAGTTCGCGGACCTGCTGGTTATCTTGGGACGCTCGCCGGGGAAACTTCGAATCCGCGCCATAGACGCCGCCCAGCCTGTCGCTCATGTATTGAGAAAGTTCCCGGGTTGCCGCGATTGCCTTACTGTTACACGGATGCCTATGAGAACTCCACCCGTTATGGCACAGACGACCTTCAAGAAACCACGTCTGCCAATCTGATGAACGGACATCCTTCCTCCTAAGCGTTGTTCGCCATGGTCAGGCGTTTCTTGAGCCCAGCGAAGAGACTCGTCGTTTTGCGATTCATCGCACCAAACCATGACGGCATGACAGGTTGCCCTCCACCGCAGACGCATCCGCCAGGGCAAGCCATGAATTCGATGAGATGGTAGGGGGAGTTCCCCGCTTGTACCTGATCACAGATTTTCTTGAAGCGTTTCGCACCGTGGACGACTGCAACCCGGAGCTCCTTTCCGGCTATCGTCACTGTCGCTTCCTTGATCCCGTCCATGCCCCGTACGGAAGTAAAATCCCAGTTCGCGGGTTTTTCTCCGGTCAGCGCTTCATAGGCATAACGCAGGGCCGCTTCCATAACGCCGCCGGTAACGCCAAAAATGGTAGCAGCGCCGGAAGATTCGCCCATCAAACTGTCCCGTTCTCCGTCGGGAAGCGCCCGAAAGTCTATTCCCGCCTCCTTGATCAAATACGCCAGTTCACGAGTGGTCAGCGTTGCGTCGATTTCCCGCATCCCGTCTAGCTGGAGTTCGGGACGCATCCCTTCATATTTTTTGGCGATGCACGGCATGATTGAGACGGTGTACGCCTGCTTGGGGGCGTATCCCATACGTTCGGCCCCGTACGTTTTGGCAAGGGAACCATTCATGCCGATAGGCGATTTGCAGGACGAAAAATGGGAAAGCAATTCAGGGCAAAATGTTTCTGCATACTTCTGCCACCCAGGGCAACAGGACGTAAAATGGGGAAGGTTCTTCCCGTGCGTCAACCGCTCGACAAACTCCGTTGCTTCTTCCCATATGGTCACGTCGGCTGTGAATTCCGTATCTCAGCAATGGGCGAATCCGAGCTGTTTGAGCGCGGTGAGCATCTTGCCGGTCGTGACGGTGCCTGTGGGAAGCCCAAAAGCTTCTCCGAGCGCATACCGCACCGACGGTGCCGGCATGGCGATGCATTTGATCTCGGGATCGCTTAACTTCCGCCGTAATTCCGGGATCCAGGTCTGTTCTTCGAAAATGGCTCCCTCAGGGCAGTGCGTCAGGCATTGCCCGCAATTGATGCAACCTCCCGTGTAGCGGATTTCATGCGGTTCAAACATTTCCCCAAAAATGGCTCCAGTAGGGCAGTAGGATTGGCAGACATCGCATCCGATGCATTTCTCTTTGTCGATATTGACGAAAAATAAGGAATCAGGATTTGTGCCGGGGGCAGGCGTATGTTGGACATACACGACATTTTCCATAGTGATCTGAGCCATATTGCCTCCTCTGCATAGGTGTGATGGGGGAACCCCTTGGAACACGAGGTGCAACTGCCAACGAATACTGGTTCAAAGGAAAGAAGACACGCTGGTTGCCCGCAGTTGATTGAGCACCAGGTTCGCCTTTTTCTAAGTGTTGGTGTTACAAATGTCAACAAAGTGTTACTTTGATACGTTTTTATAGCATATCAGTATGTTATGTTTTTAGGGGCACAGGGAATAAGATAGAATGAAATGGACTGGTTAAAGAAGAGAAATCTTATTTTTCACAAGAGCATTTCCTTCGAAAGGAGATCTCCTGGCAAAGTGTTGAAGGTTTCTCATATGCAGTGGTAATAGAGGGATTATACAAAGGGATGCGTTGAGCCTACAAAATGGTGTAGTTGAAATGTATTAATGCCTTTCACGTCTAAGCCAACTCAGATATAGGGCCTTCTCCCAAAAGAAGATGGGATAGCTTCCTATTGGTATATGTTCATAGCGCGATAAAGAACAATACCAAGTAAAATCTATATTTGGTTTTATCTTGTAATCTTATTCATTCTGTTTCAGCCACTATAGCCCGAACAGGTCATGCTCGCAGGTTTACGAGTACCCGATTACAGAAGGCTCTTTCTGCACGGTCAGCCTAAACAGCGTTGCCAAATACGGATGAATCCGGGCAGTTCATTCCTGCCTTTTCGCAGCACTCTGGGGGCACATATCCCATGCCTGCGAGAATTCTCGGTCGGCAAAGGCTTCGGCGAGCCCCTGCATCTGCTTCAGCCGCAACACTTCGTCTGGGTCCATGCCGAGTTCCTTGCCGATCTTTTCGTTTGTCCAGCTGTGCTTGCGGAGCAACGTCACGAGCCTCGCCGTAAGCTCCACCTGATGTGTCCCTCGCGCCATATTGTGCCTGACGGTGGAGGTGATGCGATCCTCAATGCTTTTGTCGAGCCTGACTACGGGCAAATATCCGCCAAGGCTTTTCCGTATCTGTGCGTCCATCTTCGCCACCTGCCGCCGATGAAAACCGTCTACTACGACATGCTCCTTGCCGTCTCGGGCCACCACAACGGGCATGGTAAAACCGTCCTTGCGGATCGACAGCTTGAGCAGCCGCATTTCGGGGGGAGCGACTTGGTTCGGATTATAATCGTTCCCCCGGACGTCATCCACCGGGACGAGCTGCGGGCATACCACCGGGTGCGGCATATCAAGATAGGCCGCAGCCAAAGCGACGATACGGTTGTACACGGCAACGCGCCTGTCCAGATCGCCTTTTTCCGCCTTGAGTGCACACTCCAGTTCAGCCAGAAGTCCATCAATCTCCACGTTCAAGTTCCTTTTTGAAGCGCACGAAACGTCCAATTTTCCGGACAGGGGCAAAGCCGTATCGCAGATACAGCTCCTTCCTGGTCCAATAATCCGTGGTTGTCAGATGTGTTGCGCCGTTTTCCCGGGCACTTTCAAGACAATGTTCCAGCACTGGAATGTCCGCCCCTTCCTCCAGTGCGTACAAATGGAGAATAGTGGCCCCCGCCCGCCCCAAACGTATCGATCCGAAGGCCATTACTCGCCTTGTTTCCCTTTTCTCCGTCATGATGAACCAGAGGCGCCCCGGCTCGGAGCTGATAACCCCTCCCAGTTTGTCTCGAATGGCCGAACTTGTTGCGTACTCACCCAACAGTCCAAACAGCTCCCGGTTTCTTGCCGGATCATTTTCATGCTTGAATTCGAGCAGTTCCATCATAGCTCCATGTACTTCATGATGAGCTGCGCCTGGCGCTCCATATCACGCTTGGTCTGGCCAAAGCTCAGCCCCTTGCACCAGTAATCATTTTTCAACAATGTCTTACAGATACGTCGCCAGCTCGGGGCCTTACGGCAGGATTCCAGTTTGGGATCGGCCTCCTGCGGGATTTCTTCGAAGCCGTGTTTCGTCCACCATTTTAGGAAGGTGTTGATCTTTTTTCTGTAATGCTCCGCCGTGGGTGGAGGCATGGTGTCGAGCAGAAATTCGGCATAACTCCTCCATGTGTGCCCTTTCGGAAGGCGGATGCGGATATTGCCGAACACGTTTCCAGAAAGTTCAACGTAACGGCTGCCGAAATTAGCCCCCTGCACACGCCCAACCACCCTGGACCACGTTTCCGGCTCCAGCATCTTGAACAACCAGAGCCCTTTGCGCTGATCGTCGCCATACGGTTGGCAGAGGCGCATCTGGTGGATGCCCACCCCGGCCAGATGCATGAGGTCGTAAACTTTGTTGTAGTCCCATCCCTGTCTGCCCGTGGCTGTCCATACATCTTCCGTTTTCCAGTCATAAATCGGATAAATGTTGACGACGCCGGAAGGCGTCACCGTGCTCCAGCTCTTTCCGTTCCACCGGCGTTTGGTCGTGGAGGCGATGGTCCGGAAGCGGTTCAGGGACTCATCGCACCGGATGCCCACTATCGAGGCACAGGAACGTCCTTCCGCGAAATGTTCCGCAAACAGCGGTACGAATTCCTCGAACTCCATTCCCCGCCTGAACCATGGAAAAGAGGCCTCATCCGCAATGACGCCCGGATGAACAGGAAGCTCGCGGACCCACAAATCCTTCGCATCGGGATCCCAGCATAGCCAGTGCGGCTGAATCTGCGATACGGAATTTCTCAGGTGGATGGGCAGGCATATCCAGTGCGGACGGACATCGGGCCTGGTCATGATACGGGTGACGAAGGCATCGGTATGCGCATACCACGCTTCCAGATCGATGTGCAGCACATCAAGTGGGAGGCGGCCTTTTTCACGGGCGATATCCAATGCGAGCTGAACGACAACCCCGGAATCCTTTCCACCGGAAAAAGAGACATATACCCGCTCAAAAGCGTCAAAGACCTCCTCCAACCGCAAGCGCGCCGCAGAGAACACATCCATACCAAGCCAATGCCTCATACCGCTTGCTCCACCAGTTTCCTTATGGCGTTCTTGTTGCCATTCAGTCTCCTGACTTCCTTTTTCAGCTCCTCAAGCGCGTCGGCCTTCCGGGTAAGCGCAGAACGGATGCGTTCGTCAAACCGGCTTTCACCCTGAAGCGTAATGTAGTATACGCTGCTCTTTTGGCCTATTCGGTGGCATCTGTCTTCAGCCTGAAGCCTGAGTGCATACCGCCAGTTTTCGGAATAGAAGAAGACCCGATGTGACTCCGTCAGCGTCAGCCCGTATCCTCCGGTCCCTTGCGTCGCCATGAGCACCCCGCCCCTTCTTTTCCAGAGATCGATCTTCGTCGTTCTCACCGTCGCCGGAATCCTGCCGTGAACCGTATACACCGGCATCTTTGGAAAGACTTTGGGAAAAGCCTCATCCAGTGCGGCGATCGATTCGAGGTAATTCACCCAGATGATCACATGGCTGGTTTTGAGTTGCCTGAGTTCAGCGAACAGAGCATCCATTCTCTGGTTTCTCAGACGCCTTGCCCCCAGAAAACCGGACGGCAGGACGCCGCAGGAAACGGCATGTAACCCACTGAATAAACGGAAAATCGCCGTACTGAGATCGGATGGTCCGTAACTATCCAGATCGTCTAGGAAGCGAGCCTTCACCGCCTGATAGAGCGTCGTTTGCTCTTCGGAAAAACGGCACAGAATACGGCGGTACATCTTCGGAGGCAGTTTCAGGCAGTCTTCCTTGCTGACCTGATATACATAGGGGGCTATGATACGGCAGACTTCGCCGATGCTCATGCTTTCAACGGAAAAAGTCCGTTTTGGGGCTTGAAAGACGGCAAAGGCGCTCTGAAAGGCATGTCTTGGTGTGTATCCTAGAATCAACGGGGAAAGAAATTCCATTTGCGTATACAGATCTTCGATTCCCTGCTGAATCGGCGTCCCGGTGAGAATGAGTCGATAGGGAGTCCGGGCGCCGAACCTGATGAGCCGCCGTGTTCGCTTCGCCCGGCGTCCCTTGATATAGGTTGATTCATCAACCACAAGGAATGTTCCACCGTCGATCAGGCTGTCAAGAACATAAACCACGCGGGGCGAACTGCTGAGGCTTTCCAGCCCGACAATATGCCACCAGCTCTGTGGTACGTTCTTCTCCCGCGTCCGGGGGCCTATCATGTGAATGTCCGTGTCGAGACAGGACGTGTGCCGTAGAATTTCCCTTTTGGTTTCCTCCATAAGAGATACGGGGCAGCACCAGACACATTTTGCGATGCGCTTTCTACGAAGCCAGACAAGCTCAAGAGCTGTACGCGTCTTGCCCGTCCCCATATCCATGAACAGGGCTCCGACCCTGAGCCGCGAGAGCTTTTCTATCGCCGCCCGCTGATGAGCATAGGCAGTCGTTGTCAGTTTCCAGTCAGCGTTCAAACCGATCATCGAAGTCATCCCCATTCATGAAGCTATAACGGTTATTATAACACCGATGGAGGACTGTCAAAAGCAGATCTCATGATTACGCGGTCAGTTGGGTAACTTCTCGTGATGCGTGCTGAGGAAGCTGAGCCGGAGACAAATAGGTCTGATCCTCCTGATGGCATATTCAGATGTCAAAAATTTCAACATGCGCACTGATAGCCTGTCGGACTTTTCAAAGCTTGGAATAGGATGTGGCATTTTAACTTGTTATTTAACAAATATAAATAGTTAAATCTTTTTATTCGCCTCTTGTCTGAGCAGATAACATGCGTTTTATGCCCCATCTAGTGTCCAGGAACTGGTAGGGAATGTCGACAGCCGAGTGCCCGATTACCGGTGACGCCTCCTGCGTGGAGTCTTGGTCGGACAACGTTCCAGAAGGTGGCTAACTCGATCAAAAGCCATACCGCACTCAGCAGACCCACACGTACAGTTCCAGCGGCCGGCTTGTCTCCACGGCCCTTACCGGCACAGTTGGGGGATAGCCTTTCTCTATTTTTTCAGGATAAAGGAGACGTTTTCATAATGGATCTTGGGAGCGGGATTAGCTGCCGATCATACTTCATCAAGTATGATCGGGGGGCAGAGAAGGCTAAAGGGTAGCCCACGGATACAGAGCGCCGTGATGAGATGAGAGCCTGTAGCACGGCCCCACGGTCGGTTGCTGCTTCACGGGGAAGAGAAATGTTGAGGGACGGAACGCGGAG